>JAABUR0100000910.1_pt1 | contig 58043 bp, 57 predicted proteins | sample 5560091 | NCBI WGS metagenome assembly JAABUR01 (sample SAMN10711879, study PRJNA513375) | rock metagenome | isolation source: Antarctica rocks | place: Antarctica: Victoria Land, University Valley sud | reverse complement strand
CGCCGGACTGCAAGCCCTCGGCTACAAAGTCACCCTCGAAGCCGCCGCATAACCCACACCGCCACCCAACCCCTCCAAACCGCAGGAGTCACCCGACCACGTCCACGCAAGTCTATTTTCGGATTAGGTAGCTCGCGGTCGCCACAGAGCTCGTCACGTCGAGACGAGCGGGGGATACTCCAGCTGATCGAGATCCGTGACTGGGACGGAGGGCGACAGCGGAGGCATCGACGTCGGGAATCCGCATGACTCGCGAATGTGCAGCTCCATGGGGGCGGTCACATGCGCGGGTGCCGACGCGACACTCTCGATCTGATCGAGCAACGAGGTCGCCGCGCGTTTCGCGAGGGCGTGCATGTGCATCTTGACGGTCGTCAGCGACGGCGTCGTGTACAGGCACACCTTCACGCCGTCCATGCCCACGATTGCCAGGTCGTGGGGCACTTTCACCCCGGCGAGCGACGCCACTCGCAGCGCGCCGACCGCCATGAGGTCACCGCCGACGAAAATGGCGGTGGTCCTCGGCGACGTGGCGAGAACGTTCTGCATCTGCTGGACGCCACTCTCCTCGAAGCCGTCGCCCGTCGAGACGAACGGCGTCAGTCCCGCCTCGGCCATCGCGTCGTGGTAGCCGCGTAACCGCTCCCGGCCGGCCCAACTGTCGCGCGGAGCCGCGATGTGAGCAACCGCGGTGTGACCGAGCCGGATGAGGTGGCGGGTCGCCATGCGAGCGCCGCCATAGTGATCGGCGTTGAACGTCGCGGCATCGATCTCGGCTGTCGGCATCGAGTTGATGGCGACGACGGGAACGCGGAGCGAGTTGACCTGCGGCGTCAGCGGCATCGCGATCCAGAGGATGCCGTCGACTGCGCCGTTCTTCCAGATCCGGTGATGCCGTGGGTCTTCGAACGGGTCGGTGTCCGCTATCTGCAGGAGTACGTGATAGCCGCGCGCGGCAGTGGCGGCGTCTATCCCGCTGAGGGTCTCCGAGAGCTTCAGGTGCGAGAAGCGATGCCCGCGGTGCTCCTGCTCCGTCGCCCCCGGAATGATGAGTGCGATGGTTTCGGTGCGGCGCCGTCCCAGGGCACGAGCCGCTGCGTTCGGCTCGTAGTCCAGTTGTCGTGCGGCGGCCAGGATTCGCTCCCGTGTGCCATCGCTGATGCGGACTGGGCTGGCGCCGCCGTTCAGCACCCGAGAGACGGCGCCCTTCGACACTCCGGCCACAGCGGCGACGTCCGCCAATCGAGCCCGCCGCTTCGGCGGCACGGCTTCCGGGCTGGTCGACACGGCATCCCCTTCCTGATCGTGAGGTAGACCAGAAGTCTGCATTCGCGCCCTGACCGCCTTGCTCGTCCCGATGCTATCCCCGGCGCCGAGCGCGGCTCGGCCACGCCTGAGCCGGCCCCGTCTCTCGCGACGGCGTCGGGGACCGCGACTGTCCGAAAGAGACCGTTTTATCCGGTTCGCAAGTAATGCTTGACAGATTGGCGCGGCCGATCGTAGCGTGGTACACCGGTTGACCTAAACCGAAGCATCGACACGCGGTGGCGACCCGTTACCGCCGGTTTCGCAGCCTGGATGCCCGGGCGGCAGGGAGACGCGATGAAGCGCAATTGGGCTGTGAGAGCGGCGGCGGGCGTCGGTTTGGTGCTGCTGTCTGCGTGCAGCAGCAGCAGCGGGTCGTCCGGCACCTCCGGCGACAACGGGGCCCAGAACTGCGGGCAGGCGACATCAGTACCGTCCGCGGATCAGTCGAAGCACGTCACGCTTAAGTTCTGGATGTTGCCGTTCCTGACCGGCCCGACGGGAAGCGGGAAGGGCAAGCCGACCGACTGGGGCAACGCGGTCATCAAGGACTTTGAGAAGGCCCACCCCAACGTCACCGTCGACCAGGAGATGCTCTCCTACGCCGGTTACAACCAGAAGATCCAGACGGCGCTGGCGGCGGGGTCCCCGCCCGACGTCGTGATGGCGGTCGGCAGTCTCGGCGGTATCCAGCAGTACGCCCGGCTGCACGTCTTGGAACCGATTGGCTGCTTCGTCACAGCCGCCGACAAGTCGGACTTCACCGAAACCGCCAAGGGGTCGATGGAGTACTCCGGTATGCAGTACATGTGGCCCTGGGAAGATCTCGTCTCCGGCCTGGCGGTCAACACCGACGTGTTCAAGGACGCGAACGCCATGGACCTATTGCCGCTGACGCGGCCGCATCTGGACTGGACGTTCGACCAGTTCAAGCAGGCCGCCGAGAAGGTAAGCGATCCGCCGAACCGGTACGCCTTTGAAGTGCATGGCAAGGACGGCACGTTCTACGACTACCTGTGGGGCATCAACGCCGGCGGCACGCTTGTGAACGACGACTTCACGAAGTTCACCGGCGATAACGACTCCAAGTTCGCCGACGGTCTGCAGTTCTTGGCGTCCCTGCCCAAGGAGAATCTGGCCCCGGGCGGCGCTGCCGGGCTCAGCTTCGGGGATGCCTACAACCTCTTCTTGCAGCAGAAGATCGTGATGTTCCCTACGTTCGGGATCACCAGCACCCTCTCTGACATCAAGGATTCCGGGAAACCCTTCAACGTGGCGGTGGTCGGCACGCCGCATGCGGCAGGGGTCGAGCCCCACGCATGGACCAATGCCAGCGGGTTCATGGTCTTCAAGCAGAGCGACCCGTACAAGCGAGCAATGGCGATGGACTTCGCGCGAACGCTCACCAACACGGAGAACAACCGAATCGTCGCCAAGGCCAAGGAAGTCTTCCCCGCCCGCAAGTCGGCGGAGGACGCAATCGCCAGCGACAAGAACCTCGACCCGTTCCGCAAGTTGCAGGCAACCGAGGACACGCATTTCCCGCAGGTCTACGGCCTGCTGACGACGTCCCAGTGGGACAGCAACTTCCAGAGCATCCTCACCGGAACTATGTCCCCTAAGGACGCTGTCAAGGCGCTCCGCGATCCGCTCACCCAGGCCCTACAGCCCAGGTGAACGCGAAGTCGAGCGAGATCGCGCAAGGTCCCTCTTTGGTTTCCGAACCCCTGGAAACACCACGGCGGCGCCGATTCAACGCCCGCCGGCTCGGACTGCACAATTACGTGCTGATCACCCCGGCGTACGCCGTGTTCGTGTTCGTCCTCATCGTGCCGATCGGCGCGGCGATCTGGTTTAGCATGTTCCATTTCGACTTCGGCGGCCGGACGTGGGTCGGCACGGACAATTACCGGGCGGTTCTCGGGGACGACGCGACCTGGCACGCGCTCCAAGTGACCGTGATCTTCACCCTGATGGCCGTCATCGGCGGCATGGCGATCGCGCTCGCCGTCGCGCTGTTGCTGTACCCGCTCCCGACGCGGGTCAGGAACTTCTTCCGGAGCACCTTGTACCTGCCGGCGATTATCCCGATCGCGGCAACGGCGCTCATCTGGAAGTGGCTATTCAACTATTCGTTCGGCTTCCTGAACTATCTGCTCGGCACTATCGGTCTCGGGCCGTACGACTGGCTGGGTTCGCTCCATCTGGCTCTGCCGTCGGTCACGGGGATGGTCCTGGCGACGGGGCTCGGCGCGACGATTCTGATCCTGCTGGCCGCTATCGACGCTGTTCCACGGGACTACCTCGAGGCCGCACAGATCGACGGTGCCGGCACCTGGACGATATTTAGACGGATCTTGTTGCCGCTCATCAAGCCGGCGCTCCTCTATCTCGTCGTCGTCCAGACGATTTCCGCCTTCCAGGTGTTCGCGCCGTTCGTCCTCATGACCAAGGGCGGTCCCATCAACAGGACGACAACGCTCGGTTATCAGGTGTACACGACCGCATTCGAGAGCTTCGACTTCGGCCGGGCCTCGGCTCTCGCCGTCGTTATGCTGGTTGTGATCAGTGCGATCGCCGTCATCGAGTTCCGGTTGTTGCGGAGCAATGTCCAGTACTGAGCACGCGATCGGTGCCGCGCCGTCCAGTCGCGGTCTGGTGCGGTCGACGCTGCGCATGTCCGGCCTGTGCGTCGCGTTCCTGACGGTGTGCGTATGGGCACTGCTCGGTGTGTTCCCGCTCTACTGGGCCATCGTCACGTCACTGAAGAGCGGTTCCTCGGTCGCGCAGTTGCCACCAAAGTGGATTCCGACGCCGTTCTCGCTGGGCAGTTGGAAAGAGCTGTTCAACCAGCCGTATGTGCTGCGCTGGGTCTTCAACAGCGTCATCGTCGCTACTGTCAGCACCGCCGGCACTGTGCTCTTCAGCACCATGGCCGGCTATGCCTTCGCCAAAGGACGCTTCGCCGGACAGCGAATCCTGTTCGCCGTGGTCATCGCGATGCTGATGGTCTCCAGCCAGGTGCTGATCGTGCCGTTGTTCATCATCATGCGCGACGTGCATCTGCTGGACAGCTACCTCGGGCTGATCCTCCCCGGGTTGGCGTCGCCGTTCGCGGTGTTTCTCGCGAAGCAGTTCATCCAGACGCTTCCGAACGAGATCTTCGACGCGGCACGCGTGGATGGTTCGTCCGAGGTCGGCATCTTCTTCCGCATGGTGATGCCGCTATCTCGTCCGGTGATGGCAATCATCGCCATCTTCAGCTTCCTCAGCAACTGGAGCGAGTTCATCTATCCGTTGATCATCACGACGTCGGACGAGATGCGTACCCTGCCCGTCGGGCTCACCTTGCTGCAGGACCAGTTCAGCATCAACTACAGCCTGCTGATGGCGGCGGCACTGTTGACCGCGGCACCACCGTTGATCATCTTCTTGATCATGCAGCGCTCACTCGTCAAGGGTATGACCTTCGGTGCAGTCAAGGGGTGATGGGCGTGGCACGAGTCGACTGCGGATCGATGCGTACGTTCGCCGAGCCGGGCGAGGCGGTGCTGCTCGATCCGCTGGTACCGGCGGGGAGCGATCGCGGTGCGTGGGCGCAACGGCGCGCGGAGATTGCTACACGGTGGGAGGCGGTGCTCGGACCGGACACGGGCGAAGTTCCGTTGGAACCGGAGCGAGGCCTCGTCGCGCGCAACGACGCGTACACGACGTTCCGGCTGTCGTACGCCGCGGCGCACGGCGACCGGGTACCGGCGCTGCTCCTGGTGCCACCGGGCACGGGCCTTCCGGCCGTCCTTGCCCTGCATCAGACTGTGGCCCAGGGAAAGTACGAACCCGTCGGCATCGAAGGTGATCCCGAACTCGCCTACGCCGACGAGCTGGCCCGACGCGGCTACGTGGTACTTGCGCCGGACGAGTTCGTGGCTGGCGAGCGACCGGCTGGGCGCGCGTATCACAGTGCGGACTTCGATGCCCGGTTCCCGGAATGGTCCGGCGCGGGCAAGATGCTTCACGATCACCGGCAGGCGATCTCCATGTTGGCTTCGCTGCCGGAGGTCGATGCCCGCAGATTGGGTGCGATCGGTCATTCGCTGGGTGGCATCAACTCCGGCTGGCTGCTCGGAGCGGACGAGCGCCTGCGCGCCGCCGTCGTGAGCTGTGGCTTCTGCACCTTCGCCGGAGACCCACGGCCGCTCCGGTGGGCGGCCGAGGACTGGTTCCAGTACTTCCATTGGTTGCGGGACGACCTTGCCCACCGATGCGCGCCGTTCGAACACCACGAGGTTTTCGCGCTGGCCGCGCCGCGTCCGATGTTCTGGTGGGCCACGAAGGCCGATTACATCTTCCCGCACTGGGTGGGCGCGGCCGCGGCTGCCGAGCACGTCCGAGCCGTGTACCGGCTTCTCGGCGCCGAGGACCGGCTCGAGTTCCGGCTGGGAGACGGCGGGCACGGCTTTCCCCGCTACGTTCGGCTGGCCGCGTATGCGTTCCTCGATCGCTGGATGGCGGCGCCGAGGTCGGACGAGGAGAAGCGGGACTGATGTTTGCCAACGAGGCAGAACTGGAAGAGTACTTGACGACTCCGCGCCCGGAGCTGGTTGAAGATCTCCGGTGCGATGAGGGCGACGTGCTGATCCTTGGTGCCGGCGGCAAGATGGGACCGACATTATGTCGCCTGGCCCGCTGTGCCCTTAATGCCGCGGGACGCACTGCAGACCGCGTGCTGGCAGTCTCCCGCTGGTCCGATGCCGCGCAGGCCGAGCGGGTCCGGGCCAGCGGTGTGGATGTGATCTCGTTCGATCTGCTGGCGAACGAGAATCTCGCCGAGTTGCCCGAAGCCTCCGCAGTGGTGTTCATGGTCGGCGCGAAGTTCGGTACCGCGCAGAATCCGGCGTTGACGTGGGTGGTGAATGTCGCGCTGCCGGCTCGCGTTGCGGCGCGGTATCGGGCGGCACGCATCGTCGCGCTGTCGACGGGCAACGTGTACCCTTTCGTCCCCCTGACGTCCGGCGGGTGCGCGGAATCCGGGCCGGTCGGGCCCGTCGGGGAGTACGCGATGTCGTGCCTGGGTCGGGAGCGGGTACTGCAACACGCCGCGGAAACCCAGCGAACACCTATCGCCTTGCTGCGACTCAACTACGCCGTCGATCTTAGGTACGGCGTGCTGGCCGACATCGGTGAGGCCGTACTGGCCGGCCGGCCGATCGATCTGAGCACCGCGGCCGTCAACGTCGTGTGGCAAGGCTATGCGAACGAGATCGTGCTGAGGAGCCTGCGGCACGCTTGCGCGGAGCCGTTCATAGTGAACCTGACGGGTCCGGAATTCGTATCCGTCCGCCGCATCGCGGAGGCCTTCGCCGACCGGATGGGTGCAGCCGCGGAGTTCCGCGGGGTGCCAGGTGACGCCGCGTTGCTCAGCGATGCCACCCGCTGCCACAAGCTGTTCGGCTATCCATCGCAGCCGCTGGGCACGCTCGTGGATTGGCAGGCCGACTGGTTGCTCGCCGGTCTGCCGACCCTCGGCAAGGAGACGAAGTTCGCGGTTCGGAATGGCCGATTCTGATGGTCGCCCGGCTTCGGCAGTTGCTCATCGCGGGACTGGTGATCCCGGCCCATCCGCTGGCGCTGACCGCCGCGCGTCGGTTGGACGAGCGTCACCAGCGAGCGCTGACCCGCTATTACCTGGCGGCGGGCGCGGGCGGCATCGCGGTCGGCGTGCACACTACGCAGTTCGCGATACGGGCTCCGTCCGTCGGTTTGCTTGCGCCGACGTTGGAGCTGGCTGCACGAACGATCGAGGACGAGGCCGGCCGTCCCGTCGTTCGCATCGCCGGCGCCTGCGGGCCGACGCCGCAGGCAGTGGCCGAGGCGGAGTTGGCGGCTTCGCTCGGTTACGACGCCGCGCTGCTGAGCCCGAAGGTGGCGCAGGCGGACGAGGAGTACCTGATCGAGCGCGCGCGGGCCGTCGCTCAGGTGCTTCCCGTCGTGGGCTTCTATCTCCAGTCCGCGGTGGGCGGGCCCCGGCTTACGCTGGAGTTCTGGCGACGGTTCGTCGAGATCCCGAACGTCGTAGCCGTGAAAGCGGCGCCGTTCGATCGCTATCGGACGTTGGAGATCGCGCGCGCGATCGCGGAGTCCGGTCGCGCCGAGGAGATCGCTCTGTACACGGGCAACGACGACGCCATCGTCGTCGACCTCCTCACTGAGTACCGTTTCGCCGACCGGACTGTGCGGATGGTGGGCGGCCTGCTCGGACAGTGGGCGGTGTGGACGCGTAGTGCGGTCGAGCTGCACGCCGAGGTCTGCCGAGCGCAGTCGGGCGACCTGACGGTTCTGGCGCAGCTGTTGCGGCGCGCACCGGAACTGACCGACGCCAACTCGGCGGTGTTCGACGCTGCGCACGGATTCGCCGGCTGCATCGCCGGAGTTCACGAGGTGCTCCGGCGGCAGGGCCTTCTGCAGGGCATCTGGTGTCTGGACCCGGCCGAGCAGCTGTCGCCGGGCCAGGCGGATGAGCTGTCCCGCGTCTCCGCTGCTTATCCGTGGCTCGCCGACGACGACTTCGTGGCTGACCATCTCGATCACTGGCTGCGGTAGGCGCCGCATTAGGAGGAGCAGCAACAGATGCAGATCACGCGCGTGTACGCCGTGCCCGTCAGGGTGCCGACGAGGCGTCCGTTGCGCTCCGCCCTCGGAGCGCAAGAAACCTGCGAGTTCGCCATCGTGGCCGTCGAGGCCGACGACGGTACTCAAGGGATCGGCGAGATCTCGCTGATCTGGCACGGCAACGGCGCGCGGCTCGCTGCCGACGTGAACGACTTGGTGGCGCCGCGACTCGTCGGCGCCGATCCGTTCGCGCTCACCCAAGCCATGTCCGCCGTGGACGATGTCTTCCGGTTCGGCCGGCACTCGCTGACTGCGCGCGCCGCCGTGGAGATGGCCCTGCTTGACCTGCAGGGCAAGCTATGCGGACGGCGGGTGGTCGACCTGCTCGGTGGCGTCTGCGTACCGCGGCTCCCGCTGTCCATGTCGCTGTCGATCGCAGAGCTTCCCGACCTTCTCGGCCAGGCGCGGGACTATATTGCGGCCGGTATCCGGGCAGTCAAAGTCAAAGGCGGGCGCGACCTCGAGTATCTCGAGGCCGCGGTATCGGCGTTGCGTCGCGAGTTCGGTGCCGAGCTGGCGATCCGCGTCGACCTCAACATGAGCTGCGCGACCGCAGCCGAGGCGCTACGCATCGCGCGCCGGCTGGAGCGGTTCGACATCGTCGCACTTGAGCAGCCGCTGCCGCCGGCCGATTTGTCGGGCCACTCCTGGTTGCGGCACAAGACCGACATCCCGATCATGCTCGATGAGAGCGTGTGGTCGATCGAAGACTGTTGGCAGGCCGTTCGTGAACGTGCCGCAGATTTCGTGAACGTCTATGTCTCCGAAGCGGGCGGCCTCCGTGCGGCGGGACAGCTCGGCGCGCTGTGCCGGCTCGCCGGCGTCGGCATCGCGGTCGGCAGCATGCCTGAGCTCGGAACGGGGACTGCGGCGGCCATTCACTTCGCCTTCAGTCAGCCGGGCCTGTCGATGCCGAGCGACCTGGCCGGTTTCTGCTACTACGACGACGACGTGGTCAGCCACGACCTGCGGGTGGAGGATGGCTACGTGTATGCGCCGCGGTCCGCGGGCCTCGGAGTGGAGCTGGACGAGAACCGGCTCCGTCACTACGCCGCGCCGTGCCCGGCAAGGAGGGCGGGCGCGTGACCGGCGGCGTGTGCCGGGCACCGGCGCTGCTGGACTGCAACGTGGCGATCGGACGGACAGCGGGCAACAGCATGCAGGGCGGGCGTGTGATCCGCACGGCCGACCTGTTGGGCGAGATGGATCGGGTCGGCATCGCCGAGGCGCTCGTCTATCACGTGTTAAGCCGGGAATACGACCCACTTGTCGGCAACCTGCGAGTGCTCGCCGAGCTCGGTGAGCGAACCCGGCTGCATCCGGTGTGGGCCGCCCTGCCGGCACACACCGGCGAGTTTCCGCGGCCGAAGGAACTTATGGCGCTCATGAGCGAGCACGACGTGCGCATGGTCCGGGTGTTCCCGGCAGCCGATCTGAGCGGTCAGCGTTTCTCCCTGCGCGAGTGGTGTGCCGGCGAGCTACTCGGCACGCTGGAAGATGCCGCCGTTCCTCTGGCGCTCGATTTCGGACTATTCCGCCGGGCCGAGCCGCCCTGGCCGGACGTGGAAGAGGCGACCCGGCTTCATCCGGAGCTCAAAATCATCCTCATCGGTGTCCAGAACCGAAATAACCGCAGTCTCTATCCGCTCCTGGAACGACACCCACAGCTCTACATAGAGACTGGTGGCTACAACGTGCACAACGGGATCGAGCACGTCGTGCAAACGTTCGGTCCGCACCGCATCGTGTTCGGCACGGGGTTTCCTCGTTCTAGCATGGGCGCCGCGCGGTTGCAACTGGACCGGGCGGAGATCGATGACAGCGAGCGCACCCTCATAGGATCGACGAATCTGCGACGTCTGCTCGGCCGGCCCGACACCGAACAGGCGATGGCCCGATGATCGACAAGAGCGCGCCGACCGACTATCCGCAGATCATCGACGCTCACGTGCATCTGGGGCCGTTCCGCGCGTTCCACATCCCGGACCACGACATCGACGGCGTGGTCGGCGCCATGGACCGGCTGGGCATCGACGTCGCAGTAATCGCGGCGCACGCCGGAATATCCAGCGACGTGCAATTCGGTAACGACCTGGTGCTTGCCGCCGCCGAGCGATACCCGGACCGAGTGCTCGGCTACTGCTGCATTAACCCGAACTATTCCGCCGAGGTGCCTGCAGAGCTGGAACGCTGTTTCGCCCATCCTGCCTTCAGAGGGGTCAAGCTGCATCCCGAGTTGCACGGCGACTATCCGATGGACGGACCTGCTTACGTGCCGATGTGGCAATTCGCCGCGGACCACGAAACCCCAGTCCTGTCGCACAGCTACTTCAACGGTGATCGGCTCGAGGTGTTCGGAGCGCTGGCCCGACAGTATCCATCCGTGCCCGTGATTCTCGGCCATTCCGGGCTGGACTTCGGGATTCACCGCGTCGTGGAGCTGGTGCGGCAGCACCCGAACCTGTGGTTGGACCTGTGCGGTGCCCTGAGCTGGGACGGCGTGGTGGAGGAGTTGGCCGCTGCCGTCGGCGCCGATCGGTTGCTCTTCGGCACCGATCTGCCGTTCATCAACGGCGCGACGCAGCTCGGCACCTTGGCCTATGCCAAGCTGCCCCGATCCGAAGTGGAAATGATCATCGGCCGGAATGCCGCGCGGTTGTTTGGCGTGCCGGACAGCGGACGGTCTGGAGGCGGTGCGAGTGCCGTCCCCGCGACAATCCGGAATGGGACTTCGTGACGACGTCCGTGCAGTGGCAGGAGCGGACGTCGTGGCAGCTGCGCGACATCGCCGAGCGCGCGACTCTCGTGATCCCGATCGGCGCGACGGAGCAACACGGCCCGCACCTGCCCCGTCGGCGTCGACGCGATGGTCGTGGCCCATCTCGCCGAGGCCGCGGCGCACGCGGCGTCGGCGCCGGAACGTCCCGTGATCGTGGCACCCGTGCTGTCCTTCGGGTCGTCGCACCATCACCTACCGCGCGGGCACCCTGTCGTTGTCGAGCGTCACGATGCTTCGCATCCTCACTGATCTGCTAGCGGCCGCCGGTGAGACGGCGGCGGTGCTGACCATCGACAGCGCCGCGCGGACGGGCTTTCGGCGTACTGTTCTGCTCAACGGACACGGGGCAACAGCGACCTTGCCCGCCAAGCGATCCGGGACGCCACCCTGACCAGACCCATCGTTGCCGCCACGCTCGACGACTGGTCGGCGGCGGCAGACGAGCTGGCGGCGTTGGCGCGCCGTCACGCCATCGCCCAGGTGCCTGGACATGCAGGCGGATTCGAGACGTCGCTGCTTCTCGTGCTGCGAAACGAGCTGATGGATGCCGCGAATCTCACCCGCGAGCGTCCGGTCGACGACGTCGTACCGACGGCGCCGGGCGCCGCCATCGAGCGACACGCCTGGGGTGCACACGTTGGACGGCTACACCGACGCGGCCTCCGCTGCATCCGCCGATGCGGGACGCGCCATGCTCGAAGTGCTTGTGGAACGAATCACCCGCTTCCTGCGAGCGTTCGCCGACTCGGTTCCGCCCGAATCCGGTCATTAGAAACTGTCGAGGAGTATGGGTCGGGGGCCGCCCGCCGCCTGGTCCAACCAAGCGTCGGTCGCGGCATCGCCGCCGCTGAGCAATCCGCCGCGATGGAGCAGCGCGGCGGACGTGCCGCCCGCATATAGTGCGGCCAGTCCTTGACTGGAGATGGCGACCGTTCCCCGGCCACCGCGCTCCAACCGGCCTGAGCCGTCCTCGAGCACGAGCCGGTGTGGGCCAGCATGCCAGGGACACAGTGCGTCGGTGACGTCGAGGTCCAATTCTCCGTGCAGTTCGGCCGGCCATCCGCGCGCGGCAATAGCAGCGACGGCGTCGATCGTCCGGAGCATCCACGTCCTGGTCGCATGGCGGGCTCCGTCGACCGGCAACAGCCATCCCGCCGGATCCTGCTCGGCGAGGCGCAAGATCGTCGTCGGAAGTACCTCGCCCCAACTGCCGAGCGACGACAGCAATGCGAGATAGGCGGGCGGGATCACACCCAACAGTTCGTCCGCGAACAGGGTGGCGCCTGGTCCGTGCTCGGCGCTCCGTCGCCACCGCATGTAACCGAGCAGCGTGCCGCCGGCATCCTCGGCGAGCGTGATTCCACATGATCCGGCGGGGTCGTGCGACAGTTCGCGAACCATTGGCTGCGCTCGATCCAAAAATCCGGCCCCGCTTCGCGCGAGCTCGCTATACAGCGCTGTCATGGCCGCCAGGTCCGCGTCGGCCGCGGGCCGCAGCATGATCTCGCGCGGTACGCGCAGGCCCGCGAGCGCAAGAGTTGGCACAGCCGTCCATACGAGCGCGCCCACGTCGTGCCAGCCGAGGCGACGGTACAGACCCGGCACGGTGCGGAACAGCACGCTCAGCACAGCACCTCTCTCATGGGCCGAGCGCAGCAACGCGGCGAGCACGCCCTCAGCCAGGCCCTGCCGACGCGCTTCCGGACGGACGGCGACGCCGGCGACACCGCTCGCGGGCACCAGGCGTCCGCCGAACCAATGGCTCTGTGGCCGGTCGTGTGCTTTGGCGAGGAGCTTTCCCGTGTCGTCGAAGGCGCCCGTCGCGGCGCCATGCGGCAGCCTCGTGACCTCCCCCCGGTCCTGCTCGCCGCTGCCGAAGGCAAGCGCCTCGAGACGGGCGGCAGCGGGCAACTCGACGGAATCGATTGGTCGGACCGTCCAGTGCGGCGAGCGCGCTCCGATCACTGGATGGCGGCAAGGAGCCGGGCGAGATTCTCGCAGAGGATCCGGCGTTTGTCGTCGACGCTGATCCTGGCCAGCGCAACGCGACCGAACTGCGGGCGCGGATCGAGAAATGCTGCGTCGGTGCCGAACAGGACGCGGTCCGCGCCGACGCGTCCGACCATCCATTCGAGCATGCCGTCATAGACCAAGGAGCCCGCGAGATCGAGGTAGACGTTCGGTTGGGCCTGGGCTGCCTCGACGGCCGCGACGCATCCCGCCGGATTCCCGCCCGAATGGGCTGCGATGAAGGTGGTGTCGGGAAACTCGCGAGCCACCTGCCCGAGCTGTCCAGGGTGACAGAGCGCAGATCCGCCCCAAGTGTGACTGAGCACCAGCCATCGATCGGCGGCGAGCTCGAACACGGCCCGGTAGTTCGGCCCGTCGACCGGGTAGTCGTGGATGGTGGGATGGACCTTGACCATCTGAGCGCCGCCGGACTCCGCCCACGTCTGCAGATAGCGTTGCGTGGCGGCCGGCCGGTTCGGGTTCGCTATCGGAACCGGTGCCAGACGTCCGGGGTGCTCACGAGCCGCTTGTCGGATACAGGTGTCCCCCGTGGCTTCGTCCACCATGCCGGATAGCGCGCTCACGAAGGTGGTGCGGATGCCGAGCAGGTCCATGGAGTGCACGATCGAGTCGGCACTGTACTGCGGAATCCGGAAGTTGTGCCACGCTCCGACGTGCCCGTGGCAGTCGAGGATCGTCAACGAGTCGAGGCCGAGGTCCGCGATCGCCGACGCGAGACGCGAGGTCATTGCTGCACCTGCTCGATCAGATGTAGGAGGGTCCCGCCGGCGATCAGGCGCCGGTCGTCGTCCGAGACGTCGGCATACGCGATCCGGGCGACGGCGGCACCTATCGAATAGATCGGAGCGTTCGTGCCGAACACGATCCGGCTCGCCGAGAACTCGGTGACGAGCTCCTCGACCGCACCGTGCGCGACGAAGGTCGACGACTCCACAGCCATGTTCGGGCACGAGTCGAGCACCGGGAGCAGCGTGCGGCCGTGGCGGTAGCCGAAGCCGGAGACGATGACCGGAAGACGAGGCGCCGACGTGGCAAGCGCGGCGATCGCTTTCCAGTCCGGGATTGCAGTGTCGATGATCAGGGGCACCGAACGGTCAGCGAGTGCGCCGGTCAGAAAGCCTGCCGTCGACAGATCCACGTCGTGATTGGCCGCGTCGGGACACAGCCGGACGGCGCGGAAGCCAGCGGCGACGATCTCCTGCACCAGCCGCTGCGCCGTCCGGCCATCGCGGGCCAACGCGGGATCCACGACCCAGCAACCGACCACCTCGTCGTGCTCGTCCATGACGGGTCCGAGTGCCGCGTTGCCCAGTTCCGGAGACCACTCCTTGGCCTGTGTGTGATAGGCGAGCAGCTTGTCAACCCCGCACCGGCGGCCCTCGACCTGGACGGCGTCCGGCTGGTCCAACGAGCCGATGTTCGGCTTCGTGCTCAGCCCCCATCGGCAGTTGGCGTCGAAGTAGAACTCGTCCGTCACGGTGTGAGCGCTCCGGCGACCTTGGCGACGGCGTCAGCGACGTCCGCTACGTCGGCCGAATCCCCGAGCAGGATGTTTTGCGGCATCCACGCGACGTTGCGCTCGGCGGACTGGGCCACGGGACAGTCGGTGAAGGTCAGCGATGGGTCACCGGCCGCCGCGCGGGCCGCGTCGCGCAGCGCTTCGTTCCGGTTCAAGGTCACGTAGCCCGCCGAGCACGGCACTCCTTCGGCGGTCAATGCGCGGAGGAAGCTCTGTTTGTCCAGCCCCCCCGCGAGCTGAACGACATACAGATGCCAGCCATGTGCGGTGACCCGGTCATCCACGCGCAACGGCGTGACGCCCGGGATATCGTTCAACCGGGCTGTCAGTTCGGTCGCGTTCCTCGAGCGGACCGATGCCTGCTGTGGGACCCGTCCGAGCTGCGCTCGAAGGATCGCGGCCTGGAATTCGGTGAGGCGCAGGTTCCAGCCGATGATGTCGTGTTGGTACCAGGCGCCCTGCCGACTTCGGCCGACGTTGGCCAGCGACCACGCGCGGTCGGCGAGCGCGGCGTCGTCGGTGACGATGATCCCGCCCTCTCCGGCGGTCATGTTCTTGCTGCTCTGGAAGCTGAAGGTGCCGATGTCCCCGATCGCGCCCACCCGGCGGTCGCGCCACTCGGCGCCGGTCGCCTGAGCCGCGTCCTCGACGACCGAGATCCCGTGGGCGCCGGCGACGTCCAGCAGCGCGTCCATGTCGCACGGACACCCTGCGATGTGCACGGCCATGATTGCCTTGGTCCGGGGCGTTATCGCCGCGGCCGCAGCCCCCGGATCGATCAGCAGGGTGTCGGGAAGGACGTCCACGAAGACGGGTACCGCGCCGCTCAATACGACCGAGCTGGCACTCGCGATGAACGTGTACGGGGTCACGATGACCTCGTCGCCGGGACCTACGCCGGCCGCACGGAGCGCGGCCACCAGCGCGAGCGTGCCATTCGCGACCGGAACGCCGTACGCCGCGCCCTGAAATCGACAGAACTCCTCCGCGAAGCGCGCAACGACTTCTCCCGACGTGCTGCCCCAGCGTCCCGACTGGAGGACAGACAGCAAGGCTTTTTCTTCCGTGTCGTCGTAAACCGGCCATGTCGGGAAGGGCGCGGTACGCGTGGGTGTTCCGCCGTCAACGGCGAGTGTGCTGGTCATGACCTTCTCGCTTGTTCGATGGTTTCCAGGGTTTCTATGGCGGAGTCGGCCGTGACTGACGGGTCCCGGCCACCGGCCAGCGCCGCAACGATGTCGTCCCATTGCGCGCGATGGCCGACACTGCCGATGGCCAACGGGTCATTGGCGCCGGATCCACGAGGTGCGGGAAGCTCGTCAGGACGCGGCACGTCGGGGAAAGTCCACCCGGTAATACTGCTGCCTTGCAACCGCACAGAGCCGCGGTCGAAGAAGAGGTTCAGCTCCTCGGGCGACCCGGGGCGCGCCGAGGTAGTGACAGCGACGACTCCGAGCGCGCCGGACTCGAATTGCAGGGTCGCGGCCGCCGTGTCCTCGGCGGCAATGGCGTGCGTCAGAGTGGCGGTCACACCGTGTGCGGTGCGGCACTTCCCGAACAACCAACACAGCAGATCGATGGTGTGCAGCCCCTGGTTCAGAAGGACGCCGCCGTCGTCGTCCAGCGTTCCGCGCCAGGGAGCGGCGCGGTAATAGGCGTCATCGCGGAACCATCGAACCAACGCTTCACCCAGGACGGGCGTGCCCAGCGTTCCGGCGTCGATGAGCCGCTTAAGGTACGCGCTCTGCGGCTCGAACCGGCGCTGCGATATCGGCGCCAGCACCAACTCGCGCTGCCGTGCCTCCTGCGCCAGTTCCCGTGCGGCGCCGACGGTGATCGTGATCGGCTTTTCGACGACGACGTGTTTCCCGCCTGACAGCGCGGCAGACACGTGCTCGGCATGCAGGCCGCTGGGCGTACAGATCACCGCTACGTCGATGTCCTGCCGGGCGAGCAGTTCGCGATAGTCCGCATGCACGTCAACGCCCGGTTCCGGGGTCTGGCCGCCGCCGCGCCGACAAACCGCGACGGTCCGCGCGTCGTCCCGGCCTCGCAGCGCCTGCACGTGCACTCCGCCGATGGCGCCGTACCCGACGATGCCGACCCGGATCGGCGTCGCGAGAGGCGCGCGGAGCGCGGGTCCCGCCGGAGCGGGCACACGCTCGGGAACGCCCCTGGTCACGCAGTGACGGTAACTGATATAACTGTATACGACAACCGTTTTAGCAGGGACGAGGAATTATGCGCATCGGCATCGTCGGCTCCGACAACACCCATGCTCTGGGCTTCGCGGAGGTGGCCAACCTCGATCGCTTCACCGGTGCCGACGTGAGCGTCGTGGCCATCTGCGGCGACGACCCGAGCGCCACCCGGCAGGTGGCGAAGCGGGGCCGGATTCCGGATGTGCTGAGCGGGCCGGATGAGATGGCCGGTCGCGTCGACGCGGCCATCATCGTGAATCGGGACGGCGCCGTGCACCGGTCCAACGCCGCACCGTTCCTCCGCGCCGGACTCCCGGTCCTGGTCGACAAGCCGTTGGCCGCCACCCTCGCCGACGCGCAGGCGATCCTGGCTCAGGCGCACGAGCACGCCGCGCTGGTGACCTCCTATTCCAGCCTGCGCTGGTGCGCCGATACCCGCGAACTCGGCGCCTCGCTGTCCGACGTGGGATCTCCGGTGCTCATCGAGGTCTCCGGGCTGTGCGACTTCGCATCCCCGTACAGCGGTCACTTCTTCTACGGGATCCATGAGGTCGAAATCGCCCTGGCCCTGCATCCCACCGCACCGACCGTGGTCCGCGCCGACCCGTCCGGCGCCGTTCGCACCGTGACCATCCAGACGGCCGACCGCTGCGTTGTCGCGCTGAACCTGATCGGGGCCACCGACGGAGTGCTGCCGCAGGTTCCGTTCGCCGCCGCCTGTTACGCACCCGGTGGCAGGGTGGGTCGGACGATCAAGAACGAACCCGACCTGAGCACCGCCTTGGACATCTTTCTCGCCATGGTCGCGTCCGGCGAGCCGCCGCTGACGGACGAGCAGCTCTTGACCCCGATCGCGGTGCTGGAGGCGATCGGGGAATCGGCGCGCACCGGCGGGGTGCCCGTCGAGCTACCCGCGACGCTGTAGTGGGACGAGGAGGGGTCGCAGGGATGCGCTGATGACAATCGAGGGCGAGCAGACGTACCGGGCCGGAATCGCGACGACCGACATCACGCCGCCGGTCGGGACTCCGCTCGGCGGATACGCGGATCGGTACGTCCATACGAGCACCGGTGTGTATCACCCGTTGCGAGCTGTCGCGGTTGCGATCGAGGACGACGACTGCGCCCTGGTCCTCGTCAGTGCGGAATGGCTGGGCTTTTACGAGCAGGCAGACCGAGTACGGGCCATGGTCAGCGGGTCCACCGGCTTGCCGGTGAGCAACATCGTGCTCTCTGCGACCCACACCCATTGCGGGCCGGCGCTCGGCAGTCGCGAGCGTGCGTACCACGGCTGGATCGACGAGAACTACCTGCAGGTCGCGATGGAGAAGATCGCCGAGGCCGCCGGCCAAGCATGGCGCCACCGATACCCGGCGACATTGCGCTACGGGACCGCCCAGTGCGACGTTGCGATGAATCGACGTTTTCCGCAGCCGACGCCCGCGGGATCGACGGCCGTGACCATGGCGCCGAATCCGGTCGGTCCCGTCGATCACGACGTCGGCGTGCTGGTCGTCGAGTCCGCAGCGGACGGCGCGCCCCGTGGCGTCGTGTTCAGCTATTCCTGCCATCCGACTTCCCGGGACGGCTTGCAGATCGGCGGCGACTACGTGGGCTTTGCCTACGAGTATCTCGACCAACGCTTGCCGACCGCCCAGCCGTGCTTCCTCCAGGGATGTGCCGGGGACCAGAAGCCAAAACCGCTGGCAGGGGACACCCAGTTCACGCGCCGGACGGTCGACGAAGTCAGGGAGATCGGCTATGAGCTCGGCCGTGCGGTCGACCAGCTACTGCACGAGGATTGCCTCGATTGGGTCCACGGACCGCTGGCGATACGGCAGACGGTCGTCGAACTGCAGACCGAGGAACTCGACGATTCGGCGCTGCGCGCCGAGCTGACGAACCCCGAACTCGCATACCGCAGGCGCTGGGCGGAGCACCACCTCCGGCGCCTCGAGGAAGGGCTGCGCACCGAACGCGAGGTTCCGTTCGAGATTCAGACCATGTCCTTCGGCCGTTCGCTCGCGGTGGTCGCGATGGCTGGTGAAATGACCGTAGAACACGGCACCCGGCTCAAACGCGAGCTCGGCGAGCGTTTCGCTCACGTGTTGCCGTTGGGTTACGCAAACGGAATGGTCGGCTACGTCCCTGTCGAGCGTCAGTTTAAAGAACTAGGGTACGAGGTACTGGACGCCAACCAGTACTTCCTCCGAACCGGGCGTTACCTGTCGGACACGGAGTCGCGGATCCACGACACGGTACGCGCGATGCTGCGGTCGGCTGATGAGCGGTCATAGCTCGTCCGAGGTTCGCACGACCGGCCTTCCGCAAGTCCGCGTCCTCGCGGATCCGCCGGCGGTGGGCCGAGCCGCCGCAGCGGACATCGCCGCGGCTCTACGGAGCGTACTGGACCGGCAGAGACAGGTCCGGGTCGTCTTCGCCGCCGCACCGAGCCAGGAGCACACCCTGCGCGGGCTCGCCGCCGCGCCGGGCATCGAGTGGGACCGGGTCACCGCGTTCCACATGGACGAATACCTCGGCCTGGCTCCTGACCACGACGCGAGCTTCGGCGCATGGCTGCGGGCCGTCCTCTTCGACGCCGTGCCCTTGGGATCCGTCCACCTGATGCGACCTGGCGGGGATGCGGCCCGCGAGCTGGAGCGCTATGTCGGATTGCTTTCCGCCGCGCCGATCGACGTCCTGTGTTGCGGGATCGGGGTCAACGGGCATCTCGCGTTCAACGACCCGCCGGCTGATTTCGCGGACCCAAAGTTGGTTAAGCTCGTCGAGTTGAGTGTGGCGAGCCGGCAGCAGCAGGTCGACGACGGGTGCTTTGCGCGGCTCGCCGACGTGCCGACGACCGCAATGACGATGACGATTCCGGCCCTGCTTTCCGCGGCAGAGGTGTTCTCCACGGTGCCGGGGGTACGCAAAAGGGCGGCCGTGCGCGACGCGCTTCTCGGCCCGGTGCGCGAGGACGTGCCCGCGAGCGCGTTGCAGCTGCACCCGCGCTGCACGGTATACCTCGATGCCGGTTCGGCTCTTCCCGGCGATCGCGATGCGGCGACCGAGTCGACGAAGTCGGATTGATGGCACAGACCTGGTCGCTGCGCGGGCGCGATCCTGCCACCCGAGGCGGCATCGAGGTGACCGTTTCCGACGGGCGCGTCGAGCGTATCCGTCCCGTCCGGACGGTTAGCGATCTTTGGCTCGCACCTGGACTCGTCGACCTGCAGGTGAACGGATTCGCCGGCTGCGACGTCAACGCGCCTGGTGTCGACGTCACCACGGTCGTCGAGTTGGTACGCCAGCTGGCCGCGACCGGAGTCACGACCGTGGTACCCACGATCATCACCGCGTCCGAGGTGCGGATCGTCGCGGGTCTCGAGGCGATCGTAGGCGCCCGGGCCGCTGCTCCGGAGATCGCCGCTGCCATCCCCTACGTGCACGTGGAAGGCCCGTTCCTGTCCGCCGAGGACGGTCCGCGCGGGGCGCACGACGTCGAGCAGATCCGGCCCGCCGACCTCGAGGAATTCCGGCGGTGGCAGCAAGCATGCGACGGCCTCGTCGGGATGGTCACCATCTCACCGCATTCCGAACGGGCGATCGAATTCATCGCTGCGGCCACCAAGCTCGGTGTCGTCTGCGCGGTGGGACATACCCACGCCAGTTCGGAGCAAATCGTACGCGCTGCCGATGCTGGGGCGCGGCTGTCGACGCATCTCGGAAACGGCACCCATGAACTGTTGCCGAGACATCCGAACTACCTGTGGGCACAGCTGGCTGATGATCGCCTTGCGGCCGGTTTCATCGCTGACGGGCACCATCTGCCGTCCGACGCGTTCCGGGCGATGCTACGGGCCAAGGGATTGCATCGTTCGCACCTGGTGTCTGACTCCACCGCCCTGGCGGGTCTGCCACCCGGCCGGTACCAGACTTCGGTGGGAGGGGGAGTGGAGGCAGACCAGTCCGGTCGTGTCTCGTTGCTCGGCACCGATCTGCTCGCGGGCGCGGCGCGCTCGCTTGCGGACGGGGTCGCGACCGGCATCTCGATGGCGGGCCTATCCCTCGCGAGCGGCCTGGCGCTCGCGACCCGCAACCCGGGCAAGTTCGTCGGCGGCCGCGGGCAGCTCCTCCCCGGACGTCCTGCCGATGCGGTGTTGTTCCGCTGGCAGTCCGGAGACGAGACCCTCCGCGTTGAGCGGGTCATCGCCGCGGGCATCGAACGTTTCGCGGCGTGAGCACATGCGGTGATGGTTGGACCCGTTCGCCGATCTGGACGTTAGGTTCCTGCGAGCTGGCGCCATGCCAGCGCGGTGGCTGCGTTCTGTTTCATGACCCGCTGGATGTCGTGCTGCTCCAAGCCGGCGGATCGCAGGATTTTGGGGAACTCAGCGGCTAGCCATGCCAGACCTGGTTGACAGCCGAGGGAACGCCACAGGGTACGTCTGGCCCCGTCCGTCCCGACCACGATCTGACTGCCGAAACCTTGACCGGTCAATGAGACCACTGCGGTCGCTGTGAATCCATGCGCGCCGTCCCGCGCGGAGCGCAAAGCCTGATCGAATTCGAGAATCGCACCGGTCTGGGCGATGTCGCGCAGGTAGTGGAGATCCTTTGTCTTGTCGACATGGCTGAGGATGACAGTTGAGGGTGGAACTCCCCACTCGCAAAGTCTTTCCACCTGAGACATTGCACCGGTGCCCTTTTCGCAGTGGGTCAGAATTGGCGCTCCAGTGAGGACGCTGGCTCTGGCAGCGGCTTCCAGATTGCGTAGGTCCCTGGCGTCGGGGCTGACTCCTGAGGTGGCTACTTTGATCACTCCTGCCCGGTGTGCGGTTCGCTGTACCAGCGGGCCTGTGCAGTCATACAAATCGATGCCCCGGGTGAGATCGGCGACGAAGAGTTCGACGAGTGCTTGTATCCCGACTCGGCCGCTCCAGTGGTCGGGACCGTAGTACCTGTCGTGGTGTAGTCCGGTGGCAGCAATGACGTCTACATTGGAGCGTTCGGAGATGAGTGCCAGCCGGTCCACGGCACGTCCGGACGCGCAGGGCATCGCGTCCAGAACCAGCCCGACTCCTGCTGCCCGGCACTCTTTCATTTCTTCGACGGCGGCTCCAACGTCGTAGAGGTGGATGTCCGGGAAGACCGCTGCAATGTAGGGCGAATCGATGATCAGGTGTTCAGGGGTATAGACCACGCCGAAGTCCCGATCGGTTCGATCTGCGAGAACGGTGCGGACGAATCCGTCGGCACGGTCAGCGGCCGGGGCGGCCTTCATCCGAACACGCTCCAGCCGCCGTCGATGTAGATGATCTGACCCGTCACCGCTCGCGCCCGCAGTGGCCATTCGCAGGCTTGGGCAACATCTTCAGGTTCGAGGAAGCCGTCCTCGGTCAGCGGCTGGCGCCGGCGAGCGTAGTCGCTGACCAACGGATCCTCTAGCGCCCGCCGGGCTTTCGCGGTCCTTGTCAGCCCGGGAGCGATCACGTTGACGGTGACGCCGTCCTTGGCATAATGGGCTGCTGCAGATCGGGCAAGTCCCTCGATGCCAGCCTTCAGAGCGGCGTAGGCATGGGTGACGAACAGTGGGCTGGCCGAATAGCGGGCGAGGGAACTACCGATTAGGATCGCGCTCCGATGCGGGATGGCCGGTACGTCACCTCCGACCCGCAGGAACTCCCGGAGTGCGGCGGCGGTGGTCGCCAGGTTGAGGTCGACGTTCCGATGCAGTGCGGATTGGGTCAGTTGGTCAATGGGGCCGTCTCCCAGAGATCGCCCGCTACCGCCGGCTACCGCTACCAAGCCGTCAACCCGCCCGAGTGCGGTGGCCGCTTCATCGAAGGCATGGCTGAGTCGGCGTCATCGCTGAGATCAGCCACCGATGATGTGAAACCTGTTGGGGGAGCGGCTAGAAGCGTGCTATCACCAGCGCTTCGGGAGATCATGTGGACCCGATAACCCGCGCCCAACAACAGCTTCGCGGTCGCGTCGGAGATTCCGCCCGAACCAGTGACCCCACTCCACGCGATCCGTTGCCCAGCTGGTCGTAGCGCGCTTTGACCGTCGTTCGCGGCGCCCTCTCCCTGGCAAATTCGATCCGCCGAGTCTGGGATTCCGGGGGAGACTCGGCCAGCAGTGCTGGAACGTCTTGCGTTTGTGTGACACCCGATCGCTCGTCGCCTTTGACTAGAGGATCACACCGTCGGACAGCAGCCTGGTGCGCAAGGCACCTCGGTCTACCTCGGGGGGCGATTTACCGGTGCGCGCGACCATTGCTGCTGCGGTGCCGGCTGCCTGACCCATCACCATGCACTGCCCGATCGAGCGGACCGAAGCGTGGGCGTCGTGCGACGCCGACAGACAGCGGCCCGCCACCAGCAGCCCATCGACATCGGCCGGGACGAGAGCGCCGAACGGAATGCCATAGGTCGAGCCGTCTGGCTGGGAGTGACCACCAACATATTCCTCTGCGAGGGCGATCAGATCGGTAATTGTCACAGCAGCGGCTCCGCTCACCGCCAGTTTGTCGGCGGAGCTCGCCACCAGCTGTTGATGCGATCGTCTCCTAGCAGCCGCGCAGTCCGCATCTGCAGGGCAGTTCGTCGATATCGACGCAGGTATGACCGATCTCCGAATAGCCGACCTGCGGTCGGAGTAGATGCCCGCCGATCATCACACCGGCGCTGATCCCGTCGCCGATCTGCAGCGCGGCGAAGTCGTCCGACGTCTTCATCGACGAAGACATCGGTTTGCAACTTCTCGGCGAGCAAGCGCGACAGATGGGATCCGATCATGCCCGGCAACGGTGTGGACGTCACTACCTCGCCGGAGTCCCGGGCCACCGCGGCCGGCAACACCACCCCGAGCCCGGTCAGCTCCGTCTTGTACGGAGCCAGCAGGAAGAGAGCGGCGTTCATCAGCGTCCGGTCGAAGGTCTACGAATCCGACGACGCCCGATCGAGCCCCCCTCCGCTGAGCCCGGCACGGGGACCGAAACCACAGCGGACGAGAGGGTCTTCCGATGCCGTCGGCCGGTTGCCGGGATGGTTCCTCCTGCAACCAGCCGGTGGCCAGCGGGCCCAGCACGATGGACCCCATGGTGCCGCGTGGAACATTCGGCCGTCGGGCGAGTTCGGCGCGCGACAGCGGGCCTGATCGGCGAGCATCTGGACCAGGGCACGGTTGGTGCGCCCGACATCAGCGGCGGTGGCGATGGACACGAATTTGTTGCCGTCGGCGTGCCGGCGGGATCGGCTGGTGGCTCGGGACGTATTCATCTGCAGATCTGCTCCCTTCACCCCAGCAGATCGATGGCGCACTGCCTGATCTGCGATTCGACGGTCTCAGCGTAGAGACAGCCCCCCACCTCGTATCCGCCATCGAGCCAGGCCTCCGCCGGCGGCAGGTAGCCGATCGACTGGTGCGCATAGCCGGCGATGAGTACCTCGCCGGTGCTCGCGGATCGGATCGCGGCACCGGTGGCGGTGAAGGGTTCGCCGGGTATCGCGAGCACCCGCAGGGCGGTTCCGAGCGTCAGCAGCTGGAGGTCGAGTCGAGCCGGCGGCCCTGGATCGAAAACGCCGAATAGGTTCGACTCCTTGCTCCTGAGTTCCTGGATCCACAGGTACGCATCGCGTCTCGCCGCTCGGTGTCGGACCAAGTCAGTCTCGTCGGCCAGGCTCGATGCGAGGTCCCGGCGCTCCTTTTCGATGTCCGCCGTCAGTGGCAGCGTCAGCGCCGGCGGCGCGATGATGGACGACCATTGCGAGCGCAGGTGCGGCGTTGCGACGATCTGGCAGTCCGCCAGATGGCTCGCATCGAACTCCTCCTGAAGCGACGGGCTGATGGTCCGCAGCCCGGCGATCAGGCCCTTGGCCTGCAGGGCCACCGACGTGGTTGCCGCACTCAACAAGCCACCGATTCGTTCGCACTCGGACCACGTCGGCTCCGTGTAGACCGGGTTGACGTCTCCGGCGCAACCTTGCAGGAAGGTTGCGACCCCCCCGAGCGCCGCCTCGATCTGGGCGCAGGCAGCGCCGGGGAAATCGGCCGACGCGGTGGTCCAAGTGTGGTCGAGAACCGTCGCGTGGCATGCGAAATTGACGATGCTGGCGATGACCGTGCGCCGCTGGTCTGCAGTCAGTGCGACCACGATCCTGGCGAGGTCGTCCGGTGTCCTGGCAGCCGAGCGGCGGTCGGCGCTGATGCCGCCGACCCGGCGGATGCCGGTGGCGAGCACCGCTGGGGCAGCGCTTGCCCTGGCCTGTCCCGCCGCTTGGCCAGCGGCCCTGGCGATCGTCTGCCGATCAGCCGTCTGTACTGCGAGACCTGCTGGGCCGCAATGAGTATGCGTCGCACTTACCAGCACGTTCTCGGGTTCGGTGCGCAAACCGCGGGCGACGGTGCCGCGAATGAGCTCGGCGAGAGTCTGCGGCACGTAGAGCAGGTCGAGCACCACCGTCACGATCGTCGTTCGGCCGTCGTCGAACAGCGTTACGCGGGCTTGTAACGGGTCGTGCACGCCAGAACACGGGCCGGCCCGCAAGGCGTAGCCAGCCAATCGATCGACCGCGACTAGAATAGTGCTGCGCGCAGCTCCGACCAGCAGTGTCGGCGTCGCGGTCACGACGACCAGCCCATCAACAATGCGGATTCGGGCGTCTGCGCCGCTAGTGCGGCGGCGCCGGCGAGCGGGCTGTGCTCGCCGTGTCGCGGCGGTAGCAGTCGGCAGGGGAGTGCCGCTGTGTCCTGGCCTGCCAATGAGCCCATCCGATCCACCACGGGCCCGAACAGCCCGCCGCCCAAGAGCATTCCACCACCGAGCACGATGGCGGCAGGGTCGAGCAGCTGGACGATCCCGATCACCGACATAGCCAGCAGATCGACAGCGTGCTCGACGGCGGTTCGGGCGTCGGGTTCGCCGCGGTCTGCAGCGTCCAGCACATCGCGTCCGGTGGTGCCGGCACCGGCCACCGGGATCAGATTGCCGATACCGGTGCCGGAGGCGTACGCCTCCAGGCAGCCACGGCGGCCACAGGCGCACAGTGGCGCCCCCCGATCGACCGTCACCGGGACGTGCCCGATCTCGCCGGCCTGATGATTCGAACCGGAGAAGACCCGACCGCCGAGAACCATCGTCATCCCGATGCCCGTGGAGACGGTGAAGTACACCCCGTTCCGACATCCGGGTGCTGCGCCGTCCGGTCCGAACTCGGCCACCGCGCCCGCAGCGGTATCGACCACCACACGCAGATCACTGCCGGTGGCGGCGGCGAGTCTGTCCGCCATTGGCACACCGCTGATCGGCACATTCACCGCATGCGCGATTACGCCGGTGTACGAATCGACGGCACCGGGGGTGGTGACAACGCCACGGATCGGGGCACCGCCGGCTACCTGGTTGATCAGCCCGACGATCTGATCGATCAGCGGCTCCGGCGAGTCTGCAGCAACAACGCGTTCTTCGACGACGTCGACCGGCGCGCCGTCCGCGGACACCGTGCAGGCTCGGATCTTGGTGCCGCCGACATCGACGGCGAATATTCCGCTCATTGCTGGGTCGGTTGATCGACGTTGGCGCTGAGCAACAATGGTGGCTCGATTCCCTCGGCCCGCAGTCCTCGCACGATGCCGACTACCAACAATTGGGCCAGCAGCGCACCGCTGATACCTGAGGTGGCGCCGCATCGGACTGTGCCGCCGACGTCGATCGCAGCGTCGCCCACGGGACCATGGTTGTCCAGCACGACAGCGCACAGATCGGTGAGCTTGCGACCGGACGGATGCCGGGACGGGCAGACGGCGCTGTGCTCCAGGGAGACAATGCCGCAGAGGAAGGCGCCGCGTTCGCGGACACGGAGCGCCAGCTCGACGATGGCTCCGTTGCGTCCGGAATTGGACGCGATCACGACGGCATCGGCCTCGCCGATGCGGTAGCGCTCGGCGATCAGGCTGCCGTTCACCGGCTGTCGCTCCGGTTCGGAATCGGACAGCTGGTCCGACTGCGGACTCCGGGGACCGACGATGTCGTCAAGAGACATCAACTTCACGTCGGGGAGTCCGCCGGCGCGGTGGCAGAACTCCGCCGCGACCGACCACGAATGCCCGGCGCCGAAGGTCAACAGCCTGCCACCTCGGGCGATCCGCCGCGCGATCTCATCTGCAGCTCGCTGCACCTGATCGAGCTCGGCGCCGACGACGGCGCGGGTCGGCTGCAGAAGCTGCTCGGCCACGTCCTGTAATTCCATCTCAGGCAAACCAGCCGTCATGCCGTCGCTCCGGTCGGCGAGCCGGCCAGTTCTGCGACACTGAACGGCCTGCCCTTCCGACCGGATTCGTGCAGCGCCACCAGCATCGCGCTGTTCGGCACACCGTCGGACTGGCCGCTGACGCTCGGCTCGTGCCGGTCACACGGTCCAGGAAGGCCTCCGATCTCGTCGCAGTCCAGCGTCCCGGAGGTCCAGATGTGATCCCCTGTCGCGATCTGAACCATCTGAGTTTGGGTGTCGATGAAGATCTGGCCCTGGGTGCCGATGATCCGCATGGTCAACTTACCCTCCTGTTGAGAAGCTCGGTGTGCCTCATCCTTTGACCGCGCAGGCCGTCAGACCGGCGACATGGCCGGCTGTACTGATCCAGCGGACCATCTTTGATGCGGCTGCATGTGGCGCCACTGATCGCGGCGAACCATGGGCCGCCCGAGGGCCGTCTGTCATTCTTCGAGGTCGAACTTATCGTGGCCGAGATAGACGGACTTGGTCCAGGTGTAGAAGTCCAGTGCGCCGAGTCCCTGCTCTCGAAAAGTGTTGGTACTGGATGCTTTGACACCACCGAACGGAGCGTTGAGGTCGAGTCCGGTGGTGGGACGGTTGACCTTGATCACTCCGGCCTGGACGCTCTCGGCGAAATGCTGTGCGGCAGCGAGCGATCGGGTGCAGATCCCGGCGGCCAGGCCGTAGACGGAGCGATTGACCACCTCGATGGCTTGGTCGAGGTGGTCGGCGTGCACCACCGCGATGATCGGACCGAAGATCTCCTCGGTGACAACCGGGTGCGCCTCGTCAAGGCCGGTGACGACGGCCGGCGACAACAAGCGTCCGCCGGTGTGCTCGCCGCCGCCGACGGTGCCGTCCGAGCGGGCCTGGTCCAGTGCCTTCAGGTCCGTTTTCAGTTGTGCATCGGAGACGACCGGCCCCATCGCCACCCCGTCGGCCAGACCGTTGCCAGGCTTCAGGGCGGCGGCCGCTGCGGTGAGCGCAGTCACGAACTCCGGGTAGCTGCCGGGTGTGCAGATGACCCTCGAGGTAGCGGTGCAGGCCTGCCCGGTCAGACCGAAGCCGCCGGCAGCGGCGACGGCCGCTGCGGCCTCCGGGTCTGCATCGGCGAGCACCACCAGGGCATTTTTCCCACCCATCTCCAGTTGTACCCTGGCCTGCCGGCCGGCAGCGGCGCGCCGGACCTGCTCGCCGACGGCGGTGGAACCGGTGAAGGAGATCGCAGCCACCTCGGGGTGGCCGCACAACGCAGCCCCAACCTCGGATCCCTGGCCGTGCACCACCGACAACACCCCCGCCGGCAGCCCGGCCTCGACCAGCACCCTGACGAGCTGGTCGGCGGACCGAGGAGTCAATTCGGCGGGCTTGAGAACGACGGCGTTACCGCTGATCAGCGCCGGCGCCAGTTTCCAGGCCGGGATCGCGATCGGAAAGTTCCACGGGGTAATGAGCCCGACGACGCCCAGCGGCTCACGACGGGTGTAGACCATCGTCGACGGGGAACTGCTGGGGAGCACCTCACCGCTGCTGTGCCAGCCGGCGGAACCGAAGTAGCGCAGCACGTCGATCGCCCGGCGGACCTCACCCATCGCCTCGGCCAGGGTCTTGCCCTCTTCCCGCACCAGATCCTCCGCCACTGCCCGATGCCGGGCCCGGAGCAGATCCGCCGCGTCCAACAGGATCGCGCCGCGCGCCGGCAACGGTGTTCGCGCCCAGCCCTGCTGGGCGTCGACGGCGGCGGACACGGCGTCGTCGACGGTCGGCCGACCTCCGCGGGCGACGACAGAAACGACGGAATCGTCGAACGGGTTGCGTCGCAGCACGGTCGGCTCGCCCGTCCAGCGGCCGCCGATCAGGTGTTGCAGGGCGATGGGTTCGTTCATCGAAGTCCGTTCACCAGTTGGCCAAGATGCCATCCACGATCTCCAGCGTCCGATCGACATCGGCCTCGGTGTGGCTGGCCGACAGGAACCACAGGCCCCGCGGGACGATGTTCACTCCGGCCTGCAGTAGGGCGGTGTGCAGCCGCGCCGCGGCGACCTTGTCCACGGCGGCGAAATCGCGGTAGTCGCGCACCACTGGCAGGTCGGTGAAGTAGGTCTGCACCATCGGCCCCGGGCCGTCGACCAGCAACTGAACCGACCGCTCGGCGGCGATCGCTCGCAGCCCGTCACGCAACCGGCTGCCCAGACCGAACAGCTTCGGATACACCTCGTCCCGGCGACCGGCCAGCGTTTCCAGAGTGGCCACCGCGGCGGCCATCCCGATCGGGTTGCTGTTGAAGGTGCCGGCATGGCCGACCGCACCCAGGGTGACACTGTCCATCACCTCGGCCCGCCCGACGATGGCGGACACCGGCAGTCCGCCTGCCATTGCCTTGCCCAGGACCGCGAGATCCGGTACCACGCCGAGATATTCCTGCGCGCCGCCGGTACCCAACCGCAGACCGGTGATCACCTCGTCGAAGATCACCAGCGCGCCGGCCTGCCGGGCGAGCGACATGACGCCCTCGAGGAAGGCCGGGTCCGGTTCGATGCAGCCGGTGTTGCACAACACCGGTTCCATCACCACCGCCGCGATCTCCTGGCCGTGCTGGTCGATCAGCGCGCGAAATGCTTCCAGGTCGTTCCACGGTGCGATCAGCAGGTCGGTGCCGGAGGAGAGTTGCTGTCCTCCGGTACCCGGCACCGGTACCGGCCGGGCCGCCGGACCGGCCGCGTCGACCGCCGGGTGCAGACTCCACAGTGCCGCGTCCAGCCAGCCGTGATAGTGCCCTTCGAACTTCAGGATCCGTTGCCGCCCGGTCGCACCCCGGGCGATCCGCCAGGCCCCGAGCACCGCCTCGGAACCGACGGTGTTGAACCGCACCAACTCGGCGCACGGAACCAGCGAGGTCACCAGCTCCGCGGCAATCACCTCCAGCTCGTGCTGGGCGGAATAGGCCATACCGCGACCGGCCTGGGCGGCGACCGCGTCGACCACCTCGGGAGGGCAGTGACCGAGCACCATCGGCCCCTGACCCAGGACGTAATCGACATACTGCTGGCCGTCGACGTCCCACAGGTACGCCCCGGCCGCGTGGTCGACGTACACCGGCGTCTGGCCCGGCGTCGGCCGCCGGGCGTCGGACGAAACCCCGCCGGCCAACACCGATTGCGCCCGCTGGAACAGCGCATCGCTCAGCTGCCCGGCGATGTCAGCTGCCCTCCGCTGCGAACAGCTCTACCTGATTCAGCCAGAACCGATCGGGATGCTGGCGCGATCCACCGCCGGGCGGCTGAACCAGCCGAAGCCGTCGGGTCGTCGTCGGAAGCAGCTCGTGCAGCGTGCACGGTCCCTCCGGGTCATTCTCGATGTCGGACACGGTGATCCACTGCCCGTCGACCAGGGCGTCCACCCGCAGCCGCCGTGAGGTCCGGTAGTAGCCGCGGTAGTCCGGCCACAGCAATCCCAGCCGGCCGACCGTGACCGCGGCCGGCAACGCGATGTCCACCCAGTGCTCGGCCGCGGTGTCCGCGGATGCCCACCCGGTCAGCTCGTTGCCGTCGGTCAACACCGGCACCTGGTCCGAGTAGGGCTGGGCGACCACCACAGGTCCCATCAGGTGCGGCTGCAGTCGCAGGTCCGAACCCCGATGCCAGATGATCGGTTCGGTCGCTGCATCGACGAGATGGGCGACCGGCACCGGGCCGTCCGGATCGGACAGAAAATCGTTGCGCATCAGCACGCTGACATGTGCGTAGTGCGACGGCAGTTCGCGGGCGAAGAACCGCTCCTCTTCGGCGATCTGGTCGGCCAACGCGGTGAATGCCTGCGAATGCGGACCACGCCGACAGGTCAGCTGGTCGAGCTCGTCCTTGACGAATGCCTGGTGGATGTCCCACGACGACACCGCGATGCCGGCGCGCTCGTAGTGGCAGTCGAAGTCGGTGTCCAGCATCACCCAGCTGTCGGTCCGGTCATTCCACACCTCGGCGACCACGTGCTCGTTCACCGGTGGGTCGGCGATCGCCTCGTCACCGATCAGGTAGCGCTCGGCGATTCCGCGGTGCAGGTTGATCATCCGGGCCTGAATGCCCACCGAAAGACAGCACTGCACCAGCGACACCGAGTAGTGGATGCAGATGAAGTTCTCCACCCCACGGCTACCCCGATCCAGGATCGGCAGCGCGTTCCACACCGGCATCCGGTACGGGATGTTGTGCGGGAACAGCGATTTGATCCAATCGCGGATCCGGATAGCGCGCTCCAGGTGGGGACCGGTCCCGGCAATCGTCGGCAGATCGAACCGGTCCCGGAGCTCATGGAGCACCGGGTGATCAGGATTCTCGGCGGCGAACGGCAGCCTGGCCGGGCGTACCTGTCCGCACTCGACCGGGAAATAGACATCATCGACGTTGTCGGTGTTCGCCGTCCCGAGGAAACTGTCGACCGTGACGATCGCGCCGGGCGCCGCCGCCAGGTCGTCCCGATCGTGGCGGGGCAGCACCCGGAGTTCATCTTCGCGGCGCATCCGGTTGAGGATCTCGGTCCGGAACCCGGCCAGCCGCTCGTCCACGTCATGATAACCGGGAAATTCTCGAGGCACGTGTCCTCCTGGTTGGTGCCGACTGGTTGTCAGAACGGTAACGGCGCGGTGCCTGACGAGCCGGTTTCCTTCTTGTCGTGTCCGTCCGCAGACTTGTCGTGTCGGATTGCGGCGCCCCAGGCCTCCGCGAGCGCGGCGACGATCTCCGCCACCGCCCGGGCACCCAGCTCGGTGGTCGCCGCGGACGGATCGTCGGAGAAGCCGTCGATCCGTTGCCAGATCGACACGTCCTCGACGTGCACATCCGGGTAGTAGCGGGCCCGCGGGCTGGTGGCGTTCGGTCGGCGCGGCGGCGACTGCAGGACGTGTTCCGGAAAGAGTGCGCCGAACACTGCGGTCTCAAACGCCCCTGCATGCCCGGGGAGTCGGCCTGCGTCCTGGATCCCGGCGGCCAGCAACCGGTCCCAGGCCACCAGCCAGTACGAGCTGGCAGCGATCGGCAGGCCGGTCGAGACGCCCAGCTCGCGCGCCACCACCCGGATCAGCTCGTCGTTTCCGCCGTGCCCGTTCAGCAGGAACAATCGCCGGAATCCGCTGTCGAGCAGCGATCGGCAGGCCTGGTCCAGGTACGCCATCAGGGTTGTCGCCGACACCGTCACGGTGGCGCCGAAGGCCAGGTGATGCGCCGACAGTCCGAACGGGACGGTAGGCGCGACGATCACATCGACCCCACTGTCCTGTGCGACTCGGGCGGCCAGATGGGCGATCCGGTCGACCACTAGGTGATCGGTGCCGACCGGTAGGTGCGGTCCGTGTTGCTCAGTCGCCCCGATCGGCAGCACCGCGATCGCATCTGGCGCGCGGTCACCGAGTTCGGTCCGGGTCAGCAACGCCATCCGATGCTCGGTGTCGGTCATCTGCCCACCGTGAGCTGCCGCACCACGAAGGCACCCGATCGCAGGATGTGCGCGCGCATGCATTCCTCGGCGCCCCGCTGGTCGCCGTCCACGATCCGCTCGGCGATCGCCGCATGCTCTCGTACCCCCAACCGCAGCTCGGCGGCATCAGTCAGGGCGCGCCGACGCACCGCGCCGTCCACTGCCGACACTGCCGGCGGCAGCACCTCGATGAACCGATTGCCGCAGCACCGCCGGATCAACTCGTGGAACCGGCCGTTCACCTCGGACAGCGGCGAGCTCGCTGCCGCTGGCCTGGACAACGCCCGCATCCGAGCCACCAGATCGGCCAGTTCGGCCCTGATCGGTGCACCGGATCCGGCGGCCACCAGACCGGCGGCCAGTCCCTCCAGCACAGCGCGAACCTGAACAGCGTCCTGGACGGAGTCCTGGACCGAGGTGGCGATCACAGTTCCCGACCGAGGTCGGGTGGAGACGAAACCCTCGGTCTCCAATCGCCGAATGGCTTCCTTCACCGGCATTCTGCCGACGCCCAACTCGGCAGCCAGCCGGCGCTCGCTGAGCCGGTCGCCGGGGAGCAAACCACCGGCCACGATCCGATCGACGACGGTGCGGTAAACCTCGTCGCGGATCAGTCCGGACGCCGAAGGCACCACGACGATGCCGGTCATCGATGCCTCCTCAGTGCCTCGACCACCTGCCGGCCGAGCCGGAGCGAGGCTAGCCCGGCTGCCACCGAGGTCTCCGGGGTGGCTCGGGTGCGCACACACTTCAGGAAGTGTTGCAGTTGCAGGTCGAAGCAGATCGGATTCCACCGGCCGGCAAGCCGCACCTGCTGCGTCCGGGTGCGAGTGGTCAGCGTTGCGACACCGCCGGGACGATCGACGATGGCGACCCCGTCGGGACCCAACGCCCGGAACTCGCCGACCGGACTGGTCGGGAACAGCCAGCCGATCTCCAGCCGAGCGACGTCCCCGTTGGCATAGTTGACCAGCGCCGACACGAAGTTCTCGCTGGGCAGGTCGTCGAGCGAGCGCAATCCGGCTGCCTGCACCGCGACCGGTTCCGATTCGGTGAGGTAGGCCAGGTGGTCGGCCAGATGGGCACCCTCGTGCATGAAACTCGGTGCCACGGACAGGAAGTCGCGGATCCTTCGTTCGTGTTCGGGAGCTGCCCGGTCTCGTGTCTCGTCGAAGCCGCCGAGGGTGAAGGCGAGCGGATGGCCGAGGTCACCGGCAATGATCCATTCGCGGACGGCCCGGACCAGCGGGGAGAACCGGTTCTTGAAGCCGATCTGGACGACCTGACCGGATTCGGTCGCCGCCTGCTGGACCGCGAGTGCGTCCGCCAGCTCGACGGCCATCGGCTTCTCGCACAGCACGTCCAGGCCCTGGGAGATCGCATCCAGGGTGAGCCGGGGGCTGATCTGTGGTGGGGTGGCGACGATCACCGCCCGCACGGCTCGCTCGGCCAGCTCGGTGACCGAGCCGGCGACGCCGCAGCCGAATTGTCCGGCTGCCAGCCCGGCCCGGCGCCGGTCGGTGTCCACCACCGCGATCAGCTCGACGTCCGGGTTTCGATGCAGCGCCGGCAGGTGACCACTGGTCGCGATGTTGCCGCAGCCGACCACGCCGATCCGGATCCTGCTCATCTTGATGCTCCGCTCCGGGTCGCCTCGGACCAGGCTTGGATCACACTGGGCAGCCACCGCCGGCGGCGGTCGGATGCCAACCCCAGGTGATACAGGCGGATCGAGTGCGCGCCAGCGGCTGCCGCCGACCGGGCCGCCTGCACGGCATCGGCCAGATCCGGTGCGTGCTCCGGCAGGATGGACAGTCCGACGTGCAACGCGGCCGCCCGGTCGGCTGCCCGACGTGCATCGTCCAACAGGCTGCTGACCCGGCCGGCGGTGCCATAGGCCGAGATCCGCACGGACGCACCGCCGGCTTCCGCCGCCGCTGGACTGAGCCCAGTCAGCTGAGGGTCGCCGAATGCCAGTACCTCCACCGGTACCGACGCCTGCTGCACCACCTCGGCGATCAACGTCGTCACCGCTTCGGCGCGGATCTGCAGATAGCGGGCCAGGCCGGGCACGGCGTCCGGATCGTCGGCGGCCAGACCGTCCCACGCCGCGGCCCAGCGCTGAACCATCTGGTCGGCGACAGCACCGGCATCCAGGCCGCGATGGTGTGCCGCCGCAGCGCATCTCGGGCAGAAGCACACCGAGGTGAGCAACCGGGACAGCCGCGGCGCAGCACCGTCGATCTTGCTGTGCCGAGCGTGTGGTTGCGGCAGCCAGTGCAGCGATTCCAGCTGCACCGCGTCGGCCCGGGCGGCAGCGTCCCGGACCAGGGTGACCGCGTAGCCGCGGACCTCCGGCGCCCGCAGACACGGCGCACCCAGCAGGACGTCGCCGGTTGCTGCCCGGACGGCAAGGTCCGGCCGGGTCCGCACCAGGTCGTCGTCGTGCAGACAGACCAACCACGCCGTCAGCGAGGTGCCGGCCGCCCGAGCGAACGTCCCACCGGCGGCCAGCACGTCGTGGCCGCCGGCGATGGTCGGTGACACCGTCGGCCACAGCACTTGATCGCGCCACAGTCGATCGTCCGGGGTGAAATATATTGCGGTGGCGGGAAACTGCACCATCGCTGCGGCCGATCGACCCGGCCGGCACGCCAACAACGAGTGGTAGGCGGCGGCGACACAGACGGTGTCGACCACCGACTCCCGCACCAACTCGGCCAACCCGGGCTGATCAGTCAGGTCGCCGGGATAGAGCCAGACGCCGCTGGTCATTCGTACCCCAACCAGCGGGCCGCATTCCGGTAGCCGACCGTGGCCGCATCGTCCGCCGGGAGCTCGGCCAGCAGCCGGCGCAACACAGCCAGCCGATGCACAGCCAGATCCGCACTGCCGAAGCCGGAATCGGACCCGATGGCCACCCGATCGGCCGACACGTCTCGCAGCACCTGGCGAAGCACGGCGGCCGAGGCAGACCCGCAGAGCGTGACCATCACATTGGGCCACCGGTGGACCGCGGCGACGGCGTCCTGCCACAGGTCGAACAGCCCCCCATGGGCGAGTACCACGGTGGCTTCCGGGACCAGCTCGGCCAGCTGGCCGATCTGCATCGGTGACGAGTACGGCGGGGTTCCGTCGTGGATCAGCAACGGCAGACGATGTTCGGCAGCCCGGCGGGCGACAGCCACCGCGGCGGGTTCGATCGGCGAGAATCCCTGCAGCCACGGGTGCAGCTTCACCGCCCGGAAGCCCGCCGCAGCGCAGCGATCCAGCTCGTCGGCCGCGCCGGGGTCGTGCGGATTCACCGTGCAGGCCGCGGCCAGCCGTCCGCCGGTCTGCCGGCACACCGCGGCGACGTCGTCGTTGCCGCGGGGGGCGTCGAAATACAGGCCGTCCAGCGGCATCAGCACGGCCCGGTCGATCTGCTGACGATCCATCGCCGCCAGCGCCGCCGTCCGGATGTCGGCCGCTCGGTCGATGACCGTCCGCGGCGGCAGGTGGGTGTGCAGGTCGAACATCCTCGTCACCGTTGGCCGCCGATCAGCAGGTCCGGGGTGGTCCGATAGATGGAGGTGAACTCGGCGGCGGTCAAGTCGGCACGACCGATCCGGGCGATCTCCAGGTCGAGGTCGTTGAACGGCTGGTCACTGGCGAAGGCCATACGGCCCGGTCCGAGCGCCCGGACCAGGTCAGCGATCAGGTCGGCTCCGTTGTAGGCGGTCTCGGCGATGATGTTGGAAGCTCCCTGCAAGGCCGGCAGCAGGTCGACGGAGAAGTCGGTGCGGCCGGACCGACCCATCACGAATACGACATCGGGGAACTGCCGGGCCAGTTCGGCGACCTGAAAGGGCTCACCGGCAATCGGCACCCCGGTGACCACATAGACCGGTTTGCAGTACCTGGCGGCAACCTCCAGCAGCGGCCGGACCAGCGGCAGCTGCAGCAGGCTGAAGCCCTGCAGGGCCGGGGCCAGCTTCAGGCCAACGGCGGGTTCGATCACCTCGGCCAGTCGCTGCGCGGCGTCGTCGTACCACGGGTTGACGGTCACCCACCGCAGGAACCGGTCCGGCCACCGCTCGCACCAGGACCGCAGCACGGCCTCACCATCGGCATGGTCGACGGCCGCCCATCGGCCGATCGGTCCGAGCACCGATCGGTCGACGCCGCAGACGTCCATGGCCGCCAGCACGGGTTCCGGCTCGGTGAACTGGTAACCGGGTCCGGTACCGGCGGCACAGTGGATGTCGATCCGGCCGGCGCGATGATCGGCGGCTGTCATGATCGAGCTATCCGACGGCCGGCGCGGCGAGCCCGGACATCATGTCGACCAACGCCAGCCGGTCCGACTCGTCCAGCGGCACCAACGGCAGCCGAACGAACGGGGTGGTCCTGCCCAGCCAGGCCGTTCCTTCCTTGAGCACCGTGGTGTGCAGGCCAGGCCGGCTGCGGCGCAGGCTCAGAATAGGTTCGGCGCGGCGCATCAGTTCGTCGTAGCGAGCCTGGTCACCGGCCAGCGCAGCAGCCCAGATCTCCGACGACAGCAACGGATCCAGATTGGCCAGGCCGGAAGTCATCGCTTGGGCACCGGCCGCGGCGTACTCCATCGCCATCGGCTCGGCCATTCCATTGATCCATGTGTACCTGTTCCCCAGGCGTTCTCTGCACCGGGTGAACGCATCGAGATCGCCGACCTCGTCCTTGACCGCGGCAACCTGCGGCACCTGCGCCAACGCCTCCAACTCGTTCGGCCCGTACCGGGCGCCGCGGGTGCTGAAGACGATCAGTCCCAGGTCCGCCGCGGCACCCAGCGCACGATAGTGCTCGATCAGCCCGCGCAATTCGGGCCGGACGAAGTACAACGGATTCACCATCAAGGCCGATGCACCGGACCGGGCCGCCCGCCCGGCCAGCTCGGCGGCCATCGTCGTGCTGTGGCCGACTCCGGCGATCACCGGTAGCCGCCCGGACGCGGCGCCGACGGCCGTCACCACCAGTTCCCGGTGCTCGTCCGAAGTCAGCGCATAGAACTCGCCGACCCCGCCGGCGACCACCACCGAATCGACGCCGCCCTGCACCAGGAACTCCACCTGGCGCTCCACCGCGGCGGTGTCCAGTTGGTCGTCGTCGGTGAACGGTGTCGGCAGGAACGCCATCAGCCCGGACAGTGTGATCATCGAAATCCTTCCTCTGAGGTAGCCCTGGTATACCAGCGTGAGGCACACTGGACGGGCACCGTTCTTGTCCTGCCGCAAGCCGAAGGAAGCGTTCATGCCGACCACCGTTCTGGGCCAGCCGGTCGCAGAGGTCCCTGGGCCGGTGAGCCCGGCGTTGGTGGTGGTGTTGATCGACGTCGACGATTTCGAGGTGTTGCGACTTGCCCGCGGGGACGATTGGGCACACGCCCAGCTGGGCCTGCTGGAGCAGGCGCTGGACCAGCCGGACCTGACGGCGCGATCGGCGGTGTTGGCGACCTTCATCTCCCCGGACGCCTGGCTGGTCACCCTCGGCGGCGACCTCACCGCCGACCTGGTTCCGCAGGCCGTCGAGTACGGCGAGAGGGTGCGGTCGAGTATCGATGCCCAGCACGAGATCACCGTCTCGGTGGGGGTGAGCCGTGCGCACACCGGTCCGTCCCGAATGGAGATGGCGCTGGCTGAAGCCGCCAGTGGGATCGACCGCAAGCTCATCGAACCGGGCAACCAGGTGACCGTGTACACCGCTACCGAGCCCAGCGAGATCCAGCTGCACGGACGCATCGAACAGGACCTGGCCAGGGCCATCCGCAACAGCGACGTGTCCGGTGCGTTGGACGTGTTGTCCCGCTGGATCGACCAGATCGCCGCCGCCGAGGGGGTGACCCCGGATGTGTTGCGGCGCTGGGTGACTGCCGAAGTGATGTATGCCCTGGACGTGTCCGGTCGGGAGCGGCTGCCGGACGGTTCGGTGGACTGGTTCGACGCCTTCTCCCGACTCTCCCTCGAGGAGGTGATGGAGATGTCGGGCATCCACGACCGCTCCTACCTGATGCTCTGGCTGCAGCGGCTGCTGGACCGGATCGTCCAGGTGAACACCTCGTCGGCCGGCCGGCACGTGCTGGCCCTGGTGGAGCAGTACATCAAGGACCACCACGCCGAGGATCTGCGGCTGTCCACCCTGGCCGCTGGGGTGTTCGTCAGCCCCTACTACATCAGCCACCTGTTCCAGCGGGAATTGGGAACGACGTTCCTCAAGTATCTGACCGGGGTCCGCCTGCAGCACGCCCGAAAGCTGCTGGCAGAGACCGACATCGCGGTCGAGGTGATCTCGGTGCGGGTCGGTTACGTGTCCTCGAAGTGGTTCCGGACGATGTTCAAACGGACCTTCAAGGTGACGCCGACCGAGTACCGGATGGAGCACGGCAAGCGGTGATGCCTGGTGGCTCGGTCCGGCCCCGGCTCAGCGGGCGAGCCTCGGTCCCGGCGCTGGCTCGGCCGGGTGACTCCCGGCTCAGCCGGGTGGCTCCCCGGCCAGGAACCGCTCGGCATTGGTCTCGATGATCGCCTCGATGACCTCGTCCGGGATCCGCGGAAGCCGGGTGCCGTCGACGATGTCGTTGACGGCATGCAGCCCGGCGATGGTGTCGTCCAGCTGGGCGCTCGGGAAGTCTGAGCCGAGTAGCAGCTTGGACGTCACGCCGTATTCGTGAGCGGTGACCATTCCCTGCCAGAACCGGTACGGCCGGTAGTGGCAGGCCGACACGTCGGCGTACACCCTGGGCGCCTTGCGGATCAGTGCCGCGACCTCGGCCTCCCACGGATGGCCGAGGTGCGCGATCACCATCCGCAGTTGCGGAAATGCCATGGTCAGCGGTTCCAACAGCAGCGGTCCGGCCAGGTCGATCCGGGCGGTGGACGGGAATGTGGTGCCCTGGTGGATCATCACCGGGATGTCCCAGCGCTCGCAGAGCGCGAAGATTTCCCAGGTGAACCGATCGCGCGGATCCCAATGTTGGTATGCCGGGCCGACTTTCAGCCCCCGCAGGCCCAGCTCGTGCACGCACCGGTCCAGCTCGTGGACGGAATCGGGGTCGGCCGGATTCACCGATGCCCAGCCCTCGACCAGGTCGGCGTGCTCGGCCGCGTACTGCGCCACCACCTCGTTTGGCACGAAGAATCCGGTGGGACGGGCCTGTAGGCCGAAGACCACGACATGGTCGGCCTGGGCGGCGGCGGCCAGATGTTCGTCCGGTGTCGCGTCCTGGACGTGCAGGTCCAGATGCGCGGCGTAGGCCCGGCCTCCGCTACGGTCCAGCTTGATCTTCTTGGCCGCCAGCGCTTCTCGCGCAGTCGGCTCGCTGATGTGGTCCGGATACCACATCAGGTGGGTGTGGATGTCTACCCGCATCGCCAGTCCTCCAGTCGATCGAGGTCGACCTCAACGCCCAGGCCGGGGCCGGTCGGCGGGTGGAGTAGACCTTCCGAGATGACCGGCGAGCTGGTCACGATGTCCGCCGGGTACCGTAGCGGTCCGACCAGGTCGGACTCGTAGGCCAGGTTGGGCACGGCCACCCCGACGTGCGCGCAGGCGGCAGTGGCCAGGCCGAGTTCGCACTGGCTGCCCAGCAGGCCGACCAGACCGGCGGCTTCGGCCGCGGCGAACGCCTTCCAGGCCTGTAGTGGGCCGCCCATTTCCGTGACGTAGACATTCAGCACATCGGCAGCGCCGCGACGGACGATCTCGCCGATATCTCGCAGCTGCCAGCATGATTCGTCCAGCAGCAGCGGTGTCCGTAGCCGGCCGCGCAACCGGGCGAGCTCGTCCAGGTCCTGTGGGCGCAACGGCTGTTCGATGAGCTGCAGCTGGTGTTCCTCGAGTGGTGCCAGCGCGGCGTAGGCCTCTCCCGCGCTGCGGTAGGCCATGTTGGCGTCGACCTTGATGGCCACCTGCGGACCGACCCGGTCACGGACGGCGCCGACCACCTCGTTGTCCAGCCGACCGGGCCGGCCAATCTTCAGCTTGACAGTTCTGAATCCTTGCGCCACCGCATGTTTCGCTTGGTCGACGGTGTCCTGCACGGTGCCGAACGGTATCGGCCAGGCCAGCGGCACCGCGTCCCGGGATCGGCCGCCCAGCAGCCGATAGGCCGGCGCATCGACGGCCTTGCCGGCGATGTCCAACAGCGCCATCTCGATGGCCGCCCTGGCGGCGTGGGCACCGTCTGTCGGCAGGTCCAGCACCCGCCCGATCGCGGTGGCACAGGCCGCGAGGTTGCGCGGATCCAGGCCGATCACCGCCGGAGCGATGGCCAGCTCGGTGTCCCGGCACAGGGCCCGACCGACCCGTCCCCAGGACATCGCGATCTCGCCCCAGCCGGTGATCCCGGCGTCGGTGTCGACTCGGACGATGCCGAACTCGGACCGGTCGATGCGGCCCTGACTCGCCACCATCGGGGTCAGCCGGGGGGCCGAGATCGGGATCGCGGACACCGCAGTGATGCGCATGGCGGCGCTACCCGATCGGCGCCGGTTCCCGTTCGTAGACAACGGGATTCACCAACCGCCCGACACGTTCGATCTCGGCGGTCATCACCTGTCCGGGCGGCACCGGCCCGATTCCGGAGGGCGTGCCGGTGGCAATGATGTCTCCCGCCTCGAGGGTGATGTTGGTACTGATCAACTCGACCAGCGAGGGGATGTCGAAGATCATCGATGAGGTCCGGGACGACTGCCGCAGCTCGTCACCCACCCGCAGGGTCAGCGCCAGATCCATCGGATTCGGAACGTCGTCCGGCGTCACCAGATACGGCCCGCACGGCGCAAAGGTGTCGAAGGCCTTGCTGTGGTCCCACGGCTGGTTGCGCTCGATCGCCAGCAGCTGCATGTCCCTGGCGGTGACGTCGTTGAAGACCGTGTAGCCGCAGATCACCTCACGCCAGTCGACCGCCGCCACATTGGTCGCTCGGCAGCCGATCACCACCCCCAGCTCGACCTCGTAGTCCAGCCGGGCAGACCGGCCAGGGTTGCGGACCACCCCGTTGTGCGGCAGCAGTGACGACGGTGGTTTGAAGAAGATCACCGGTTCCGTCGGCGCGGCCTGATTGCCCTCGGCGGCATGCTCGGTGTAGTTCAGTGCTACGCAGATGATCTTCTGCGGCCGGGCGACCGGTACCTCGAACCGCACCTGCTGCTCGTCCAGGATCACCGCATCCGGTGCCTGCGCCTGCCGGCCGACCAGTTCGGCCAGCGCGGCGCCCCCGATCCGGGCGAGCGTCTGCACGATGTCGTCGGTGACGCCGGGCAGGCCGTCGAGCAGGACCACTCTGCCCGGGCCGATCCGGGCGGCCAGCACTGTGCGGCCATGGTTCTGCGTTACCCGCGCCAAGTGCATCTGGACTCCTCTAGTGGGGGGGATGAAGGGTGAGTCGGAACAGTCGGCGCGCGTTGCCCGCCGCGATCAAGGCTCGTTCCTCCGGCAGCAGGTCGGCCCGCACCAGCCGACCGACGGCATAGCGCGGGTCGATCAGGGTGGCGTCGGTGCCGTGCAGCACCCGGTCGGCACCAAGTCCGTCGACGATCCTGCGGAGCCACCACCCGGTCATCGCCGATCCGCAGATCTCCGCGTGAACGTTCGGCTGCCGGTTGCCGATCTCGATGGTCGTCCGAAAGCCACCGGCGGATGCTCCGGCGTGTCCGGCGATGAATGCCACGGCCGGATGCCGGGCCGCCAGCGGCCCCAGCAACCGTGGATCGCTGTGCCAGGTGTCGGCGAAGGTGTGGGCCAGCACCGGAACACCATGGGCGGCAGCGAGTTCGCAGATCCAGTCGTACCGCGGATCGTCGAGCGCGCAGCCGTGGGTGTGCGGATGGATCTTGATGCCGCGCATCTCGTCACGATCGAGCAACTCATCCAGGTGGTGGCGATCCTGCGGGAAGTGCGGGTTGGCAACAGCATATCCGTACAGCCGACCGGGATGACGCTGGGCGGCCGCCAGCATCTCGGTGTTGCCGGTCCGCACCTCGCCGCTCCACAAGGCCCGCATCGACGAGGCGATCGCCACCGCGGTGCCGGTTCGATCCATCCCGGTGATCAGCGCGTCGTCGGTGGCATCCGGGGCGAAACTGCTGGGCCAGGCACCGATGTGCGCGTGCGCATCGACGATCCCACCGGCCGGCGTGGCCGCCTCGGGGGCGGTCAGCACGTCGCCGGACACCGCGTTGCGCTGCGCGTCGGTCAGTCCGGATGTCGCCAGTCGATACACCGCCCCCGCGGCGTCACGCACCGGTGCGCCGGACCCGAAGACCAGCCGATCGACGCCGAACCGGGCCGCGATCAGTTCCAGCCCATTGTGCGCGGACAGGAAACTGGTGTCCAGCCGGACCCGCGGATGCTCGCCGAGCACGGCGAACGCCTGGCGCAGTGTTCGGTAGCCGATCCCGCAGACGACGATGTCGACGTCGGGCAGGTTCCTGGCCAGCACGTCGATGTCGGACCATCCGCACTCGTCGAGGTCGACGAACAGCGGCAATCCGGCGCGTCGCAGTTCTCCGAGCAGGGTGGTCGCCTCTGGCCCGGCAACCTGCCAGCCATGTCGGGTGGGATAGATCCAGGCGGCCGAGACCCGATGCGCCGTCAACTGATCCGCCAGCCCGGCCGGCCCGCCGTGCTCGCCGCAATCTAGTGGACCGACGACGAATGCCGGGCGCAGCCGCGGCTGCTCGGCGACCGCGGCGAGCAGCGCGGTGTTGCCGATGGCGGGGTCGTAGTTGACGGCGTCGGCGTGCCGCACCAGTGCCTCGCCGATACCCAGCCGGTCCATCTCGGCCAGCAGACCGGGCACCGAGAGGGTGGGCGCCTGGTCCGTCGGCCAGCTGCCCAGGATCACATTGCTGTCGCGCACGGCAGTCATCACCGGTCCTCGGCGCCGACCAGCGGACCGGGCAGCACGATCGTCATCCCTTGAGCCCTCCGGTCGACAGGCCACGGGCGATCCGGTCCTGGGCCAGCGCGAAGATGATCAACATCGGGATCATGCTGATCACCAAACCGGCGAACAGCTGCACCCACTGCGCGCTGTACTCGGCGTTGATCGACAGACCCAGGATGCCGACCGGGATGGTCTGCTTGTTCTCGTCGGTCAGCAGCACCAGTGCGAAGAAGAACTCGTTCCAGCTGGTCAGGGTGTTCAGCAAGGCGACGCTGGCGATTGCCGGCGCCGTCTGCGGCAATACGACGGAGAAGAAGGTGCGGCTGGGCGATGCACCGTCGACGTACGCGGCCTCCTCCAGTTCCTTGGGCAGTGAGGCGAAGAAGCTGGTCAGCACGAAGACGTTGAACGGTAACTGGGCGGCCACGTTCACGATGATCAGGCCGTTGAGGGTGCCGAGCAGGTTCAGGTCTCGCAGCATGAAATACAGCGGAACGATCACCAGGAAGCCCGGCATCATCAGGCCGCTCAGGAACGTCATCCGCACCAGAGTTCGTCCCCGGAAAGGGATTCGGGCCAGCGCGTAGGCCGCGGTCAGTGCCAACGCGATGCCGATGACGACCGTCAGCACTGTGACGTAGACGCTGTTCAGAAAGTAGCTGCCGATCTGTGCGCCGTTCCAGGCGTCGATGTAGTTGTGCAACTGCGGGGACTTCGGCAAGGACCATGGACTGGTGGAGAAGAACTCCGGGTTGGTCTTCAGCGACACCATCACACACCAGACGAATGCGCCGATGCTGGACAGGCAGTACGAGACCAGCGCCAGGTGCAGGACGATGCGCCCGGCCAGCGATCCGCGCGGCCGGATGCCGCGGGATCGGCTGCCGCCGGATCGACGCCGTGGGGCAACCCGGACCGGAAGTGTCAGCGCCATCAGTACTGGTCACTTTCCCGGCGGGTGAGCCGATTCGTCGCCAGGGCGACCACCAGGATCGCCAGGAACAGCACCACCGCGATGGCAGCGCCGTAACCGAACCGCCCATCGGTGAAGGCCACCCCGTACAGATAGGTGCCGACCACCTCGGTGGATCCCAGCGGGCCGCCGTTCGTCATCGCGATGATGAAGGCGAAGGCCTGCAGACCCTGGATCACCCAGAGGATGATCAACGTCCGGGTGACCTCCCAGATCAGTGGCCAAACAACATATCTGAAGGTGTGGAACCCGGAAGCGCCGTCGATCAGCGCGGCATCCCGCAGCTCCTGCGGCACCCGTTCGATGGCGACGGCGAACAGCGTCATCCACAGCCCGATGCCGTTCCAGATCGTCGCCAGCACGATCATCAACATCGCCGTGCGGGTGTCGCCGAGCCATTGGAACTTGGCCAACCCGTCCAAGCCGAGACTGCGGGCCGCTCCCGAGACCAGCCCGAAGTTCGGGTTGAGCATGAACTTCCAGAGCAACGCCGACGTCGTCACCGACAGCGCCAGCGGGGCCAGGATCAGAAACCGGTACAGCCGACCAAATCGCAGCCGGTGGGTCACATAGGCGAAGAAGATGGCCAACGGGAACAGGATCATCGCGCCGAGCACGGTGAACACGACGGTATGTCCGATGGTGGAGGTGAACTGGTCGTCCTTGACCAGGTCGGTGAAGTTGGTCAGGCCGATGAAGGGCAGTTCCCGGGTGACCCCGTCCCAGTTCGTCATCGCCACGTAGAACGTCGTCAACGCGGGGTACAGCATGAAACCGATGTACAGCGCCAGAGCGGGAAGAACGAACGGGAACACCAGCCGCCGCTTCTGCCGGTCGACCATGCTGTACCGAGGCGGCCGCGTCCGCTGCGCCACCGCCGTCGGCCTCGTCAGCAGGTCAGCCACCGTTCGCAGCCCGCAGGTTCCCGTCGATCGCGGCGACCATCTGCGCGGCGGTCTTTTTGCCGAAGAACAGCTCGGCGATCGGTTTCTCGTAGCCGTCGGAGACCGGCTTGCCGGCACCGAGCACCCCGAAGTAGCTGGGCACAAACGCATCCGGCTTGTCGAGCCGGTCGACGACGTCCTGGAACCCCGCCGGCGCCGCCACCCCGGTGTAGGCCGAGATCTGGCCGGTGTCCTTGACGAAGGCATCCTGGTTGCTCTTCTGGGCGATGAACTGCAGCCAGGCGACGCCGCCGGCGGGATTCTTCGACTGGGTCGCCACCACCTGACCGTTGACGCCGCCGAAGACGGCCGTCTCGTCGCCGGTGCCGCCGCTGATACTCGGGAACGCGAACGTCCCGACCTCGAAATCCGCGGGGATGCTGCCCTTCATCTCACCGAGCAGCCAGGAACCCATCATGATCATCGCCGATTTGCCCTGGAAGAAGTCCAGCTGTGCAGCGGTGAAGTCGGTGCTCTGGAAGCCCTCCATGAAGTATCCGGCCTTGATCATCTTCTCCAGGTCGGCGGCGGCCTCCTTGACGCCCGGCACCGAAGCGAAGTTAGTGGTCCCGGTGAGCGCACCCTGCACCGCCTTGGCCCCGGCCCGGCGCAGCAGCAGGTAGTCGAACCAGAGCTGCATGTACGGGTTGAACGTCCCGGTCAGCGCGAACGGCGAGATTCCGGCAGCCTTGATCTTGGCCGCCGCCGCCAGCAGATCGTCGAGAGTCTTGGGCACCGAGATGCCCTGGTCGGCAAAGATCTTCTTGTTGTAGAACAGCTGGATGGTGGAGATCGATTCGGGCGCCGCGTAGGTCTTGTCGTTCAGGGAGATGTACGGTATGACCGATGGGTAGATGGCATCGCGCCAGCTTGAGTCGTAACCCTGCAACGGTGCGTCGAGCCACTTGTCCAGGGCCTGCACCTGACCGGCTGTTGCGTACTTGCGGCCGTCTTGCGTTGTGCCGTCGAAGAAGCCGTAGTTGACCTCGGGAGGGTTGCCGGCCCGCCACCGGGCCTGGATCTTCGGGGTGTTTTCCCCGCCGCCGAAGATCAGCTTGACGGTGGTGCCGGGATAGGTCGCCTCGAAACGGGCTGCGGTCGCCTGCAGTCGTTTGTAGTCCGCCGAGCCGGCCGGGTAGAAGCTGACTACCTCGATGGTGCCGGTGGGCTTCAGCGCCGGCGCGGTGCTCTGTTGGCTGGCGGGGCTGCCGGCCGGGCTGCCGGCGGCGCTACCGTCCGTGCTGCCGGTGTCGCCGCTGCTCGCAGTGGTGGTGAGCGGGGCGGCCGTTGTCGGCTCGTTGTTGGCGGTGTTGTCTGACGCGCCGCCGCTGATGCACCCGGTGGTCAGGATGCCCACCGTGATGACCATCGCCAGCAGCGATACCCGGGATCTTCTACGCATGGTGCTCTCCTTCTAGTCGAACCGGTCGCCCGGAGAGGTGGGACTGCTCAATGGCGGCAAGTACTTCGGTGACGTGGACGGATGAGGCGATGTCGATCAGCGGGGCCGCTTCATCGAGGACGCAGTCCACGAAGTGCTCCACCGCCACCGCGGTCGCTCCCGACGGCTTGCCGGCCACCTGATTCACCAGCAGGTTGCGGGGGTAGCTCAGCCGTTCGGCGTCAGCGACCTCGAGCTGCTCCAGCTTGCGGTCGAGGTGGATGACACCGTCGGCCAGGATCAACTCGATGAAGGAATCCGTCATGGTCGGGTAGCCGTTGGGGTAGCTCCAGCAGGCCTCGACCGTGACCACGGCACCGGTACTCAGCCGCAGCTGCGCCTGAATGCCGTCCGGGGTGTCGACGCCCAGAGAAGTCAGGGTTCCGAAGACTGCCGTTGCATACACCTCGGTCACGGTTGCCTGGGCGTACCAGAGAATCAGGTCGATGTCGTGGGACGACAGAAAGAACGAGGGGGTGGTCCGGTCCGCCCAGCCGATCATCTGCAGCGGCACGTACCGGGTGTCGTTCTTGCGCGCGTAGGCCATCCGCAGCGGTCCGAGCTTGCCCTCGTCGATCAGCTGCTTGGCCTGCCAGTAGGCCGGGACGAAGCGGTGGGAGAACAGGGTCATCGCGACGACGCCGTTGGCGGCGGCGGCGTCCCGGATGGCCTCGGCATCCTCCACCGTGGTGGCCAGTGGCTTCTCGATCAGCAGGTGCTTGCCCGCCTCGGCGGCGGCGATCGCCGTCGTCCGGTGGAGGTGGTCGGGGGTGGCGATCAGCACCCCGTGGGTGTCCGGGTCGGCCAACAGGTCGGTCAGTTCGCGATACACCGGGGCATCGGAACTTCGGGTGATCGCGTCGAGGTTCCGGTCGCTGATGGCGAGCCACCCGGTGACGGCGCTGCGGTGATAGGCGGCCAGCGCGGTGGCATGGGTGCGCGCCATGATGCCGGTACCGACCATGCCGATGCCCAGTCGTTGAGCTGCCACCGGATCTCCCTCGCTGCATTGTCACTGGCTGTGCCGGGCAATGAATGGCCGGCCGAGCGTCTGTCGACCCGCCGCCTGGGTGGAGAATAGTTGGCCGGACCTGGCTCGAACGGCACCGTTTCGAGCCGGCGGGCGCTGATGTTGTCCAGATCGATCCCGGCACTGTCTGCCCGGGTCGGTGGCACCTAGTCTCGGTCCACCGCCGCAGCCAGCGGCCGGAACATTCTTCCCGCTTCGAAGGACCGAGATGACCGGAACCAGGCTGCGGATCAGCGAGGAGGTCGGCGTCGACCGCGCCGCCGAGGTGGTCCGCTGTGGCATCCCACTGCCGACCGGCAGCCTGTCCGATCCGGCAGCGCACAGCGTGGTCGCCGCCGATGGCCGGACTGTCCTGCCCAGCCAGGTGCTGTGGAGCCAGCGCGACAGCGACGGCTGGGTGCGGTGGCTGGCGCTCGCGTTCCCGGTCACCCTCGGTGCGCTGGACAGCACCATGGTGACGGTCCGCACCGGCGATCCCGGTGAGCGGCCCGCTACCGAAACCCCGGCCGGGGTGGTGCATCAACCGGGAACGGTCATCCTGACGACCGGACGAGTGACTGCCTCGATCAGCCTCGATCCGTTCTCCGTCACCGGTCCAGACCTCTCCGTCGCCGGCTCACGGGTGATCGTGGTGGACGAGTCGGGGACCCGTCACCCGGCAGTCGCCGACCAGGTGCAGATCCGTCATCGGGGTCCACTGGTGGCGCAGGTCGAGCTGACCGGGCGGTACGGCGGAGACTCGGCAACGGGGTGGGCGTTCGCCGCGCGGCTGACGGCACTGACCGGTGCCTCATCGGTCGAGGTCGAGCTCGGTCTGGTCAACGTCGCCGACGAACCGGAATCCGACGCGCAGGAGTGGTCGTTCGAGGTGGACACCGGTGCGGTCGCCAGCGGCAGCTGCGGTGTCTTCGGCGCCGGCCATACCTCGACCGGGCCCTTCGTCATCAGGCACCGCGGGCAGGGACATTCGCGCGGGCTGTTCACCACCGCCGAGGTGGTCGGCGGGTCGGAGTGGTCCGACGCGAGCGACCCCGCCCAGCATGCACGCTGGGAGTGGTCGGAACTGCAGGCTCGACAGGCCGGCAACTGGGTCGCTGCCCGGACCGGCGAGGGGAACTCCTTGACCGTCTCCGCGCATCGATTCGCGGAGAACCATCCGACCGATCTGGCGGTCACCGATCAGAGCATCACGGTCCGATGGTGGCCGGCGGACGCAGGTCTGCTGCGGCTCACCCAGGGCGCAGCGAAGACCAGACGGGTCCGGCTGACGCGCGGCACCGAGCCGCGGGCGGGGATGACGCTGGACTCGCCGCTGGTGCCCTGTCTAGATGCGGCTCTGGAGACCGGCGCGGTGCCGCAGTACCTGCCCTACCTGCCGCATCGATATCCCCACCTCGAATCCCACATCCGGGACGAAATGTTCGGCTGGTACCTCTACGGCCAGTCGCTGGGCTTCCACGACTTCGGTGACAGCGTCCAGAACATCGTCGCCGGCCCACGGACTGGCTACAGCGCGAACAACGAACACGACGCACTGCTCGCGGTGCTGCTGCACTACCTCAGGTCGGGCGAGCGTGCCTACTTCGACTCCGCCCAGGCCTACGCCGACCACCTCTGCGACATCGATCTGATCCACCACAGCTCGGTCTTCGGCCATGAGGTCGGCGGGCTCCGCGCGCACGGCCACGGTCACGTCCACTACGTCGAGGCCCGAACGCCCGACGGCCCGGTCCGGACGTCGATCGACACCGGCCACCTGTGGACCGAGGGCCTCATCCTGTTCGGCCAGGTCTCGGGGGACGAGCGATACCTGGACGCGGCCCGACGGGTCGGCGACTGCCTGATCGGTCTGACCGACATCGGCTGGACCAGACCGGAGCCTGGTCCGCGCAACAGCGGCTGGCCGCTGACAGCCCTGGCCTCGCTGACCCGGGCCACCGGCGACCAGCGATATCTGGACGCCGCCCGGTTGACGGCGAAGGCGGCGGTCGCTGCCCAACGGGACGACGGCCGATGGCTGATGCGACTCGGCCTGGTCGACGACTACTGCGCCTGGCAGAACGCCGTGATGCTCATCGGCCTGGCCCGGTTACTCCAGATCGAGGAGTCCGCCGAGGTACGAGCCGCCTTCCGCGCCGGCAGCCGGGCGCTGTTGGACCTCGGGCGGAACCCCGACGGGACATTCGTCTACCTGCAGCGGTTCGAATACCGGTGGGCCAGTCGACCCGCGCTGGTCCGGGAGGCGTTGGCGCTCGCCTTCGACGACACCGGCGACGAACGCTTCATCCGGGCCGGCCTGGTCGGCGGTGCCCGCTGGTACCGCCCCCGGGGTTCGGCACCGGCCGTCAGTAACGACGTGGCGGAATGGCGCGGGCACCTCACATTCCTGGCCAGGGCGCACGCCACCGGACTACTCGAGGACCTTCCGGACGCCTGACGGCCGACCCGCTCACATCTCGCTCTCAGTTGACCTAGCCTCGAGCTTTGTCGGGGTTGATCCGCGGCATCCGCTTGTCCATCAGAACCGACTGGATTGGCGTTGAGGCGACCTGACGCCCAATGAACTCGTGCCAAATCCGCACCAGACAGAGCAAGAATCGGCCGCTTCGGGCAAGTACGCGGGTGTCCCCGAACGGTGCGAACTCCATAGCGTTGGCAGAGACCTATCTGCCAACGCCACTGGAGGCATCGTGCGCTACCGTCAAGAGCTGCGGCCCGTCCGGAGATTACGTCCGATGTTGGCGCGAGTCATCGCCTCCGCGGTTCTGGTGATATCTGGACTCCTAGCACCCGGTGTCGTTTCCTCGGCAGCGGCCGCAGGAGCGCCCGAGGATCTTGGCACCCCGATCTCGAGCTACTTAATCCTCGACTCGGTCCTGGCTCCGGATGCCCAGGGTCGACCCACGCTCTATGGCAGCACCTACAACTCGCCGAGTAAGGGTGTGACATTCTTCGGGATCGATCCCGTTACGGGAGCAATTCGCACCCAGCTGACGATGCCGGGTGCATACGGTGGCTATCACGTGGCGAGAGCGACCAATGGACGCATCTATCTAGGTCCACTAAACGCCGCGAGCCGCCCCCAGATCTGGGAGTACGACCCGAAAACGAACGTGGTACGGATCGCCGCCACCGCGCCCGAGGGCCTGTTCTGTTTCGGCATGGCCGCCTCGCCGAACGGCAAGGTTTACTGTGGGGCGTACGGGAAGGGTATCTACGAGTACGACCCGGTATCGGGAGCGCTCCGTTTCATCCTCGCGACGGAGACTTTCCCGAAGGGTTTGCTGGCACTGGACAAGTGGCATCTGCTCATTGCTGAGGGCACACCAGCCAAGGTCCTGGTGCTCGACCTGCGGACCGGTGCGACGCGCGATGTGCTACCGGCGAAGTACGGCAACTACTCCTTTGCTTACAACGCCGTGCGTGAAGGCAAATCTGTATACGTTCAACTAGTCACCCCCGATTCCAAGATCCTCCGCTACGACGCGCGCACGATGAGGTTCCAGGGTGAGGTGCCGACGATCACCGGCATGGGCTTCGGCCCGCTCAAGGGCAACGAGGTCGTCGCGCTCGGGCCCAACCCTGCGGTAAAGGGGGGGACGCAGTTCTATACGGTGCGGCCGGGCAAGCATGACCGTGTCACGCCGACCGGCGTTGCTGGCACCTGGCAGGTCGGACCGCACACCTGGCCGATTCGAATAGGACACCAGACCTGGCTCACCAGCATCGGCGTGACGGGCCAGCTCGGCCGGTGGAACCCCAAGACCGGAGAAGTCTGGACCAAACAGCTGAACCTTCCCGGTGAACCGACCAATATCACCGCGCTCGCGCAGGCCCCGGACGGGACGATGTGCGGCGGCACGTACGAGACGAACTCCCTGTTCTGCTATCACCCCGGCACCGGCACCACGGTCAACCTCGGCAATGTCGCACCGGGACGCACCGGTGAGATCCTGTCCGAGGTCTCCACGCACGGCAAACTCTTCATCGGCTCCTACATCAACAACGTGGTGACCGTGTACGACCCCACCAAGCCATGGGCGCCCGGCACCGGGGCCAATGCGAACCCCAGAGACCTCGGCCCCGTGGGCGACCAGCAATATCGCCCCTATGACATGACCGTCGGACCCGACGGGCGGGTGTGGGTGGCTTCATCGGCCGCCTACGGCGTACTCCGCGGCGCCCTGACCGCCATCGACCCGGACTCCTACACGGTCCAATCATTCCGCGGCCTCGCGGGCGACCAGCACCTGTTCGCTGTCACGAGCGCAGGAAACGACCTCGTCGCCGGGACAAGTGTGAAGGGCGACGACACTAACGCCGGCGGCAGCGCGTCCGTGCTCGTCGTGACAACGTCGGGGTCAGTGCGGTCGACGACCGTTCCGGTACCGGATGCGCTGCGGATCGAGGCCCTGGCCACCGCGCCCGACGGCACAGTGTTCGGCAGCACCGATAACGGGAAGTGGTTCCGCATCGATCCGGCGACCGGTCAGGTGATCCATCTAGACACCTCGCCGTACGGCACAATCCACGACTTGACCGTCGGTCCGGACGGCCTGATCTATGGGGCCACCAGCAGCAGCGTCTTCCGGATCGATCCGGCTAACAACTCGTTGACAGCCGTCGCCGCCCCCGGCAGCAACTACTACCGGACTCTCGCCTTTGACTCCTCCGGACGACTGTATTGGGGCAGCAACGCGCACTTGTTCCGTGTGCGACCGTGACCCGCGGCGCTTAGATCTGCCCCGTATTCGGGCGAACCGCTGCGAGCGTGGCCAGGTAGGGGATCCCCTCACATCGCCCGTGGAGCAACTGAAGCGCCGCAGGTTCTCTGCCCGCTCTCATGCGGGTTGCGGCTCTCCATTAGGCAGCGTAGTGGGGCCTGCTCGTACTCGACCGGACCGGGAGGGCCTGCGGCATCAAGTCATTGAGCGTATGCATCTCGGCAGTTGGATCAGTCGCGCAGGGCGACCCTCCGCCGCGGGGGGAGGGGGCCGCAGAAGGTGCTCGTCAGTGCGCGGCGTGGGCGCCGGCGGGACGCATGATGCGAACGTGTCCGGTGGATCGCTTCGCCGAGAACTGGAGGCATTCGTCGCGATGGTGAATGGCGGCCCTGTCCCGATCAGCGGCGAGGAGGGAGCAGCCGCGGTGGCCGCCGTCGAACTGATCGAGTCGGCCGCCAACCAGAGGTCATCGCTGGATGCGACGCTTTAGTGGCGTACCTCAGTCTTGGTCGCTTCATTCAACTCTTCATGTCGACCTCCCACATGAACGGTCTTGGATCTCCCAGAGCGTCGGACTCTCACAAGAGAGAAATCCGCCTGCTCGCGCGCATCGCACGGTCGTCCGGGTTCGTCGACGACAGCCGCGCGTTCGCGTCCATCCCCGCCCGGCACGACGTCGCCCGGCGAGCGAATGCCCCCGTCCTGGCGCGACTGGTCACCGAGCACTGGATCACCGAGGACCGCGCCGCCGACATCATCGACGCTATCGGCGACCGTGCACCCCGCCTGGTGCTCGAACTGTGAAGGCTCCATCGGCCGGGATGACCGGCAGCCACGGGAGTTCCGGCGCACTGCGCCGGCAGCGCCGGCGACCGCCGGTGCGCATCGTGCACCTGGGTCTGGGGGCGTTCCACCGCGCGCATCTGGCGCGGTACACCGACCTGGTCGATGACGCCCGAGAGTGGGGGATCGCCGCGTTCACCGGGCGCAGCCCGACCGCTGCGCGCATGCTGGCCGCGCAGGACTGCCTCTACACCCTGGTGGAACGCAGTCCCGACGGCGACCATCGCCACGTAGTGGAGAGCATCGTGCAGGCGCACGACGGTGCGGATCTGCACACCCTGCGTTCGCTGGTCGCGGCTCCGACCACGGCAATCCTGTCGTTGACCGTCACCGAGGCGGGCTACCTGCTCGACGCGCACGGGTTGCTCGACATCGCCGCGGTCGAACCAGACGTCCGGACGCTGCGTACAGACCCTGCCGGCGAGGTAAGTACCATGCCGGGCAGGGTGATCAGCGCGCTGGACGCGCGGCGCCGCAAGGGTTCCGGCCCGATAGCAGTGGTCAGCTGCGACAATCTAGCGGGGAACGGGCTAGCCACCAGATCCTCGGTTCTGGGCACTGCTGCGCTGCTGGACGACCGTCTCGCCGCATGGATCGACACCGAGGTGTCGTTCGTCTCCGGGTCGGTGGACCGGATCACCCCCCGGACCACCCCGCGTGATGTCGAGGAGCTCACCGCGGCCACCGGCGTGCTCGACAGATCGCCGATCGTCACCGAGCCATTCAGCGACTGGGTGCTCAGCGGCTCCTTCCCAGCCGGACGGCCCGACTGGGGCCGCGCTGGCGCCGCGTTCGTCGACGACATCGACCCGTTCGAGCGCCGCAAATTGTGGCTGCTCAATGGATCCCACTCGCTGCTCGCCTACACCGGCCTGCTCCGTGGCCACCGTACAGTCGCCGACGCGTTCGATGATCCCGGCTGCCTGCGGCCCGTCGAGGAGTTCTGGGCCGAGGCGGCACACCACCTCACCGACCCGCGGCTCACCGTCCCTGACTACCTGACCCGGCTCCGCGAGCGGTTTGGGAACACCCGGATCGAGCACCGGCTAACACAGATCGCCACCGACGCAGTGGCGAAGCTGCCACTACGGGTAGTTCCGGTTCTCACCGCTGAACGGAATGTCGGGCGGACCGGCAGCGCCTCCGCAGCGGTCCTGGCTGCATGGGACGACTTCCTCGACACCGTTGACGATCCGCCGGATGCCGCGGCCGAGCCGGTGCGATCGGCTCGGCGAGTTGCCGATCCCGAACGCACCGTTGCGCTGCTGCGGCTGATAGGAATTGGCGATCCAGCAGTCGCCGCCCTGGTGCAGGGTCTACGTCGAGGCGGCAACCCCACACCTACCTGAATACCGAAGCTGTTGCCACCGAGAGGATCTCGATGAAGATCGCCGCCGTTGACGTGATCGTCACCAGCCCGAGCCGCAATTTCGTCACCCTGAAAGTCACGACCGACGACGGGCTGACCGGGCTGGGCGACGCTACGCTCAACGGCCGCGAGCTGGCCGTCGCATCCTACTTACGAGACCACGTCGCCCAGTTGCTCATCGACCGCGACCCGCATCGGATCGAGGACACCTGGCAATTTCTCTACCGCAGCGGCTATTGGCGGCGTGGTCCCGTGACCATGGCGGCGATCGCCGCGGTGGACATGGCGCTGTGGGACATCAAGGCCAAGGCGGCCAGCTTACCTGTCTACCAGCTGATCGGCGGCGCTTCCCGCACCGGCTTGCGCGCTTATGGACACGCGTCCGGACGCGACCTGCCGGAGTTGTTCGACTCCATCCGGGAACACCTTGCGGAAGGCTACAAGTCGGTCCGGGTGCAGACCTCCGTACCGGGCATTGCGGCGCTGTACGGCGTCGCCGCGCAGGCCCAGGCCACCGGTGAGCGCTACGACTACGAGCCTGCCGGCCGTGGCGCCCACCCGGCGGAAGAGGACTGGGACACCAGGGCATACCTGCGACACCTGCCCGGCGTGTTCGAGGCGGTGCGGAACGAGTTCGGCCCCGAGCTACCGCTGCTGCACGACGGCCACCACCGGATGACACCGATCCAGGCGGCCAAGCTCGGTAAGGCGCTGGAACCATACGACCTCTTCTGGCTGGAGGACTGCACACCAGCGGAGGACCAGAACGCCCTGCGACAAGTGCGCTCGCACACCACCACGCCACTGGCCATCGGCGAGATCTTCAACACCGTCTTCGACTTCCAAACGCTGATCAGCGAGCAGCTGATCGACTACGTGCGGGCCGCGGTCACCCACTTCGGCGGCATCTCACCGTTGAAAAAGCTCGCCGACTTCGCCGCTCAGCACCAGATCAAGACCGGCTTCCACGGGCCGACTGACATATCCCCAGTCGGGCTGGCGGCACAGTGCCACGTCGGCCTTGCGGTGCACAATTTCGGCATCCAGGAATACATGGCCCACAGCCCGACCACCAATAGCGTCTTCCTGCAGTCCATGGTGTTCGCGGACGGCTACCTACATCCGGGCGACCAGCCGGGCCTGGGCGTCGAACTCGACGAGCAGGCCGCCGCGTCGATGCCCTACCAACAGGCGTACCTGCCGTACAACAGACTGTCAGACGGCACAGTGCACGACTGGTAAGCCCCAGCATCCAGCGCTAAGGAATCGCCGGGCGACTACGTAGGTTTGACTGTTTATGTTCGGTAGAATTGTGGTATGTCCCTGCCTGATGTGGATGTCGATCAGCTGTCCGCCCGGTTGTTGCTGATCAGGGCCCATTTGGATGAGCGGGCGTGGCGGTTGCTGCTCGGCGCGGAGGCGAAAGTCCTGGGTCGGGGTGGGATCAAGGTGGTCGCCGCGGCGGTGAAGGCTCATCCGGACACGGTGGCCCAGGGAGTACGGGAACTGGACTATCCGGACCCGATTCCCGGGCGGGTGCGGCGCCCGGGTGGGGGGCGCCCGGCGGCGGGTGTCACCGACCCGACGTTGTGGGAGGCGTTGGATGCGTTGGTGGACCCGGTAACCCGGGGTGATCCGGTGTCGGCGCTGCGGTGGACGACGAAATCGACGACGAAACTGGCCGGCGAACTCGCCGCGGGCGGTCATCAGGCGTCGGCGTCGACGGTGGCGAAGTTGTTGAAGGCCAACGGTTACAGCTTGCAGGGCAACGCCAAGACCATCGAGGGCAGCCAGCACGTGGACCGGGACGCGCAATTCCGGTATCTCAACGATCAGGCCACCGCGTTCGCCGCTGCCGGTGATCCGGTGATCAGCGTCGACACGAAGAAGAAGTTGCGACACGAGGTCGCACGTAGCGAGTGAGCTCGCAGATCGGAGGTTCGGCTTATGCCGGATGCGTAGTTCCGGGCTCGTGTTCGTTGGCCTGGCCCCGCCCTTGACGTGCGTCGCTGGTAACGGCGGGGTGCGAAGCTCGAGGGGAAGCCGAAGGATCCCTGTTCCATCCGGGGGTTACGGGCAAGGGGCAGACCGGACGGGTGAATCGCGTGAACCTCCGTTGATGTCTCGTTATGCGTGAACCTCGCTGATGGGTTGTTGCAGGTGGGGTGTAGGGGCTGGCCGTTGTGAAGCGGCAGGCGCCGGTCGGGGATTTTTTGTCGGCCGGGTGAACACCGCCGCCCCCGGGATACAGGAGGCACCCTCCCCGGTCGATTCTCGTGCGTGTGGAACGTGGGAACCCCGTTGGGGTCCGGGCGGCGTTGCCGTTCGGTAGGCCGTCCGTGAGGGCGGTTGAATTCCGCAGCGGGATTGGGATGACCCGAGAAGCGAATGCCGGTACGTCGAAAGGCGACAGGAAAACCGGGCAGGTGACCGTCCTCCGTCGGTCGGTCCCGGATAACTGGCCGGATACGGGCTGTTGCCCGGACCCGAACGGGTGCTGACGCGGGTCGGGTGAGCCTGTGAGGACAAGATGAACGAAGACCCCGGAACCGATGGGCAAGTTGGGCGTCAGCGTGGCGGTGCCGCGGTGATGAACGGACCTGAGGATGACGGTGTGGACTGGGATTCGGTGGCGTGGCCCCAGGTCCAGACCGAAGTACGGCGTCTTCGACAGCGGATCTTCACGGCGTCGCAGGCAGGGGACCTGGCTAAGGTCCGCAATTTGCAGAAGTTGATGCTCCGGTCACGGGCCAACGCGTTGGTGAGCGTGCGGCGGGTGACCGAACTCAACGCCGGCCGCAAGACGGCGGGTGTCGACGGGGTGGTCGTGGGGACGTCATCAGGAAAGGCCGCGTTGGTCGACCTGGTGCATCATCACGGCGCTGTGTCGGCGGCCCGCGCAGTCAAGCGGGTGTACATCCCGAAGAAGGGCAGCACCGGAAAGCGGCGCCCACTCGGGATTCCGGTGATCGCTGACCGCGTGCGGCAAGCGCAGGTGGTCAACGCGCTGGAACCGGAATGGGAAGCGCGGTTCGAACCGAAATCCTATGGATTTCGTCCGGGCCGCGGCTGCCACGACGCGATCGAGGCCATCTTCCACGTGGCTCGGGGTAAGAACCCGAGCCGCCGGTGGGTGCTCGACGCGGACCTGGCGGCGGCTTTCGACAAAATCGATCATTCCCATCTTCTCGCACAGCTCGGCACGTTCCCCGCCAAGGAACAGATCGGGCAGTGGTTGAAGGCAGGTGTGGTCGAGGAAGGTCGATTCAGTCCGACCGCGGAGGGAACTCCGCAGGGCGGGCTGGTCAGCCCGTTGCTTCTGAACGTTGCGCTGCACGGGATGGAGCAGGCCGCGGGGGTCCGCTACCAACGCGCCGGCGGTACCCACGCCGGCACTACGGTGCCGGGCTCACCGGTTCTCATCAGGTACGCCGATGACCTAGAAACTTGCGGAAAATGGATCGACAATTTGTTGTCTATGCGGCTGCTTGTGCGGTGAGGCAGAGGTCGTGGAACAGGGTTTGCATGTCGATCCGCAGGGTTTCGTAGTCACGGTCGACCTGGGT
>JAABUR0100000909.1_pt1 | contig 58076 bp, 58 predicted proteins | sample 5560091 | NCBI WGS metagenome assembly JAABUR01 (sample SAMN10711879, study PRJNA513375) | rock metagenome | isolation source: Antarctica rocks | place: Antarctica: Victoria Land, University Valley sud | reverse complement strand
ATGGAAGGGCCATCGCTCAAAGGATAAAAGGTACTCTGGGGATAACAGGCTGATCTCACCCAAGAGCTCATATCGACGGTGAGGTTTGGCACCTCGATGTCGGTTCGTCACATCCTGGGGCTGGAGAAGGTCCCAAGGGTTCGGCTGTTCGCCGATTAAAGTGGCACGTGAACTGGGTTCAGAACGTCGCAAGACAGTTCGGTCCCTATCTGTGATGGGCGCTAGTAAATTGAGAGGACATGACCTTAGTACGAGAGGACCGGGTCGTACGTACCGCTGGTGTATCGGTTGTGCCGCCGGGTGCAATGCCGAGTAGCTATGTACGGACAGGATAAACGCTGAAAGCATCTAAGCGTGAAACCTACCTCAAGATGAGTTTACTTTTAAGGGTCGTCAGAGACTATGACGTTGATAGGCTGCAGGTGTAAAGGTGGTAACATCAAAGCCAAGCAGTACTAATTGCCCGTAAGCTTTAATTTTTTTTTGCCCTCCGCCCTAAAGGGAACTACAGAGAAGCAATTAAATAATTTGATTACAAATATTCTTACAACTTCCCAATATGTACATTATTAAAGCTGCAGCAGCTTTTAGCCACAAGCTACAAGCTGCTGCAGTACAAACAAGACTAAGGTGAAAGGCCGAAGGCAGAAGGTTAAAGGCAGAAGCTGAAAACCTTAGACCCTACACCTTAAACCTTCAACCGTCTTATGGTGGTTTTGCCGGGGGTGTTCACCTCTTCCCATACCGAACAGAGAAGTTAAGTCCCCTATGGCCAATGGTACTGGTACACCAACCGGGAGAGTAGGTAACTGCCATATTTATAAAAAAAAAGATTGTCCCGAAACTCCGAGACAATCTTTTTTTTTATTTTAAAATTTTCAGGTTTAAATAAATTGTTTTTTTGCAGAAAGCTGTCTTAGTAACTGTTAAAAAATAAAAGACACATTTAAGGACTGATTTTATAATTTCAATCACCTCTCAATTCCTTGCTTGTCAGTAATTTTTTTCAATGCTTCATTGTATAGTTTTAATCCCTTTTCATATTGATTTTCATCTGCTTTAGCTTTTATAGTCAGCCCTTTTTGAGTTGTGGTATTTTCTATTAAATTTACAATTACTTCCAGGCTCTCCAATGGTTTTGCCATCCAGTTTTTAGTAATGTATGAAAACACTCGATACTCGATTATATTCCATTTACTGGTGCCCGACGGAAAGTGGCAAACAGTACTTCCAATCCTATTTCTGTTGCTAATGTTTGCAGTTCTTTTTTCCACAACCTGCTTCTTGAACTATTACTGCCACCACCCTCAGCAGTAACCAAAAGTTTATCCGCTAAAGGATATTGTTCTTTGCCCATTTGTTGCCATCAGGTTCTGATGCTGTTTATGATAAACTCGAACTGTCCATTTCTGTCAGGATCATTGCCATCTTCATCTGTCTTCTTGTTTGCCTGCAAACTATAGCCCGGTGATTTTAATAATTCTCCGACCGTTACAAAGCTTACCAAATACCCCCTTTTATTTTAATGATTTTTCAATATTATACAAGCTTTTGCTGCTCCATAAAAGCACTTTCATAGGGTCGCCCCTGGTGTGGGGGGTTATGATTGATTCCAGCGCTTCTATCAATCCAGCCTGGCTTTCCTTATGCTGTTTGCGACCACCACCAGTCTTTCTTATTTTCTGTGCAGGGCTATCTTCTTTCACTACTTTCCCAGCAGTTAATTCAGCAATCCCTTTATCTATTCTTACCCGACTTACACCTGCCAGCTTAGCCACCCGTTGTTACCTCCTCTACCTAAAATTTGAGCCTCACTACCCAGGTATAAACGGGCAGCCTGTTCATTCAAATGGGGCAGAATTAATTTGAATTTCTTGTGTAATTCATCATTGCTAAACATGATGATTAGTTTAGATAAAATGTACTACTTATTTTTTAACAAGTACTAAGTTTTTCGTAACTACTGAGGTTTTTGAAAATAGCTGTTTCCACAATTGTAGATAAACCAAATTTTATTTTATTTAAAAAAAGGATTCTTTCTGAAAATCAAACCAACTATTACCATACCCCTTTCAGAAATATAATGAGCTCTTAAGGATTAAAGAGGAACATAAGCTGCTTAAGGCTCAGGTTATCGAATTGGCTAAAATGGTAGAAACATTGAAAGAAGAGATACGCTTACTGCGTAATGGTAAAAACAGCGGAAGGAACCATACTCCTGCTTCACATCAAATTGGTCGGCCTAATGCAAAAAGCTTTCGTGCTCACACAGACCGTAAGTCAGGCGGGCAAAAGGGGCATCAAGGGTCAACTTTAAAGATAAAAGAAGTACCGGACGAAACTATAAATTACATTCCTCAATATTGCAGCGGCTGCACAGAAGATTTACAACAGATTGCCCCTGTTTTCAAAGAAAGCAAACAGGAAGTGATAATTCCCCCCGTAGAAATCCCGTATGTTGAACCTCGTTCTTATAGTAAAGTATGTGGCCACTATGGCAAAACATGCACCGCTGCATTACCCGGCCATCTGACTTCACCTCTACAGTATGGGGTACTATCAGGCCAATAGCAGCCGAATGGATTATAAAAAGTACAAACAAATAGGATGCGGAATAATAGGCTCGGGAGCCATAGAATCAGCACACAGAACTGTTGTACAAAAAAGAATGAAACAATCAGGTCAAAGGTGGAGCAGTGGTGGTGCACAAAACATGCTCAATCTTAAAGTAACGTATATGAATGAAAAGTGGGACAACGTTATTCAACTGGTTAAAACAAGCTTTAGGCATACCAATTTGAAACAAACAGGTTAGTGCGACAATTGGGGATGCACCCCATTCATACGCCTTTTGATTCCTTACCCCTAACTTTAGCAGGGTTCCTTTTCTTTGTCCACGGCTTCTTCCATTGTTTGATATTCCTATTCTTAGCCTTGGGCGCGCATGTTCGTCTAATTCTTTCATCTTGCTTTTGGCTTTCGCTATCGAAAAGTAATTTACCCACCCTCTGATTACCGCTTCCATTTTCTTTATCTTTTCCTTTGCAGCCGTAGAGTCGTTTCGCTGGGTTCGCTGCTACATCTTTTGTTTTATTATTCCAAGTGATTTAGGCGCGATGCGTATCTCGCACCTTTCTTTGCTCCGATAAAACGAAAATCCTAAAAGCGGATACTTATATTTTTTATACTGTTTCTTATATTTACAAAAGAAATAATTCAAATGAAGCTTTTTATTTCTTTGTATGTAACCATAATTGCAGTTCTTGCCTGTCAGAGAAAAATTTCATCTGACACTTTCGCTGCTGCAGGTATTCCTCATTGCATTAAGCAAAAGATTGATAGTATAAAAAAGTTGCCCGTGTGGAACCCCCCTGCTGAAATAAATGAGTATGAATATGGCGAACGTAATGTATATCTTATTTCGGCTAATTGCTGTGATAATTATAGTATTGCAGTTGATTCTAACTGTAATTATGTTTGCGCGCCTTCCGGCGGATTTACCGGAAAAGGTGACAGAAAATGCAGTGATTTTGCTGTAAAAGCAAAGCTTGTACGTTTAGTTTGGAAAGATGAGAGAGAAAGAAAATAGTCTTCACGTTATCTTACGATTTACCCAAATAAATTATTATTTATTATTAGCATTCATAGTCATAGCAGGCTTTTCACTCTTTCAATTACCTGTTGCAGATTTCCTGCGTCTTGTCCGCCTGCGGTGGCTAAAGTTTTCTGTCCTCCACCCCCACCTTTGATCAGGGGCGCAATTTGTTCTTTTATAATTTTGGTTGCATCTATGCTCTTTGCTGCGGCAACTTTTTCATCAAGCATAACTGCGACCTGGGCTTTACCTTCGATGTTTGCTGCTAACACAACTACATAATTTTGCAATTGCTGCTTCAAATCAATACACAGTTTTTTCAGACTGTCTGCGCTGTTTACTTCTGCTATTTGCCCGATAAAGTTGATTCCGTTGATTACTTCAACTTTCTTTAATAAATCAGCTTTTATAATTACCAGTTGCTTTGCTTCGAGACTTTCAATTTTTTTCTTTAGGTCTGCATTTTCAGATTGAAGATTTTCAACTGATTTTCTTGCATCTTTCGGATTTTTGAGTATTTCTTTTATTTCCTGCAAAGCAGAAAAGTTTTCTGTAACCCAATCTTCCGCAGCTTTACCGCTGACAGCTTCAATCCTTCTTACACCTGCGGCAACAGCCGTTTCATTTTTTATTTTAAAGAAACCAATTTCACCTGTATTTCCAACATGGGTTCCGCCGCAAAGCTCAATCGAATAGGTCGGATCCATAATTACTACTCTTACGATCTCGCCGTATTTTTCTCCGAACAAAGCCATTGCGCCCGTTTGCACTGCCTCATCTTTGCTGATTTCTTTAATGACTACAGGCACGTTTTCTCTTATTTTTTCATTTACAAGAGCTTCGATCCCAGCAATTTCTTCGTCTGTTACTTTGGCAAAATGCGAAAAGTCAAACCTTAGATGTACTGCATTTACCAAACTTCCTTTTTGCGCAACATGCGTCCCCAGCACTTGCCGCAAAGCTGCATGCAACAGGTGCGTTGCGCTATGATGAATTTCTGTATTTCTCCGTAAAGCTTTGTTTACCCGTGCAATAACATTTCCGTCAATCTTTTCAGGCAGTTTTTCTGTAAAATGAATAATCAGGTTATTTTCTTTTTTTGTGTCAAAAACATCAATAACCTCGTCTCCAAAAACCAGATCGCCTATGTCGCCAACCTGACCGCCGCTTTCGGCATAAAAAGGTGTGGCATTCAAAACCAATTGAAATGCTTCTTTGCCTTTTGCTGTAACCTTACGGTATTTTAAAACTTTGCTTTTTATTTCGAGCGTGTCGTAGCCGACAAATTCACTGAAGGTATCTTCATCTGTAATAATCCAGTCTTCACTATTAATTGCTGTTGCAGCACGGCTGCGGTTTTTTTGGAGTTGCATTTCTGCTTCGAAACTGGCTTCATCAATTTGAAGTCCATTCTCATGAACAATAAGCCGGGTTAAATCAATCGGAAAACCATAAGTATCAAATAGTTCAAATGCTGAATTTCCATTGATCATATTACCAGAAGCATCATCCATGATAGTTTCAATCTTTTCCAGACCCTTTTGCAAAGTCCTTAAAAATCCTTGCTCTTCTTCTTTAACTACCTTAGTGACAAATTCCATTTGAGAAAATAGTTCAGGAAAAACATTTTCAAATTGTTTTGCTAAAAGAGGAACTAATTTAAAAAGTAATGGTTGTTTATAATCTAAATAAGAATAGTAATACCTGACTGCACGTCTTAAAATTCTTCTTATTACATATCCAGCACCTGTATTTGAAGGCAGTTGTCCGTCGGCAATCGTGAACGCGATAGCACGAATATGATCTGCAATCACTCTGAATGCTACATCTTTTTTATCATCGGTATTTGTATATTTTTTTCCGGTTATTTTTTCAGTTTCTGCAATAGTTCCTGTAAAAAGATCAGTATCATAATTACTGTTTTTACCTTGTATAACCCGAACCAATCTTTCAAGCCCCATTCCTGTATCTACATTTCTTGCAGGTAAAGCTTCAAGGCTGCTGTTTTTTAGACGGTTATATTGAATAAACACATTATTCCATATTTCTATCACCTGCGGATCGTCTGCATTCACTAAATTTTTTCCGTCAACCAGTTTTCTTTCTTCTGCACTTCTGCTGTCGTAGTGTATTTCCGTACATGGCCCGCACGGGCCGGTGTCACCCATTTCCCAAAAATTGTCTTTTTTATTTCCTAATAATATCCGGTCTGCGCTTATAACTTTTTTCCATTCATTATATGCTTCTTCATCTTTGGGAAGGTTTTCTGTTTCACTTCCTTCAAATATTGTAACATAAAACCTGTCTTTATCAAGCTTGTACACCTCGGTCAGCAACTCCCAGCTCCATGCAATGGCTTCTGCTTTGAAGTAATCACCAAAGCTCCAGTTGCCGAGCATTTCAAACATAGTATGATGGTACGTATCAACGCCCACTTCTTCAAGGTCGTTGTGCTTGCCGCTTACGCGCAGGCATTTTTGCGTATCGGCTACGCGCGGAAATTCAGGCTGCCTGTTTCCTAAAAAATAATCTTTAAACTGGTTCATGCCCGCATTTGTAAAAAGCAGGGTCGGATCGTTTTTTACCACAATAGGCGCAGACGGAACGATAACATGTTTTTTCTCAGCAAAAAATTGTAAAAACTCCTTTCGGATTTCAGCGCTTGTCATCATAAATAACCAGAAAATTTTAAAACAAAATATTTACCAATACTTTCTTGAATAAGCTGCAAATGTAAGAAATGAAAAAAGGTTTACTGTTTACGGGTTTATGCAATTCTCTTTTAAATCAGGGAAAATAATAAAAGCACCTTTTGAAGCTCTATGCGTCCAATGTTCAATGTGCTAATGCCTTAATGCCCAAATGCCTTATTGCCCAATGATCAAATGACTTATTGCCTTGACTGACTTATATACCATTTATCCACCGCTATACATACGGCAATTGAAAAAGCACTATGATTTATTACTTTTACAATATGCGCCAGTTAGACCTTTTCGGATCTTTTATTGATACGCCACCTGAAGAAGAAAAACTTCAGGAAAAAATACCTGAATTAATTAAAAATAAAACTATTTCTGCCGTTTCTGCAAATGAAGAAATTTCTTACTCTTTAGTTGAATTAGCCGAAGAAATGCTCGGAGCAAAAACATTTAACGATACAGAAGAAATCATTGAAACACCGGAAGTAAATGGTAAGCCGGCAGAGCAATCAAAAGGTAAAACTGTACTTTCTTATTCATCAAATACAATTATTTCAGAAAATGCAGCAGAAATAACTCATATTGAACAATTAGAAATTTCTTCGCAACTGGCTGAGGACGAACTTATTAATCAAGAAAAAGCTCTTTCTCAAAAACCTGTAAGTATACTCAATCCCGAACTGACTGAAGAAATAATTTTTGAGAATGATGAAATAAGAACGGGGGTTGAAAACGAAGATGTTACTGCAATCTATAGTACTGAAAAAATAAAAAAAGAACCTCAAAAAAGAGGAAGAAAATCGCTGCAGGAAATTGAATCAGAAGCAGACCTGATAGAAGTTCCTGAAGATGAAGTGTTGTTTAAAAAACAGTATTACCCTATCAGCGAAGTGGCAAGATGGTTTAAAGTTAATAATTCTTTACTGCGATTTTGGGAGAATGAATTTGATGTGCTAAAACCAAAGAAAAACCGGAAAGGCGACCGTTTATTCAGACCCGAAGATGTAAAAAATTTACAGTTAATTTACCATTTGCTTCGCCAGCGAAAATACACTATAGAAGGTGCAAAAGAGTACCTTAAAACACATCGGCAAAAAGCAGATGTGCAACTGCAGCTTACAACCACACTACAGAAATTTAAGGGTTTTTTATTAGACCTGAAGGCAAACTTGTAAGGCTGAAAACGAAAAACACCAAAAAATAATATTCAATAATCAACTTTCAATGCTTAATTTTCAATTAAAGAAATACTAACTAACGTCTTCCGCTTTTAAAATGCTAATTTTCAAATTCCAAAGAAATACAGCTCTTAATTGAAAATAATATCCCTCTGCGTGATATTCTTCTGTGCCCTTTGCGTTTAAAAAATGTTTATCAAAACAAACTTTCAAAACTCATCTTTCTGCCGGAGCATATATTTCTACTTCCCCGTCTTTTGTCAAACAGTAAATTCTGCTTCCGTTAAAATTAATTTTGATAAATCTCTTTTGCTGCGGAAAAGCTTTATAATAAAACCACTGAAACGTCGCCGGTTTATACAAAATAATATGCGTGCTGTCTCTTGCAGTAATGGTATTCTTATCAATAACCTGCAGGTCTGATAAGTGTAATAATTGATAATTATTCTTTTTCCCTCCATAATAATCAAACACTGTAAGACCCTTTCCGGCATCATACAAGTACAGCAGTCCATCTCGGTCATACATGGCTGACGGTGAGGGAACAGAATCAAAAATCTGCCTGAAATCAGTGGATTCTAATAATACATTTCCGTTGTCATCAATCTTTTTTAGCTTACTGTCAAGCTCATCATATAACCAGATATTGTTGTCGTAACTGCTTGTAATAGCTGTAACCTGGAGAATGTTTTGTTTGCGGAGATCAACAGCAGCACGTACATTTAATAACCTGTCTAAAACAACTACTGTAGAAAAATCTTTATAATAAGCTAATACTTTCAACGGATTGGAAGCGTCAACAGAATACATTTTTCCGTATCGTCTTACCTCGTTATAAACTGCAATTGAGTCGCCTTTTTCATTTACTTTCTTAAGCTGGTTAGTGGCGGTCAGCAGGTATATGTTACCAAGATTATCAGTTGAGAAATCTTTAATTCTGCCGGTAAGTGTATGAATTTTTGTAACCTTTAAAACGTTGTCCTGCTGCCCGAAAGCAATAAGGGAAAACAGGCAGGCAAAAAGTATGTCTAAGAATATTTTCACTCGTTACTCCATTTTTTTAATTGGGTTTCCTGTCCGTCAAACGCTGCATATGTGAAGTGATTGATCCAGTCGCCTAAATTTATATAATGACTGTGATCAGTTAACGCAAGATCCATCGGAAGGTGGCGGTGGCCAAAAATAAAATAATCGAAATGTTCTTTAGCCAGGATTTGTCGTGAAAAAATAATCAGCCATTCATTTTCTTCACCTAAAAATATTGCATCTTTATTACCGGTCTTTTTCCGGCTGTGGCGGCTGAAAAAGTTTGCAAGACCAATTCCCAACGACGGAGGCAGCAGACTAAACATCTGTTGGGAAATATGGTTTCGGAAAACACTTTTCATCAATTTATAACGATGATCACCCGGGCCTAATCCATCACCGTGACCTATAAAAAATTTTTTACCGTTCCATTCAAATATTTTCGGTTCAAAGTATACCGGGATGTTCAATTCTTTTTCAAAGTAACCGCGCATCCACATATCGTGATTGCCTGCAAAAAAATGAACCGGGATGCCATGGTCTGTTATTTCGGCAAGTTTTCCTAATAAACGAACATAACCTTTTGGCGTTACGTGTTTATATTCAAACCAAAAATCAAACATATCGCCGACAATAAAAATGGCTGATGCATGGCGTTTGATTGTGTCTAAGAAAGAAACAATTATTTTTTCTCTTTTTAAGCTGTTTGTATAATCGGGCGCGCCCAGATGAAAGTCGGACAAGAAATAAATTTTTTTCCCCGCTGGTACCTCCATCACTTTTTTAGATTTGCTTTTTAAATACGATCCATACGTTTACAGAAAGCATATTTATTAACTCTGTATTTTTATAAATTATAAAATTTACAACACTCATCCTTCTACCAAAAAAACGTACACTTCTTTTGGCCCGTGAACACCTACCACTAAAGTCTTTTCGATATCTGCCGTGCGGCTGGGACCCGTTGCGAGGGTTATAAGAGAAGGCAGTTTTCCTGCATATCTTTCTTTTATAATTTGCAAGGCTTCTTTTATATCATATACTAACTGACTGGTGTAGGCAATACAAATATGAACAGGTGCATACACGCTTACAGTTCTTCCGCCGGCCTGGGCAGTGCTTAGTAAAATACTTCCGGTTCTTGCTATCAGCAGCTCACAACCTGTAATGCTGGCATCGCACGAAGCGATACTTTGCGCAGAAAAATCAGTAAAACCATTATCAAATAGTTTTTGCTTAATTTCTTTTTCATTACAAAAAATTGATTTCATCTTTTTTGCTTCTGCTAAATATTGAAGCTGCGCTGCAAGTTCCTTTTCATCCATACAGAATGAAAACCTGCCAAGTAAAGCTGTAAAGTTTTCAGCAAATTCTATCTCCAGCTCTTTTTGCAAAGGTTGGAAAACGCTTGCGTTTCCTTCACTTTGCGGAAACGGAACAGGCACCGGGTTTGCCAGTGCCTGTCTTATTTTTTTTAGAATGTTTTCTTTAGAAGATGAAACTTTCATGTTGTTTCATTAGTCAGTTTGAACTTATAAATCTACTACTGTTTTCTCTGGGGGCGCGCTCAATTCAGCAGCGACTTCCTGGTCAACTACATCTAAGATTTTTTTCTCTTCGAATGGCCTTTTACCAATCAGTGTTTCTACGTCGCTTTGAAACAAAACTTCTTTTTCCAGCAGCTCCTTAGCTAAAATTTCCACTTCTCTTTTTTTCTCTGTTAAGAGAGCTTTTGTACTTACATACGCTTCTGCAATCAGGTTTCTTACTTCCTCATCTATCATTTTACCTGTTTCTTCACTAAAGGGCTTCGTAAATGTATTTTCCTGCGTAGGATCGTAATAGCTGATATTGCCTATTTTGTTATTCATACCATAAACAGTGACCATCGAATATGCCATTTTTGTAATCTGCTGCAAATCATTACTTGCTCCGGTCGAGATTTTTCCAAAAATTATATCTTCAGCAGCGCGGCCGCCAAGAGTCATACAAATCTGATCGAAAAGCTGGTCTGTATTGTACAAATATTGCTCTTTTGGCGTGTATTGCGCGTAGCCTAAAGCTGCAGTACCGCGGGGCACAATAGTCACCTTCAGCAGCGGATAAGCATGTTCTAAAAACCATCCGCATATTGCGTGGCCTGCTTCGTGGTAAGCGATTATTTCTTTTTCTTCAGGAAGAATAATTTTATTTCTCTTTTCAAGTCCCCCGATAACACGATCAATTGCATCCTGAAAGTCGCTCATGTCTACAGAGTCCTTGTTTTTACGAGCCGCAATTAAGGCGGCTTCATTGCAAACATTGGCTATATCTGCACCGGCAAAACCTGGCGTCTGCTCAGCAAGCTTATGAATATCAAGAGTCTGGGAAATTTTAATTGGCTTAAGGTGAACTTTAAAAATAGCTTCACGACCTTTTACGTCTGGACGGTCAATTGAAATCTGCCTGTCAAAACGACCTGGTCTTAAAAGAGCGCTATCCAATACATCAGGACGGTTGGTGGCTGCAAGAATGATAATTCCGATATCAGTACCAAAACCATCCATTTCTACCAACAACTGGTTAAGTGTATTTTCTCTTTCGTCGTTGCTCATAATGGCATTTCTGCCACGGGCCCGGCCGATTGCATCAATTTCATCAATAAAGATAATACAAGGGGCTTTTTCTCTCGCCTGCTTAAACAAATCACGAACACGGCTGGCGCCGACACCTACGAACATTTCAACAAAATCGCTGCCGCTGAGGCTGAAAAACGGGACCTGAGCCTCCCCCGCCATTGCTTTTGCCAGCAAAGTTTTACCGGTTCCGGGAGGACCGACAAGTAAAGCGCCTTTAGGTATTTTACCGCCAAGCGCAGTGTATTTTTTAGGATTTTTAAGAAAATCCACTATTTCCATTACTTCTACTTTAGCTTCATCCAAACCTGCAACATCGCCAAAATTGATGTTTACCCGGGCTCCTTTTTCAAATAATGTAGCCTTTGATTTTCCTATATTAAAAATGCCTCCCGGTCCGCCGCCACCGCTTGGACCACCCATTTTACGCATTATTAATATCCACAAACCTGCAAAAATTGCAAAGGTCACTAATGTATTTAATATAGGTCCAAACCATTCTCCTTCGTTCGTAACATTTTCGGCCACCTTTTGTATATGTAAAGGATTAGCTGCCGAGTCAGTAAAAAACTGATTTTGACTTGCGTTAAAGCTTTCCCAGTCGGTAACTGTAAATTCAAATTGAGGACCTTTGCTGAAAGCAACAGAAGGCCTTTTAATCTTGTTAATATAGAAAGGCTTGCTTAAGCTTTCCGGTTTTATAAACACTCTTACCAGTTCTTTATTCTTTATCAGATCCAGCTTATCAACGTCTCCGGCAGAAAGCATTTTTTGTCTGAATTCTAATTCAGTTGTTTTAACTGCATCAGCGCCCATATTAATATAATTAACACCAATAAGCACGATAGCAATAATGCCGTAAATCCAGTAAATACTAAACTTCGGGCCTTTCCGGCCAGACTTTTCATCGCCAGGCGGTATGCCCGGAATGTTTCTGAACTCTTTTTTTATCTTTTTATCTTCTTGTGCCATATTTCTTTATCTCTGTAAGTGAGAGTTTTTCCTTTTTTAAATGTTTTAAAATTTCAACTGCATTTGTCAGCCTTCGTGCTCTTCTCTCGCCGCATCACTCCACATTTCTTCAAGCTGGTAAAACTTCCTTGGTTCAGGCAACATTACATGCACAACTATATTTACATAATCAATAAGAACCCACTGCAAGGCCTGATATCCTTCGTGCTTGTAAGCCTGTTCGTCGCACTGTTTCTTAACTTCTTCTTCTACAAATTCTGCGATTGCTCTTACCTGCTGGGGATTACTTGCTTCGCAAATAATAAAAAAATCGGATACTGCTTCGTGTATTTTTCTCAAGTCAAGTGAAACAATATTTTCACCTTTTTTTTCCTGAATAGCTTTGATAATATTTTTAAACAGCCTGGAGCTTTTAGTAAGTTTCGTTGCCGAACTTTTTTTGCGGACAGATAATAATGAAAGTGTTTCCAATAAATGAAATCTTTTGATTAATAATACGGTTTGTAAGATATAACTATAACGTTATTCTTTTATTTAAAGTTTAATAAATTAATTCTTCAAGCGGAAAATATTGACTAATCTTCTGATTAAAATACTTTTCCGGATTGTCTTTTTTTCTGTACATCTATCTTTGACAAAAATACTAATTCTTTGCAATCTGAAAATTTAATCGGTGACCCGTTTTTTGAATTAAGTGATGTAGATAGCTCCAACAACTATGCCATGCGACAGGTGCAAGCCCAAATGGCAGTACACGGGGCAACGTGGTTTGCGCACTATCAAAATGCGGGCAAAGGACAGCGCGGCAAGGCATGGAATGCAGAGCCGGGACAGAATATAATGATGAGCACTGTATTAGAACCTGGCTTTCTTAGTATTGATAATCAATTTGTTTTAACTATAACTGTTGCTTTGGCATGTTTTGATTTTTTTAATAAGTATACTTTTGACTCAACAAGCATAAAATGGCCAAATGATATCTATTGGAAAGACAGAAAGGCAGGCGGAATACTTATAGAAAACCTTTTGCACGGCAAAGAATGGAAGTATTCTGTTGCTGGTATGGGCATAAATATTAACCAGGCTTTTTTTCCGCCTGCCCTGCCAAACCCTGTTTCACTTATGCAAATAACGGGAAAAACATACCATATTATTGATCTGTCTAAGGAGCTTTGTGAATGCATGAATTGTCGGTGGAAACAACTGGCTTCCGGAAAACACGATCAGCTTTTTGAAGACTACATGACCCATCTTTATAAGCTTGGTGAGAAGGCGACCTTCAGAAAGAATAACCTGCTTTTTGATGCCGTTGTTGCCGGAATTAGTAAAAAAGGCGAACTTTTATTAGACTCAGGAAAACAGGAAGCTTATGCTTTTGGAAGTATCGAATGGGTAATAGCTGCTCAAAAATAAACCCCGGAAAGTATAGAAAAGTCATTTTCTTTTTGCCGCGCCTCTACTTCGAAACGGTTGTTTTGGTAACCTTTTTTATACGTTTCTATAAGATACAAAGCTAAAAAACGAAACACGCCTAACCTGAGATATTGCTTCACATGCGCCACTTCGTGACGCAGCCATTGCTGGTTATTCAAAAAGTCACTTTTAGTAGAATTGTGTAAATGAATAGTGTTGCCGATAACCATTGCAACAGAGTCACTGTTTAGTTTATAGGCAGCCAATCTTGCAAGCAAAGAGTTTTCTTTAATTTTTACTTTAATCATTAAAACAATAATTGTCTAAAAAGCTCAGCAAGCTATTATTGATTTCAACTAAGAATTCCAGGCATCCAAAACCTGCTGCGTCTGATTTTTAGTATCTGGCTTTGTGATGATTTTTTTAATAGTGCCTTCTTCATCAATTAAAAAAGTTGTCCGGGTCGTTCCCATATAATTTTTTCCCATAAATTTCTTTTCGCCCCAAACACCATATTCGTCAACTATTTTCTTTTCTTCATCTGCGATCAAAGGAAAAGGAAGTGCATATTTATCTTCAAACTTTTTATGGCTTTTTACGCTGTCTGTGCTGATGCCGATTACCTGATAACCTTGCTGAATTAAATCGTTATAATTGTCTCTCAAATTACAAGCTTGCGCCGTGCAGCCTGGCGTGTCGTCTTTTGGATAAAAATAGATAATCAATTTTTTGCCTTTAAAATCGCTTAATGATACTTTATTCCCGTTTTGGTCTGTGCTTTCGAAGATAGGCGCTTTCATCCCTTCTGTAAGTTCACTCATCTTGTAAATGTTTATTTTTTACTATTATAAACGCCAAAATACGCTGTTGGTTGAAGAAAACTGGATAAACTTCTTGTAAGGTCACTAATTTCCGATCTTCTATAGCTCAAGCCGCGGGCTTCGTTATTGCAACAGGACTCCATTCGCTTTTTTCTGAAACTGCTGCGCATGTTTCAGAATTTCTTCGCCTTCGCTTGAAACCTAACCGAATGATGTCCCTTATGCAATAACTGTTGTCAGGTTAAGAAGTAAGTCAGGAGCTAAACATCCAAAGTCAGTACTTGATTTTATAATTTTATATGCCTTTTCTTACATTTTTTTAATTATTATCTTGATTAAAATTACCTTATAAAACTATAATTTCTTTCTGCAATATTTCCTGCGATATCTTCAACGATAACTTTTAGCTCATGCCTTCCCGGCGTTGTTCTTTCGTCAAAAGTGTGAGTAAAACTATCTTTTTTTCTGCTGAACATATACCAGCTGCTGTCTAAAAAAGCATTAAAGTTTTTTATTTCACCTGCGTTGTCAGTCACTGTTATTGATATTATTTTTTTATTTCTTAAATTACCTCCGTTTGTCCAGCCAGCCAAACGAATATTGGCAGGAGTGGTATCAAGTAATAATTTTACAATTCCCAAATCCCTGAATTTTGTTTCCATCCAGTCACCTTTCCATTCTCCCTTCATCGCCTCTGTTTTATGATTGCTTATAAATTGTACAACAACTCTGTCTTTTACATTTTCCGCCACAGCTACATTAGGTTTAATGCGCACAGTAAAACTATCATGAACGGGTATTGTATAATTATACAAATGATGAACCGCAGAAATAACTTTTGTGTCTTTTGACAACTCTTTGCTATAAACAAAAGGAACGGTGTCATAAAAGGCCTTGGCTGAAAAATCAGCTTCAAGATTATCCATTCTCAATTGATTCTCTCTTTGGGGAATCATGGAAATAGTATTGGCTGCAATTGGCAGATTTTTTGTTGTTGACGGCTCCCATTTTATTTGAAAACGAAGCGCTGATGAATTGCCGGCGGCATCTTTTACCAAAATTTCTACGGCGTGAATTAGTGTATCCGTCAGCACTATTTTTCCATCGCCTGCGGAAGAAAAAATGGTGCTGAGATTTCCGGGAAGACGGCTAAGATGCTGAATATATGGGCCGCCAGACGCTTTGGTTTTATAATCAATGCTTCCGTTTACATATCTCGTATCGTCGTAAGAAATATTATTTAACTGAAAAGACGATTTTACCGAACCATCCACTGATAATGAAGCCTCATAAATGCCGTATTTGAAAGACGAAATGTTTAATTTATCTTCTGCAGAAATGCCAAAGCTTACAACAGGAGAAGATAACAAAACTACTTTTTGCAATGAAGAATATTTGCCATTACTGCCGGTTATTGGTATAGATAACGGTTTGGTTTGGTAGGTGCTGTATCGCCTGTCAAAATAGAACAACCTATAGATAGAAGGCGGCATTTTATCAGTGAGGCCAAAACCAAATAACCAGGGATTAAGATTGTTGCCGGTTTTGGTATCACGTATTTCAAAGTGCAGATGTGGTCCTTCCGACCCGCCGGTATTGCCGCTGAAGGCTATAAATTGTCCTTTCGCAACAGGAAACTGGTTTGGTCTGAAATCAATTTCCTGTTCCCATCGCTGGTCTGCATATTCTTTCTCTTTTACATACTTATTCAAAGTATCATAAAAATCGTTTAAATGAGCATATAATGTTGTGTAGCCATTGGGATGATTTATATAAATGGCACGCCCGAAGCCAAAACGTTCTATTTTTACCTTGCTTATATATCCTTGTGCTGCTGCGTAAACCGGCAGATTTTCTCTTTGATTTGTGCGAATATCGAAACCCATGTGAAAATGATTGCTTCTGAGCTCGCCGAAATTAGCCGCTAATTGTATGGGAATGCCAAGCGGATCTCTAAAATAGTCTTTAGGATAATCAATCGAAGAAAATATGTTTTGCGAAATAACCGGGGCAAAAGAAAATAATGAAATAAAAGAAAAAAGTAATAAAAAAGTTATTTTCTTCATAAGCTTAATAAGTTCTTTATCCGGATTTTAAATTTTGCTAATGACAAATTTCAACATATAACATTAGAACGAATAACAAAGAAAAACGTGTATATTTTTTAAAACCGGCATTAGTATTATTATAGCAAAATAGCTGAAAAAAGCTGATTAAAGAGTTGCTGTACAAGTGTGCGACGCAACAATTTTGAATAAAGATATACTGCTGACTACAAAAAAAAATTTAAAAAAAAGACTGTTCATTGCCTCTGCAGAACTTACATTTGCAGAATTTGTCTCGTTATAAAATTTTTCGCCAGCCAATATTTTAAGGCGGGAAAGATTTATTCTTCATCTTCAACCAAAGGTTTGACTTTTTATGCCCAAAGATAATTCTATACAATCTGTTTTAATAGTTGGTTCGGGCCCGATAGTAATTGGCCAGGCCTGCGAATTTGATTACTCCGGCTCGCAGGCGGCCCGCAGCCTGCGCGAAGAAGGAATTAAGGTTTATTTGATTAATAGTAATCCTGCCACCATAATGACTGACCCGATGATGGCGGATAAAGTGTACCTGCTGCCCTTAACAGTTGAAAGCATTGAACAGATACTTGAAGAAAACCAGATAGACGCAGTCTTGCCAACAATGGGCGGACAAACGGCGCTGAACCTTTGCAAAGAAGCTGATGAATTAGGTGTCTGGGAGAAATATGGTGTGCGGATGATTGGTGTGGATGTAGCTGCAATTGACTTGGCGGAAGACCGGGAACAATTCAGGCAACTGATGGGCAGAATTGGTATAGCCGTTGCGCCAAGCCGGGTTGCCAACAGCTTCTTAGAAGGAAAGGAATTTGCACAGGAAATAGGATTCCCTTTGGTAATACGTCCGTCATTCACTTTGGGTGGAACCGGAGGCGGATTTGTACACAGCAAAGATGAATTGGATGAAGCGCTCAACCGTGGCCTTACCGCCTCGCCTATACACGAAGTGCTGGTAGAGAAAGCAGTGCTCGGCTGGAAGGAATATGAGCTGGAATTGCTGCGCGATAAAGCAGACAACGTGGTGATTATTTGCACAGTTGAAAATGTTGACCCGATGGGCATTCACACCGGTGACAGCATAACCGTAGCGCCGGCGATGACTTTGAGCGACACTGCTTTTCAGGATATGCGCAATAAAGCGATTTTGATGATGCGAAGCCTGGGGAATTTTGCAGGCGGCTGCAATGTACAGTTTGCATTAAATCCTGATACGGAAGAACTGATTGCAGTGGAGATTAACCCGCGTGTAAGCCGTTCGTCTGCGCTTGCATCTAAGGCTACCGGTTACCCGATTGCTAAAGTAGCTGCAAAGCTTGCTGTCGGTTACCATTTGGATGAACTAAAAAATCAGATTACACAAACAACATCAGCTTATTTTGAGCCTGCTCTTGACTACGTGATTGTAAAAGTACCGCGCTGGAATTTTGATAAATTTAAGGGTGGTAATGATACGCTTGGCCTGCAGATGAAAAGCGTGGGCGAAGTAATGGCTATCGGCAGAAGCTTTACTGAAGCTTTGCAGAAGGCTTGCCAGAGCCTGGAGAACGATGCAGTTGGCCTTGGCTACTACGGCAAAAGCCTGATGAAAAGCGCTGAAATTATTGAGTATATAAAAATACCGAAGTGGGACCGCATATTCAGGATTAAAGATGCGCTGATGGAAGGAGTGACGGTGAAAACAATTGCCCAGGCAACCGGGATTGACCGATGGTTTCTCTACCAAATTCAGAAAATATGTGAGATTGAAAAAGAAATACTAAAATACACAATAGATACTTTACCCGAAGATTTACTGAAAGAGGCAAAGAAAAATGGCTTCGGAGACGAACAAATCTCAAGAATTATGAGAAACTGTACAGAAGAACAGATATACGAAAAAAGAAAAGCATTAGGAATCTCACGGGTTTATAAAATGGTAGATACATGCAGCGCTGAGTTTGAGGCCAAAACACCTTATTTCTATAGCACTTTCGAGTGAGAAAATATAAAGAAACATTTATTCTAAATTTAACCTGCTTTCAATCAATACGACTTCAACAGGCGTATAATTAAATACAGTTTAAATAGTATAATTGATATGAAAGACTATTCCTCTCGTAGAATAATCCTGCTCTATCTTTGCATATAAATTATTTTTAAAATGCTTCTCATTATTCTTGGAATAGCTGTTTTTTTTGCTTCCTCAAGCCTTCGCAGACTTCAAACACCTTTCCCCGGTTACGCCGGTATTATTCGCATTGTCGGTTCACTTATGATTATTATAGGTATTCTCACTTCGTGTATTGTACAGATAGATGCAGGGCAAATAGGCGTAAAAACACTTTTTGGAAAAGTGCAAAATGATGTACTAAACAGCGGCCTTCATTTTATCAATCCTCTCATGGATGTAAAAAGCCTGGATGTGCGCACCCAGAATTATACAATGAGCGGAGTAAAAGATGAAGGCGATAAAGAAGGAGACGATGCTATTCGTGTACTAACTTCCGACGGCCTTGAGGTAATAATAGACCTGACGGTGCTGTATCGCGTTCAGGCAAATGAAGCTCCGCGACTGGTGAGACAAACAGGGCTTGATTTTAAAGATAAGATAGTGCGGCCTGTTACCAGAACCAAAATCAGGGATAACGCTGTGTACTACACTGCTATTGATTTATACAGCAATAAACGGGATGAATTTCAGACGCGTATTTATAAAACCATAGAAGACAATTTTAAAAGAAGAGGTCTTGAGCTGGAGCAATTACTTGTCAGAAACATTACTTTGCCAAATAAGGTAAAAGCGGCGATAGAGGAAAAAATAAATGCAGAGCAGGAAGCACAAAAAATGCTTTTTGTTTTACAAAAAGAAAAGCAGGAAGCCGAACGTAAGCGCATAGAAGCGCAAGGTATAGCAGACTACCAGCGCATCATTAATACCGGTCTTACAAGCAATCAATTGCAGTATGAGCAAATTCAGGCTATGAAAGAAATGGCTTTGTCTCAAAACTCGAAAGTTATCATTATGGGCAGTAAAACACCTGTGATTATTAATGATAAAAACGAAAAGTAGATATTACCAATTTTAATGCTTTTTTCCTGTATTTACGAATTACCAACAATTACATTGCGCTTAAAGCTTTCTTCAAGAGAAATAAAGGTTTCTGTTCTTTCAATGCCCTTAATTTTTTGCAGCTCATCGTGCAGCACATACCGCAACTGGCCTATGTCTTTACATACAATTTCGGCGAACATGCTGTAGTTGCCGGTTGTGTAGTTTAAACGCACTATTTGCGGTATCTTTTTCAGTTCGTTTACAACCGCATCATACAACGAACTTTTTTCCAGATAAATACCAATAAAAGCTATTACATCATAGCCCATTGCTTTCAGGTCTGCATTCAATCTGGTGCCTTTTACAATGCCTGCTTCCTGCAGTTTTTTTATACGCACGTGTATCGTTCCACCTGATACAAACAACTTTTTACCTAAATCCGCATACGAAACTTCTGCCGTTTCCATCATTTCATTAATAATCTGGTAGTCCAGTTTGTCAAAATCTAATTTAGCTGCCATTTTTTATTATTCAATTAATTATTATCTAACAATTATTAAAATTAATTGAATGAATTCTAAATTTTAAATTTATACCTTAAAATTTTTGCAACAAAAATAGAAAAGACTGTAATATTGCATTATCAATTTATGTGAACAAACATACTGTGGGGTGATGAAATTTTTGGCAGACATGCCCTCTTGTCTCGGGGGTGAGGAGCCCGGAATAAAGTTAAACGTAGAGCCGACTGTTCCTTGCGTTCGGCCGACCAGGGTTGACCACTAAACTTTGCGTTTAAACTAACCGCCTCGTGGAGGTTCGAGCCCTCCCCCTACAGCTATTAACTATTGTTTTGTTAGTAAAGGATACACCTTTAGAAGGACAATTGAAAACTTTCCTAAAAAGTGGATTGTTTGAGAATATCGAAAAGTTTATAATTTATAAATAATTTTTCCTTTCCCACTATTATACTTTTTAAAAGTCCTAATTCTTCTAACCTGGAAAGGTAGGTTCCCGCAGTTTTCTTTTTAACCAGTCCTGCTTCTTCCAGAAATTTTCGTTTTGAATATGGTTGGCGAAATATTATATACAATAATTCCTTTGTATATATATCTCCCGCATTTTCTTTCAAAAAATCTTCCGTCTCTTTCATCAATTTTCCTATTGCATCAATTTTCTTTTGTGTAAATAATGCAGTATGCTCTATTGCATCAAGAATATATAAAATCCACTCACTCCACTTGCCTTCTTCAGTAACCTCGCGTAATCCATTGTAATAAGCTTTTTTATTCTCAATAATATACTTACTTAAATAAAGTATTGGAATTTCTAAAAGTTCATTATTCACTAAATATAAAATATTTAGTATTCTTCCTGTTCGTCCGTTCCCATCACTAAATGGATGTATTGCTTCAAATTGGTAATGCATTACTGCCATTTTTATTAAAGGATCAATATCATCTTCGGTATTATTAATAAAATCTTCTAAATCTTTAAGTTTGTCTCGAATTATAGTCTCTCCCTCTGGTGGAGTATAAATTATCTCATTAGTTTTTTTATTAGATATTTTAGTGCCTGGAGTATTTCTTATACCTGCATTAGTTTCTTTTACTATGTTATATATTCGTATAAACAAATTCGTATTAATAAAGCCTTTTTTAAGAACTTGTTGATAACCATCCCATAGAGCGTCCTGATAATGAAGAACTTCTTTGGTACTTGGGTCAGATGGGGATTTATCAGCACTTAAAGCCTGGTATAATTCGTCATTAGTTGTGATAATATTTTCAATTTCAGAACTCATTTTAGCTTCCTGAAGAGAAATTGCGTTTATAAGCATGGGTTGATCAGGAAGCTGCCTTCCAGACCCTACTAATTTTGCTAATGCTTTATTCGCTCGTATTGCTTTTTTTAAAATATCTTTTGTGTCAATTTCAGACTTAGGTGGCAAAAGAGGCAGTTGATTATAAGGAAAACTTTTGTCGAACATAAACCCTATTTTTCTATAGGACATCAAATGCCCCCTTGTTTAAAATAAGGGCAAATATATGCTAAAAATGCCTTCGTTAATTCGACAAGGTCATTTAATGACCTTATTTTGTTAGCTACTTGTGGATAATTAAGAGAATGAGGAAGATTAAGACTAATAAAGTTAACTTCAAATACGACAGCATGATTCTATTAAAGAGTTTTTGTGTAACCAATACGCAGCTGCTCCATCTCTGTAAGCTATTCTTCTTCCGCAAGTTTCAAGTTGGCCATCCCACCCTCGTTTGTATTACAAATAAACATTTAACCAAAGGCTTATGGTTACCCTTTATTAAACGAATGCTTTTTTCACCTCCCTTCTTCTTTTTGATTTAATGCTTTGAAGAAAAATTGTATAATACGATCATCCTTAATATCAAGAGTGCTCATAAAATTTTTAATTTTTGACAGGTAATTTGTAAGAACAAAATTTAAAAATTCGAAAGTAGGTAAAAAACCAGGAGCTTTAGGGACTAAAACACATCAATGCTTTAATTGGCATTTAATAAATAGCAGTACTTTTTAATATATTTATTCTGTCATTTCAGCAATTAATTTACCCTTTTTAGTAACTTACACTTTCTATTCGATTTTCCTGCTAAAAATATTGCCGATGAAAAAGGGCTTTGTTTTATTGTTAATTGCGATTTCAGGATTAGTATTTATTTATATTCCCTCATGCAATAATAAAAATGACAACAGCAGCGCACCAGGCACAAAGGAAATGGTGAGCTATAATTTCCAGGTTCGTCCCATTCTGTCTGATAAATGTTTTAATTGTCACGGCCCCGATGCTAATAAACGCCAGGCCGGCCTGCGTTTAGACATTGCTGAGGAAGCTTACAAAGCATTACAGGAGCATCCGCGTGCACACGCATTGGTGCCTGGCAATCCCGCACTTTCCGAGTTGTTTCTTCGCATCAGCACCACAGACACGGCTATAAAAATGCCACCGACTGCCAGCAATATTCCTCCGATGTCAGAAGATGAAATTGTCCTGATAAAAAAATGGATTGAACAAGGCGCAAAGTATGAAAAGCACTGGGCTTTCACACCTCCGAAAAAAGCTCCCTTGCCTGCAGTGAAGAATAAAAAATGGCTTAAAAATGAAATTGATTATTTTGTTTTGCAGCAGTTAGAACAAAAAGGATTATCACCAAATGAAGAAGCGGATAAGGAGAGATTATTAAAAAGAGCATCATTTGATCTTACCGGCTTACCTCCATCTCCCGCACAAACCGATCGTTTTATAAACGATAATTCTGGTAATGCTTACGAGAAAATGGTGAATGAATTATTGGAGCAGCCATCTTACGGCGAGCGCATGGCTATTCCCTGGCTTGACGTGTCCCGTTATGCTGACTCTCACGGGTACCAGGATGATAATTACCGGACACAGTGGCCGTGGAGGGATTGGGTAATTCATGCTTTTAATAATAATATGCCTTATGACCGGTTTATAACCTGGCAACTGGCAGGAGATCTTTTGCCAAATGCTACCAAAGAACAATTGCTTGCAACAGGCTTTAACCGCAATCATAAAATAACAGAAGAAGGCGGGGTAATAGATGAAGAATACCGTGTAATGTACGTAGATGACAGGGTAACAACATTAGGACGTGGTATATTGGGATCGGCAATAGAATGCGCAAAATGTCACGATCATAAATTTGATCCTGTTTCGCAAAAGGAATATTACCAGATGTACGCTTTCTTTAATAATATAAAAGAAGTGGGTCTTGAATCCATAGTCGGCGGCCGGGAAACGTATGCAAAAAATCCGCGGATGGAAATTACTAAAGATGATTTGAACGGTATTTTACATTACTTAAATAAAACCGATACCAATAAGCTTGAAGTGTCCATAATGAAAGAAAGGGATACATTGAGAAAAACATATATCCTTTTACGTGGAAATTATGACCAGCACGGCGATTCTGTAGAGCCTGCAACACCACATGCTATTTTACCTTTTCCGGCAGAGTATCCGCGTAACCGCTTAGGATTGTCGCAATGGTTGTTTAATCCGAAAAACCCGCTTACTGCACGGGTTTTTGTAAACAGGGTATGGCAGGAATTTTTTGGAAAAGGTATCGTAAAATCTGCGGCTGACTTTGGTATGCAAGGCTCGTTACCCTCACATCCTGCATTGCTCGACTGGCTGGCAACAGACTTCAGAGAGCACGGATGGAACATAAAACGACTGGTTAAGCAAATGGTGATGTCTGCAACGTATCGGCAATCGGCAATTATTTCCAAAGAAAAATTAAAAGCCGATCCTGAAAACATTTATTACTCTTTTGCGCCGCGCATTCGCATGCCGGCAGAATTGATAAAAGATATGGTTTTATCAAGCAGCGGGCTTTTAAATAAAACAATAGGCGGCCCGAGTGTAAAACCTTACCAGCCACCGGGTTTGTGGGAAATGGCAACGTCGGGAAGAGGACAATTAGCAACCTACAAACAGGACACCGGCCAGCAACTCTATCGCAGAGGAATGTATACTTTTATAAAACGGACAGTGCCACCGCCAAATATGATCATATTTGATGCAAGCAACCGCGATCAATGCGAGGTGAAGCGCTCTCATACCAATACACCTTTGCAGGCATTGGTAATGATGAACGATCCCGTAGTGCTCGAAGCGTCTTTGGCCCTGGCTGACCATCAGTTAATACAAAATACAAGTTCACCGGAAGCAGCAATTGATAATGCTTTCAGAACAATTATCTGCCGCAGGCCGGATAATAAAGAAAGTAAAATATTGTTTGATTACTGGAAAGAAAAACAAGCCTGGTTTAAGGCAAATACAAAAGCTGCTGACAAAGTGATAAAAGTTGGAGAGTACAAACCGGCATGGAAATCAAACACTGATTTGGCTGCGATGATGCAGGTAATACAGGTAATGTACAATATGGAAGAAGCCATCACTAAAACTTAATTATGGACAAGCGAATTTTAGAACATGGTTTGAATATGAACCGGCGACACTTTCTGTCCAATCTTAGTATCGGGCTTGGAAGCGCAGCGCTGGGCTCGTTACTGATCCCGGATTTGTTTAGCGGCTCAAAAGATGCTGATGCTGATTTTATGCCAGGCATTCCTCATTTTGCGCCAAAAGCAAAAAGAGTCATTTATTTGTTTCAGAATGGAGCGCCATCCCAGTTAGAGTCTTTTGATTACAAGCCAATGCTTACCAAACTGATGGGGCAGGATCTGCCCGAGTCCATCCGCAAAGGCCAGCGCCTGACCGGGATGACTTCACAACAGAAAAAATTTCCCCTCGTAGGTTCTTTTTATAAGTTTAACCAGTACGGGCAGTCCGGCGCCTGGGTCAGCGAATTGTTCCCGCACATGAGCAAAATTGTAGATGATATCTGCATCGTCAGATCAATGCACACCGAAGCGATCAATCATGATCCGGCACTGACTTTTTTTCAAACAGGCGCGCAGCAGGGCAACAGGCCAAGCATGGGCTCGTGGGTTAGTTATGGCTTAGGTACAGAAAACAAGAACTTACCCACATTTTGTGTTTTGCTGTCGCGGGGAAAGGGAAATGGCCAGGGAGTTTATTCAAAACTGTGGAGCAACGGATTTTTAGACCCAATACACCAGGGCGTGCAGTTCAGCAGCGGCGAAAATCCTATTTTATACTTACAGGACCAGGAGGGTGTAGACAGGCAGTCAAGAAGAAGCATGCTTGACAAAGTAGCGGAGCTGAATGAAATGGAATATAAAAAATTCGGTGATCCCGAAATCGCTACCAAGATACAGCAATATGAAATGGCTTATCGCATGCAAACAGCCGTACCCGAAATTTTAGATGTAACCAAAGAACCGGATGATATTGTAAAATTATACGGATCAGATTGCCTTGTCCCCGGCACGTATGCAGCTAACTGTTTGCTGGCGCGAAAGCTTTCAGAAAACGGTGTTCGCTTTGTACAGTTGTATCACCAGGGATGGGATCAGCATGGCAATCTGCCGGGCGAGATGCGCGGACAGGCAAAAGATGTAGACCAGTCTTCTGCAGCGCTTATCACAGATTTAAAGCAAAGAGGTTTGCTCGACGAAACGCTGGTGATCTGGGGCGGCGAATTTGGCCGCACCAATTATTGCCAGGGCAAGATGACAGCCGACAACTACGGCAGAGATCATCACCCGCGCTGCTTCTCCATCTGGATGGCTGGTGGCGGCATAAAACCGGGAATGGTATATGGAGAAACCGACGAATTTGGATATAATATTGTCAGCAATCCAGTACACGTGCACGATTTTCAGGCTACCATTTTAAACCAGCTTGGCTTTGATCACGAGCGCCTTACATTTCGCAGCCAGGGTCGTCGTTATCGTCTGACGGATGTGGAAGGGAAAGTTGTGAGGGATATACTTGCGTAGGCAAAATTGTTAACTGCAATGCTACCTTTTTAAAAGCATAATATTAATAGGAAAAACAGCATTTCGAAAATGCATTAAAAGAAATCTTAAACAATAAAATGAGTTGGTCATATCGTAAAAGAATAAAAATTATTCCTGGTGTTTATTTAAACTTAAGCAAAAGTGGAATAAGTACTTCTATTGGTGTCAAAGGTGCAAATGTGACTTTTAGCAAAGAAGGAACCTATCTTAATACTGGAATTCCAGGAACAGGAATTTATAATAGAAGCAAGATTTCTTTTGAAGGAGAAAATAACCACACGCCAATACCCTTTGCTTCTCTTTTAAATGACCTACCAAACACTATTTTTAGTGCGAAATCCATACAATTACAAGCGAAGGCATGGAAGGGTTAAAAGAGGCTATTATTGTAGCTCAAGAACAACGCAAAGATTTACAAAATGACTTATCCCACATTAACTCATCCTTAAATATGTCCAAAGTAAAATTAACTCTTAGTTATATTTTTCTTTATGGTCTTATTAATAAAGCAATTTTAAAAAAAATAAAGGTAGACATTCAAGCAAAGAAAGAAGCTATAGTTCAATTGGAGCAGCAAATTGAAAATTGTTATGTGAACATTGACGTGGATTTCGAATCAAGCATGCATGATAAATATGAAAAAGTAGTAGAATCTTTTCAGAACCTTTGTCAGTCAGTCAAGATTTGGGATGTTACGGCTTCTATATTTCAGGATACAAAAATTACTCGTACATCAACTTCGACCCTGGTTGTAAAAAAGGGAGTAAGATTTGGAATAAAGGCAATCCCTGATATTAAATCTAAGTTTGAACCATTATGGCTTCGTCATTGCAACAGGACTCCATAAGCTTTTTTCAAAAACTGCTGCGCATGTTTTTGAATGCCTTTGCGCTGCGCCCGGCACCAAACCTTATGATGTCCCTTATGCAATGACTGTTGTTAGTTAAAGGAACTAAGACAGCAATAAACATCGCAAATTATGTTCTTGCTCACATTTTTCAGATAGTAATTTTAAAATCTTATTTAAATCGTCTCATATTTTTGCTGTTATAGTTTGTTCCGATAAAAATTCCAACATCGTTATACATATACTTATACAAAGCAGAAGATGGAAAACTATATTTGTGCTTTATCAGGCTTGCTATGCGCTTTCGAAATAAACTGCCTTTTATTTTATTTACTGTCTTTTTGACTGTAGCTTATAGTCTTGCCGCGCAGCCTTATTATTTCAGGCATTACCAGGTTGAAGACGGGCTTTCCAACAGCACGGTTTATACCTGCCTGCAGGATAAAAAAGGATTTGTGTGGATAGGAACAAAAGATGGTTTAAACAGGTTTGACGGTTATACTTTTAAAGTATTTCGCAATAATCCCGGAGATTCTCTCAGTATTGGCAGCAACGTGGTGCGAACGCTTTACGAGGATAACGACGGGATAATGTATGCAGGTACAAGCAATGGATTGTACAGGTACAATGATACTGCAGAAAACTTCAGCACGATTAATTCTTCCCACGGCGAAGTAAGAGATATAAAAATGGATAGCAAAGGCAATCTATGGTACATTCTCGACTTTACGCTTTATAAATACAATAAAAAAAACAAGACCCAGCGAGAATATAAACGAAATGCTTACTTCGATGCAAGTTCTATTTGCATGACATCAGGCGCAATATGGGTTTCAACTCTTGGCGGAAAGCTTGGGAAATATGATGCTGCACATGATACATTCACTTCTTTTGATGTTTTTTCAAAATCTAAAAAAAATGCTCCACGATGGATAGAAAAAATTTTCGCTGCCAACGCGTATTCTATACTTATCGGCACATCAGGCAATGGAGTAAAACTTTTTGATTCACGAACGCTGCAGTATAAAGACATTCTTACTTACAACCCCGATAAAACGGAAATATTTGCCCGGGACTTTATTCAAAACACAGCAGACGAATATTGGATAGCAACAGAATCGGGCATTTTTGTTTATAATTTTAAAAAAGGTACAATCATTAACCTGAAAAAAAATTACAACGATCCTTATGCCATTTCAGACAATGCTGTTTATTGTTTGAATAAAGACATTGAAGGCGGAATATGGACAGGAACTTATTTTGGCGGAATAAACTATTATCCCAAAAAAAACGCTGCTTTTAAAAAATATTTTCCTTCTGAGAGTAAAAATTCGTTAAGCGGAAATGCAGTGCGCGAAATCTGCCGCGATCAGTACGGTTATCTCTGGATCGGAACAGAAGATGCAGGGCTGAATAAGCTCGATCTTCATTCGGATATCTTTACCAGCTACAAACCAACAGGAGCTAAAACTGACATCTCTTATTACAATATACATGGCCTTTTAGCCGCCGGCAACGAACTTTGGATTGGCACCTTTGAGCATGGCTTAGATATAATGGATATACGAACGGGAAAGGTAATTCATCATTATTCTGTTAACACCGGCAACGGCCTTGTAAATAATTTTATTGTTTGCTTATATAAAACACACTCCGGTGAAATTTTAACGGGCACGGCTGCAGGACTGCAGCGTTATAATTCTCTTTCACATACATTCAGCACCGTACCGGAAGTTCCGCCCAATTTTATTTACTCTATTCTTGAAGACAGCAAAGGAAATATTTGGGTCGCCACAATGGGCGATGGTATTTTTTACTACAATCCTCAAACAAAAGAAAAAGGAAGCATCAGAAACGAACCTGGTAACAAAAACAGCTTAAGCAGCAATGTTATAAACAGCATTTTTGCGGACAGCGATCATAATATATGGTTTGCGACAGAAGGCGGCGGATTGTGTAAATACGACGTTTTGAAAAAAAAAATCACGAAGAAATATAATACCGATAATGGCTTTCCCGCCAATTATGTTTTTAAAATGCTGGAAGATGCCAATAAAAATCTTTGGATCAGCACCTCGAAAGGCCTTGTAAAACTGACACCGCAAACAGGCAAAATACAGGTTTTTACCAAATCAAGCGGTTTGCTCAATGACCAGTTTAATTATAATTCGGCTTACAAAGCCAATGACGGCACAATGTATTTTGGCTGTCTTAAAGGTCTGATCAGCTTCAACCCGAAGGATTTTATCCATTCCGCTTATCACGCTCCGTTATTTATCACCGGATTCCAGGTATCTGATAAAGAAGTAGATATTAATAAAAAAGAGTCTCCTTTGACAAAATCCATTATTTATTCTCAAAAGATTGTTTTAAACCACAACGAGTCTTCCTTTAGTATTGATTTTGCTTCCCTTAGTTTTTCTGCGCCTGAAATGACGGTGTACACATATAAAATGGAAGGACTGGATAAAGACCGGACTTATTTAAAAACAAACCGAAAGGTTTATTTTACAGATTTGCATCCGGGCAAGTATGTATTTAAAGTAAAAGCAGCCAATATTGATGGTATCTGGAATAATAACGAAACAAAGCTTGAAATAGAAATTTTACCTCCTTTCTGGGCGGGCACTTTAGCTTATCTCATTTATTCGCTGCTGTTAATTATTATATTGTATTTTCTTATTCATAACTATCATAAAAAAACGACCGAAAAAAACAGGAGAAAAATGGAAGTATTTGAGAATGAGAAACAAAAACAAATCTACCAGGCAAAAATTGATTTCTTTACAAACATTGCACATGAAATAAGAACGCCGCTAACGTTAATAAAAGCTCCGCTCGAAAGGATTGTAAAAAAGGCCGCAGGCAACCCTGACATTGGAAGCCATCTGAAAATTATGGAAAGAAACACAAACCGCCTTATCGGGCTTACCGACCAATTGCTGGACTTCAGAAGAGTAGAAACCAATAAATTTCATTTAAATTTTGAAAGAATAAACATAACTGAATTCCTTAAAGAACGCTTTATAAGTTTTAAATCTATAACTGAACAGGAAAATAAACAATTTGAATTAAAGACACCTGCGCAACCTCTTTGTGCCTGCGCCGACGCCGATGCGTTTCATAAAATTCTCAATAATTTATTTACAAACGCTATTAAATACTCTAATAACTACGTATCGGTTTGTTTACTTTCTTTCAATGAAAATGATAATAATTTTACAATCGAATTCAGAAACGATGGTTACGTTATTCCGCTCGAAATGAAAGAAAAAATATTTGAGCCTTTTTACAGAATAAATGAAACCAAAAACCAAACCGGCAGCGGTATCGGCCTTGCTCTTTCACGATCTTTAACCGAGTTGCACCGTGGCAAATTATATTTAAAAGAGCCGGGCAATGAGATGAATATTTTCGTACTTACATTACCTGTGAAGCAGTCAGCAGAATTTGATATTGAATAATAAACAGCACTTTGGTTAAAATTATTGAAAAACGACAAAATGAAGCCGCCCATACTTATAACAGATGATAATGAAGAAATAGTAGAATTTTTAACGGATGATCTCAACAGTAAATACACTGTTTTTAAAGCCTGTAACGGCAAAGAAGCGATGGACATTCTTAATACGGAACCTATACAGCTTGTCATTTGCGACATTATGATGCCGGTAATGGATGGTCTTGAGCTGTGTAAAACTATAAAATCAAATTTTCATCTGAGCCATATACCGGTCATTATGCTTACTGTAAAGAATACACTTCAGAGTAAGATAGAAGGTCTCGAGTCTGGCGCGGATGCTTATATTGATAAACCTTTCTCACCTGAATATTTGAACGTTCAAATCGCCAACCTGCTGACCAACAGAAATAAGATAAAACAGTATTTTGCCAGCTTGCCGCTGGTTAGTATAAAAACGATGGCTCATACTAAAGCCGATGAAAATTTTCTGGAAGAATTAAACAATGTGATAAATGCTCATATAGATGATACCAAACTGGATGTAGAACAGCTTGCAAAATCTATGAATATGAGCAGGCCAACTCTGTATCGGAAAATAAAAGCTATATCAGATCTGACACCTAATGAACTGATTAATATTTCGCGGTTAAAAAAAGCAGCCGAATTACTGGCAAACGAAAAGTATAAAATCAGTGAAATAGCAGCCCGGGTCGGCTACAGCTCACAAACTAACTTTGGCCGAAATTTTTTAAAACAGTTTGGCCTCACGCCCCACCACTACATGGAGCTGAAGCAAGCCGAACGCAAGAATTAATTTTCACCAAAAAGCTCCTTTTTCTTTGCGTTTTTCTCCGCGCGAACTTTGCTTTTCTCTGCGGTTATTTGCGGCTGCATAAAATTTCGGTATTATACAACCTCCGATTTATAATTCAATTATCTTCGCGGAAATAACGCAGCTATATATGAATTTGCATGAATACCAGGCTAAGGAATTATTGAAAAGATACAACGTTCCCGTACAGGAAGGCATTGCAGCAGATACCGTAATGGCTGCCGAAGAAGCTTACAGGCAAATTAAGAATGATACAGGCAATAATTTTGCTGTTGTAAAAGCCCAGATACACGCCGGCGGCCGGGGCAAAGGTAAAATACAAGGCAAGGAACAACGGGGCGTAGCAGTAGGCAAAAGCCTTGAAGACATATCTAATATCACTAAAAATATATTGGGAGGTACACTGGTGACCCTTCAAACCGGGCCTGCAGGTAAAAAGGTAAATAAGGTGCTGATAGCACAAGACGTTTATTATCCCGGCCCTAACCCTGTAAAGGAATTTTACCTGAGTATTCTCCTTGACCGGACAAAAGGGCAGAATGTAATAATGTACAGCACAGAAGGCGGTATGAATATAGAAGATGTTGCCCATAACACTCCTGAAAAGATTTTTAAAGAATGGGTATATCCGGGTGGCGGACTTCCCGGTTTCCAGGCAAGAAAAATTGCTTTCAACTTTGGTTTGCAGGGCGAGTCTTTCAAAAACTGCGTAAAGTTTGTAACTAATCTTTATAATGCGTACGCAGGTCTTGATTGCAGCATGGTTGAGATAAACCCGATGTTTAAAACATCGGATGATAAAATTATTGCGGTTGACTGCAAGATGAATATTGATGATAATGCACTGATGCGACATCCTGATATTGCATCTATGAGAGATGTTTTTGAGGAAGATCCTACAGAAGTAGAAGCAGGGCAGTACAACCTGAATTTTGTAAAGCTTGACGGCAACGTAGGCTGTATGGTAAACGGTGCCGGACTGGCAATGGCGACAATGGATATGATTAAATTAAGCGGCGGCGAGCCAGCCAACTTTCTTGATGTAGGCGGCACAGCAAATGCGCAAACTGTGGAAGCAGGTTTTAAAATAATTATGAAAGACCCCAATGTAAAAGCCATTCTTATAAATATTTTTGGCGGCATCGTCCGCTGCGACCGTGTTGCCGCAGGCGTTATTGAAGCTTATAATAAAATGGGTAATATTCAAATTCCTATTATAGTCCGCCTGCAGGGAACCAATGCAGAAGAAGCTAAAAAACTGATAGACGAAAGCGGCCTGAAAGTGCAAAGCGCCATACAGCTAAGCGAAGCAGCGGCGCTGGTAAGAAAAGCAGTAGCTTGAAAAAACTGACGGTTGTTAGTTGACGGTTGACGGGAAGAAAGATAGCACTCGTTAGGTGACTGTTGCCATAGGAAAAAGATGGAGGTAAATGACATTGACCAAGCCTTTTTTGAGCTTCTATGAAACAAAGAATAGCACATATTGCACTGGTTGTAAAAGATTATGATGAAGCTATAAAATTTTATACACAAAAATTAGACTTTCAACTGCTTGAAGACACAAAATTGACTGAAGATAAAAGATGGATTTTAGTGGCTCCGCCAGGCGCAAAAGAATGTTGTCTTTTACTTGCTAAAGCTGCTGATGAAAGACAAATGGCAAGTGCAGGAAATCAAACTGGCGGCAGAGTTTTTCTTTTTCTGTTTACTGACGACTTTTGGAGAGATTATAATAAAATGATTGAAAGAAATATCTTTTTTACCAGACCGCCAAAAGAAGAAGAATACGGTTTAGTAGCAGTATTTGAAGATTTGTACGGAAATCTCTGGGATTTATTAGAACCAAATGATAACAACAAAGCTTTAAAATAAAAATAATCAGAATGACAGAAATAGAAGTTGACGGTTGTTTTTTAACAGTTAACAGAAGATAAGTTGTCGTTGGCGTTTGACAGAAGATAAGTTGTAATTTTATACACAGTTACTGAAGAAAGTTGGTTAAAATCTATAAATTACAATGTAAACTTTTTTCATCCAATCCCCCCAAATCCTGTTAATCCCATAAATCCAGATTAAGACAATATTCAGACCTATATTTTCTTTATCCTAATATTCCTAAACCATACATCAGCTCCATGATCCTGCAGGGCGATGCTGCCTTTTTTGTAAGTACCAAAACCAGCTCTGCTTTTAAACTTGCTGTTGTTAATCAAGCTTTCCCAGTTATCATCCCAAAGGGTTGTTGACAAAGTATGTTGACCGTTCATAAAAAAATCCAATTTCCCTTTGTCTGATGTAACCTCAACCTGGTTCCATTGTCCGGCAGGTTTTACAATTTTTGCAGAAGACGAAGACATCAGATCATACAAATCGCCGGCTCTGTGTTTTTCCAGTTTGCCGTCTTCATTCTTTTCATTATCGGCCACCTACATTTCAAGGCCGCTTTCCCAGGTATTTTTATATGCTGAGGTATCGTCACGCACGTAAAAGATAATACCGCTGTTGCCTGCTTCTGAGATTTTCCATTCAAGCTTCAGATCAAAATTCTCAAATTCTTCATCTGTTACTATATCTCCGCCGCCGCTTGTTTGCCAGTCTTTTTTTGTTGATGCATCTAAGTGTATAGAACTATCTTCTGCTTTCCATGCATGACCGACGCTGTCTTTTCCGTAAGTATGCCATCCGGTGAAGGTTTTACCATCGAACAGCGATACCAATCTTCAGAGCTTGCTGCAGGCATATTTTTAACCGTATCCATAGAAGCATTTTTTGATGTATTATCAGAGAAATTGCATGCAGATAAAATGACTGTTGCAATCAGGCAATGCGCAGTAAATCTCATTTTGAATTTTTTTAAATAATTGCTCAAAACATGGTTATGCTGATTTTATAAATTTCCCTTTTTCATTTCATCTATGGCATAATTTGCTGCTCTTGCCGTTAAGGCCATATATAAAAGTGATGGGCTTTGATTGCCTGTGCTGGCCATGCAGGCGCCATCTGTTACAAACACGTTCTTACAATGATGCATCTGGTTGTGGCTATTTAATAAGGATGTTTTAGCATCTTTACCCATTCTGCAGCCGCCCATTTCGTGAATATCTAAACCGGGCGCCTGGTGATTATCATGCTGCTGAATGTTTTTAACTCCGGATTTATCAAGCATTTCGGCACTTTGCGTTAAAAAATCTTTGATCAGCTTGTCATCATTATCATCATAACCTACCGATGTTACGAGCAAAGGAATTCCCCACTGGTCCTTCCGGTCTTTGCTCAGCCGAACATGATTTTCTTCTTTTGGAATTGTTTCGCCCTGCAGATACATATATGATTTCCATCCGCCTGGTTCGGTCAGTGCATCTTTAAAATTTCCACCAATTGTTTCAGGTAATGTTGCTTCATCCGCATTGCTGCGGTAAGATCCCATAAAAGTTGTGAATCCTCCTAAATAATCAGTATCAATTTTACCCAAATTCCTATAATTTGCAATAATAGGTTCGGTAGGATTTCTGCCATAATAATATTTGCCTTCCATGCCTGGCATATCACCATTTACCGAAGCTCTGTAGTTGTGATGTGCTACATATTTTCCTAATAAATTACTGTCGTTTCCTAAACCATTGGGAAAACGATCAGATGTTGAATTCAGCAGAATAAGATTGCTGTTTAAAGCAGAGGCATTTACAAAAATGATGCGGGCAAAATAGTCTGTTATTTGTTTTGTATTGGTGTCTATCACTCTTACGCCAACGGCTTTGTCTTTTTGTTTATCGTAAATGATAGAATGCACGACAGAAAAAGGCCTTACAGATAAATTACCGGTTTTCTTTGCCCAAGGCAAAGTGGATGAAACAGAACTGAAATAAGCGCCGAAAGGACAGCCACGCATGCATAAGTTTCTTGCCTGGCACTGCGCTCTTCCCTGTTGCAGGTGAATCTCTTTTGGTTGAGTAAGATGCGCCCATCGTGCATGCACCAAATGCCGGTCTTTATAGTTTGCGCTGACGGTTTGTTGAATATGCGCCTCTGCGCAGTTAAAATCAAAAGGCGGAAGATATTCGCCGTCAGGCATCGCTTCTATTCCGTCTCTGGTGCCGCATACGCCGATAAACTTTTCCACGTGCGAATACCAGGGAGCAATTTCTTCATAGTTGATGGGCCACTCTATTCCGTAACCGAAACGGGAAGGCGCATTGAATTCATAGTTGCTCCATCGCTGGCAGGCACGACCCCATGTCAAAGATTTTCCGCCAACCTGGTAACCGCGTATCCAGTCAAAAGGCTTCTCCTGAATGTACGGGTGATCTTTATCTTTTATAAAAAAATGAGCCGTGTCTTCACCAAAACCCGCAGCTTTACTTATTAAAAAATTTTCCTGCAAAAACTCTTTTGTCATTTGCCCGCGGTGCTTAAATTCCCATGGTTTTTTTGTGGCTGTCGGATAATCTTTATTATGCTCTACGTTTCTTCCCCGCTCAAGGATTAATGTTTTCAAACCATGTTCGCAAAGTTCCTTAGCAGCCCATCCGCCGCTAATTCCCGAACCGATAATGATGGCGTCAAAAGTGTTTTGCTTTGCGCCACGCGTGTTTATGTTTATCCTTGCAGAATCTTCAGGCATTACAATCGTTTTTTAATGTTTGCTTGATATAAAAGCCTGTCAAAAATACAGAGATAATCGCAAGGCTGGAGATTGATTTATTGGAAAACATGACGAAAAAGCTTGTTTTTAAAGTAAAAAGAGGTGAACCCAAAAACTGCACTTTTTAGTTTTTTTCTTCAGATAAAGTTTCAGGCGGTTAAGTACAAGGTGTAAAATTTACTTTATAAGAACTCTTTTGATCAATAATTCTATTTTTTCCTGAGTAAGCTTAAAATGTACAACGTCAATTAATTACTGATTTCGGAGCTGATTACAGATTTACCGTCTGGTGTAAATACTACAATTCCTTTTTTATTTTGCGATGCCCCGGTCGAGTCTTTGTATACAACATCTAAACTGTACCTGATAGGATTTTTAAATGTTGAATCCGGCCACTGATTCAAAGTATCTTCTTTAAAATCTGTAATGTCAAAAGATTGTATATTACCTAATTTTTCTCTTATTTCATTTTTAGCTGTTAATTGTCTTTTATCACTGTCAAATGAATGATTTTCGCAGCTAAAAATTATACCAGTAAAAAGAAAGAGGATGATATATTTCATAAATAGAAATGTTGAAGATTGATAACTTTCACTTCAAAAAGTATGTATATTTTAAATTTGATGTTTGCAAGCAAAGCTGAAGATGCACACTGAGCTGCGGATGAACGAAATGCGACGCAACGGTGATTCACAAAGGACAAATGTCCGTATCAAAATAATTACCATTTTAAAAAGTTTAACCATTTCGCCTCATCCCCGCCCTTCTCCTCGCGGAGACGGGAGTTTGAAGAGCGTATTATATTTTTCTGATCTTAATATTTTTAAACCATGCTTCGCTGCCATGATCCTGCAGCGCTATGTAACCTTTTTTAGCCATGCCGTAAGATGGGGCATCTTTCCATTTTCCGTTCACTTTATTCTTTTTCCACTCTTCGCTTCCAATTTGATAATCCACTATTTTTTTTCCGTTGAGCCAGTGTTCCACATGGCCTTTGTTTACTATTATGCGTGTGTGATTCCATTCTCCCACAGGGCTTGGAGCGGCAGCCGGTGCAGCATTCATTGCATAATTTGCACCTGTCTTTTGCCAATCTTCCAACTTTTCAGGAAAATTAATATCATCAATGATCTGGTATTCGGGGCCGCTTAGATAAGATGACTCCTGGTCTTCCGTTACCAAATACAAAATGCCGCTGTTTCCTTTGGGTGAGATTTTCCAGTCCATAGACAGCTCAAAGTTATCATATTGTTCTTTGGTCATCAGGTCAGCGTTAATTGAACCATAATTATTTGCACTTCCTTTACTATGCAGCGTTCCATTACTTGCTTCCCAGGATTTGGAAGGTTTGTTTTGATAATAACGCCAACCATTTTCTGTTTTTCCATCAAACAACAATTTCCAGCCCTGCTGCTTTTCTGTTTTTGATAAGGTATTTTCAACAGACATTTTATAAGTATAGGCCGAAACAGTCATAGCAGATATTGCAGCGCAGATAAAAAGAACTTTTAATCTCATTTTTAAGATTTATTGTTGATTACTTTTAGATTTACCGGATCCCATTGCATTATTTTATTATTGAAATAACTATCGTTGCAGAGCAATGCAGGCGCAGCAGCATGATAACCAAATAAAGGATCTTCCACTACAGAACCGTTGTTGCGGATAGCGGTGGCCCAGTTATAAAAGTGATCGAAGTGTGCGCCTTTATAACCTTCTGCTGCCGCATATTCTGTTTTATCAGGAGAAATCATTGACATAGACTTGCGGTCGTATACATATTCCTTGCCTCCCGCAGCAGGCATGTTACCTTTTGCCAAAGGATCATTTACATCAATATTTTTACTGTTTCTGTACACAGTTACTTTATCCCATTCTACCGTCATGGAGCCTTCGCTGCCAACCATGCGAAGGTAATTTGTGCCTCCTGTGCCGTCAACAAAATTTACCCTCAGTGAAAGATTAAAAGCAGGATGAACCTGGGTTTCAGGATAATCGAACATGCCCAGCATAACGTCAGGCACTTCTCTACCATCCTTCCAATAACGTAAACCGCCGGTTGCCATTATTTTATTCGGCCCGATTGATCCTGTTACAAAATGCAGGCTGGAGAACAGATGAACAAATAAATCACCGGAAACGCCTGTACCATAATCCCGGTAATTTCTCCACCGGAAAAAACGGGTCGCATCAAAAGGCCTTTTATTGGTATTGGCGAGAAATGTATCCCAGCCAACGGTCTGGGGCGAAGCGTCTGCGGGTATCGGATATTGCCAGGCGCCGGTTGGCGACATTCGTGCCCAGAAACCTTCAGCATAATTCAGCTTTCCAATAGCGCCGTCTTTTAAAAGTTGCTTAGCTTTTTCATTTCCCAGTGAACTCAATCCCTGGCTGCCTACCTGCATAATGACTTTGTTTTTATTACGGGCGGCAATCACTGCGGAGCCTTCGGTTATACCATGCACCATAGGCTTTTCGCAATAGACTGCTTTGCCGCTGTTCATGGCAGCTACAGATATATCTTTGTGCCAGTGATCAGGCGTGGCAATGATAACTGCATCTATGTCTTTTCTTTCAAGTATCTGGCGGTAATCGCGGGTGGTGGCAATGTCGTTTCCCCATTTTTTCTTTGCATCAGCAAGCCGGCCGTCATACAAATCACAAACGGCAATGAGCTTTATTCCCGGAACGGTGATGGCTGTATTTGTATCTGCCGTGCCCATACCGCCGGCACCGATTAAAGCAATGTGCAGCTGGTCGTTAGCTGAATAGTTTTGACCCGAACGAATGAGACCTTCAAGGTTACGCTTACGGTCTTTGGCAGTAACAACAGCTGGTATCATAGAAGCCCCTATCACGCCTTTGGTAAGGTTTGTAATAAAGGAACGCCGGGAACTTTCGTCAGTAGTTTTTGACATATTTGTATTATTTAACTGTGCTAAATTAACAGAACAAGTGACACCAACCTATTTAGTAATGAATTTTATTATTGATAAAGTTGTAATACAGAAACCTGTAGACAATTTTACATTTTCAGGATGAAGCAAATCAATTGGATGTCTCTGAAGAAAAATATAGAAATCACTTTCAGAACAATGAATAAAAGAATAATTATAAAAAGATAAAGTTTTTTTTGCAGTTATCGCTCAAAACGTACTTTTGCCGCGGAGAGTTGGCAGAGCGGTCGATTGCGGCAGTCTTGAAAACTGTTGAGGGTTACACCTCCTGGGGTTCGAATCCCTAACTCTCCGCTGATATAAAGGATAAGTAGATTGATAATCAATTACTTATCCTTTTTTATTTTATGCAGGTAGCAAAAATTATTAACCAAGTATAAAAAAAGCAATTTTTAATTATGGGAAAAAACATTATTGCAAGTGTAACAATTACCGAAGAACAATTTTACGCTATACTTGAAGAGGTCTCTGTCGAAGAGGCCAGGATCATTGCAGGAATGATGCGCAAAAAGATTGATGAAGAATTGAAGGAAAAAACTCCAATAGAATATGTTGACTTATCTGAACGAGTACTTAAGATATTGCAAGAAGCTAAAATTATAACCGTTGGTGAACTGCTTCAATATGAAGAAGACATTGCAAAATTTAGAAATATGGGTCCTGTAGGAGTTAAAGAAATTAAGGAAAAAGTTTTTGATGTTTATAAGAAACAAAAAGCTTAATAAAAAATACAATCAGGCGGTGTTTTTACACCGCCTGATTGTAAAATAATAGCTTTCGCTATATGCATCAAAAATGGTTGGTTACAAAAAGACGCCTTTGCAGGCTTTAAATTAACAAAAAGGGAAGTCGAAAGACCTTTTTAACTGAAGCTGAGTTGCAGGAAATGGCTTTAAAAGAATTTCCAACTGAAAGGCTGACACTTGTTCGGGATATTTTTTTTTTCAGTTGCTATACTGGCTTAGCTTATGCAGATGTAAAGAAGCTAATGAGAAACGAAATTGCCATAGGCGTTGATGGTGAAAAATGGATATTTACTAAAAGGCAAAAAACAGACACATCTTCAAGAATACCATTATTACCCGTTTCAGAAGGCTTATTAAGTAAATACAAAGATCATCCACAATGCATTAGAGGAAATGTATTTCCGATATTAAGCAATCAAAAGATGAATGCATACCTCAAAGAAACTGCAGATGTATGTGGAATAAACAAAATTCTTACTTTTCATATTGCCCGCCACACTTTTGCAACCACTGTTACCTTAAGCAATGGCGTCCCTATTGAAACCGTTTCGAAAATGCTTGGTCATACTAATCTGCGTACTACTCAGCATTATGCTAAGATATTAGACATAAAAGTAAGTGAAGATATGAAGGCTTTGAGGAGCAGGTTAGCTAACAAAACCTAAAGGCATTAATGGACAATGATTATTTATTAAAGAAGCTAAGGACATTTTTATGACGGATCGCCCAAATATAGCAGCTATTTTTACAATGCCCCTTTTGTAGAAGTAGCTGTTCATGCACTCACAAACCAGTTAAAAGTAAACAGGGTTGTATCTACGATTGATTCAGGTAAAATCATGAATATGAAAACTGCCCATAATCAACTGCATAGTTCGGTCACCTGGGGTATTAGTATGACGTTGATGGAAGAGTCACTGATATATAACCGCTACGGCCGGTGGATAATTAAAGACTTAGCAGATTATCATGTGCCGGTACATGCAGACATCCCAGATATTGAAGTCAATTTTATCAATAAATCAGATGACATCCTTACGCCTATTGGTGCAAAAGGTTTAGGTGAAATAGGAATAGTAGGCGTACCCGCTGCGATAGCCAATGCAGTATATTATGCGACCGGAAAGAGAATAAGAGAATTACCAATAACAGCGGATAAGTTGATTTAAGAAATTGTTTTTAATATCAATAGGAAGGCGGACCTTCTGTAGAAGGAGTTCAAAAGCGATTAACGCCGAATAGTCTTTAACGGCGAGGAGTTTAAAAAGTTCCCTCTAGATTTTTTAAATTGGACGAAGTATTGTATGATTTTTTGCCCGAAGATGCTCGTTCCCGTAATAGGCTAATTAAAGCTTCTAAAAGTAAAGCTATTACCAGGGCAGTTATTCATTAACATTCACTACAATATAACCCTATCTGAAAAAGTTCCTTTTAAAATATATTTTGATTCAGTTATCGTAGGTAGTATTTTATCAGCTTCAGAAGAAGATAATTTTTCCCATTTTTTAAAAGATATTATTACTGGATCATTCTCAACTATAATATAGATGTGTGCAATTTTAAGCTTATCAAAAACATGATGTAATAATTCTTCCTTTTTTTCACACAAACCAATCCAGCTTTCCTTTTGAAAATTTATTACCGCATTTATTAAAAATGAAAAACATATTTTTTCACTTTCAAGCTCAGAAACAGTGATATTGAGTCCAATAAACCTTATTTGTTCATAAAGCAATACTTCATAAAATTTAAATAACTTATATTTTTTATTTAGAAAAACATTATTGGAATTAAGAGTATAACCACTACTAAAAAATAAAACTTTATTCCATGCCTTTGGTAGATCCACAATCTTTAATTGAGAGTTGAAGTCTTTCTTATATTCTATCGGTTGCAGAGTTAAAATAGGAAGTTTTACTTTGGGAAAAGGCGTTTCCCCTGTTGTAACCCCTACATCAAAAAATGCTTCTATGTTGTTAAGCAAATTAAAATTTATACTAGCGTTATAATCAGAAATTTCTTCAATAACATTCAACTTTTTTCCCCGGTACATTGGTTCCTTATAAAAATTCAAGAAAAAAGTATCTTCCGTTACGGGAAATTCAATTTCTTTCCAGAGAAGGTTTGCCTTTTTTTCTGAATTATCATAATTGAATGCCCAATTATTTATCGTCGGAGTTAACCTTGTGACTTCGTAATTTAATGAACCATAACAGTTATTAAAAAACGCTTTATTTTTTTGAATTAAATTACTTACTCTTGAATCTATAAATTTTTTACACTCTGTAAAATCATCAGATAGAATTAGAGATTGTCTTGTAACTGTTAAGCTTCTTTGTGTTATTGTTTCTATGTCAATCTCAATATAAGCATTCGGTATTATAGGTTTTATATACGGTGAGTCTCTTTTTAAAATATTTCCAGTCGCTCTTATTCTAATGCCCTTTAAACTAAATTTAATCTGGTCAAATTGTGGTCTCCAAAAATATCCTTTATCGATTTTGAAAATCTTATGGCTACATTGTGTTAACTCTTCTTTTAAATAAAAAAAGGACTTGCCCTTCGCTAGTTTAAAATAAGGTATAAAAATTCTATATGTTCCTATATTTTCTATTTCTCCTTCGTCAAATAAAAAATCAATCGTATCACGAACCTCTAAAGCAACCTCTTTAGCCAATAAATTATTTCTTGTAAGCTTCTCTTTTTCTGTAGTTGAGATAATCTTGTCTTCTATACTTTCTTTAGGCAAAATATCGTTCTCAAGTTTATTAAAAACGTTACTTTTTAAGTCTTGGAGCGTATTTGTCCAACCAAATCTAATATATTCTTGTTCGTTGTTTAGTTTTGACGAATAGGTTAAGGTGCAAGGGGATTTTATAACTATTTGTTTCAGGAATGAACTAAATTTTTTGTCCCATTCTAAAATTTCTTTTTCTATATCTTCTTTTAGTTTCAATTCAATTTCAGTTCCATTAATAGGCTCATTATACTTGCTTAGTTCGCCGAAATCATGTGTTCCGTTTATTTCAAACTTCCACGACACTGACTCACTATCATGATATCCTGTATTTAATTCTCTTTTAGTTTTAACTACTATTTTTTCAGCAATCATAAAATAGCTTAGCACTCCAATACCAAACTGACCTGTCCTTCCCAAATTGAAGCTTCTTTCGTTACATTTTCTTTCCAACTCACTTATTTGATGACGATTTGATGAGCCACTTTCAAGAAAAAACTTCTCTATAATGCTTTTTGTCATACCAACACCCTGATCTTTACAAACTAACCAAAAGCCATCATTTCTTTTGTCTAATATTAAGTTTATAGAATACAAATCTCCAATTTTCGATATGAATTCTTTAGGATCTTTATCTTCATTAATTATGTGATAGGCTATTTTCTCCTTCACTGCATCAAATGCATTTTGAATTAATTCTCTATATGCCCAAATAGAATTCCCATATAATTGGTTTCCTCCTAACAATTCCAAAATTTTTGATGTATTAGGTTTGAAAGCTCCTTGGATATATTCATATGTATCTTCTTTTGGAAATATATCTCTGGAAATAATCGGTTCAATATCCCAATAATATTTGTCTAATTCGGCAAACGAAGAAAACTTTAATGGTTTTATTTTCATTAGCCGGTCGCATAGTTTCAATTCATTTTCAATCCACTGAGAGGTCTCCTCTATTGCTTTGTGTAGATAAGCTTTTTCAGGTCTTGCATAAACTATAAATCTATTCCCCTCCTTTCTTAGGATGAAAGATTTGTCCTTTAACCAATATTTCAAGCTACTTGCGCTAACCATTCTATGTTTCAAAATCACTTCTGGTGTTCGTTCTGGATCGTTTTCCATAACGTCTGCCACACGCAAACACAGTGCTAAATATCTCAAATGAACCTTTTCACTGCTTCCTATTGGTTTTGGGTCAAAGTTTTCTTTTGAAAGCTGATCAATCTCGTAATGATGACTTTTGCAAACTTTTATTAAATCATCTACCCAATCCCGATATTCAGGCAGAGGAATATTACTTAAATTTTTTTTAATCCAATCTCCACTCCATTGATTATGTTTACTTCTTATGTAATAAGACAATATATAATTGTAAATCTTTTCGTCTTTAATAACATTTTTCCTAATATCTATAGGACTTATCTTATCGTCATTATCTATCCATTTTTGGAATTCATTAATCTCATCTCCATTCAAAGAGTCTTTGCTATCGGCTGTTAAATAATCTTTATGCTTCTGTACTGTTTCAAAATCAGGACTCATGCCAATATCATGAAGATATGCTGTTAGCAGAAGTAAACCGAGTTCATAATCACTTAAATTCTTCTGGGTTATATTTGGAATTAGGTCCCACATCCGTTCAGCGACTCGGAACGAATGATCTGCATCGTGAAGTGTAAAATCTTTAGGGGTAGTTCCTCCTTTATCTAAAATCAACTCTATTTCTCCCATTACTTCAGGTCGTTCTAATAAAGTTTTGATTTTTCTTGCATATTCACCTTCTCTACTCTCAATTTCTTTAAATATCTTAGTTTCTGTCCATTTCGATTTGGGCATTCTATGGCGTTAAGTTTTCTTATTACTTTAAGATAAAAAATGCTATTAATATTTATATTCTTTTCAAAAGTTTACAAAGACCAGCAGCAAACCAATTCAAATAATTTAATGACTTTTTGTTTAAATAAAAGTCTTTCATAATCTAATGCTGAGCAGATTATTTAGTTCAAGGTAACACATAAAGTTGATTGTAATTCGCAATATTGATTACTTCAAAACCATTTTTTTTACCAACAAATTTCTCTACATTATAAGGTGTTAAAAAGACCATTTAGTATCTGGCTCAACATAAAAAGATGCAGAGGAATATTTCTATTCTTCAGGCAATTTACAAATACATGCAACCACAGGGTTTGAATGAATATAATAAACTTTTTGTTTAAATACAGGTTGTTACCATAATGAAACACTTAATGGATTTCTTTCCCACATTTGATATTTTCTGTCTGACGCTTTCGTTAAAGCTTCTTTTTACCTTTTTCTGCATAAATTCCAGTTTTTTCCATTTCTCGATTATATGAAATTGGCATCATCTTGTCAGTCATATATTTAATTAAGTTTGTTTAAGAACAAACCCCCAAACCCAAAACCAAAAGTTCAAGAGGCATTCAATAAGATAGAACTTTACCTATTCTTACTCCACTTTCTAATCATATAAAAAAGTAAAGAATTATTTGACTTTTATCACTTTTTTTATAGTGAAGAACTCATATTTTTATGAAGTAAATTGACATCGTCTGATGTTATATTGTGAAAACGAAAATTGTGAGAAATGGAAAAGACATTCAGAAAACCAGAGGATACCTATCCTCAAAAAATTTATGCTCATCAAATAGTAACTATTGATGACCTCCAGCAGTTTAAAAAACAATTATTAGATGAACTGCTTACCGCATTAAAATCTCAAACAGGTGCAATGCCAAAAAAGTGGATGAAGTCTCATGAAGTAAGAAGACTTCTTAAAATTTCCCCCGGCACTTTACAAACGCTAAAATCTTCCGGTGTTATGCCTTACACCAAAATTGGAGGCGTACATTTTTATGATTATGTAGAAATTCAAAACATTCTTGAATCCGGAAAAGTCAATAACAAGCAGTAGTAATTTTTATCAATTCTTTTTTTTCACCGGCCAAAGTTTCAAAGTCTACAAATAAAATAACTTCCTAAATAAGCAGTTGAATATTTTGAAATTATAAGTATCGGTACCGAAACAAGAACAAAATTTTTACCCTCATTAAACTAAGAATCAGTTTTATAAGGTGACCAATGAAAAGAAAGAGAGCTATTTATTTTCATTGACTGTCAAAGTTTCCGCTACTATTATTCCGTCTTTTTGTTTAAAAATACTCCGCTTTTATAAAAAATATTGGAGAAGATTTATTGTAGGTTAACCGAAAACAGTCGACGGAAAAATTGATATGAATGGTTTTACCGGATGGATATGTTAGAGGACAGAGAGGGTGATTTTAAGATTTACAATTCATAACAAATAGATTAATACTTGGGGAAAAAGGGGAATAAAAGGTAGCTTTTCGAGGGTAAGATTTTAATTGTCTTTTTAGTAGCGAGCGGTGTTTTTGTTGCACAAAAACTCTAAGCTCGCTTTAGCTCCCGATGGTCGCAAAAGAAAAACGTGAAGAAATGAAAAGTGAAGAAGGAGTAAAACATGGCGGAGGACGACCAAAGAAGCCGGTGAAAAAAGAAACAGTAACCGGGGTAAGATTCTCAAAAGTTGAGTATTTCCTGGTGAAGCGAAAAGCTGAAAAAGCAGGATTAGGTATCACAGTCTACATAAGACAAATGGCTTTAACAGGCCAGGTGATCTCTAAGATGAATGAAGAAGACAGGCAAGTTGTCAGGCAGTTTGTAGGAGTATCAAACAACTTAAACCAGCTAACAAAAAAGGCTCACCAGGAAGGATTGCTGACTGCAGTATTGCTGTTTGAAAAATATAGAAACCAGTTTGATGAATTCTTACAAAAGATCAGAGATGATAAGTAAAGTGATTACTGGAAAAACATTCGAAGGTACCTGCAGGTATATCTGCAGTAATGAGAACAGGGCAATCGTACTGGAAACAGAAGGAGTAAGGGGACATCATTACAAATTAATGGCTGCCGATTTTGAAGACCAGCGTTCCTTGCGTCCGTCTCTGAGTAAAGCAGTTTTTCATGCTATTTTAAGTTTTCATCCTACAGAAAAAATCGATGATGCAAGATTGGTGGAGATAGCCAGAGAATATTTGCAAAAAATGGGAATAGCAGACACACAATTTTCTATTTCCAAACATACAGATCGAAACCATCCTCACTTGCATGTTATCGCCAACCTTATTAATGATAAAGGCGAAACGATAAAAGATAGTTGGATAGGATTGAGAGGCAAAAAAGTAGCCCAACAACTTACTATACAGTACGGCCTGATACAAGCCATAGGTAAGAACTTAGAACTTACTCACCTTGAAAGACTAAATGAGAAAGAAGCAAACAGATATGCAATCTATACAGCAATTCTGGAAAAGTTGCCAGTGAGCAAAAACCTGGATGATTTAAAAGTGAAGTTGCAGAAAGGTGGAATAGATACATTATACAAATACAAAGGCGAGACAAACGAATTACAAGGCATTAGTTTCAGGATAGGTGACTACAAATACAAGGGTATTGAAGTTGACAGGCAGTTTTCTGTAAAGAACCTGAAGCGAGTGCTACAGCAACAACAAAATGTACCAAGGTTCAATCAAATTCGACCATCATTATCAAAAGATGACAAATCAAATCAAATCGATTTGCAAAGAGATCATCAACAAAAAAATGAGAGTATTTTGGAACAGTTAATAAAACCAGAGTACAGCAGCAGCGGGCAATTACCATCTCAGTGGCAAATGAACCAGAAGCCAAAAAAGAAGAAATAAAGAGGATTGCATTTATAACAATTAAAATGATAAGAGGATGAGTGAAGTATTATTACAAATGATAGTAGAAAAGCTTGATGCATTGGGAGCAGCATTATCAAAACCTGTTACAACAGGTGCAGATACGGCAATACAGGAAACGTTAGTAAAAGAGGTTAAATCTTTTCAAACTGAAATGAAGAAGTTTGAAGAGAACTTAAAAGCAAATAATGCTAATCTCTCCAAGTTGGCTTCAAGTTTAGATAACTATACCTTTCAACTACAACAACCTTTAAGAAACAGTGTTGAACACACCCATCATTTGCATAAAGGAATATGGGTAGCTGTGGGATTGTTTATTGCGGCAACATTCTTTTTGTGGGAGTGGGTTGATACTTACCGAAGTAAGAAAGTTTCAGACGCAAACGATATAAAATACAGGTCATTAAAAATAAGCGGTGATAAAAGTCAAATAAAATATCTATATGATATTGACAACATTTATAAAATAAAAGGGGAAGCGATAAAAGAAAAGACAATACAGGACGAAGAACGTTTAGCCGAACAGGTAAAGATGCTTCAGATTGGTGAAAAAGAAAATGAAGAAAAAGAATTGAAGAAAAAGGCAAAGAAGAATTAATTATTTGACGATACCTACAGTTATAATTAAAAATAGGCAGAAGTGTTGAAGTATAGTGTGCCTGCAATAACTCTTCATGCCGAAGTTTAACGAGTTTGCAATTCGCGAATTGCAAATTGCAGTATCTTAGTCCTTAAATATTCAATTTATGAAAAAGCATAATGGAATGCGCCCTCACGACGTAGTCATTTTACTAAAAATTGCCAGCAAAGGTTCTGATGAATGGCTTATGAAAGACTTAGCATATGAAGTTAAAATCAGTGCAAGCGAAGTAAGTGAAAGTTTTAATCGTTCTGTCTACGCAGGTTTATTATCAGCAGACAAAAAACGACTAATGAGGACTGCTTTGCTTGAATTTTTAGAACATGGCCTTAAATATGTCTACCCACAACAACCTGGACCTTTGGTAAGAGGCATGGCTACAGCGTTTTCAGCAGAACCCCTGTTAAATGATATTCAAGCCAATGAACAGGTCGTGTGGCCCTACGCAGAAGGCAATATACGGGGGCAGGCCATAGAACCTCTTCATCCTAACGTGCCCTCAGCCTGTATGGAAGACAAAAATTTATATGAATTACTGGCATTAATTGATGCATTGCGCATAGGAAGAAAACGAGAAAAACAAATAGCTATGGAAGAGCTGAAAAAACGGTTATGACAAATAACTCCATAAATTTTGAGGCAATTAAAAAAATAGCTTCAGCGCTAAATGAATTAAATGAGCAAGTGGTATATGTAGGCGGAGCCGTGGTAAGCCTGTACATTAATGATCCTGCAGCAGATGATGTAAGGCCTACAAAAGACATTGATATCAGTTTGTCGGTAGCTTCATTAGGAGAATTGGAAGAAATGAGGCTGAAGTTAGTAGCCAGAGATTTTATACAAACTGCTGAAGATAATGTGATTTGCCGTTTCAGGTACGAAGAGGTAAAAGTAGATGTAATGAATACACAAAGCATTGGTTGGGCACCCGCAAATCCCTGGTTTTATGCTGGTTTTTTAAAACGGCAACTAATGAAAGCGGGTGATAAAGAAATTTATATATTGCCTTTGCAATATTTTTTGGCTACAAAGTTTACTGCTTATAATAACAGGGGTAATAACAATCCCGTAACCAGCCACGACTTCGAAGATATTATTTACATTTTAGACAACAGAATAGATATTGCTGAGGAATTGAATAAAATGCCTGATGATGTAGAACCATTTTTAAAAGAAGAATTTAAAAAAATATTAAGTGACAAAGCGAAACAGGAAGCGATAGAAGGTAATTTATCTTATAGCAACAGAGATAATCGCTTTAAGCAAATTATTGGAAGTTTACAAAAAATAGTAAATAGAATTTAATCATTATTTGTACAAAATTTAAAACGTTTCTATTTATTTATTAAATCTTCTTATTTTTAATGAAATTTGAAGTTGTTTGATATGATATAAAAGGGTGAAAATTCGGGTGACTTACATTTTACATTTTTTTTCTCTATTGATTTTCAGTTGATTATACATAAAGTTCAGGAGCCTAACTCTCCGCTAAGAACATTTACATAATAGCTCAAGGCCTGCAAAATCAATGATAGCAGGCTTTTTTTGTCTCTTAACTAACTTAAAACGTTCATTTATGCTCAAAGTTAACAGGCGTAATTCGTGCGTTCACTGCTCTTTAAATAAAGCCGCACGATTTTCCGCATAACTCCTTGTAAATGAACTTGTTCATTTATTGAACATCTTGTTTGGCATCTTTTACGGTTCTACATTTATAACCGCTAAAACAAAACATTATGTTAGGCAAGTCCTTTAGTTTGCTTTTTTTCTTAAAAAGGCCAAAAAATTATGCAGGTGGTAAAATGCCGGTCTACTTACGTATAACCGTAGACAGCAATGCAAGAGAGTGGTGTACCTCCCGGAAATGCGATCCTACAATTTGGAACCAGACAGCAGGAATTGCTATAGGGAAAAAGGAAGAATTTAAGGAACTTAATTCACATCTTGAAATCCTTAAACTGAAAGTTTACGAAATTAGAAGGAACTTAATTGAAAGCAATAAACCTGTCAATGCCGAAGTACTTAAAAGTGTTCTTACAAGTAAGGGTGAGAAGCCAAGAATGTTGCTTGAAGTGTATCAGAACCATAATGATCAAATGGCTGCATTGGTGGGAAGTGAATATGCATCAGGTACTATGCAGCGGTACAAGACTTCACTTGATCACACCCGTTCTTTTTTACAGTGGAAGTATCAGTTAGCGGATATTGATATAAGAGACTTCGGGAAAAATTAAAAGCTGGGTAAGTTAGAGGCTTTAGTGAGGTTGATTCTCTAAAGGTAAGTTTATGTGTGTTGCTTTAAAACCTTTGGTGAGCTTAACAGATTTGTGGTCCTTTTTCACAAAATATGTCTCGTTTTTCAAGTCGTCCCCATTTATATTGGATTAAAGAAAACAGAAGTCTGCAAATTCGAAAATTTACAGACTTTTTTGTTTGGTGGAAATATTAAATTTGTTCGAATACACCAGATCATTCATACCCTTCTTGTAAAGTTTGTATTTCTTCTATTTCAGCTTTTGATATTATTGTCTAAAAATATTGCAGAGGAAATATGTATGTTTAATAACTTTTGTAATGGCTTTTTTGTAATATTTGTGTTCTGGATGCTCTAAAGAAATGCGGGATATATAAAAGAGGCTCACATAATAAAAAGTGCGAGAAAATTAATTAGGGTCTGCTGAAAAACTATAAAGTTCAATAGAATGAATAGTTTTCATAACTTTTGCCTTATAAAAGTGCAAAAATAAATGTCAAGAACCCTTAAAACCCGTGCATCAAAGCAGCAATATATCCGTACTACTTAAGCGCCATTGGCTGGATTTGAAACACCTTTTCACAATCATTTAAACCCTGCAAACAGATGGGTAGTTCTTGCTAAAAGGATACCGTGGGATGAGTTGGTAAATGTTTATCAGAGGCAGATGAACAATAGCAAGACTGGCGCAGACGGTATTAATCCCCGTGTTGTTATCGGCTCTCTGATTATAAAACACATGTGCGATTTGAGCGACCGTGAGACCGTTCAGCAAATCCAGGAGAACATGTACATGCAGTACTTTCTTGGATTTAGCAGTTTTAGTGATCAGGAACCATTTGATGCATCGTTGTTTGTAGAGTTTAGAAAAAGATTGGGAGCAGAGCAGATTAATGCTATCAATGAGAAGATTTTAAATCTTTCGATGGCACAGCAAAACCAAACTTCTGCAAGCAGGAAAAAAGACGATAAACCGCCAGCCAATATACCACCCATTGATGCACCAAAGCAAGCGGCAGCACCGATCAGTGAGGAAGCTGTATTACTAAAACCAGATGAACCCTCTGCAGTTACCCATCAGGGTCAGCTAATAGCAGATGCTACTGCCTGTCCCCAGGACATTAGCTTTCCCACAGATCTAAACCTATTATACTTCAGGCTGCATAAGAATGTGCAATGTTATTATCAAAGAATTGAAAGTTAAGAGTTATACTGGTCAAGGGATAAAATAGTGAGTTTAAAATATACAAAAAGAGGGGCAACTTTGTAAAAGCCAAATCACAAAATATGCCCACTCTTTCCTTCAAAATCAGCGAAGCCGAAATTGAGAAGCTAAATTACGAACGTTATGCATATCCACAGCCAATGATACAAAAGCGAATTTTTTCAGTATACCTAAAGGCTGTTACAAATTTTTCCAACTCCAACATTGGTTTAATTACGGGACTTCATCCCAACATAGTTTCATATTGGATAGGGGTGTACAAAGAAAACGGTTTTGACGGCTTACTGACTAACAACTATGGCACCAACAAAAGCAGTCTGGAAGAACATGGTGAAAGCATTTTAGGTTCTTTTTCGCACAAGCCGCCCCTCAATGCTACAGAGGCTGCAGAACGTATCAGTGAAATGACCGGTATTAACCGAAGCCAACAGCAGGTGAGAGTTTTTATGAAAAGGCATGGGTTAAAGTTTATTAAATGTGGGCACATTCCTGCCAAAGCAGATAACGAAGCGCAGAACCGATGGGTGGAAACAGAGCTGAAACCTGTAGTGCAGGCCGCTGAGCAAGGGCAGGTTCATTTGTTGTTTTGCGATGCAGCTCATTTTGTGCTGCAACCATTTCTTTGTTCACTGTGGTGTGCCTTTCGTGTTTTCATAAAAACTTCTGCCGGAAGAAACCGAATTAATGTATTAGGAGCAGTTAACGCTATAACCAAGGAAGTGATTACCTTATCAAACACTACTTATATTACCTCCGATACATTTATTCAATTCTTAAAAATGCTCAAAGAAAAGTACAGTGATAAACCCATTGCTATTGTATTGGATAATGCTCGCTACCAACACTGCTTTGTAGTAAAGACCATAGCAAAATCATTTGGCATCCATTTACTTTTTTTGCCACCTTATTCACCCAACTTAAACATTATTGAAAGGTTGTGGAAGTTTACCAAAAAGAAAATCTTGTATGCAAAGTATTATAACAATCCAAAAGAATTCCATGAGGCAATTCAAAATTTCTTTAAGGACATCAACCAAAGCTTTCAGGAAGAACTTAAATCCTTACTCTCATTAAAATTCCAATTCTTTGACAACAAAAAAACACTAATTTACCCCTTGTGAAGTATAAGTAAGGCCATAGGTAATGCCCTCTGCATTTTGCCTTAAACCATATCTATACCTTGCTTTTCCAGCGCCTTAATTAAATTTTCCAGACTTACTTGCAGCTGTCTTATAAAGGCAAGGTCAACAGCATTTTTTACCCTAACTTTATGAGGGACACGTGCTGTTTCATTTAGCTTGAATTTCCCTTCTAAGAATGCCAGTGTAGGCTTACTATAAAAATCGCTGGCCTTAATAGGAACACCTGCTTTGTTTCCCTGTTCATCAACAATCCTGTAAGTGAGTCCCCTTGTTTGATACACTCTTGAATTTTCACTTCCCCTGTCTGCAATTACATTGTATTGTTTTAGGACTGCATTGAGTTCCGCAAGAGAGGTGAACCTGTAGTTGCTAATAACTGCATCAAGCACATTTGTAATAGCTCTTTTTGTCTCGGTTTTGCCAAATTGTACCTTTTGAACACTATCCCGTTTTAGCTTATTAGTCTGCCTGTGTTTGCTGTCTTCAGCTTTCTGTAAATTGTAATAAATCTCCATTTCTTTACGTGCTGTTTCGGACTGGTTGCGGCCAATATTTTGCGTGTCTATCCTGCTTCCGTCAGAACGGATTTTAATAGAAACGATGTGGATATGAGGATGACCGGAGTCAAAATGCCGGTATACTAAATAAGGTTGGTTTCCGAAGCCAACTCTTTGCATATAATCATCCGCTATTTGCTGTAAAAGGGAATTGGAAAGTGTTTCGGAAGGATCAAAATTGAGAGAAATATGAATGCTGTTGCGGCTCACATTTTCGTTTAAAGCAGCCTGGTTAAGCAGCCTGTTAAGCTTATTTGTAAAAGATAAATTTTCAACATCCATCGGATAATTGCCTGCTGAAATGCATTCGGCTTTTCCCTCTTTCAACTTGTTTTCATTGTAGTTTATAATGCGATGAATAGAGTGTCCCGTCTTAATTACTGCAACCATTTTTCTGCTAATTTTTTAATGTGATTTTTTATTTCATCTATCTTATTAAAGAGAATACTCTTCTCTATTTCATAGGTGAATAACCAGTGCCTGAACTCTGCTATCTCATGAAGTGTATGCAGCTTTTTGACTGCCTGATTGAAGTTATTGCCAAGAGCATTTAATTCATTTCTAAGCTTAATTGCCTCTGTCATTAAGTCATCCAAAGACTGGTCGCGAAAGGTCGCGATCATTGGTTTACCCAAAAGAATTTTCCTGGCATAGTCGCTTAATTTCCGGCAGGTAGTTTTGCTAAATTGCCGGTTGATTTTTTCATATTCGTCGGGCTTTAAACGCAGGTGCAGCCACTTTTGTACGGTTATTATTTTCTTCACTCATCACTTTATCATTTTCACTGTTTACAAATGTTTTTTTCTTTTCACCAGCACCGCCCACGACTTCGGAGTAAGGGCGGCCAGAGACGGTTGTGATACAACCGGACATCTGGGGGGGGGGGGCCGATTGCGGGAAAGAGGCAATCTCACAGCCTTTCGTATGTCCTTTAAGCTTTTCATAAGTGTTTTTGTTGCTTTGAATGTTTTTGTGATTTGATCCTTAAATAGATTTTTATCGCGGCCTCTAAAAAGAGGTTTAATTAAAGCCTTTGTCCTAACTTTTTCTTTTGTGCTTTTCCAAAGTTTACCAACCAGTCATTGAGGTCTTTATGATGCTGATATAAGCGACTTTCATCTTTGTACTTATTGCTGAGAGAAAGAGCATACCGGCTGTAATTTTGTCCGGTCGTATCCTGGTCTAAATACAGTTTGATTACGTCATGCTGTTCCATAAATGGACGGGCTTTTTCAAAGAAGGAAACAGAATTTAGTATCACAAAATCAGACATGTTTTGCTGCTGATTTTTATGGATCGTCATAAAGGAAAGAAAGTCGGTGAAGCCTTCAAACACGACAGCTTCTTTAGCATTATTGTTGAGCGTAGTAACATCTTTTGGAGAGCTGCTTGCCTTAAAATAAGGGTTACGAATTTCATAGCCACCGGAGTTATTTTTAAACCCAATACCAAAATATTCTTTACCATTCAGTTCATATTTTACTTCCTTACAAAAGCGGTCAGCAATGTCTAAAGGTATCCTCCTCTCATGCAGATAGTGAACCAAGGCAAAAGATGAAAGAGCACCTTTTTTAATAATCTTTATTTTACTCTCATCGGTTTCCCTGAGTTGTTCCCGAGACTGGCGTAAGAGGGGCTGGTGAAAAGAGAAGTCAGTGGCTAATTGTTGAAGTAATTCGACTATTGTACATTGGTGATATGCGATGCCAAAATCTATGATATTACCACCTTTGCCAAGCCCGTGATCGTACCATCTGTTTAGTTTCTTATTGACTTTAAAAGATGCTGTTTTTTCTTCCCGCAACGGAGATAAATACCAATAGTCGGAGTTTCTTACTTTAACAGGTTCATACCCTAATTTTGACAGATAATTTATCATGTCTGTCTGCCTGGCTTCTTTAAAAGAGAGCCCTTTATTCTCAGAATTCATAACCTCACATTTTCAATTTCACAATTCTTATAAAGACAAGTGCGAAGTTAAACGAGCGTCATTGGTTCAACCTATCCTCATCATATTTTAATGAGGATCGTATAAGTAGTCGTAAATAAATTTGTTTATTAAAAAATGAATAATTTAAACTAAAAATTATGCTTACAACAAATGATGTAGCTAAAGTGTATGATACTATTTTAAGTATCCCTGGCATGAATGAAACAGTGAAGATTGATCTTAAGATTTCACGCAAAAATGTACTGTTTTTAAACAGGGTAATCGAACGTGGATTATCTCTTAAACCAGACGATAAATCATCAGGCATTTTAGATATTGTGACAGAGGATACATTAGCAGAGTTAACTTTTCTGGCAAATGATTGCCTGGTAAAAGCCGGTCTTACAGAATTAAATGAAAAATTAAAATCTTTAAAACAGTAATAAATTGTGGAAAGCAATGTATTATCATGGAATGTTGCGTTAGACAAAGGATATGAACCACGATTGTCTCCATATACCGCCAATCATATTCCCGTTGGTGAATATACAGCACTGCTGAATTTCAAAATATGGGCAAAGAAAGCAATGGCTGTTTGCTGTTATTTTATACAGATAACTACGGACAAGAAATTTCAATTAACGATATTTTGAAGACAAAAAGATAAGTTGTATATGTTGAATGAAGGTGATGGTGATTTCAAATTTTGTGATGTCAATTCGCTGTATAGCATTTCCCTTTTTTTGAATGATAAAGGAAAGGTTGTTTTTAAGAAAGCAAGTTTGTTAAATCCTTAGCTATTTCTGCGCTCATGCCTGTTTATTGCAAAGGAAATGGATGGTGTCAATGGTAATTTGTGCGGGTAATAAATAAATCATGCTCCTCTATTATCACTCCTTCATTTCCTTTTTAATAAAAGCGGAAAGCTCTTTCGGATCGACGGTAACACCCTCCTTGGTGATGACAAGATGTTTTAGATTAGCAGGATCAAATTGTTCATGTTTATAGGTATCGGTTGCAGGATCATAACACCATAAACCTTTAATAGAATCAGGATCAAGTCGAAACATTATGCTCTCTTCTTCATTTTCAACTCTTATAGTTGAAGATAAATCACGAATAAACGGAACAGGCATAGCAGCATACAACGAGCCACCCCTTAAAGGGTGACTCGTTAAATAGCTCTAAGAGAAAAGTAAGGGCATCGCTGACCTTACTGCTTAATTATAGTTTCCTGACTATTCGCCTCTAAAAAACCACTCACATAAATTGAAAGCTTTTTGTGATTTCATTTGCGCAGGTTCACGACACGAAACAGATTCAGTTTTTCTTAATCATCTTTATAAGCAGGCAGATTTTGAAAGTAGCCCGTAACAGCATTATAAGCGCAACATAAAGTTCCTTTGGTTGCTTCCTGTTGCTGACAGTATTGCTTATTACATATTCCCATGAAGTATCACACATACTTTTAAAACAAATTCTGATCATTATTGATTTAAGTATATCCCATAGCCTGATACAGAACGATAGGAAATACTGTGACCGGGCTTTTTAAGAAATTTAGCTTTGAATTTACTATGTAACTCTTCTAATTGTTTTTTACCGTTTATAATAAACTCTTCATTTGTCAACATAAGCTGCGTTACGCTTTTTCCATCCGGTATAATATCATCTTTTACCAGTTCCTCAATCAAATTTTTTATTAAAGCCCTGTCTTCTTCTGCCTGCTTCCTGTCTAATTCAGCCAGCTTCCTTTCTTCCACTGCCTCTGCCTGATCCTCCAATGCCTGTTGACGGTACTTCTTTGCCTGCTCCCTGTTTTTTTCCGCCTGCTTTCTGTCTGTTTCCGCCTGAGCCTGGTCTTTATTTGCTTGCTCCCTATCTTTTTCAGCCTGCTTTCTTTGTTCCTGTGCATGTGCCCTGTCTGTTGTTGCCTGGGTCTTGTCTTTCTCAGCCTGCTGCATGTCTAAAGACGCCTGCTTCCTGTCTTCTTCTGCCTGAGCCTTGTCTTTTTTAATTTGTTCTTTTATTTTATCTATTATGCCATTGTATAAATAAAAGCTGTCAGCAGGTATTTTTTTATTATTAACATATAACCCGGTTACTTTATCCGCACTCATTTCAATGTTATACATTTCCTGGCCGTTTTTATAATTGATACGGGTTTGCACCGGATTCACAGAACTATCGTCATTTATATTCAGGTAATTATTGCTATTAGAATGTGCAGAAGAAGAATGCTTTAACCGTCCATTTTTCTGAGCAAAAGAGAATGTGATACAAGCAACGGATGTTACTAATAAAATACTATGTTTTAAAAATTGCGTTTTCATTTTTTTTGTTTTTGTAGTTAATGTTTAGGCAACAGCATCCCTATTCACTTTTCCTGTGAATTTTTAACTGTCGCCGGTTTGAATTAATAAAAAGTAATTTTCCGCTAAAAATTACAAGTGCGCAGCTTTGAATTATTGCGGGAAGAAGATTTTAATTCGGTAACTATATGATTTTAGTTTTTTCTTTAATGTTGAATTTGATCTTTTTTCTCAGCCTCTTGACCGGTGTCAAACAGAATGAAAATTTTAGAAAGTAGAATATTTTTTATTACTTCAGCTTTACTTCTATTCCTATTTTTAATAAAGTAGTCAAGCTTTACTATGTTTTGCAACAATTGTAAGATGTATTCATTGGTACCTTTTTGCCGGAGAAGTTTGATTTCAGTCTATAAATGTTATTTATTCATCAATTCCTCTAAAGCCTTTTTCCACTTACGTTTTTTGGATTTAATGCAATAGATTTTTCATACATATAAATTGCTTCCTCCTTTTTGCCTATGTTGGCTAATGCTTCACCATAGCTATCATAGGTATTAAAACTGCCATTTTTCTCCTGGACGAAAGTGAAGAGGCTCTTTCCAAAGTTTAAGGAGGTAAAAATATCTTTGTTTGAAAATATTTTATTTGCATTCTTATCCATCTGGTCTTTATATAAATCATAATCAGGTAAACCCGAAGTATGAGACAGTAGAAGCCTGATTGTAATTTCAGTATATGGAAAGTCGGGAAAATATTTTATCAAAGGGTCATCAAGCTTTAATTTTCCTTTCTCTTTTAATTGAAGAATAGCAGTAGAAGTCAATGTTTTTGAAACAGAAGCCAATGTAAATTCTGAATTATCATTATTAAGTATCTTACCATTTATATCAGCAAAACCAAATGATCTTTTATAAACAGTCTTTCCATTTTCAGCTATTAAAACATTCCCATTAAATTCCTGGTTTTGGTATAACGTTGAAAAGAACTTATTCAAATCATTCTGCTTATTTTGTGTAAATGCTTTTGTGTCTTTTAATGAGAACAATAAAAGAATTATTATACTTCAGGCTGCATAAGAATGTGCAATGTTATTATCAAAGAATTGAAAGTTAAGAGTTAATAGTTTTTCAAGTTCTGCTT
>JAABUR0100000907.1_pt1 | contig 58118 bp, 59 predicted proteins | sample 5560091 | NCBI WGS metagenome assembly JAABUR01 (sample SAMN10711879, study PRJNA513375) | rock metagenome | isolation source: Antarctica rocks | place: Antarctica: Victoria Land, University Valley sud | reverse complement strand
GTTGAATGATTCTCGTCCATGGCTACGCCTACGCCTGCGAAAACGAGAAGAAAAATCGTAGGGTTACATGTACGATAGCCTGAGAGACATGGCTCGCTGAGTCTGGTATCATGGAACAAAAAAGGGGAATCTTCCAACTGTTTCCGGTCTTTGATACAATGAACGCTGTTCGAAGGTGTACGGTGGGGTCGCTTTGCGGCGCATGAGGAACTATAACGAGCAGTCTATCCAATGTTTAATGGCGCGGCAATGCTCAGATCCTGTAGCTTTGATGGGATGCGAGATTGTGTACCGCGAATGCTTGTATGACGCGGGCTGAGATTGTAATTGGCGGTTGTGGGTTTGGCCATAGTGAGGTCAAAGCTGGCGAAAGCGTTCTTACACAAGGCATGTTGCATCATTTTATGCTCGGTGGCGCTCAGAAGTTACTTTCGTCTTCGGAGTGCCATCGAACGCATCGCGTTCAACTTGGTCCGTCAGGTAGAAATCTGGGTGAAAAGTCCAACTTGAACGTTGACATTTCGCCACGCTCGGACTAAGGTCGAAAGTTGATAATCGCAATCTTCCAAAATTAGTCTTCGCTCTTGAGATAGCTTGTACCCGAACAGGAAATCGACATACCTGACTGCCCAGCCCGTAAGCGAGTTTCCCACCGTCGGCATCCCAACTCAACGAGTGTGTTGGTCCCTCTTCTTCCTCTCCGATACCGCTATCTTGATCTATTCCATTGACCACAGGGCTCTGCCATTTTCCAGGTTCGCCTTTCCAGCCTGCTTTTGGCATTCCACCTACGTCAGCGTTCCATATCAGGACCCGGTCCCAGCTCGCTGCTGCGACAAGGTAGCCGTCTGGCGTGAAACTAATGGCCATAGGAGGTGTACTGTGGCCGAGGCCGAGAACATGGACTGTGGTGAATGGTTGGTTAGCATCCCAGATCCTTATGTTGCCGTCGAGGGATGAGGTTGCGAGTAGTCGGGGAGAAGTACAAGTGTAGGATGAAGGATTGGAAATTGGTTGGTAGGCAAGGGCGGTAATCTCGGCATCGTGAGCTGTGGTGGTTTTCAGATTACCCGTGGCATCGATGATTCCGAGTACTGCGGATTCTTCGGCCGCTATGGCAGTCGTTTTGCTTGCAGTGTCGAAACGAATGTGTGTCCAACTTTGGTATTTTTCTTCATCGGTGCGACTATGGAGGGCAACAATCCGTTGAGTCTCGATGGACATCTGTACAATGCAATTTTGACCACATATAGTAAAATTCTGATCATCAGACCATGCTGCATCCATTACAACGTCATGTAACTCAAGAGGGCACAGAGCATCTGATGATCGTGTATCCCAGACCATCAAGGCACTCCCCCCCCTCCTAGAGGATGTAATACCCAGCAGGTGGGTTCCAGAAGGGTTCCAACGGAACATCAGGATCATATCCGGTACTGTCCTTAGCTCATCTAGTGATCTGCCGGTTTTATCCCACAAAGACACGTCGCCAGTCCGGCCTAGAGTATCGCTCCGAGTTGCGACAGCGAGGATTTCACCGTCGGAACTCCATGCCATTGCCGTTACCGAAGAACCATCCGACGGACCCAGTGTATCGACAAACTGCTGCTGTTGCTGACGCTCAGGGCATGTGCCCTCGGGAGACAGGATGGTTTTGGTCGAGACGGTCCAAATGCGGCATAGCGCTTCGCCTCCAGTGGCCAAGATTTGGGGATCTTGGGGATTCCAGGCGGTGTGCATCACGTTTTTATCCGGCACACACAGCAGGCTTGTTTCGGGCCCTAGCTCGCGAACCTTGTCGCTCTGCACACCCACGCTCTCTCCATTCGTCAGGGTTAGTGTGTGCGTCCTAGTCTGAATGCTGCTGCTCGCATGCTGCTGCTGCTGATCGGGCGCACGCGCATCATCATCATCATCATCATCATCAACCCCTTCCCCATCCCCATCCTCATCCTCATCCATATCCATGCCGTTTCCAGCCCCTTCCGCTACTGCACCAGTCAATGCGTTTGGGATCTCTGCTGCCGGGGAATTACTGGCTGAGGTTGGCTCTGGCGCATCCAGTCGTGAATATCCGTTCTGGTCGATGTCCATGCTGTCGCTGCCTCCTCTGCTGTCATGGTTAATGTTGCCATTGCTTGTAAGATTAATTGTAGATGGAGTCGTCGTAATTTCAATGCCATTGCTTTTGCGACTTCGCTTAGCCGCCGGACCTGCATTTGGCACCTCTAGCCCAAGGCCGTTTGCTGTGTTTTCTCGACCGTGTTTGCGAGTTCGTGGGGAGTTGCGTGACTTGTAAGCGGTTTCGTCTTCACTTGCCTCCCCGTTTGCTGATGATGTGTTCCGTCCAGAAATAGGTCCAAAAAATGGTACAGGCGATGATAACGATGGGTTTTCATCGCCATGCTAACACATCTGAGATGCTAAATCACAACAAGTGGCGCTTTGTGACATACCTGATTTAATGACTGCTCAATTTCGTAATACTGCAGCCCTTTCTGTACCAACAACACCAAGGCGTGAGTTCTGATGTATTGCGCAAATGGCAGTGATCGCGGATCTACGTTCCAGTCACGCTCGAGTTTGACAGCGGCTTCGCCATGACCTGCACACGCAATTAATTCATACAGCTTGTCTTTTTTCGTACGATGTGACGGTCGCCAGGTCTTGTGATCTTACCTGATTCTTGAAGATATCTTTGTCCGATCAAACGGTTAGCGATAAACTCCTCGGTACCTGACAGAGCCTGTTCCGAACAGGTATCACGACTCACCTCCATATCAAATAATTGACATGGTCGGAATTCAGAGGTACAGCAGACATGGTGAATCCGGCCAAGCATCAATGGTACACATGCGACGTGAGCAACGGTCGTGACTTTGGTGTGATGGTAGAAGACGATCGGATAGTTGGATGAAGTTGGAAGTGTGGAAGGAAAGGTGAATTGAGAATTAAGAATTGCGGGTTACAGCTTTGGGTGTCTGCAAATCAGTAGCTTCAATCATGTGGACCACTGGAATCTCGACATGGGAAGCGTTAAAGACTTGGGTCTTTCAAGTTGGGGGAGTTTTGGAGAAGGCCAGAGACTACATTAGTGGCCGACAGATGATGCGCGGATGGCGTCCTATCGAATTCAGCGTTTCGTCTTAGCCCTGGTAGGCTGGGACAAGACAAGAACGCCAGGGGTCCGGATAGGACTTTGAACTGGCAGGTCTTACTATTTATTGCTCGTCGGACGAGCTTGGTCTGAGAGGGGCTTGAGCAAGGCGAAAAGTGTTCAGCTCGTCTACGGAGTACCAGCAGCCTTTTTCCTTTTCAGACTGTGAGACGTGAGTACCATCCATACATGATCCATCTGCAAGGAATCGCTGACATGGAGAGAGATCTTGCGGGAACGCTTTGCCCTTAGCTCCTCGGTTAGCCCCGCAGCTCACGGAGGTTGCACCCCCCCCTCCCAGGGCAGGGAGCTTCTATACCTCAGTGGGTCTAAAGTCTTAGTTCAAAAACTAACAAATACCGCAGTAAGGTACGGAGTACTCCGTACCTAGTCACCTTCGCATGATATCAGGGCTTGCAATTCTCTTCATTATTTAAGGTACAGAATTTGCATGACAAGACTGATTATCTTCAAGTCTTTTAGTGCATGATGTTCATGTTTATGATGAGTCATGAACAGTACAAAGCATTGTACACGTTTGTCACTTCGTTTTTATTGCTTTGCGACATTAGATGATATGTGGTTAGCTGTCAGTTAGGCGGCGGGATTCCCTTGCCTAGCCTTGACACTAAATCTTTAGACCCACTGAGGTATAGAAGTTTCCCCCCCCCCAGGGCTGGCACGACGGAAGTCGGACAAGCTACTTGTCCGTACAGAGAACCTGGAAAGTGGATAACTTCAACGTTGTTAAAGGTATTCATTTGTGTGAAAGTGACCTTGCACGTTCTACCTAGGCACTGGTACTACGGTATCCTTTCGGAAATGCAGCTACGTATCAATATCCCTCCACTGACCCGCGTTCTACTCGCCCTACTGCTGGCCATCTTCGTTACCTATCAAGTCACACGCGCCAGGCATCCGGAATTCCTTGCGCTCATACCACAACTGTCTCTACTCTACCCTTGGGTTTACTTTACCGCCACCTTCGCGGAGCAGAACATCCTTACCTTACTGGTCACCGCTGCGACCATTCTGTATGGTGGGAAATACCTCGAGCGTGCGTGGGGCACCACCGAGTTTGGGAAGTTCGTTCTTGTTGTAACGGTGATTCCGTACATCGCAGCAGCAATCGTCTATTTACTCTGGTTTGTCATCGCTCGGACAGATGCACATTCGTGAGTTGGAATCCTTGCAGCCAGTGGTACTCAAAGTTGATTGACGTCAATTCTAGTTGGGCAAGAATCCAAGGCTCGGTCGCTCTGCAAGGCGCCCTCCTTGTGGCATTCAAACAGCTCGTACCAGAACATACTGTTACTATCTTAAAGGGAATCGTTAAGATCCGGGTCAAACACTTTGTTTCAATTTTCCTCGTCGCGAACACACTGTCGGGCGTTATCCTGGGAACGGATACGGCGCTCGTACTGGCTTGGTTAGGGTTTTTCATTAGCTGGATATATCTAAGGTTCTACAAAAGGCAGCCAGAATTGTCAAGCGCCAGTACCGGAGGCAGTGGTATTAAGGGTGATGCATCCGAGACTTTTGCATTCGCCTACTTCTGGCCAGATGTTGTACAACCTCATATAGCGGCTGTTGCGGATGGTGTCTACAATGCGCTGGTTTCCCTGCGGATATGCACTCCATTCTCAGCTGAAGACGTTGAGTCTAGCAACGAACAAGCCACATCGAGAAGTGAGGGCGGGCTGCCAAGTCTCTTGAATCACGGAGGGCGACAAGGAGGGGCAGGGAAGAGGGAAGAAGCTGAACGCAGGCGGGCACTGGCGCTCAAGGCACTAGATCAACGACTGCACGCTGCAACTGCGAACAAGCAGCAGCCTGCTTCGGTCCCAACGTCAGGCCCTAGTATAGTGGAAGCCGTTCCTCCCAGCAGCGAGCCTCCAGTAGAGGATAGCCAGCCATAGAAAAGGCCTGCAATCTCTAGCGTTGCATTCCCAACAACGGTCAGAAGTTGTGCCCTAAGTTGTGCCCTTCACAGAGTACTATCGAAATCTCTTCTCGTCCGTCCAGGTACCCATATAGATCCACCACTAAGACGCCCAGCTACTTATATCATCACATGCATTCTCACCCCCATTCCACCGGTCTTGCCAACCAAGGTGGCAGAAGGAAAATGCTCGGATCTCAAGGCATCAGCATCTCCTTCACAGCAACCCCTCATTACTTCAAAGGTACCTTACATGGGGTAAAGGTTTACATCATCATTTGCTCACACACATTACGTCAACATATGTACCTTGGTAGTAAGATATATTAACTTCGCTCCCTCTTCTTTCCAAGCTTTCTTTTGAACCACCATCATCCTGAACCCGAGCCACACTTTCGGACACAAAGTACTTCAAATCTATCAACCAACAAACCAAAAACCACAAGCACCATGTCCGGCAACAGCAACCCCGGCAACTTCGCTAACCGCCCTCAGGAGGAGGTCCAAGCGGCCGCGAAAAAGGGTGGAGAATCCTCCAATACCGGTGGCTTCGCGAGCATGCCTACCGAGAAAGTGGTACGTATCTACTTCCCTATTCTCACCTTGCGTAGAGGACGAGCGCATCATGTTGCTGACACATGTGACACTGCAGCAAGAAATCGCTTCCCAGGGCGGCAAGGCTTCCAGCGGTTCCTTCGAGAAAGGCAGTGAGGCTGCTAAGGAGGCTGGACGTAAAGGTGGATCTGCTACTGGAGGGACTTCTTAGATGAATCAGGCATGGCGGTACTTTGATTGGGGCAATAAGGAGCTTAGGGCTTAAGCGGAGGATACCTGTAACTTAGAGGCTGAGCTGTGTGATGGAAATGACAGAAAAACTACCTTGATGCTACTCGGGGTTCAGTAGGTACTTTATTCATAACTGCGACAAAGTCTGTCCCTCCCACTTGCCTCAGGTTCTCAGACGTGCCACTAACCTCGTTACCTGAGGCAACCTCTCACCTTCGAGCTAGGAAGATCCGGGCCGCAATTACTCCGTAGCGTTATCGATAACACCCGCCTACAGAGCCCTAAGCTCGTACTGTACTAACTGTATCATAAAATTCCGAGATTCTGAAAACTCGTGGGTACGCTTGAGTTGTGGGTCAGCAAGATGTCTCTGGCCGAGAAATTGGACAAGATAAGGTCACCAAGGCTACAGAATCAGCGTGAGGTACTGCAATGATGCGGCCTCCTACCTTTTCTATTGGAGCTTGTCGCTAAACAATTTAAACAGACTGCTATTGTTTTGTCTGCTGTCGAGGACACTCTTAAGGACCAGAAAGTAGGCGCTTCGCCAACTGCATATTTTGCTGCCCTTCTGGCTTTATTAGGTCAATCCATCTCTCCATTGAGCGGCATTGTGAACAAAGAGCTGGCAACTTCTGTTGTGTATCTTCTTGATCTCGTCACGCCCCATGTCCCGGCGCCCCTCCTGCGGTCCAAATTCTCACAGATCCTTACAAGTCTTGCGCCTGCACTGACCCACCACGATGTCGATGCACCGTTCTTGCGCTCCTCAATTGGGTGCCTCGAGTCGTTGCTCGTCTCCCAAGACGCTGCGGCTTGGGCGCTGCCCCAAACACAGATCGGTCCTCGAAGGGCAATTGCCGGGCTTTTAGTGCTCGCTGCGGATCACAGGCCAAAGGTACGGAAACGAGCGCAAGATGCGATTACATTGGTTTTGAAAAGCCCTCCACCCAGTCCTTCATTGGACCACCCCGCTGCGGATATGTGCGCAGAAACAGCACTGCATAATCTCAGCGATGCCGTGGCGATTAGTGGAAAGCAAAGGAAGAAGAGCAAGGGCCATGCACAAGATCAACACCAGCCAGGCATGATGCATGCTCTGCAACTTGTCAAAACAATAGCGTCAGCGTCAGGCGGATGGCCGAGTAAGAAAATCGAACCGTTGTGCGAGGTCTTGATGAACATATCCAAATCAAATAACGAATATCTTACGATGGCTGCTTTTGAAGTATTTGAGATTATATTCGAAGGAATGGCGGATGAATCCTCTTCATCGAAGCTTCCAAGGCTAATGGAAGCCATTTCGGAGCTACGTCCATCTCAGAATGACTCGCAACTGCTACCCCCGTGGATTGCTGTCATGTCTAGAGGCTACGATGTCTCTGCACAGATGGACCCAGAGGATACCTTTCAGAAACTTCCCGAATTGATGGAATCGATCTCCGGATTTCTTGCTTCATCCTCGCATAATATTCGATTATCCGCGTCAGAATGTCTGATCTCTTTTCTAGTGAACTGCATCCCGGATAGTGTCATTCTCGAGCCGTCAATATACGATGAGAAGGTGCTCGAAAAGGTGGCTAAATCGGTAACGTCTCTGCTTAGCGTCAAATACCAGGCTGCTTGGATGGAGGTCTTCAGTGTTTTATCTGCTCTCTTTGGAGCACTGAAATGGAAATCTAGCCCCTTAGCCAACGACATTGTCCACGGTGTGGGGGAATTGCGAGGCAACGATTCTTTCAATGGGAAAAAAGAGGCTGATGCCGTCCTTGGAAAAGCGATCGAAGTTATGGGACCAGAAGCAATTCTTAGCATACTGCCACTAAACCTTCTAAAGCCCCAGCCTGGACAGCCTGGCAGAGCATGGCTCCTACCGATCCTCAGAGATCATGTAACAAATACGTATCTTACCCACTTCAGGCTGGAATTTGTTCCTCTGAGCGAAGCAATGTTCCAGAAAGTTATTGACAACGGAGTCGCGGAAAAGACAATGGAAACCAAGATATTTGAAACTATCGTACAACAAACTTGGGCACTTTTACCAGGATACTGCAATCTCCCTCGTGATTTGACTGAAGCATTTGATCAGAGCTTCGCAGAACTGCTGGCCAATTTGCTTTACAAGCAGACCGAATTACGTGCGGATGTATGCAGAGCTTTTCAAATGCTTGTAGAATCAAACCAAGAGATTATTGCCCTTGACGCGTCTGAGAAAGACTTGCTTTTGGGGGCACGAATGACGAAACAAGATGCACAAAGGAATCTAGGTCATCTTTCCAGCTTTGCAGGCAATCTCTTAGCGGTTCTGTTCAACGTTTACAGTCAAACACTCCCACAATTTAGAGGTCATATATTGCAATGTATCAATGCCTATCTAAACATCACCCCTGAGAAGGTAATTCAGATCTGACAATAACACAATCCGTGTCTTACTAACATATTTATAGGAGTTGCTTGAGACCTTTACGCGTGTTACTACCATGCTTGAAGGCGCTTTGGCAGAAGCCACATCTCAGACCCAGGCTGACAAGCAAAAGCAAAAGCAATCTACGGATAGTATGCCCCCTACAAGCCACACCCTCATGGACCTAATTATCACGCTGTCAATCTACCTTCCCAGGTCTACTTTCCAAACACTCTTCTCCCTCGTCGCTCTTATCTTACCACAGGCCTCCGATCCCCAACTCCAAAAGAAAGCTTACAAGCTACTCCCCCGCCTTGCCACTTCCGCAGCTGGCATCCTCGCTCTCCAAGACCGCAACACCGAACTCCAGACTCTCCTCCTGAATTCTGCGTCGACGGCCTCCGGCCCCTCTCGCCGTGACCGCCTCGCCGCCATCGCTGTCGTAATCGAACACCTCCCGCCCTTAGATCTTCACTTCATCCCCTCCATTCTCTCAGAAGTCGTCATCTCTGCTAAAGAAGTTAACGAAAAAGCTCGCACTGCCTCCTTTGACCTTCTTGTTGCTATGGCCTGCAAAATGCAGCTAGGTGGCACAATTTCCCAGTCCAAGATCCCGCATATGCCCGCCGATGCCCCCAACGCGGATGCCTCCCTAGAAGAATTCTTCACCATGGTTTCCGCCGGTCTTGTCGGCTCCACTCCTCACATGGTCTCAGCAAGCATAACAGCCCTCACACGCGTTCTCTACGAGTTCCGCTCGCAGCTTCCCGAACCCGTCATCGAAGATCTAGTGTCTACAATGGACCTCTTTCTCACATCCGCCAACCGCGAAATCGTCCGCAGCGTCCTCGGCTTTGTCAAAGTCACTGTCATCAGCTTGCCAGAAAAGATCGTGAAACCCCGTCTCGAAACCCTAGTACCGGGGCTAATGTCCTGGTCCCGCGAGCACAAAGCACATTTTCGCGCAAAGGTGAAACATATTTTTGAGCGTATGGTAAGGCGATTTGGGAGTGATGCGGTGGAGAGGTGGTGTCCGGAGGGGGATAGGAAATTCCTTGCCAATATTCGCAAGGCACGCGAGCGCCGCAAGAGGAAGAAAGAGGCCGGCGACAATGAGGGAGCCGACGGGAACGAACAGTCCACAAGACGGAAGTCCCGCTTCGAAAGCGAATACGACGAAGCCGTCTACGGCAGCGACTCTGACGCTTCGTCCGGCTCTGATGCTGCCGATAGCGACACCGGCGGGCCCTCGAAATCCTACATTGTCGAAGATGTCGGCGAGCCTCTGGACCTGCTCTCCCGCTCTTCAATGGGGAATATATCCTCCCGTAAGCCCGTGACTATCAAACCGGTGCCTAGCAAAAAGCGAGGCAAAACTGACGCGGACGGTAAATTGATATTCGGTAATGGCAATGGTGGCGATACCGACGACGAAGACGACATCCTTATGGACCCAGGCGGAGACGGTGGAAAAGACATTTCTCTGGAAGCTGGTGTAGGCGCTTACGTCGACGCCATACGCGGTCGCGACGCCGTACAGCGCGGCCGCGGCGGCCGTCTGAAGTACTCCAACAAACGCGAGAAGAACCAGGGGGAGATGGAGGTCGATGAGGAGGAGCCGCAAGCGAGCAGGAGCGACCGAGAGCGACCGAATGGAAAGGCGCTTAGGGGCAGCGGTGGAAGGGGGCCTATGAGGGGCAAAGATGGAAGAGCTGGGAAAGGAAGTTTCGGAAGAGGAAGGGAGGGTGGGAATGGGAGGGGTGGGTTCAAGACGCAGAGGAGGGGGTTGGGGGTGCTGAAAATTAGGGGCGGGGGAGTGGGGAAGAAGAGTGGGAGGGGTGAAGGAGGTGGCAGGGGAGGGAGGGGAGGGTGGCGTTGAGCTGTGAGATGAGACGGCGGGCCGTTAGCAACTGGAGGCGGTAGCTTCATGCACTTCTACACTGCCTGTCTGCGTCCAGTAAGATCCTGCGGTACAGAATGCCAGCTTTGTCACCGAAGAGAGCGAGATGGGTTGGTCAATTCATCGAGCCCATCACTATCGGTAATTTAAAAAAAAAAAGTAAAGAGGGGTGGTGGGGAGATACATAATCCTATAACGAAAACAGTTTGAGCAGATCAAGTCTCGTCTTGTGCCGGAAACGAAAAGTCAGATGCATACGATGGATGGGTCGTGGATCCGTGCAGCATTGTTCACACGCGCGCGTGGATTGCGTAGGAGATATGGGAGATTCTGCGGCTATGTAAGGTTCCACATGTCCTACATACATACTCTACGCAAGATGGGCCAAGGTCTCCTCCGTAAGCGTGCCGCCCCATTCCCGTCAAGTACTAGCCTGGCCCAAACTCCTCCGCCGCTTGAGCAGACCCCTTTTTAGGATGTTGCCGTTCCTCCACCAACCGCGCCCCCTGCCGCACCCACCGCCTCCGTCCCTTTCACTATCGTCCCAAACGTCGTTCCATGCCCCAGCAGCATCGACCCACCAGATTCATAGGGTCCAATCACGCACGTCCTGATCAGATGCGACGCGGCCCACGCCGCCAAAACCGGTGCGAACCGATCCTCGGAAAAGGGCGTCTGGGCCGCGAGGCTGATGCTGCAGGTGCCCGACCGCCACTCTGCGACAATCAAACCCCGGGTGCCGGACCAGACCCGGGCAGTGAAGAGGTCGGGGTCGAGGAGGATGAGTTGCTCGGCACTGTAGCAGTCGAAGGCGCTCGGGATGGGGCGTTGTGGGCCGTGGGGGCGTGGACGGTAGCAGGTGAGTGCGTCGATGGTGAGGTTGGCTTCGGAAGAGGGGTTGGTTGAGAGATGGTCGGTTATGGAAATGTTGGGGGGGAAGGCGGAGGATTCCAAGGAGTCGGCGGAACGGGGGGCGAATTGATTGCCGCGGTCGACGAGGTTGTCGGGTACGGAGCTGTGGCGGTGGTTTGATGGGAGGGCGAGGGTTGTGAGAAGTAGATGTGAGATGGTCGATAAACTAAGAGCTGAGGACAACATGGTTGGCTCCGGTGATTGTATTGTGCAGGACAAAAGTTCCAATGCAACAATAGGCAAAAGACGACCTGAACGTTCTGTGCGAACGGAAGCTTCTTATCACCTGGCGCTTGTACGTCAAGGGCCACCCTGTGAGAATGTCGCATAATGCGGCTTTTGCGGCAATGTAGAGAAACCTGTCAAAATGGCACGGCCCGCTTGAATCGCATAGTTCATTCTAGTGAAGATGGAATTTCCCAATTGTTGGAAGGTACAGCTGCTAATCTTCGATTGCGAGTAGCAGGCATTCCGCTTGAAAAACCCAATGGTGATAGTGCCAGGGCCGAAAGTTGCATAGCCCATCTGTGCACTTCCCACAAATGGAGCTTCGCAACCTTCAGTATTACCTACTGCATGGTATGGCGGCTTCGATGGATTGTTTCAAATATAACGCCGGTGTTCGAGGATTTCAATAGATCAAGCTGTTCTGGTCCGGGTATATTTGTCCCCACAGGGATGGAAGGAATAATCTCCAACCTATGCTCACTTGACTTTGCTCATGATGGTCTCCGGGCCTCGTTCCACATAGACCTCGCTTGCCTTCGTCTTCACATTGCTGAGCATGCCTCGGTCATAGTCATCTCGCGATCTCAGAACACTTTCCACCCACGTCATCTGCACGTCCCAGTATTCTCTCTTGAATGCTTCATAGATGCCGACCACACCTGCCTTGTCTGCTTCAAGTAACCGCACTAGGTAATCCACAACCTTCCATTTCTGCTTGATGGATGCGAAATCCACCGAGACTAGGTTCGAAAGCTCCTCCTTGGTATTCAACCCCCGGAAGAAGTCAAAGCTTGTAATGACGTCGTCCTTGAATCTTTCTGTAAAAGGATCGGAGCGACGGAATTTGGCGCCTTTGTTACGCACAGCGGAAAGGTAATGGACGAGGAGCTCGTCAGAGAGTTCCTCGACAAAGATGTCGAGTAGACTGTGGTGAAGCATCTTAGCATAATCATTGATGTAGTCGTTGAAAGTGATGGTAATAAGTTTCATTTGAGGGCCTGTGTACCATTTATAGGTGAAGAACTCGGGCATAGTGGATCGGAAGTCGACCCTGAAGATCAAAGTCACAAAGGTGGTAATGCAGTGAGTACTGAGATCCACAAAGCCATCGCGTAGACCGTCAAGCTCCGCTTTAGAATGGGCCAGAAATCGAGGCGTGACCAGAGACTCAAAGTCCCGCTGGAAGCGTGTTAAATAGCTGATTTGGCCAGCATCCTCATTGTCATCAATGCAAGCGATCTGGTCATTAGCTACCGCAACCAGCCAATCCTGGAGAATTTGCAGGCCTTCCTGTTCGCTCAATGGATCTTTGTACCTCATTGACTCATCATCAATCATCTTCTGCCACATGTTTTGTCGAGTCTTCAAGGCACGAAACATGGCATCAATGACGCCCTCTGCAACATCTGTTCGGCCTGAATTGCCCGCCACCAAAGTCTGCTCTCTTAGCATTCGCCACATGTCACCCAAAGTTTTTGTACGGAAGTAGCCGTGCTCGTCGGTGTCAAGCGTTTCTGGTTTACGATCTGTGAAAGCCCTCCTATCCGTGGTAAACATGCGATCCATCCATTCATCGACGGATTTGACGATAAGCTGTCGATATTCTCGAACTAGTTCGCCTTCTCTATCATCTAGAATATGAGGCTTTAGAACTGCTTGACTCCAGCCAAGTTTACTCATCTTCGCGTAGTATTTCTCACTCCAATCGATGATACTTAGCATATGCTGGGGGCTGAGGCTTGGATCGTCGATCAGCTTTATCAGCCAGTCATGCATAAGGTTGTGATATATGTTGGTATATGTCTTGAAGATCTTCCATTTTTTAGGCATTAGGTTTACCATTCCGACTTTAACCACGTGGAGGTCATTGAAATACCATTTCATGAGACTCGGCAATTTTTCAGGCTGTTCAAGAAAGCTCTGCTTTGCAGCCTCGAACTGTGTTTGTGCGTAGTACTCAATAGCTTTCAGAAACTTCTCCTTATAGCCGCGCAGCTGCTTAGGTCCACTTGTGATTGACTTAAATCTTGATGCAAGTTCCTTATATTCGCGCTGCGCATCTTGTAGTGCCTTGACCTTCTTGTCGCTCTTCTCTTCCTCATCTATGATTAGCGCTAGACGTACTACCATCGCATTGTTATCAGCCCGCACCAGGGGTATCAGGTTCATACAAGCAGTGCCGACATGATCGTCGAACCAGTCAACCACATCATCCAGTCGCGTGAAATGATCCTGCAGCGTACCTTCTAGTGATGTATCAGAAGCTTTTTTGATTTGGTACATGGCTTCGTCCCTGATATCTCGTAGTCGGGTAAGACCGTGATGGATGTTAAGGAGGTTCGGTTGGTTCTCGAGGTCCTGGTCATCTTCCCGCAGCAATTGCTCAAGCTCATTGAGCCTGAAGTCGAAAGTCTCTATGTTTGACTTCATGCTCTCGACCTGTGAGAAATTCCGGTGGACCTGAGAGACCAGGTTGATGTTGGGGAAGTCTCGAATCATGTTTTGGGCTTCGGCACAGAGCTTGTCAATCTTCATCATTTCCTCTTTGATCTGGTTGGCTGTCCGCTGTCCATCTCCAATCGAGTTCATTCCTGACTGCGTAATCTCTAGCTGCTCTTTCAGTCCGACCTTGAGCTGGCTATCTACGGCAGCTTTTTTGCGGAAGAATTCCGACTTCAGAAAAGAAATCTTGTCGAGATCCTCCGGGTGTCGCAGCAAGTCCGCAAGCCGGACTGTTGTGCCGTCAAGATCGGTCATAGCTCAAGCGCTCTGTATGTGCAAGCACTACATGCCGACTGTGGTGTGCGAGCTCTTGTGCTGTGTCATTAGGTGAGCACGTAAGGTACGTATGTAGTAGTGTTGCGACAAGGATCGCTGCACGGACCACCCCTTGGATCTATTAAATTCGGCTTAACCGAGAAGTAAACTCTACTACCATTTTCACACTCGGAGTCAAACCATAACTAGACCATCAGCCATTCGTAGGGACGAACTACTTCAATCCACATTCCAACCTAGCCTGTAAGCCCCGTCTCTGCTATCAACTGGCTTTCGTGTACTTATAAAGACTCAAGGGTGCGGACAAACGGCTGCGGTCGAGAAATCCTACATCCTCATAACCATGTCCTTTTTTCGAATCACTCTAATCCGGTCATCCATTGGCTTGCCAAGAAAGACACAAGGTGTACTTGCAGCGCTTGGTCTACGGAAAAGAATGCGAACGGTCTTTCACCCTGTCAGTCCTCAGGTCGCTGGACAGATTATGAAGGTCAAAGAGCTAGTGGCAGTATCAGAAGTCGAACAGGCTATGACTAATGCTGAAATGCGGGAGATGAGGAAACCAGATCCAGGGTACTACATTGAAACCCTATCTCCAATGTAATGGATTGCAAGGGAGAGGGAAATCAGATCATGGCACGTGTGGTAATCAGGCAGCAATAGAGTGGCCCCCTCGACAAGTGAGCAGAAAAGGTTGCTCATATAGCACACATTGTGGGTGCAGAGGATAGCATGAATTGGATCAGAGGTAGCACTAGAGGGTGCCCGATATGGCGTGATATAACGGGGTCTGGCGTTGGAATCGTGGAAAACATCAAGGAGTTGGTTGGGCTCTCAGGCATGGGAAAGATACAAGGAGTGGTTGACACGGCCATTGGAGGCTATGGTATTCTCAAATGTTCGAGTGGAAAGGAAAATGCGCAAGAATCAGAGTTGTCTAGATCTACCTATCTGAGAACGTCTTGTACCTATGTACAGCAGGTGTTAGATAATCCCCTAAGAGCAACAATGCACATACTACTATTGCAAGAGCGCTCCGAATTCATAATCAAAGTGCTTTGAATTCCTACTTCATGCCAAGCCTTTTGACAGCTTCGAAGTGGAGCGGAAGTCCGGCGCTCGGCATTACAAGCACCATTACCATTGTAATGCAAGGACAGCAATATGTGTTTTGCTTAACGTAGTTGAGCCATGATATTGGGTCTAATGCAGTAAAGAACATGGGGAGTTCCCGCATGCCAGTCAGTCTTCGAAATGGCCTTGCAGCTCAGAGACCAACCTCGAAAAGCACTCTACTAGCATTAGGCATTGATTCGTGAGCGCACTGTTTTTTCGCAGAGATACACACCATTCGACTTGCTGATACTGACTATTTTCTCAGGCTGCGCAATCTCATCTTCTTTTTGTTTCTGCTAAGATGGACACGCAAGGTCGCCTTGAAATTAAGAGGTCGCGGCATCTTCGGAAATGTGATAGACACATACATTTCCGTCCGGCGAACCCTCTATGGCTTATTTCTGAGAGCCCCTGGCGTACGATCACAAGTACAGAAGCAAGTTTCCGAGGCCATTACCAAGCTTGAAGGAAAACTCGTGCCCCAAGGGCCTGGTATTAGTCGATACCTTACGCTGCCGAAAGAAGGATGGACGGAGTCACAAGTCCGAGCAGAATTGGAAAAATTAGGAGAAATGGAGCACACTCGCTGGGAAGATGGCTTGGTCAGTGGAGCGGTTTACCATGGTGGACACGACTTGATCAAGCTACAAGCAGATGCGTTCGAGAAATTCAGCGTAGCAAATCCTATACATCCGGATGTCTTCCCTGGCGTGCGCAAAATGGAGGCCGAGATCGTTGCCATGGTGCTCGCTATGTTCAATGCACCAACTGGAGGAGCTGGTGTGACGACCGGCGGAGGCACTGAGTCCATCTTGATGGCTTGCCTGAGTGCAAGACAAAAAGGGTACGCTGAACGAGGCATTACGGAACCCGAAATGTAAACGTAGCGCTCCATTCTACATGAGCTTCTGCTGACTGTTCTATTTCAGGATCGTGCCGGAAACAGCACACGTCGCCTTTCGAAAGGCAGGCTTCTATTTCAATATAAAAGTCCATCTAGTCGCCTGCCCTGCCCCCTCCTACACCGTCAGTATCCCAAGTGTCTCCCGGCTCATTAATAGTAATACTATTTTACTCGTCGGTTCTGCTCCCAACTTTCCGCACGGCATCATTGATGATATCGCGGCACTTTCCCGCTTAGCCCTTCGTAAGAAGGGTCGTCTTCCGCTACATGTCGATTGCTGCCTTGGTTCGTTTCTTGTCCCGTTCCTCGCTCGCGCAGGCTTTCCCTCCCAACCATTCGATTTCTCTGTCAAGGGTGTTACGAGCATCAGCTGCGACACTCATAAATATGGCTTCGCCCCAAAAGGCAACTCTACCCTCCTATATCGTAATCAAGCGCTACGAACATATCAGTACTTCGTCTCTGCCGACTGGTCGGGCGGAGTCTATGCCTCCCCGAGTATCGCTGGATCACGGCCGGGCGCACTGATTGCTACTTGCTGGGCCAGTCTCATGTCCCAGGGTGAGAGCGGCTACATCTCTTCATGCCATTCGATAGTGGGTGCTGCGAAAAAAATCGAATTAGCTGTTGTTGACAATCAATCCTTGAACGGCGATTTGTCAGTGATTGGAAAACCTCTGGTCAGCGTCGTTGCCTTCACATCAAAAACACTGAATGTTTACGACCTGGCGGACGCTATGTCAGCCAAGGGATGGCATCTAAACTCGCTACAGGATCCACCGGCGATCCATGTGGCTGTAACTCTGCCGATTGTGGCAGTGGTGGATCGATTGATAGCGGACTTGGTGGCCGTTGTAGAGGAAGAGAAGGAGAAGGAAAGGGTGCGAATTGTGGAGGGCAAGGGAGCAAGGGGTGGTGCTAAAGGAGATTCGGCTGCGTTGTACGGCGTTGCAGGGAGCCTGCCAAACAAGAGCGTCATGGTGCAGTTGGCAAGCGGGTTCTTGGACACACTCTACAAAGCATAGGAGGAATGGTACAAACTGTAGGGTGAGACTGATAAGCATTCGTGTGCGGGGCCGTAATGAATTCATGATACAAGATGACCCGATACCACGAAGTCTTTTCCTTCCCCATCGTACTTCCTTTCGTCTGAAACACTCTGAACCAGACATTTGACTAGTTAGAGCCGCACGCAGCCCTATGGGCCGTGGCCCATTTCATCATCGTACCTACAACGCAAACACCGATTTCCCCAGCTACATACATCCGATATCGACCTCAATACTCTGTTACCTTGCCATTCTGTCGGCAGTGATTTTTTTTTGGATTGCAGTCAAAGAATACGGAATACCTCAATAACGACCTTTGAAATTTGTACGGAAGCTTCCTGTTCGTCTCGCTCCCGGTCTCTTCCATTCCACCGTCCGCCGCACTTAGAACCCAGCCATAAGTAAGGTAGGATACCCAATCCTTGCTCTCCCTTCACACAAATAAGTTCATCAACTGAAAGATTCGACTAACCTCTCCCAGTTCTGCCCACTACGAGTATACGCGGATAAATACTCTGTGCCAGACCCAGAAATCGTGCTGAAGCAGTCGGCTATTGCTTCGGAGGATAAGACAAAAGATACAAATTCGGAAATAGGACTAATGACTCAGCTAAGCGGAGTTAATGGCCAAGAACAGACCGAATCGGCGGCAGTGGAGGAGGCTAGCTGGAGTTCTACGATGAAAAAAATAAGAACAAGAAGAATCTAAAGAGCAACCTCTGGCGCGAGGAGCTAGAGACGCTGCCAGAGCCGTTAGTAGAGGAGCCGGAGTTATATCAACAGCACGGATTTGGATACAATTCATATAGGGAGGCCTAGAGCCGACGTTACTGCAAGAAAGATCGACTGTGATCGTGAGACATCGTGAGTCGTGGGAGCCACGTCAGAATAAAGAATCAAGCGCAAGCTACGCCCATATCTTTCTCTGCCACGCCTACCTCTACGTCTTCTCCGACCGATACGGTATTGAGCCGCTGCAGCAGCTAATTCGGCAGAAGCTTCGGCTTACCCTGTCGCGGTTTTATTTATTCGAAGACAGAGTGCCGGATATCGTCGAGCTGGTCAAATACATATACAAACATACCATGATCCATGACCAAGGCATCGACAGAATGAGAAGCCTTGTGATAGATTATGTAGTGTGTCATCTCGAGGTAATCGCCGAGGACGATAATTTTGAGCGAATGTTGCAAGAGCCTGGTGCATTGGCGAAAGACTTGCTCTTGAAGTTACTGTAGAGACTGGATTGATGGAACAAGTCTGTGGGCAGAGTTGAGCGCGCTTGCGCGAAAGATGAGTGCAAGTAATCAGGGATGTAATATGAAGACCATGGTGCGGGCCAGCTGCCTCCAACCACGAAGGTCTGGGGCCGCTAAATCTGGACATCCTTTCTACCTCTTTAATGCTCCAAGTACGAAGCTACAGTACACCTGCAGAATTAGAAAATGGGCGCCATATGAGAAAGATTGCCTGCCAGGGAGTAGAGAAAGTTACCTGGATTTGACAGTAGAATACCGGGTATTAGGATACAAGATTTTTTTTTGGAGTCCCGCTGCAGTTAATCAGCCACGCCGCTTTTGCTCAGGTAAGAATTAACCTCCACTCACCCACCCCCTCGTGCTATTCACTCTCTGCTCAGGCGCCTTCCCTCTCGTCCTCCGAAGCACCAATCAAGCAGCCTTTGATCTGTTGGCCTGTGGTGTCTTTTTGGTTAACTTTAGACAGCGAGGCGTGGGCGTTTAGTTTTGGGACCCCTGGGTCCCAAAGACTGGAACCCTCCAAAGCCACACATACACGCAAAGACGAGGTCACGCCTTCGCCCTCGGTGCACATTCGAAATGGGATCTTTCCTCCTTGAGAGCTACTGAGATGCCTGATTTCTTATAGCCACTGACCCACATCCCTCAGCGCTGATATTTCCAACAGTTACAACGTTAAGCAAATTCGATGCCAAGGCCTAGCACTGGAAACAGAGAGAGCCCAAAGCGAGAAGCCATACTCTTGATTACGATCGTCAGTCTTGTATTTGGATTCCCCATCTCTCCATCCTCTCTTCACCGAATGTAGCCTGAAGGATTAACGTCGTAAAGTCGTCGACATCTTCCGGCGCGACTTCTATGAATAACTTATCGGTCTCCGCCACCTGCATCAATCCTACGTTTACCTCTGAACACAGCTTCTCCCAAGCCCTAGCTGACTGCGCTTCCCAGACTCCTTGGCGGGTTGTGAACATCATGCCGCCCTGGCAAGGAATCGCCCGGCCCTGCTGAGCTGCCAAATATGCTCCTTGGATGCCAGAGGCAACGAGCCACGTGCGTCGAATGCTTTCGGCAAGTATCCAGGAGTACCAAAGAAGATTCCCGCAATGCGCAATATTGGACAGACTAGAACCGACGGTCGTTTGTTCATGAGCCGATGAGATGACGGAGCCACCTAAGCATACCGCATGGCTGGCGTGTTCAACCATCTGTTCCATCCAGCTGTTTAGCACGGGAATGTGGCTCTCTGCGATATGACGCAGCCGAATGTCGCCGTCGTAGAGACAGAGGACCTGGTAGACCAGTAAGGCCTGAACCCGAGCTATGTGTTCAAGGGAGTCAAGAGTGACCGAACTCGAGTTTACGTTGTCTAATAATGAGTCTGCCGAGGGAATGCTGTGTTCTGCTAATAACTGCTTCGCTCGGTCCTCGATGACTTGAAAAATAGTTTGCTCATTTGATGCCGTTTTGTGAATGTAGCATGACAGAGCGGTATATGCATCCTGGACACACCGCGGAAATCGAGTCCGATACAGCCGAGAGTGGATAAAGGGATTGCTGCCTTTCTCGAGCCATTCGGTAAGCCACCGATGAATCTTTATCATAAGGCGCTTCAGGCCTATGATAGTGAATGAGTTGTACTCTACCTGTAGGAAACGATCGATCTTCCAGGTCTCTGGGGAAGCAAACCAGCTTGAATATGGTCGGTTATCAACGAGATCACTAGAGAGTCCGGGAAGATCTAGACCCAGAGACAGCTTGGAATAATCAACTCCTCCAGTCTGGAGGCCCGGAGAGTATGTAGATGATTGTAAAGTGCTGGAAGGGAAGATGTCGTGCTCGACCGGGAATGTGTCGTCTCCTCCGCAAAGGACGAAGCAGGTCGGTTTCGTTGGGGGATACGTGCATTCGGTGCCCCGTCTCCTGCACCTCAGGCAGTGCGGCATCTCCTTTCCGCACCTCCGCTTTGCTGTAGCGCAGGCCTCACATGCTTTCGTTTCCAGGGTTGTGGCCATGTTTGTAGGTGGTGGCTTTCACAGTCTGTGGAGGAAGATTGATCAACTTCTTGCGAGATTGTCACGATTGGATTATTCAGATTGTATCTGTAAGTACCCGGTGCTCGGCGGGAGCTATCGGCTTTGGGATAGTCACCGCCCACCGCCGCTGAATTTGAGTTTTCCCGCAAGATCGCAACTCCACTTGGCAGCGGCACATATTTTTCAACGTCGTGTGGAATTTCCGGTAAATATAGCATTTGTACGAGACCTGGTTTTGCTGAGAATAAGTATCAAATCATAAGATTCCGCAGGGGCAGGCTGTACCAGTATTAACATGTACATCCGCTACCTCAGTCTGCGGAGGCTATCCGGTTTGGGATAGTCGCCGCCGCCGAGTTCACAGCCTCAACTTGTCCCCAATGAAGGTAGGCAGCCCCATTCCCGTCAAGGTGGCGTCGTCGACGGCGACTAGCTGGGGCTTTGCACGAATCAAGCGGCATGGTTCACGCAGCCGAGAAAGGGAAACGCCTATGAAGTATGTCAGGACAATGGCGCCTGCGAGGCGTTGTGTTCCATCCGTCGAGCGATTTTCGACCACGGCCCGGTGAAGAACTGTATTTGTAAAGCGGGGTCAGATGGCCAACTCCGCGCCGATTGCAAGAGCAAGTCAGATATAAAGGGGAGAGAAGAAGTCGACAGCATTATTGCAGAAAATCCAACTCTCCAACCATCACCCCGCCTGCAACACATCAACTTGCAAGACAGGACCATTAACACCATGGCCAGCAGAGGACTCAAGCCTGTCTTTGGCGGCGGCCCCATCGGCGAGGGCAAGGACTTTCCCGACATGCCCATAATTGAGGAGCTGTACAAGCTCCTAAGAGAGGGCGGCTGCGACATCATCGACACGTCCCGCCTGTATAGCAACTCGGAGGAGTGGATTGGCAAGACTCACGGCGGAGACCAATTCATTATCGACAGCAAGACCCCCGGCGGCTTCATCGCTGGCGGTAGCAATTCTGCGGGCATCTTACAACACGCCAAGGAGACGGTCGAGAGGCTAGGTGTGAAGAATGTAAGTGATTGGCGAATAGGCCGCGAGCCAGATCTGATGGGGAGTGCAGGTCGACGTGTACTACATCCACTGTCCGGACCCTTCTCTCGATCTCGCGGACATGCTCAAAGGCATCAACGATGCTTATAAGGCTGGTTACTTCAAGCGCTTTGGTTTGAGTAACTTCAAGGCAGATGACGTGGAGCGTATCTACGCCCTTTGCAAGGAGAAGGGTTACCCGCTGCCGACCGTCTACCAGGGCAACTACAGCCCCGTCGCTAGAAGGCAGGAAACAGAGCTGTTCCCCACGCTGCGCAAGCTCAACATCGCTTTCTACGTATACAGCCCGATCGCTGGCGGCCTCCTGACCAAGACCAAGGAGCAAATCATCGCAGGCAGCAAGGACGCTGGACGTTTCGGTAAAGGCCATTGGCTGGGTAGCCTGTACGCTGATCTATATAACAAGCCCTCGTACCACAAGGCCCTAGATCTGTGGGGAGTGGCTGCTCAGGCTGCTGGCTGCAGCAAGGCGGAGCTTGCATATCGTTGGGTCGCTTTCGACTCGCCGCTTGACCCCAAATATGGCGATGCCGTCATCTTCGGCGCCAGCAAGCTGTCTCAGGTCAAGGAGACGCTAGCTTGGCTGAATAAGGGCTCGGTCGGCGAGGAGGCCAAGACCGAGATTGACGAGATCTGGAAGGTGATTGAGAATGATGCGCCTCTCGATAATTACAACCACTAGGCTGGGCAGTCGAGGGGAAATGTCCCCAAGCTATATAGCTCGATCATCTAGGCTCTTCGGATCAACCTTCTCGTCAGGCTCGTATCCATGGACGACTGCCCTTAGCTCACGTACGCTCAGGTCTCAAAACGGATGTGGACTTTGGTGAGGTCGAGGTTCCAGTATTGGGAGTTTGTCACAGTTATGATATCTCAGGGATAGCCGTACGATATGCTCAGTCCTTTTTCTCAGACTTGTCTTTCTTCGTATATAATATCAGTGCTTATCACGAGTCTAATACGCTTTATACACAAGCTCCCGTTCCTGAAGTGACCGCCGGCGCTGCTCGGCAACGTCAGGGATCACAAATAGCGCTACGCTCGCAGATAATAGAGTGATAGCGCTTGATAAGAATTGCCTGATGTCCATTCCTACATGAGGGACGACGCCTTAACTCGGTTCGAACAGAAACATACTGTACCATAGAGTCGATCATTATTCCAATGCTGCGATTTTCATCATTGTCGATACCCAACAGTTCTGCCATCGCTCAAGCTCTATTTCCTGAATAGTTTCAGCGAAGAGCCGCGTTTGGCTGTACGTGCATTATCCGCTCTCGGTTTATCCTAAAGGTGTCTCCCTGTCTGGGACGCTTCCCGTCCTGATCTTTCATCTGGTTTAGGGAAATCTCCCGTACATCAGTGACATGCAGACGGACGATCGCCGGGGAAGCTATATTCAGTTGTATCATGGTAATAGCACAGCAGAGGGCTTCAAGGCACAGTACGCTCACCTCGCCGTATTGGACCACAATTTCGGACCCCTCGGTCCTAATACCTCAATAATGGCCTTTAAAATTGTACGGAAGCTTCCTGTTCGCCTCGCTCCTGGTCTCTTCCATTCCACCCTCCGCCGCAGCCAGAACCCAGCCATAAGTAGAATACCCAATCCTTGCTCTCCCTTCACACAAACGAGTCCACCAACTGAAAGATTCGACTAACCTCTCCCAGTTCTGCACACTACCACCCATCGCAACGCAACGCAACCTCCTCTAGCCACGACGATTCTCCTCAAGGCAAATCAGGCGACTTGGGCAACCCTCAGTCCGTCAGCAACGAGCAATCAAGCATCAAAACCTCGCGTGCTACAGATGGCGGGTCTCCAGATACGGCAAGCATCCAGACGCCAGTGTCAAACCAGTCGAAGATTCCTGCGGAGCAAGATGAGAGCACACCCAGCCACGATGAGGTCAAGAGAGATCCGAGCGAGCCCGCGAAGGAGAAGAGGAAGCATGTAGAACGACAGGGGGAGAAGCCATTAGGGGAAGAGAATAAGCAGTAAGAGGATTTGGTGAGGATAATGTGGTGGCTGCGGCGGGAAAACCCTATCGGCGGGATTATGTAATCCAACTCAGGACGACAACAGGCATTTGCGGCTTTAAATTCATTGGTCGTTTGACACGGACTATTCATTGGAATGACTTTGTACTCATACTGCACTTCTGCTCAGTATATGCTTCGATCCTCATCGTTCTGAAATTGATTCGAGGGATCACTTAGCCTTGCAGCCTTCGGGTAGGCGTCTAACCTTGACCTATCATCACCCCTCCAAATGGACATCCCCCTCAGCCTCAGCATGAATCCTGTAGGACATCCTCCATTTGAAGCCTTCTACAGGGAAGCGCATACGCGTTTCTTAAGCATACTTCTCTCCACTCCCCAAGCCTTTCTACGGCTTGGCAGGAACATTGTGCTCTACGTTCATTAAGTCTATACACTCATGACTAGATCAAACGATGGAGGTCGTCGCGATTATCAGTTGCGTAGCTGCCGTTGTATCTGCCTACAGAGATGGACAAGTGATTGTTCAACGAATCAAGGACAAACGTCGAGCTCGTAAGGCGCTCCCGCCAACAATATTACTAGAAGAATCACTCCAAAAAGGATCGCAAGCAGTGGAAGAAGCGAAGGAGAGTGGGGTGAAGCGCTTTGGACCCAAGTTTGCGATTGGAGACAGTGAGTGATGCCCGATTCTGCTCTGATTTCGCCAACTGAGGAATTCATAGGAATCGCTACCGACGCCCTCAAGGATGTCATAATTGAGCTCCAAGGATCATTGATCAAACATTTGCGGCAAGCATCCGAGGATGATGGCATGACCGATTTTTCAATCCTTGTAGACGCCTCAGATGAAGGGAGAATCAAGGCCGTGAGCGTACTCAACGATCTTTATCTGCGAAAGGCAAGGACGATATCTGTATCACCAAACATACCTCAAATCCTACCTTGTATACCTTTGCCTTCCAACAATGTCAATGGTGAAGGTCAAATTGATGGCAGAGCGCCGCAACCTGACACAGGAAATTATATAAGATCCATTGTTACCCCATGGGATAATGAGGTGGGAAACGTTCCCAAGTACCCGTCCCAACCACCTTTGCGCTACAAACATACAGAAAGGCCCGAGATTTCTTCCAGCTCTGCCAAACGCAAGTTCCGTGGAATATTCTCGCACATACCAACATTTGGAACAAGGGAATCACACGGAGGAGAGCTTGGCTACCCAAGAGGTGATTCGAATGACAGCATGCCGCCACATAAAAGCGCGCCGAATAGTAATCGTTCCTCGGCGATGACGATTTCGTCTCAGGAGCTTTTGGATGAGAACAATCCATGGGCTTCAGAGCTCTCGAGATCACCAAACGAGACTCTAACAACGAGTCTTCACGCACGGCAAAGATCGCAAACAGAGCCATCTGGTGGTTTACAAAGGCAATCCACACATGAATCGAAACTCGCATCGGGGGATGTCTACGGGGGCTTTTGCAAGGGGGCATACAAACTGCAGGTTGGACTCAGAGACGGCCTAAAGCTACGGAATCAATCGGGCTCTTTTCAGGGTGAGGGATACTACTGGGCATGCGGAAGCTCGAAATGCGCCTTTGAAGGTCGCGCTTGCAAAAAGGACAAAGAGTGGGCTTTCGATGACGCAATCCGCGAATCTCACGGCGTTCGGTATCGTTGGACATTCCTCGCAAAGTCTCATGTTGCGTTATCCAAGGTCAAACATGGTATATACGACTATCGATGCGTTTTCTGTGTTTCGCAAAGTCACGAATCACTAGTGTTTCGAAATGCCAAGGCCTTGATGGAGCACGTCTCCCAGCACCGAGGTCAGCATCTTGATGAGGCAATATTGCGAAAGGCAAATTGCATCAACATGAGAGATGCCGCGGACGAAGAAGACTTTGACATCAATCTTACGCCCGTTGACGCTAAGGCAGAGCCCGGGCAAGCTGTGGACTGGATGTCAACAGATGGCGTTTCGAGTGCCTGGTCTACAAGCGAAGAAACCATGTCGGATACAAACCACTGGAGAGATCTAACGAGAGAAAGTATTGGGCCTGGCAGGGGCTAAGATGGCGGCTACCACGCTTCCCGCCATCGTTTGGGAAGTCGGGCAATGCCTTACATTATTCAGTCAGTACGACTCTTTGATTGTTCCGAGTATGACCTTGTGTACGAGGCACACGGAAAGGCATTACAATGTATGTGTATGTGTCCAAACTGCAAGCCCTAAAGCACCGGAATTTGCATGTGAAAAGAAGATGGGTGGTTTACCACGTGACCTGAAGCTTATGCGCAGGGATGATTTCAGCCGAGGCTTCTTATAATATCACTTCGGCATGGACTCACGAATAAATATGTAGCCATCACCCGCATTAAATCCTGAAGGCACTCAGGCATCAACAAAATTCACAGTCACCAAACATGTCTCACGGTAATACCCTCCAAGAAGTCCTTTTCCTAGACTACACTGACAGACTGCCCATAGCACAACAACGCCTTTCTCAAGTGCAGTCCCACCTCGCCTCCTCGGAGATTGATATTCCTCGAGGTCGTGAGAGTATACTTGCCAAATCACCTCACGACGTAGTCGTTACCTGCGCTCTTCGTACGCCTTTCACCCGTGGCGGCAAAGGTGGTCTTAAAGATACTGCTGCTGCTGATCTGCTCGTCCACGCTTTCCAATCCCTAATAGCACGCTCCAAGATAGACCCGGCTCTGGTGGAAGATATCGCCGTTGGAAACGTTCTTGCACCCGGTGGCGGAGCTACCGAATACCGTGCTGCAGCCCTCGTTGCCGGGTTTCCAGAGAGCACCGCAGTAAAGTCGTTGAATAGACAATGTTCAAGTGGGCTACAAGCATGTGCAGACATTGCGAACGCCATTCGCTCCGGCATGATTGACATTGGCGTCGGCGCTGGCGTGGAGTCAATGTCTTCTCAGTATGGTCCTGGGGCTGTGACGGAATTTTCCGAGCTCTTAGAGTCACACCCAGAATCCAAGAACTGCAAAGTACCCATGGGTGCGCTAAGCGAACAGATGGCCAAGGACCGAAAGATCCCACGGCAGGATCAAGATGCCTTTGCCGCTTCCTCTTACCAAAAGGCCCTCAAGGCGCAACAAGCGGGAAAATTCAATGAAGAGATCGCGCCAATGACGGTCAAGTTCGTTGATCCAAAAACAGACGAGGAAAAGACGATTACAGTGGACAAAGACGACGGTATCAGGCCTGGTATTACAGCAGAGAGCCTGGCCAAGATCAAGCCTGCCTTTGCAAAGGATGGAAGCATACACGCTGGAAATGCTAGTCAGATTTCCGATGGCGCTGCCGCGGTTTTATTGATGAGGAGAAGTACAGCAGAGACACTTGGTCAGAAGGTCATAGGCAAGTTTGTCACGAGTGCTGTTGTTGGCGTGAAGCCTCTGCTCATGGGCATTGGGCCATGGAAAGCGATTCCAGTTGCACTACAAAAGGCCGGGATCTCGAAGGATGAAGTAGATGTCTACGAGATTAACGAGGCTTTTGCTAGTCAGTGTGTTTGGTGTGTTAAGGAATTGGGACTGGACGAGAAGAAGGTATGTTATACTCTTCAAGGATGGGTTGCAATGGTTGACATCTTGAACAGGTTAATCCAAACGGAGGTGCTATTGCCTTTGGTCATCCTCTGGGTTGTACCGGAGCCAGGCAAGTATCTACATTGCTTAACGAGCTAGGCCGAACTGGCAAGAAAGTTGGTGTAACAAGTATGTGCGTCGGCACAGGTATGGGAATGGCAGCTCTATGGGTCAGGGAGTAAACTGGGTTCATGGGGGGTATCTTGTAAGATAAGCAAGCCAACAATGGAGCAAGGCACTGGTTGATATGTTAAAGACGCTACTAATGTGACGACGATCTGTGCCCAGAGGTGACAGGAACTCAATATCATTTCCTTCGCCTGCAGGTAAGGTACTATCTCTCATTAAGAACAAGAATTGATATGTGGAAACGCTTGAGCCTACAGTTCTACTGCGTTTTCTTTCCGTGTAGATGACGCCGGCTGTAGTCCGCGTAAGGTGTGGTAACAGGAACAGCTCCCTCAATGTACAGACTATTTGTCTCATCGTAACATATCCACTTAACGGAGATTTGTGGTGACACAAGGCTCATCCACTCTTCTTCGTGTATCCACCGAGCTTTGTTCATGATACCGCTAGACTCCATTCCTCAATGGGCTTGGGTGGATATCATGCTACACCACACAGTTTATGATCTAGGAGCTATTTTTGGAGGCCTACAAGATCATGACGCATCTATGATCATCCATACAGGTACCGTTACGAGGTACTGGGATAATGGTGTAAACAGTCCATTGCAAACCTGCGCGAAGCAAGACTTGACGCTAAGTTCTACACTCAGAACCTGATAGCGTCTGGCGACGCAGGCCCGTTAATACAATCTTACAGACCTACACTGACACAGTCCTTTATGATAGACGAGGAAATCACCTAAGAATGTGCTGTCACCCCAGGCCCGATCTCAGCGACCACCTTCGGCCCAGACGCAAAGATTTCCATAACACGCTTCATTCAGCATACAGGACTATGGACCATCAAGGGAAAAGCAGATGTCGAATTCGTCGATGAAACTGGGAAGGCCATCTTTGAATGGCATCCCTGAAGAACTGTAAGACCTTGCAGCGTTGCTCGAACATTGGTCCGTTCTTCTTCTACAGTTACTTTTCAGTTCCGAATTCCATTTCCCACAGTATCTTTGACTCCTTCTGCCCCATCTGCATCGTCAACTTTACCTTCCAACCAAGTACAGAATCTTCGGAAGTCAAAAGCGGCCAAGGCGTATCGGAAATATAATGGAGGTGGGGCATCCGACAAACCAATTGGTGATCCATGGCCCGTCCTCGAATACGGAGAACCAAGCAGTTGTGATAGGCTCGACGCCAATGCAGCACATGAGGCTAAGGATGAGATCATTCTACCAGTATACACCCGAAAAGAGCCAAAGGCAGATACAGAAAGCAGCGCAAATGGTGAAACAGAAACTGAGGAGCCGCAGGATCTACATCTCAAAATCGAGTATTTGTCCTGCGATTCCGAGATAACCATTGTACGCATCGAAAAAACCTCAGCCAATATATTGAAAAGCTCTGCTGAGCAGTACGTGAAGCTGAAAACAGAAACGCTGACCAACGGCCAAGAAGGCGCTGGCATTAAAAGGCGAAGAGATATCGGGGAGGAGCAACATGATGCAAAGCGTCAGCGAAAACAACTCGGGTGGGAGAACCTGCAGATATCGTGTAAAGCCGATGAGATTGTCACTTGCGTCAAGACAGAGAGTCGAAAGCCCGTTCTCAAGAGGCAAAGAGATTCCGATATTCAGGAGGATGAACACATTTCCAAGCGTCAGCCGAGACGAGTCGTGTGGAATCAAGTGCAGACATTTTATGAAGACAATAAGGTTGTCAGTAGTATCAAGGAAGACGTTAAACATTTTGTTCTTAAGCGGGAACCAAACGCTGAGGACAAGGATGGACATAATACGAAGCGTCAATGCCTTGAAGCCAAACAAGAGAATTCGCAGGTACCAGAGGATAAGTCTCGAGGCGAGAGCGGATCTTAAGAATGACAATCGAGCTTAGACTATGATTATTGTCAAGCGAGCGTTCGCTTGTGGCTTTTATCTATGAGGATCGATCCATGAAGGCCCAAGTGCTGGAATAATATCCCACCGAGTGATGCTAGGCATGAAAAGGTACTAGAAAAGGAGACTGTCTGCTTATGGCTGGGGAGTAAAAGGTCTTGTATATATGTCGAAGCTTTGCAGGCTCCAAGAAGCCATTAATTGCAATAGGAGAGACTGCCGAGCTATTCCCTGATATAGCTTTTCTTGTTGTCGGTATTGTATCCACATTAAACCGCCAACTTACACGATATCTAATCTACACTTCCAGAAACAATTTCCTTAGAAGCCTCAACGTCCAGAAACATCAGAAAAGTAAATCCAGGACTCATTATGGCCTCTCTGCACTACCTACTACCCTTGATCGTCCCATACCGTCCAACCCTGACTCGGCGTCATCTTTAGCAATCACAACACTTATCCGCAATTTCCAGGCCCCAGGCTCTCTGTGGTCTTGTTCAGACTGCAACGTCGCCCTTTTTCCCTTACCGCGTACCTGTCTCCACGTGTAACACTTTGCGTGGCATTGTCCTGAGGCTGAACAATCTCACAAGGCTAACCTAATCTGGACACATCAGCCCCAACCTCAGCAGTCGCATCGCATCGCATCGGTTACATGTAAATTTCCAACCTTGCGATATCAAAGATACATCTTTTTTGGTTACTCTGGCATTTGCTCCTGAAATGGTCGCTGTGCTAATTCAAGATAAGCAGGGTGGTCTTATGTGACGTTGGAGCTTTGAGCTCAGCTCAGGGAAATCTGGAACGTCTGGTGATATATTTGGATATATAAGTGCGCTTTCCCATCTCTTCTTTCTCCCCATCCACCCTATACCTCCTCAAGCCCCTTCCTTCTCCTCCTCCTCCTCCGTACCAAAATTACCTAGTCGAATCAACCCGAATCACACATCCACCCATTATCTAAACTACATCTCACACCCTCATACCCAACCATCCCCAGCTCCACCTGTTCTTCCAAAACCCCCCCTCGGCTCCGCAACCATGCTCGCCACCTGGGGCTACAAAGCCTACAAAAAGCACCAGGAGAAAAAACGCCTCGCCCGTCTCTCGGAACCAGGACAATCCCCTGAAGAAGTCCCTCGTAATTCATCTTTCCACCAAAGCCAACAAACGCAACCAACACAACAGTCACCACAGTCATCCGCTACCGCGAGGCAGCAGCAGTTACAGGCATACGAGACCGAGGGACGGAGGAGTGGGGAGGAGGAGATGGAGAGCAAGAGTGGGGAGAGAGAGAGGCAGGGCGTTTGATTCGGGGGTTTTGCTTGAGGAAGCGCTGGGGGATGCCGGGAGGGGATGGGGTAATAGATGGCGTTGAGGAGGCGTGAGGTTTTGAATTCTCAAAAGAATCTTTTGAGAAGCGGTGGTATTGTGTTCTGTGGTTGGGACAGAAGTGCGAGGTCTCCTAAAAAAAAAACATCTGAAGGGAGCATTGCTCATCGCAGAACCTAGAACTACTCGGACAATCAACGGCAAGGAATGCAGATCCGCATGCTTGAAACATTCTACCCATTATCCCAAGAAACCACCCTGAATTCCTTTTTCTTTTTTTTGGCTACAGGTTTGTTTAGTCGCTAGCATGGAAGATATAGAGAAGGGAAACGAACTTACGGGAAATATCTCCTCCCCATCTACCATTCCCTCATTACCATTTACAAGATATCTTTATCAAAGGAAAAATTCAGCAAAGGGCATAAGAGGAGGAGGGGCAAGGTTCAAGAACACCAGACCATCCATCCCAGCCATCAACTAACTCTCCAGACACCGGCAACTCCGCCATGGGTTTTGCGCGCCACTTCGATGTATATACTACCTTACCTACTGCAACACCACCACCCATCCCCACCACGACATCTAACGAAAAAACCCCACTACAGATCTCATGCCCTTCACCACCACCACTAGCACCAGTACTCTTGTTTTTAAGATTTGGGCGAGTGGGACGATCTGTGCGCCGTGTCACTCACTATTCCACTAGTATATGTATGTTTTAAATTTTATTTACTTTGATAATGGCTCTTCGGCTGCCTTTTTGGCGCGGACGTGAGCGGTGTTGCTTTGGGGTTTTGCGTGGGGGTGGGGTTGGAATGGTGGTTGGTTTTGATGTGTTTTGATGGGGTATTAGATGAGAGGGGAAGGGATGGGGGTGAGGAGGAGAAGGAGAAGGAGAAGGAGAAGGAGAAGGAGAAGGAGAAGAAGAAGACGTATGATGAATGTTATCTTTGAAGAGTTGTATTTCCAAAATCATTTGTTGAGAGTTTCAATACTGTAGGAAAAGCTGCAGCATTAGTTATTCATGTGCTTTGTTTGCAAAACTCAGAAAATTGTTCGTGGTCGATAGGTTTTATGACTTGGTGATCAAGTTGTTTAAGATCACGTCAAAGTGAAACAGTATATGAATTAGATATACTAAAATTTCCAGATTTAAAAGGTTCGTAGCTTTCTACAAAAATCGAGTCGTGCAACAGGTATATAGGCTCTTCTTATTGTAGCTTGGATATATGTTTTAAGATAGTCACATGAAATCTAGGCCAGTGCCTTGCGCCCAAAGAAGAATTTGTGGAAGATTTGATAAGCCGCACAATGTTACTTGAGAATATTTCAGGTAGACAAGAAGCAAATGAGAAACCCGCCTACTTACAGTAATGACGTCTGACGATCTTGGGGGGAAAGAGAAGAAAGGACTTACATATTCACACCATAGCCCTAAAACCTTCGGATAATCCTACTTCTTAAAAAGCCATTGGTTCCATTTGCGAGCTTATCGGAAAAGAAAGGACTCACCTGCCCACCTAATCCGAGATCCCCCGCACAACCTAGCCAAACCACTCCGCAACTATCTCACCCCTGCCTGCTCGACCCACTCACATGGACATCCTCAAACGCCCTAACCAGCCCAACATCCTCCAGATATCGCCCAAACTCCTCTCCAGACTCTAGCAACACGATCCTCGTCTTCGCTGCCACGACTTCCGGCGGCACCACCTTGGTGGTATCGGCGGAGTAGAAACGTCTACCCTCAACGCCGTAGACGCCTTCGGGGTGGGGCTGGGTGATGGGGCAATTTGAGGCTTGGTAAGGGCCTCGGGGGACGCTGGAGAGTTGCGCCAATTCTTGAGAGGGGGGAATGGTTTGGATTAGAGCGGTTGCGATTATAGATTCTGTTGTTGCGACTGTGGGTCCTGGGACATAGGAATCAGCAACTGAAGGCTTCGAGCTCTGGACGTGCTTCATTGCTGCGGAAGCTTCGAAAGCTTCGAGTGCCTGCATTTGGGCGGCTGCGGAGCCGGGGTTTGAGGTGGAGAAGGCGCGCAGCTGCTCAATTTGGACGGTCGGTCGTCTGCCTGCTCGCGGGGTATGGGATCTCTGGGCTGCTTGTTGGATAGACGTGTTTCGTCTTGGGTTGAGGTAAGGACCTGACGGATGCGGGAGGTAGAGGGGTTCAGTCTCCGGCGTGGGGTGACGTTCGAGTCTGGTGCTCCGGACTCGCTTGGGGCCCACTGGCGGTATCGAGGGAGACAGCGCGTTGGTCTTAGACCGAAACTTGAGGACTTCGGGGACCAAATTCTGGTCGTCCGAGCAGGATTTTTGGAGCCGCTCTAGATTTTGGGCCGTGAGGCGATCATTGTTGATTTGCTTGGTATCGAACGTTCGTTCTCCTAGATGAGTGGAATTCTTTACCGTTGTTGACGGCGAGTTTTTCCAAGAGAAGAGCTCAGGGATTTGAATAGTATCGTCTATCGATTGTGTCAGCGATTCATTGTCGAAGGGGGTCAACATGCCTGATCCGATGGCATTGTATCCAAAACGTCTTTGCTCTTCAAGGCTGAGGCTGAATATGCGCTCTTTGAACGACCGCGTATCAGTGAATTCCTTGGCTTGGCTTTCTGTTTGACCAACACTATCCACCTGCTCTACCGGAGCTAGGCTGCAAGCACTATTTGATATGCTGCCTGAGGTCGAATTGGACAGAAGCGTTTGTTCTTGAGCGGCTGATATGGCTGGTCGGCTTCCGCGTTGCCGGGTATTGAGAGGCTCCTGAAGGTCGTATGAGTTTTGGGCGAGTTGATCCGCTTCCTTTGAAAGCTTCGCGTTGCCGAAGAAAGGTGGGACTGGCTTGCGTGAGGAAGACGTTCTTTTCCGAGGCCTTGAGCCAGGGTTGTGATATTGCTCTGGACCAGTGTAGTCGCAATTCTGACACGTTAATCGGATTTTTGTTTTCCCTGAATCAATAGATGGTGCCCTGTTTGGTTCCTTGCCTACTCCAACGTCCAAACCACACTTCGGACACGTATAATAGATGGTCATGATATCTAAGTTGAAACCACCGGCTCAAAGGACTTGAATTCCGTTGAAAAATGCAAGTAATTGCGTGGTGCAGCAATATTGGTCAGAGTAAGATTTTATACGTCAGTTTTGCAGGATCGTTAGCAGATATTGATGGCTTGTGGCAAGCCTGAAGGGCTGTCATGGACAATGCCATTGTTTACGAGGATGACAGTAACAAACGATTGCTTTTGACACAAGGCCAAATATGCTTTTGGACCAAGGAAAAAGTCACTCAAAGCATTGACCTGTGAGACCGACTGTCTCTTTCATTTGTCAAGGACTCTTCGAGTTCATGAACTAACCTGGACCCAAAATAGCTACCAGAGGCAACCGCTTGAGATGTTTATTGCCAGGGGATTTTATTATCCTGACGCAATCTTCTTTGTCCACAAACCATCGCACGAACAAGGTGACGTGGAATCAATTCAGTATCTGAGAAATTTTCAATGCAAATGGCAGTACTAAGAATCATCTAATACATGTGGTCGAGATCAGCTCGCATAATGTCCTGGAAATGAAGTTCGAATATTCCGTACATATGTAGAAGCTTACGGGGTTACAGTTGGTGGGGGGTTGGAAAAGTTGAGCCAGGGCCGGAACTTTTTTTTTTGGTTTCGGCCCCGGCTCAACTTTCTGCATATGCTATTAGCGTGTGCATTGCATTTGTCGCGGCCCCCCCCCCCCAAATTTACTATTGAATCCAGACATTCTTGATATCCTCGCTATCACCAAGCCTTGAAAGCCTGTTTTCGTGTTAAATAAATCAAACAGGTAAATATGAAGCTGATCAAAGCCCTCAACTACTGATCTTCTGTGTAGCTATGACAGGTCCGCTGGCTCCGGCCCTTCGCTCGAAGATACTACGCCTTCTGCTTTTACATTGGAACCCCCTCGCCATCATCGAAGAGGTTCATGTATAGCTCTCCCTTTAGACCTCAGTTTCGTCCGAAGAGCGTCCCTCGAAAGGTCTTTCCGGCCGCTGAAGACTTCCAAATTACATATCTGAAGCAACAGTCATGAGCTATGCAGAAAGAGATGATTTGATTTCTATGAGAGAAGTGGGGTATACATGTTCATAGATTCACGATATTCAGAATTCTGAAAAAGAGACACTGAAGTGAAAAGAAGAGACAGCGTGTCGACATCAGACAGAACGATGAGCTGCGATTAAACTGAATTGCCGACCTGTTGCAGCTGATGACTGAGCAGCTTGTGTTCGTCGATGAGACTCTGTTCAACGAGACTACGAAGTGATGTCATCAAGTCTACGCATCAGTTGATGAACCAGCTCGCTATCAAGTCTCCAGAAAGAGAGAACATATCTGAAGCGTTCTATCAGCATATACAATCGATGACTATCTACCCTTTCTGTACAGGTATTCGTGAAGGCTAATTCAACGACGAGGCTTTCTTTCGATAGCTAGCAGATGAATCGCTACCTCTATGCAGTTTCTTTTCGGCTCCGAGGAGTGTAATCATCATGAATAACGCGAGCATTCATTGCAATTGTCGAATAGAAGAACTCATCATCTCGAACGAATGTGAGGTGCGTTATCTGTCTCTCTATTTGCTTGAGGGAATGAGTGAATTCTCTAAAGATAGATTCTGACTTCGACGTGACGACGGCATGATGGCTTCGAGGGTTGAAAGGAAGGGGCTACAACGATGTTAGCACTGTGAAACGTTTGAACAGCTTCACATTTATCATTTTGATTGATTTCTTTAACACGAAAACAGGCTTTCAAGACTTGGTGGTAGCGAGAATATCAAGAATGTCTGGATTCAATAGTAAATTTGGGTGGGGGCGCGATGCCAAGGATTCCATAGCTTTGTGCACACGCTAATAATCATGAGTTCAAAATTATTCCAACCCCGGCTCAGCTTTCTGCATATGCTAATCATGAGCTCAAGAAATGATATTATTTAGCCAAAATAGCTAGAAGACAAACAGCAAGAGCGAAGTATTGAAGCCGTGCATATGCACAGCTTGAGCGAAACATCGAGGAAACAGCACAATCACAGACCACGCATATATCATGAATAGCAAGACGAGCGAAGATTCTTCTACATATGCTTAGCATATGCACAAAACATGCGAAATCATGAACTCAACTTGTGACATGCTCATTAACAAGCTATCGCTTTCGTTCTTCTTGTCAGATCTTTCTTGTGTGTTTTCTTCTTCATTCTCGTCGTTCAGCTTGTGATTTGCATTATCATCTTTCTCATCGTCTTCGACATTGAACGAGCTGAGTTTCTTTTTAGTATATGCGCGACATATGCGAACTGCGACTCTCACCTTCAAACCATTTAGCCAATCTGTTAGTTCTATCTCATTCGCTCGATTTTCAGCGTCGATGCTTTCGTCGTTCATCGATGTTTCTTTGTGCTCAGTTGATGCTGCGCATATGCACAGTCGGGGTCTTTTTGACGAATGTATTGATCAGTAATTTTCAAACCCATTCGAGATGGCTGGTGCGTGTTGCCTAGGATGCTACCTAGACTGCTGCTATGAACACGGGGACAGACTGCTAAAAAAGCCCTGTTGACCACTTCAATTTGGCACTAACCAACTCGATGAAGCCCGGCATGTCGAATGAATTCCAGGAATTGCAGATCAACGACGATGAAAATGTTTCGCCCCGAAATTCTCTGAATCCTGTTATGGACTTGAGAACGGAAATGGAGCGAGGATAATAAGGTAATCACACGGTTTTGCCGATTATGCATCATATCCATTGACAATGCTGCGATGCCCGCAAAAGCTGTCTTGTCGAAGAGGGTGGGGCTCCATGGACGCAGGATTCGCACCTGTGAATAAATCGAGCAACTCTGACACGAGGAGCCTGGCGTAAGACTTAGGAGATATATGGAGCGCGGAACATGACCGAAACGAGCTTGCACCGGATGTACGTTCGCTCGTCTTGGTAATCTTTCATTCGATGGAAGCTAATCGAGACGGCAACGCCATGATATGCAGTTATGTATCACTGTTCTGGTTATTTCAGATCGGGATTAGCTCAGCCCACCTGCAAATTCGATACTCGAGGTAAGTAATCGAGTATGGAGGTTTTAACGATCAGGTTTGATTATCGGAAAATGGAGATGTTCTCTGTATTTTACTAGGGTAGATTATCACTACCAGTTGGGTCTTAGAGGTTATAGCGTATACGTACCTTAGTAGATGCCCTTTTGGTATTCACCTGTCACGTATTTTATCTCGCTTCATTTGTAATGTTTCACATGTCTTTAGACCAGAACTTGATGGATTTCTGAAAATCATAACCTCGAGTACATCTTCATACAAAGACTACAGTATACAAAGATGAGACTTTACTATCACGACAACCAAGCTGTAAGCTCCCATGGATATCTCAAGAAGTAACACTGATTCTTCCAGGGCGACTGCCGCCTTCCTCACGATTCTGGGGTTGGGCTTTCCCCAAAAGATCTTTCGGCCATCGGAGTGCTCTACCATTGCTTTCCACCTTCATCTCCTTCGTCTTCTTCCAACCTCGAGAATCTCGCCAAAACTCGCAACTACGCCAACCGCGATGAGATTACTGTTTCGCCAAGCGCCATGGGTTCGGCGTACGAGGATAAGATCAAGATGTTCTTTGATGAGCACATGCACGAGGACGAAGAGATCCGATACATACTGAAGGGGAACGGATATTTCGACGTCCGCGACGCAGATGACAAGTGGATTCGAATCAAAGCGGAACCGGGTGACCTGCTTGTGCTTCCAGCTGGTATATACCATCGGTTCACTGTAGATGAGGACAATGTATGTATCTAACGACTACTGGTGCAATGCGACAGTGCTAACTAAGCCTCCATTCAGTACATCAATGCTACCCGTTTGTTCCAGACTGAGCCAAAATGGGCGGCTTTGAATCGCAGCGAGGAGACTGAAGCTAATGATATCCGCAAGAAATACCTAAGCTCTCGCGGACACACGGACTAAGAATACCTAGTATTTAGGAATCAAACCAAGATTGCTTGCATTGATATTCTTCTTCCTCTACAGAATTGCAACATCTGTCTTACCACCAAGGATTCGTAGTAGACTGTCAGTTTGTGTTTCAAGCACTTCCAATCCGTACTCAGGACGGTTCTAGTGGAACGATACCTACTTTGGGCGATTGGTTGATCTGGGCTTCTGCATTCTAGTGTCTTTCCCATTATCAAAAACCGCCCTGAGTGGGCACGTTATTTGTTTCATGCCCTGGTACGCTATATATTGATCCCGTCATCCAGGGAATAACGCTCGGAACCGCACTAGTGGGGCAACCATTGGGGCTTAAATCCTACTCGGACTTTGCCGCTCATACCTAGTCGCACGACTTCTGCACCCACTGGTGCCGGATCTCGGTTTATAGCTCAACTTGCTGATAAGGAAGTACCTTTATGCATTTCTCGTCGATCCGTGTGCAGCTAGATCTGTCTCCCCCCCTCATAAGGTACGCTTTGCAATGTCCGAAAGGGCTTGGCATACCGCCCCCAATCTACATAAAGCGCTGCTTACGGCTCTTGATTATATGAACCACCAGTGCCACCTTGGACTACTGCTGCTTCCGTTATACACATGAACATGTCTTTCAAAACGCCTATAGTTCCGGGCCTCGATATCAACGCCGACTATGGACCTCAGATCAATGCTGTGGCCATTTTCTTTATGTGCCTGTCATTTGCTACGGTTGTGCTCCGTTTCTTTTCACGTGCTTATACGAAGATCGAGATTGGCAAAGATGATTGGCTATTGTTAGGCGCTGCAGTATGGCTCTTGATCCCGTTCCCCTTGCTTTCATCTAATAGCTCGATCTTCAGATCTTCTCTTGGGGCTATACTGCTACAGTGATTGCGGAAGTGGAGCTTAATTACTACGGGCAGCATATAAGCAAGTCGGACCCATTTCATGTCGAGGAGTTTTTCAAGGGATTGTACGGCTTAGCGATTACCTATCCAATTGCCCTTACTCTCAGCAAACTCTCCCTCTTGGCCTTGTACTGGCGGATTTTCCGTGGGACAAAGGGAAAGCTTCCAATACAGATAGCGGCGGGGCTGAACATTGCCTGGATGATTGCTGCAGTATGTATCGGATCTTTAACACTAGTTAGTGCTGTTCTGACTGCCGTTGTAGGTCTTTGTCGGATTTTTCAGCTGTACACCTGTTCGAGGATTCTGGGACCTAAATGTCCCAAGCCGATGCATTAATTACAACATCTTTTTCACCTCCAATGAGGTTTTTACAATTACGCTAGACCTAATAGTCATACTTATACCCGTCTATTTTATATCAAATATTCAGAGATCTCTCTCCCAAAGACTTTCCATAAGTAGTACCTTTCTTCTCGGCCTTGTGTAGGTACCATCACTTCCTAATAGAATCCGTGTTGATCCTGGTGCAGTGTGACTGTGGTCTCAGCGGTACGACTATGGCGTCTCGTTCTTGCCCAAAGATTACCTGGATTCGATCCTACGTGTGAGTTTTCACGTGTATGGCATCTTTACTTTGAGCTAATTCGCATCGCCCAGTTGACGAAGTGGACGCGGCACTGTGGGCCATTATTGAACTGAACCTTTGGGTATTTGTCGCTTCAATCCCGTCGTTGCGACCTCTCGTTGGGAAAATCATCCGTGACAGATCGGAGAGGACCCACGTTGCATTGCCAGGACAGTATTATTCTGGAAGTGGCTCAAGCAAGACCCTCAAAGAGCGATTATGGCCCTCGAAGAATAGATCGGTGCCTCGCTCAGGCGGTTATGCTGCCACTGGGGCCGAGTCGTTGCGATCTAACGAACACATCCTGGGGCAGACAGGAGAGGACCCAGTCTGGACACCGGGTGGTGTGGGCCGGAACGCTGAGCGCAATATTCCGCTGAAGCACCTTCCCGGCATACGAGTAGATAGAACTTGAGGTCTTGGCGATTCAGCATGACTTACTGGAAATGCAATACCTAGAACATGGCCGGTACATGACGGGATTGTATGAACGGAATGTATCTAGACAGTTGTTGCCTACCTACCTTATCACTTAGGTTTGAGAGTATGAAGATTTGAGGGTTCGAGGTTCCAGCTACCAGGCTAAGGTTGCCCGCATCACACGTGGTAGGTACATTAGCCTCGAAATTGTACGGAACTTCCCTTACACCACCATGGTCCACGTGTTGAGAATGCACTAAGGTATTACCCCGCTCCCGGAAGCCAATCGTGCTCAACTATGTACCTTAAGGTATATAACAGTCCGTCCCGACGCATGACACATGACGCATGGGGCTGCGGCGCGTTTCTGGAAAGGATCTTTCTTACCTATCTCCGTACCGTACTACTAACTAGTAGTACCACAGTACGAGCAGTCGGAAATAATGCGAAAGCTTTGATGAGAAGTTTCTACCCTATTGGAGGGTGAAAAGTAGGAATCATCCTGTGATTACCCTATCTCCATGATGGAGTCTTCTCACGCCAACAAAAACTCTCATCCTGCTCGATCAACAAGGCACACCTTTGCCGGCTTCCTTATCGACTTGGATGGTACTATTATAGACTCTACAGAGGCAGTGGTGAAACACTGGCAGAAGTGAGTGATAGCTTCCTCAGGAACCCCTCTTCCCGTTTCGTCACCCCGAGGAGAAACTTCAATCTCGATGGTCCATACCACTGTTATGCGCCGTATTCGTACTTACGGCACAGTACAGATTAGGTGACGAACTTGGCGTCGATCCCAACGTTATTATCCAGAGCTCGCGTGGCCGACGATCTATCGACACGCTGCGGTTGTATGATCCCTCGAAAGCTAGTTGGGAATGTCAGCCTCATTGCTCCTGGTTATCCCTTAGTCTGCTACTAACCTAGCACAGACGTGAACTACGTCGAAGGCCTCATTCCAAAAGAATACGGCTCCTATGCCGGGGAAATCCCAGGTGCTCGCCAGTTCCTGAACTCTCTGGACAAGACCTCCGCCCTATGGGCCATTGTCACTTCGTGCACCCACACCCTCATGTGTGGCTGGCTTGACCGAATGTCGCTATTGCGACCTCCCGTCTCTGTTGCGGCAGAAGATGTATCCGCAGGGAAGCCGGACCCTGCATGCTACAGGCTTGGGCGCGAGCGCATCGGCTTAGCGGAGGAGCAAGAGGTGCTGGTGTTTGAAGATGCGCCGGCAGGCGTGAGGGCAGGGAAGGCTGCGGGCTGTATGGTTTTGGGGCTTGCGACTACGCACGACAGTGGCAGATTAAAGGATGCTGGCGCGGATTGGGTGGTGAAGGACCTGAGGAGTGTGGAGTTGGTGGGGAAGCGAGAAGATGGCTGGGAAATTAGCATTGAGGAGATTTGATTGGGAGATACAGATGCAGAGATTGGGATAGACTTTTAATAGACGAAGCTCTGCAGGCGCGCCTGCCGAGTTAAAACCTTCAGATATCATTCCGATCACGACAGCTGCAGCAATGCGATACAGAGCGTCTAATAAGAGGGAGGTTTATTGATTACTGCAAAACATCAAAAAGCTGAAACGTTGACCATACCAAAACCCAGTAGCCACAAGAATGGAGTTCTTCCTCAGCCACACAGCAGGCAGTCTCTGTCACAGCTCCTTTCGTAGTCAATCCATGTTGGTGATACGGCTGAAGAAGAACGCCTGGTGTATTGGAAGTAGGGACGAGGGGGGATTAATAATCTTGGCCTCATAGGGCTGACCACCGCTAGTAGATTTAACCTTTTCTTCCTCCAAGGTAACGAGCTCTCCAATATACAATATGTCCCATACGACGTCGATATATCAACACAGAGCAGAGGAATAATCACGAACGAGACGTTACTATTGCACATGGTGCTGGCTGTGCATTGACAGGTCGGAGAACGGCTTGAAGGAATGATTACCTGGAAGACTTATGAGCCCGTTCTTGTCTTTGATTGTAGCGTGGTTATAAGTATTATCATTGAGTGTGACAATATACGGGCGTGTTGGAAAATTGCCATGTCCGATCACTCTGTTACCATGCGAGATTTCAACATGCATCTTGGAAGAGAGTGTCTAGTACGCCAAAGAAAAAGTTTTTAAGGAGCATCTCCAAGCCTTGCTCGAGCCCAAACACTGAGGATGGCGACTTGAACCCTTCAAGAGAGATTTACGGCGGCCACCAAGCCCAAGTCTGACAAGAGGGAAAGTTTATGGGATCACTAACATGCAATGTTTCGAAAGGTAATGGAGTCCCAACGGAACGTTTTGAACTCGTGGGCATAAGGGTGGAGAACTCGGTCCTAGGGCCGAGACTACGGAATCTGTCAATTTTTTCTTCACTGCAGGTCTAGAGAGATTCATGGAAGACGTGGAAGACGTGGAAGATGTTTGGGCGGTTTTTGAGTGATCAAGCAGCGAGTTGGTGGGGTTTAGAGCACATGGGAAAGTGATCCAGAAGGTCTTCAACATTTGGATGACTTCTTCTGAGTACAAGTGCTGTGCTGACGAGGACTATCTTACTGCGGAACAGTCCTTGATGCTATCAGTGTGGTAACGAGCCTATATATTCTTCTTTCTGTCAAGAAACACTTTTTGTTGGAACAATCGATTCTTTCTACATCTCGCATATTGTACTCTGGATACCTTGTCCATGCATACCTGATGTGTTGTCCTTGGGTTGGATATCGATAGGTCTCCGTTAGGCTCAGGACGAAAGGGCCTAAACTAGTCTACTCACGTGGGGACACAAATACACTAATTGGTTCCATCTTTCCCAGAACAATCACTAGAAGTCACTTTCTGTGGTCTCTTGAGGTGAGACAAGCGTGAGGCCTGTGTCTACCCGGCTGCTGTACTAGCCTCTTGCATGAGCCAGGTCATAGGCTGCTGTGTTATGATTCTAGTGGATCGAAATCAGCGTCTACGTTCGAGACATAGTAAAAGATGCCATACATCCTCTTCGAACGTCCTTGGGCACTCAGAAGAATTTGGCATCGCTCCCCTAGGCCACCAATACGATGGACCCAGCCACTGCAGTAGGTCTTGCTGCTAGTGTCGCTCAAATAACAACTGCCACCACGCAGGTTGTTGGCTACATCAATGATATCAAAGATGCGCCGAATGATCGGGCTAGGCTTGCAATAGAAATAGCCAGCCTTACAACCGTTTTCACTTCTCTGAGATACAGAGTAGAAGAATCGACTTCGAGTGACCCCTGGCTTTTGGGCGTTCGGTCGCTAGGTGTGGACAATGGGCCACTTGATCAATTCAAAGAGGCTATGGAACTTCTGGCAGAGAAGCTGAAACCGCAATCTGGTTTAAAGAAATTTGGGTCGTAGTTGCTTTGGACGCTTGATCAGAAAGTGATTGTTGATATTTTGTCTCGCATAGATCGTATAAAATCGCTTGTTGGACTTGCTTTGCAAAGGGATAATCTGTGGGTTTTCGTTGTTCGTCATTGTCGTCTGCATGATACCATATTGTTGGTCTCGATTATCTAACTCTACCTGTTCACCATTCTATGTTCTTGCCGTTTCGATCGTCTTAGAAGATTCTGTCTACACAAGCGTCACATTCGCTGATTAGTTACAGCGATTTATCACATGCAGTCAAAGACGATCTCACCAAGGTGGGAGACACTGTTTTGTCGGTCAGAGATAATATTGCAAAATTGCAATTAGATTGTAATTCGAACCGGATACTACTCCCACTGTTGATAAGAAGCTAATGTAATCTAGCGCAAGAGGACCGCGAAACCCTACGCTGGCTTTCTCCCCTAAGCTTCTGGAGCAAGCAAACTGATACTTTCGATAGAATTTACGGGGGAACAGGGAGGTGGCTGTTGGACGCCGATGAATTCAAAAGATGGATATGTTCTTCTGATGAGACCCTCTGGTGTCCTGGAATGCGTAGTGTTGCTCCCTGAAATTTATTGTACTCACATCGTGCTGACAAGCCGAAGCCGGCGCTGGTAAAACCACTCTTGCGTACAAAGACTCATCACGACTGATTTTTCGCTCACAAGACTAAAGTGTGGACGTGCCCAGGTCCTTTATCATCAATCATCTCGAGCATCAATTCAGATCCCAAGATGTCGGTATCGCTTACATCTATTGCAATCATAACGAATGAGATCAAACGCCAGTGAATTTGCTTGCTAGTTTGCTAAAACAAATCATGGAACGCCGCTCTATCATGATGAAAGATGTTAGAGACATGCATAATAGCCACAGTAGCAGGCCAACTCGATCATCACTGGCTGAATACTCATCTATGTTGCTAAAAGGTCGTACGTGGCTTCTCAAAGGGTTTTATCATTATCGACGCCCTGGACGGATATATTGAGCAGAACGGCACCAGAGAAGTCTTGATCCGAGAAATTCAAGCATTGCAGCCGGACGTGCATTTGTTGGTAACCTCTAGATGTGTGCCAAACATCCAACAAGAATTCGGATCTCTACAACTGGAGATTCGTGCTAAAGACGACGATATTAAACATTATCTCGCAGCGCGAATCTTCAAGGCGACTAGGCTGCGATGTTATGTCAATGAGGACGAAGGATTACAAGAAACTATTGTCGATACGATTATTGAACGTTGTTAAGGCATGTATGTCTAGTCGCAAACAATGCTTCGCGGAGCTTTACTGAGAGAAAGTCAGGTTTCTACTCGCCCAGCTTCATATCGACTCGCTAGCCAAAAAGTCTAATCGAAGAGCAATCCGCCTGGCCCTCGAAATTTTACCCAGAAAGTTGGACAGCACTTACGACGAAGCTATGCAGAGGATTGAGAACCAATATATCGATAATGCTAATATAGCACATGGAGTCTTGTCCTGGATAGTCTATGTTAATCGACCGTTGAATATTAGAGAGGTTCAGCATGCCTTGGCTGTTGAGCCTGAGCTGACATACGTTGGCGATGACGTCCTAATTGATGAAGACCTCCTCACATCTGTATGCCTGGGACTTCTTACGGTCGATCGCGATAGCAAGATAATTCGGCTGATACATCATACAACTCAGGAATACTTCGAGCGAAAGGAACCGAACTATTTCCCTGATGCTCACAGAAATATTACGACAACCTATCTTACTTATCTTTCACATCACACAACCCCCGGACGTTCCAGTTTTGGCTTGGCCCGAGCCCTGAAAACCCCCGAAAGTTTGCTGTCAGCCTATGCTTTTCTTCAACACACCGCTCGGAATGGGGGCCTTGTTGTACGGGGATCTATAGGGAATAGTCTTTCGGGCTTTGCGTCAGACCTAAACGAAGCAGTTAATGAAACCTCTCTAAGACAAGCTGGAAGCGTTTTTTTATACGCGTCAAGCTCCATGGCAATAAGCATATCTCTCGCCTCCGGCTGGCCGTATGTTCCGATTTGCAGATCACGTTGGTGAACTTGATATGCAATGACGTCGACGTAAATAAGCCAAGAAGAGAGGCTAGAAGACATGTATTCGTGTGGTGGTATCGTATGGACTTGTCTACGTCAAACAATTGTTGCTAGAGCAAGGAACCAAAGACAATATGAAGCCAAAATATCAGAATGTACCGCTACACCTAGCAACGGCATGAAATTCCAGTTCGCCCATTTCATGATTGCTAGAGGAGAGTACGGATATAGAAGTAGAGCTATCTACGTCACACGGTCTGGGATCTCGCCATGAAAAATGACTACACTAACAGCATAGAGACATTTTTGAATGGCAGCACCAAGCCAATAGGAGTGGAATTAGTTGATGGAAATTGAAAACGAGATGAATGGTTATCTAAATGACGGATTTCTGGATGGCGGTTCCTTGGACCAAACTAGTTTGGCGTTTCACAGATGAGACCAGAGTCCCAGCCTACTACCTTGGGTGACATCGCTTGAACAACATTCGAATCTGAACCTTTCCTTCGTGAAGCACCCTCCCCCAGACTAAGCGAACAGAAGACTTTCACTTATATTCCTAACTCCCAACCACAAGCAATGGACGAATCATCCGCTCACGCGCTTCTAAATGGCTATCTAACATACTCGATGAACGACTAACCCAACTCCATTAACCGACTCAATCAATATTGTGACCATCTCAATTAGTTGATGAACTTTCCACTTGAAGAGACCGTCAATCCCATCGTTCATCCCAACAGACAAAAGGCACATTTCACTGACCTGTATCGACCTCCTTGTCAATCTCAATCTCAATAGGTTCACAACTTCATCCTCTATACATAACCATTCCGTCCTCACTCCCCTCACTACCTCTTCCCTTTGTTCCCCCCTACTCTTAACCCCTTACACTACTTCCCCCCAAGCGTCCAACAATCCGATCTCGCTCTCATATGTTTCTTGATCTCAAATCAACCATACATCGTCCCCCCCTCACTCACCCTCATATGTTTCTTACTCTCAAATCAACCATACATCGTTCCCCCCTCACTCACCCTCCCTCTCTTACTCTATACACACCTCTCCTCTCATACCAGAAACGTCCGTCCACAGACGCACTCACATCATAAATAGTACGTGTACCTTAAAAGCCAGCACCGAAAGAGATTCCAAACAGTCTCAAGCATGATATTCAATATTCAAATATTCAACACAAAGAAAAGCGACCACCCCGAGAAAGATGATCAGATAATCCTATAAAACAGGTGTCAAAAAGTTTCACCACCTTTCCATATCCACAGCATCATCCCATCCCATGTAGTAGAAAACCCCTTATCACACAACCCAACTTGGTCCTCCCCCCCCCACCAACTTATCACCCACAACACCGCGCACGCTCCTCCAAACAAAGATAGTATACCCAGAAAAAAACAACAACACATCGCCACCTTTTTTCCAAACAAAATCTAAGCCAAGCCAAGCCAAGCCAAGCCATATCCCATTCCCAAAAAACCACCAATACCAAAAAAACCCCAAAACCCAAAATCCAGAATATCCCCCCCGCACTGAATCCATAAGAACCCATATCTATTCCCCAGTTAACCAATCCCATCACCAATCCCACCACTACCACTACCACCACCACCAATCCCATCACTACCACCACCAATCCCATCACCATCACCACCCACACCACCACCACCACCACCACCCACACCACTACCACCACCAATCCCATCACCATCACAACCACAACCATCACCATCACCATCACCACCATCATCACCACCACTACCACCATCCACAACCACCACAACCCCACCTATCCCATCATCACAAAACGACCCCATCTTCTCTCCCTACCGCACTCCAAGAACTACATACAGTACTCCAAACATCCGCAGCACCAAACCCCCCCGAGAAATCCGCCTCACGAAAGATAAAGATAAATGGTCCGATAAGTTTGTATTTGCGCTATTCTGTTTGCTCGATTTCTGCTTTCAGCGAGGGGTTTAAGTTGGCGCGGTTTGGCTGTAGGTTTTGTGACAAGTGTAGTACTCGATGTTTTCCAACAAGCTGAATCCAAACATGCCCAGGGAAAAGCTATGTATGCTGGCACTCAACCCCGCAAAAACCGCCTCGTCCTACGTAACCACCATGCACTTCACCGCACCCCCCCAACCACCCATCCTTCCAATCCCCACCTCCTTAACCCTCTAAAATCATCCATGCCCTCCCCGTCCATATCCCCCTCCCCACCATCATCACCACCCTCACCCTCCCCCTCCCCATTCTCCTCCCCAAGACACAACTCCCCCAGCAAACTCCACAAATCCTCCCCCTCCCCCACCCTCACCTCCACCACCGCCGCATCCTCCCTCCTCCTCATCTCCTCTTCCATCTCCGCCACCCGCCTCGCCCCAAACCCTCGCTCGGACCCCGGCCACGGGATCTTGATCTCCAGGAGCTCCCAGTCTTCGCTTCCGGGGGCGGGTTCGCCCCAGCCGTTGGAGGGGATGGTGCTGTCGAGTTCGCGGAGTTTGGAGACGGGTTCAGTGGGTTGGCAGGGGGTTGGTGGGTGGGGTGGAGAAAGGGTGGCGGGGTGGGGGCGGTGGGGAAGGCGGTAGGCTGGGGCGGAGTCGGCGCGGCGTTTGCCGGGTGCGTTGGAAGGGGGCTGTGGAGGGGGGTGGGGGTGTAAGTCTTCGTGGGCGATGGCGACGCGGTTGACGGTTAGGGGGTTTGGGATTGGATTCGGTGGTCCGTCCGCGTCCTCGATCGGTGGGCGATTTGAACCGGCTGCGGTCGGGGACTCATCGGCCTGGGCTAGGTCTTCGTGCTGCTGGTCCTCGGCGGCTGCTTGCTTTTTCTTCGAGCGCTTCACGGGAAGGGGCGCTTCGGAGGAGTCCCAGGTGCCGTCAGGGACTTGCACTGTTGATGGCTCGTCTGGGTGTGCGGGGTCTTCGGGGTTGTTGTAGTACTGCTCCCAGGTGCTGTCTGCAGGATGGACCGGGGCAGACTCATGCTCAGCCTCGTACGGAGCGTCCGTATGGTTGTCATAGTCCCCGTCGCCATGGCCGCCGTGATTATCGTCGTAATTGCCAAAGTAGTTACTATGGTAGGATAGAGCGGCGTCTTCAGCATCCAAGTCGGCCGCAATCATTTGAGCGATCAGAGCTGCGGTAGCGTCATCGGGGTCGGTGGATGGGGATGCCATTTTGGGTTGTTGAGCAATTTCCGCGAAAGGTATTCTTTGTGTTGCAGCGATATATTTAACAGCACGAAAGATAGATAGGAAGATTGTAGCTAGAGGTAAAAGCTTTGAGTGTTGAGCCCTTAAGAGCGAGTTGCTTCTAATACTAGATGCGGAAAAGTAATTGATACCGTAGCAATGTTCAAGACACAAAGTTGTATGATCTTTAGAGTATGGAGCTGAGAGCAAGGTGTGTTTGATAATTGCAAGAAGAATGATAAAGGGGTTATGTGAATATGCGAGAAGCGAGAAGGATGTGTTGCGAAAGAAAGCCAATAGGGAAGGAGCTGTGAATCATTAAAAGCGTCGAGCGAATAAGGTAGGAACTGTGAATATGAACATGTGTCGGTTGCAGAAGAAAAGCGTGATCTATATTTCTTCATTCATTACTCAGAGGTTACTCTATGCCAGAAGCAAAGGTGTCCTCCACAACGGCAAACCTTCCGTTCGTTGATTTCAGCATTCCAAGATTTGGCTGCACGAATTGATAGCGGTCTATAGGACAGGAGTAATTGAACATATGTTTTGGGAGCAATCAGGCTGCACATATAATAGACGAGTGACTACCATCTGCCATGAAAAAGCAAGTGCTTGGATCCCTGGTCTTCCAGAAAAGAGCACTCGGATGCACATACTTTCTCGACGAGCATTGAAATCACAGAATGGGTAGAAGCACAAAGTGCAAGGCCTCATTAGTTAATACGCATGCCAAAAGTAGTAGGTGCTTGGAAAGGGATGGAATCCTATCAAAGTATTGCTGTTTGCAATACGGACCGCATAGAAACCGAAGACAAGGTCCCGTCCAGAACGAGTCGCACCCAATAATTTAATCAATAAAAGTAGTACCACTGTCGCCCTCCACGCCTTCAACTCCTACCTAACGTTGACTTGCACTAGTCTACAAATCAATCAAGCTACCAGTCGCCTGGTTCTGGTTCTGATGTGGTTGCTGGCTACCAAAGGGATTATTGCTTGTTTGCCCGAAAGGACTCCCTCCGAAGCCATTGATACCAGCGGGTCCTGTTTGTGCAGGTGCCATCCGATTCTGCTGCCCGAAAGCCCCAGCTGAAGCTTGTGGCTGTGGCCCGCCCGTAAATTGCTGACTGAAAAACGGGTTGTTGCCTGTCTGTGCTGCGTGCAATCTATTCAAACCTTGACCAGAGCTGTTGACAAAGGTCCCAGGCGCGGTATGCTGAGACGGGATTCGGAGGTCTCCTGTGTTGCCAAAAGTATCCATACCTTCACCCGATGCAAGTAAAGCGTTAAGACGGGCATGCTGTGGGTTTAGATCCTTCTGTGGCGTTGGAGGTGCTTGTGGTGCCGAGTACGAGGAAATAGGATTGAATGATGATTGACCGAAGTTTGTAGTAGTATTTTGCTCCGCAAGAGAGTTGAGAGACGGTGGCAGCTGCTGCTGTTGTGGTTGAGGACGGTTAAAGGACGAAGCAAATGGATTGTTAGAACCAGTAGGAGCAGGTTTGAGTGCGTCTGCTTGCGCTTGCTGATTAGTAGCCCAAGGATTGTGACTGCCAGCGACAGGAGAGCTGAGCGGCTGCTGCGGCTGCTGCGGCTGCTGTTGGAATTGAGAACCAAAGTCATTCGGCTGCTGTGCGTACGGGTTGTTCATGTTGTTGAAAGCGGTTTGTTGAGGCTGAATTGTCGACTGCGGCTGCATATAGTTTGCTTGTGGCTGTTGAAATTGAGACTGGTCAAAGCCTGTTTGTTGGGGTTGGAAGCCATTTTGATACTGAGAGCCTGTCGGCTGCGAGTATGCATTGTTGAGAAAACCGGTAGTCTGATGTTGCTGAGGTTGCTGATCGACCGGGTTCCCAAACCAATCTACAGCGCCTTGCTGCTGGTATCCTTGGTTGTAGCCTGTGAACTGTGGTTGAGCAGCAGGCGCTGGAGTATCATCAAACAAGGAAGAAGCGTTGCTTTCTTCTAGCTCTCGTCGCCGCAGTTCCTCCTCTTCTTTACTTAATTTGATCGCCTTGGCTAAGTCATCGTCATCAACAGGCGCCGCGTTACCCTTGGCTCTTCGCTTCTTGTCTTCTTCGGCTTCGTACTTGCTGGCCTCAAGCGCAAGCCTATACTCTGCATCCTCCTCATCTGTACCCTGCTTGCGTCGGTCAGGTCGCTGGCGTCGTGGGGTTGGAGGGTCGCTGCCGCCTGTGTAGCCAGATCCTTGGGGACCATATTCCTCAATACCAGTGACTCTTGATTTCCAGGTCTTTCGATCTGATCTCTCCGTGCGTAGGCGCTCTTCGTCGAGTACAAGTGAGGTAAGCTCTTTGGCCGACACACGTACTGCCTTTTGTCAGCTTCCTACAATCCTAACTTGATGGTCGAACAGACCATTTTGCCCAACATCCTTGCTATCGTCATCGACATACTGGAATTCTCGGAGGGTCTTGATAAGGTAGACGTTTTTTCGCGCCCAAGTAACCACAAGCTCTGATCCCTCATGAAGACAGTAGTCTAAAACTTTCAGTGATTTGAGAACATGGCGCCAGTTCTTGCCTTTGTCGTTCATTCGCTTATCTAACATGTCCATGATCTCATAGAAGTCATTGGAGCTTTTCAATTATCAGTAGATTGACCATCAATGTCACCCAAGAAACCTACCCATTGAAAGTTAACTGTGCGATCTCGCTCATATCGGTGCCAGTAGGACCCCAGGGATCATTGCTGGTTGCTTGAATTGGATCAGCCAAAGCTCCAATACCCTAGCAATCCGCTGTCCATACCATTTCGGACCTTGATCTGCACTTGAGAGTACCCCTTGGTGATATTCTTCACCCCACGGACGACCTTCGACATCCTAGCGCTGTTTGGACTGTTTCCTTCTCTAACAAACTCTTAGTATACGCAGAGCTGGAGGCGAAGAAAAGAGTGTCGGACGTGGTACTTCAGACAAGAGAAGAAGCCTTATTATCGGGAGTGCATTGAACGCGAGTATTGGCAGGTGATGAGATTGCGCCTATATAGCAGTTCATATGGCTTCTTTCGTGTCTTCTCATTAATGAATGACACGGTAAGGCGGGTAAATTTGTCTGGAGTAGTGAATGGCTTTGGAGTTTGCGTGCGTAGGTTGCGCAATACTTGAGTTACACATGTGACGTTTAAGGTGAACAGCCTTCGTAATCGTCGGTGATGCGACTATTCCGTACACTGACAGTATTCTAAGCTTGGCCACTCGGCGAAACCTTTGCCCGTAAAACTCCATCTCCATCTCCATCTCCATCTCCATGACTTGCACGGTACGCACGCATCAACTTACTTGGTACGTACTGTAGTATTTGGCGGTCCAGCACATCGGTCCTCTCAGAGTCCTAACTGTTCGGGATTGCTACCGAACCTGGCACCATGCCTCCTCGGCTTTCCCCTCGCTTTTTGCGGCGCTTTTTGCGGGGCTATTGGCGGGACTTGAAGAAAGAATTATTGTCCCCGTTCAATCGCTTATGCGATTTTGCCACAGGTTCCGTTTTCTACCAATGTGCTAAGCATTTTGATTATGACGACGAGGAGAAGGGCTTTACCGAGCTACATCAGCTGGCTGATACGCGGCGCAATGCCGCCGGAAAGGGGGAGGCGTCGAACGAGGCACAAGCAGGAGTCCAGGACACGTGGTCTAGGAGTCAAATACATGCTCAAGCGGTAAACTCTACTACTGGAAGAATTGCCAACGGGGTAGAATATCTGTTGACCTTCCGACCATTCGATTCTCTATGGCAACATCAATCTATGAGCCAATCCTCGGATCAATGACCTATGGTAGACAATCACCTATGCAAGCTGTTTGAATCTTAGCACCGACGTGCCCCAGAACAGTCGAGTTACGGCAGAAGTGGGTGATCTACTACACGTGGGTAGAGTTAAGAAGTGGACTCCTGCAAATGGCAATACGTATTGGACTGTCACAAGCTACTCACGTCTCCGCTGAGTTGTGATCTACCATCAGAGTGTCTAGCTCTGCAGGACTTGGACTGAAAGATACTTTGCGTGAAAGTCAATGCTTTACATGGAAAATAAGAGTGGAATGATGGTAGGCGTGTCATCACAATTTCCCTGTACCAGTGAGTGTAAAAATTCGGGTTACAACAAGCGGCGAATTGTTGTCTCGGCAAAGCCGATTATTCTACCACGACTTTCTGCACTCACTGGTGCTGTCGGGCACTCCTGATGTAATCTCACCTACACAACTGCTGTAGTTAGGGATGGCTCATGAGCATCAAGTACAACGACTCGTGCTTTCGTGGGTCTTCTCATTCCAAGTGCCATTCCAGTACCTTGGCAGAGGCCCGCTTAGACGTTTATGATCACATCAATTATGTCAAAGATAAACAGAGTGGCATCATCGGTGGCTCTGAGCCAGGCGGACCTGTGCCCTGCAGAGTCTGACAGACGCTCCCTGCGGTAACTGGCAATGTAGTGCATTGCGCTTATGCGAATTATTGTGGCGGCTGTACCTGTTTTGATTAAGTACCCAAGCCAGCCTTCGAATGCTTCGTTATTTTATTGTGCTGAATGCTATTGAAATAGTGCCTACTTGACTTATCACATCTTCAAAAAACCATGTTTCAGCTGTCCAATGTACTCATCTTGATTTTCTCCACACGCCTAGCAACAAGTGCTGCAGTCAACTTACCAGTGGAGTCTTCGAATCCACTCGGTTTGACGTCTCTCTGTCAACCGAATCCAGGGCATTCTGAATGTTACTGTACCGACTCTGCAAGCTGGACGATCCCGGGGTTCGTTAGAGAAGATTGTAAGGATGCTACTGTTCGCATGTTCGTAACCGAGGTTGTGCTACATGACAAAGAGAAGTTCAAGTTCATGGCTCAAGGCGCCACTTCACTGCCTGGACTTCCCCTTATGCAGACCCCTCGAACATATGTGTCTGGTGAGTGAAGGGCCACAGGAGAACCTTTCTAGTTTTTATAGCAAGTTCCGCTAATACTAAGTCGCATGCAAATATCAAAGAAACCTGCACCATAGCGATTGTGATGTTGGGTGACCTTCCTACTTATATTCCGGGAGGTCGTGCGAGTTTCCACAAAACCGACATCGCTTCTTTCTCAGAACTTTTTGACGCTGCAGCATTTGTATCTGCTCGGTGCCTTGGAGATGACAGATTGGTGGGCTGGTTTCAGAGTGGTAAGATATGGAGCATTCTTATCAACGTTCTACATCTCGGACGTCTTAGGACGCTTCGTTGACCATGCTTAATCAAAAAGGTACGAGACGAAGCATTGGCGTCCTTCTATATGCTACAGGCTCAGATATTGGCCGCGAAATCACAATAATAGCGAGGTCGCAGAATACGAGATTGAGTCGAATATGAACGCTGAAACGCAAAGACAAATGTTGTCAGCAGAAAAATGATTTCTTCAATTCCTTCCTCATGTGGTGAGCTAGATGCTTACATAGTGATTAGCGTTGGCTACAGGGACTGGCTCGCAGAGGTGAATAGTCGTTCCTTAGGGGGTACGAAACCGGGACTTTGGGCATGTCGCCGAGCAGAAACTGGATCGAAGCCCCGGAAAGCTCTGCAAGCTGGCTGGTCGATGTGGAATTATGTTGGGATAGCTCGTCCTGGTGCCCTTCCCCTAAGAAATATATCGCAGTGCATCTGTCCATATCCTACTGAATTGGAGCATGCGAACGTGAAACGCTAAGACCTAGATCCAGCGTTACCTAAGTTCCCACTTACAACAACCACAAGTATCGCAGCGTACGCAGCCGTAGCTGCAAAGGTCTTAGCTTAGCGAATCTTTCTGAAAAGGCCGACGCTGATGGCGAAAGCTCCGAGCGAAGCTTGCCATCATCCACAAAGACGCGGTTGCGGAATTGATCAAACAAGGACTGAGTATTGCGCCCTATCCATCCATTCCTCCGCATCGGCGAAAGGTAGCATGGGTGTCGGTAGAACTCGCTCAGAAGGTTCGTTCAGATCTGTATCTGGTCCGCGCGTTCATCGTAATGAGTCGGTATTGTACCTGCCATTTAATTTTTGGTTGGACGGGATGGATGGCTGAATTGTGAGAATCGGGATGAACGTTCGCGAAATTAGAGTCAATGCCCTCCCTCCCTGGGTATAGGCGTGTCTGGGAAACCTCGTCGGACTCATTTCAGAGCTGATAGCTAGGAGACCATGTACGGTGGTACCTTTTCCTAGCCGAAGGATAGTAGCATCTGATGTTGACTGGCCATCTTCAAGTCCATCGACATAATTGTCAAAGGTTGTGCGAACCCATTCTTGCATCGTAAATGTATTGGGGCATGAAGACTGCGCCGTTGGAGACTGTGAGACGCCAGAATCCGGGCGACGACAACATAGAAGGCAGCATCGACAGGGAACGTCTTTAGAGATTCTAGGATATATGTACTAGTCTATCTGCCAATACCTTCAATCCATAAGCCCTCGCTTGAGTTGTCCTCTGTGGTTTTCCTTATGCCAACAAACTTCTAGCCGACATCAGACCTCAACCTCCTCCTCCTCCTCCTTCTTCTTCTGTTTTTAATTCCTTTTGGAAGCTGGCTTCTCTGTTGTCGTTGACATCTCCAGGGTCATTGGTGTAATTCATCGCTGCTTGACTGACTGCTAGGTCCCTGCGCTAAGACTTGATCCTCAAATCGCTGTGAGAGTCCAGAGTGCGTTGATAATTGTGGCTCAGACTGCTGAGAGCGGAGGTCGTAATTAGAGTCACCGGCATTGCGTCGCTTCCGTCTGGACTGAGGAGATCCCCTCGCATGCTCCCTAGAGCGCTTGACTTGGGCCCCATGGTCCACTAAGGATGCCTCAAGATCCTGAAGGTGGGTAGTTGTGTTAGAATCCTCGGTTAGTGATGTTCGACACTCTTCGGTAGGCGCTTCGATTGTATAGGTACCATCTGATATTGCATCACTGGCGGGGCTGGAGGCTTGTGGGAACCCCGGATCGGCAGCGGTATGATGTATATCGACTCTCTCGTTTGCGCGCCTGATTGCCTCATCCCTCTGCATCTTTGCCCAGTCCCTAGCGTTTCGGTAGGCGGCAGCACCTTGTCGGAATTGTTCAGTGTTACCAGTCATGCCCCAAGTGTTGAGCTGATGCATGTAATATTCAGGTCGATTTGAAGGATCAGTCGGCTGAGAAGGGTGGATGGTAAACATCTTGAGGGTGCCGCCATGGTAAATGGACGAAATGGTAGAAGCATTATTGTCAAAGGTATGTTCCTCTTGGCCGTATGACTGTAGGCTATGCATACCTCTCGCTCCTAGTGTACCGTCATAGCTCGCTTGCCTGCCAGCCACCGGTAAAGATCCATCCGGTCCCTTTGCTGCCATGAAGAAGTTCGGCGCTATGGGAAGATCGTCTTGTGTTGATGGGATGATATGACCACTGAGCTCATCACGCACCCGCCGATCAAGCTGTTCGGGACGCGCGCCGTAGTATATATCTGGATTGCCAGGTACAAGCGTGCCATCCGTAAGATGGTCGAGGTTTGTGAATGGGATCCCTCCCGAAACGCATTTGGCGTCCCTGATATCTCCTTCGATGATTGGAATTACTGATGTTGTCACTTGCTTCTCCTTCACTGCATCTGCATCTGCTTGTACAAATTCCGCATGCCTTTCTTCTGAGAATTTGGATGGCGAAAGAGAAGTCCGCGGTTGTAAGAGTCGTCGATTGATCTCTTCCCAGTTATTTGGCTTTGCTGGCACCCGACCATCTGGGTGCCTATACGCATGTGGGAAGACACTACCATCAACGAGATTCTGTTGGAAATTTCGATTGTACGGTCCAGTGCTTTTGGTGGTGTTTGTGGTGGGTCTGTTATTCGAAGCGGATCTCGAGTTCAGTCTCGAAACGCGGGAATTAGATGGGGAGCTCATCGCTGGGTTTAGAGGATTTGAAGGTTCTGGAAGCTAGAAATTGGTCAGCATTGAGCATAGCGACTATATCATCCACGTACACCTCGAAGGTCCGATAGATCTGGACCGCCGTGTCTCGTAGTCTGCTTTATATTCTTCAAGTCCTTCGCTCCACAACCGTGAATGTACTCAACGGCTGTTATGATAGGCCGGCAGCTCTTCTTCAGCTCAGCGAGCACACGTCGAGGAACTGGTCGGTGCGGTCGTGAGTAGGGCGGACGGGAATCTAGAGCCGCTTGAGTGTTCCTCCGATCTAACTCTTGTAAAGCACGTTTGGTCAAGTCAATCTTCGACAGGTTGTCCCAGAAAGCTGGTGGAATTTGGGTTCCGTCAGGATGACCGTGCTTTTGCCTCTTGGAGGCGTGTTGTAGAGTTCCGCTGTGCTGAGGCGTGAGCCGCTCTGAATTGCGGCGCTTGCCCAGGTTGGAGAGTTGCGCCTCGGGCATATGGCATCTAGGTGTCGCAATGTTCTGCTGAGCATGAGAGTGAATGTAAGTAAGAAGGGTGTGGATCGAGGTCGCTTGTTCCTTCCGGGGTGGGGGCTGAATTAGTCAGCGCTCCCCCACCACTATTTAGTTCCACCGAGCTCAGAGCTTTACAGTACCCCGCACTAAGTCTTCGCGTGCGCTCCTCAACCAAATCACCACCCCACCTGCATCAACCATTGAACCATCAAATTCAGCTGGGGAACTTCAATATTTGGGCTAGTTATTTAGTAGTATATGACTTATGATTCCCCAATCAATATTTGGTATGCCAGCCCTCCGCTATAATTAAAGCTTCACATCTGCGTGGCATACTGGAAATTAGCCCCTCTATTACCTTCTCCCGTATGTTCCCCCAGGCCTTCTGTAAAATCTGGAACAGTTGGGTTTCAGCTTCCTCACCTTTACTCTTCAGTTTATCCAAATCCGAATAGACTTTATAGGCTTCCTTCTTCAGTAGGGCCCAGAGATTTTCGATGGAGTTCAAATCGAAGCTGTACGAAGGTCACTTCATGACTTCTATACCCATTTCCTGAAACCAGAGCTTCGATTTTCTGACTCTATGTATCGAAGCATTATCCTGCATGAACACTAGTCCTGACTCCCATATGCCAGCCAAATTGTGATCCAAAATCTGAATGTAGAAGGCTGCTGAATAGCCGTGTTTTTTGGATTCGAAGTCCCGATCGAGCAGGTATAAATTCGATCTTTCAGAACCTCAGAAAGCTCCTCAAATCATAATGAAAAAGGGCTTTCCACTGGGAATTTCCATCACTTTATCTCTATCCCATTTCTGTTTGAGAATTTCAAACATCCATTCTGATGTTTTATCTGATCCTCGAGTCACGAATGCTTCATTCGATCAGATGACATTGTCTCATTGATTCACGATTCAATCCTTATGCTTTTTAGCCCATTTTAATCGAAGCAGAGCAACTTCAGGTGTTAATTTCGGTCGCCGAAGAGCTAGTCAGTGAGAAATTCCGTGAGCTCGTAGTGTTGCGTTGAGAGTTCTCGCGTCCAAATCGATCCCGATGTTCGTTTTCAGCTGTCTTCAGGTGATTTTAGGCTTCGATCGTAACTGACGTAACAGTACCCTAGCTGCTCGAGGGGTGATTGATAAGAGTCTTCCAGATCTGAATTTATTAACTCCGGAGAATGTTGTTTGAAGTCTTTCCAAAACGCTCTGAACGATGCTTGAGGGAACGTTCAAACTTCGTGCTATTTAAGTCGATGTAAGACCTAATTTAGCTTGTTCTGATATTTCATCTTTGACGAGCAAAGAAAGCTTCTTTCTAGAAGTCTTGTTACCAGAAATTGAAGTTAATGAAGGTCTTCTGAACATGGTGAATGTAGTTGAAGAAGATGAGTTGTTTTGAAGGTACGCGATTTAACATGTTTTCGCGATTTACGCGAAGACTTAGGAGTATTCCCGGCCCGATGCACGTTCCGGTCCCGTGCACACCCCACTTTACTACTTTCATCTTTCTTCAAAAATCAATTACAAATTCAATATGGCTTCAATTGAGGCAGCGCTTGCAGATCT
>JAABUR0100000906.1_pt1 | contig 58295 bp, 48 predicted proteins | sample 5560091 | NCBI WGS metagenome assembly JAABUR01 (sample SAMN10711879, study PRJNA513375) | rock metagenome | isolation source: Antarctica rocks | place: Antarctica: Victoria Land, University Valley sud | reverse complement strand
TTAGCTAAGAGGACTAGGTTGCAAACGAAGTTTATAATACTACAGACGATCGAGATGGAGCAGAGGGCGAGCGAATGAAGCCATCTGCATTATATTAATTCCTGCTCGAAGGAGTACTGGGTTTTACTCTAATGTACGGCTTGAGGGGGAACAATTGCTAAAGCGTGGGGTATGGTGGGACTAGCAGCATGACGTGTGATCGCTTCTCGTTGTTTTGTTGAATTGACGCTGAACTCAGGTCAACGGTTTCCCAATCCCACCACGAACAGCACAATAGCCACACCAGCCACACCAGCCACAATTCAGGTGCTTTCTCCGGTTTCGCTTGATCACATGTCAAGCCTTATAAATCCCAGCCCTATCATTTCCGCCAGTGCCACCCCTCCACACGCAACGAAATGCACCTTGAGACACTGCTTGTATCTCAATGCCTAATTAACCCTGCTATTGGCTTGCTTGCTCCCCCGCAACTCACGGTCGCTCCTTCTTAAGAGTGCTTCGCCTGTCCTTCCCTCTTTCCCCCGCCATGGCCCCCTCCCTCGAAGAGCCTGTCCAAGTCGATCTCTCCGCCCCTCTAAGGAACACACCGAAATTGGTCGCCCCAGAGCCCGAACACTGTCCTGGGCCCGAGTCCAAGCTTGCAGGAAAGGGTGATGCCTGCGCAGGCTGCCCCAACCAATCCATATGCGCCACCACTCCCAAAGGTCCCGATCCCGACATCCCGCTTATAACCTCCCGCCTCTCAGGCATAAAACACAAGATCCTAGTGCTTTCTGGGAAAGGTGGCGTGGGGAAGTCTACCTTCACAACTATGCTTGCGCACGCCTTCGCATCGAATCCAGACAGCATGGTTGGTATCATGGACACAGATATATGCGGCCCCAGCATTCCAAAGATGATGGGGGTGGAGCAAGAGACGATACATGTCAGCAATGCTGGGTGGAGCCCTGTGTGGGTTGCGGACAACCTCGGGGTAATGAGCGTGCAATTTATGCTCCCAAATCGGGATGATGCGGTAATCTGGAGAGGCCCAAAGAAGAACGGTTTGATAAAGCAGTTCCTAAAAGATGTCGAATGGGGAGAGCTGGATTATTTGATTGTGGATACGCCGCCTGGGACGAGCGATGAGCATCTGAGTGTTAATTCGTATCTGAAGGAGTCGGGGGTTGATGGGGCCGTGGTAGTGACGACGCCGCAAGAGGTTAGTCTGTTGGATGTCAGGAAGGAAATCGACTTTTGCCGAAAAGCGGGGATTAAAGTGCTGGGTATTGTGGAGAATATGTCTAGTTTCATCTGTCCGAGTTGTACGCACAAGTCACAGATCTTCAAAGCCACCACAGGCGGAGCGAGGAAGTTGGCCAAGGAGACCGGAATACCATTCTTGGGAGCGGTACCGCTGGATCCTCGCATTGGGATGGCTTGTGATTATGGAGAGAGTTTCTTCGACAATTTTGCGGAGAGTCCTTCTTGCGTGGCTTTAAGGGCCGTTGTTAGAAGAGTAGGCGAAGAGGCCGGCATCGAGCCCGACGATGTACTGCCAGAGGGTAAGAGATATTGCTGAGGGGTTTTCAATCTCAATATTCTGATGGTCAATACTGTATCTAACCAAGTTTTATCCGAGCATTTACTGGAAGCGTGCATATGCATCAATGGCGCTGGATTGCCTATGTAGATATTTCTCAGTCTAGGTTGTTTCACAAAATGACGTTCTTCTCATTCAACCCACAAGCACACCGCGTTCGCCAGAGGCATGCCTTCACGATTTCATCGTTCCGTCACATGGGTATCATTCAAGTAAATAAATGGGTCTCCACATCAATCCTTATTTAATCCGGTGCTCTTGTGTAATCGATTTTCAGAAGCAGGCGATCGACGCCACCGCCAGTCTTGGGTACGAATTCATCGTTCTCCACAAAATGGATGTCTCTCTGATGGCGACCTCCAGCAGCACGTGCATTATCGATATCCCTCAACGCCTGCACCAAACCCTCTACTCCCGCCGCAATAGCAGAACGAGAATCTCGGAGCTGTCTCTGTATTTCCTGTTCCTCGACTGCGTAATTGGCAAAGGTATCAACAACGCCCACATCGGTCTCCAGGTCAAGGTTCTGCTGAACGGCGTTTAGCCGGTTCATGATAGCAGAAAGGTGGTCTATAGAGGCCATGAAGGCTTTGAGCTTGTTGGTGAAGGGTGCGTCATCGAGGAGAAGCGAGTGGATGAGGGATAAAAGGAAAGTTCTGTGGGCCGAGGCCAGGCTTTCCGGGTCGTGGAGAGATGACGGTGTAGAGGTGTTTTCTAAGCGGAGGTTCGTTCCAGTGCTCGAAACGCTCATATTGAGAGACGGTGAGGAGACCAGCTCACTAGGATCGTTTTCATGGGCTGTGGGTTGGAGCCAAGCGAGGAAGTCCTCCCACGAGCTCTTCACGACTTCACCTTGGAAGTACTCTCCGAGTTCCGCTAGCAGGAAAGCAGCGTGACCAGCTATCGCCCAAATTGGCCGCATACCCTTCACACGATGATCTGCGCGCTGTCTCATCCGTGCTAGAATCTTGAATCTGGCATGATGGTCACTGTGAGACGAGGCTTTTGGTGATGGATGATCCCTTCGTAGAATGGATAAGGTGAATAATTTACTGAGGCGAAGGTGGGCTCTTCTGATCGATAGAAGGTAGCTATGAATGCTGGAGTAGATGTCCACGTCTGATGGAGCTAAGAATAGATCTAGAGGAGACGGTACGCGAATGCTCAAGGCGGTTGAAGTAGGGAATAAGAGGTCATCGAATGTAGTGGCGGATGCAGCGAGGTTGGTCTGACCCTTTCCGTGCGCCGGCGAATCTGCACTTGCAGACTTGATCGAAAGTTTCAAAAACTCACGTGCAAGATCTAGATCCGCGTCTACCTCCTCTTCCTCATCACCATTAGTAGACTGTAGCGATTCTAAGGTAGCCCACGTGCGCGCTAGAACAGCAGAAACCTCCCCCTCCTTAATTAGTATATTACTTAGATCATCAAGAGCTTTCTTTCCAGTCCTTTCCATGGATCGGTTGCGCCTTGCTGAGAGACGCTCATCAGCTGCGGACAGAAGGGCAATAGCAAATTCACCGCGTTCAAGGAGAAAGAAATCTCTTAAAACGCGGAGCAGCTCGAGAACCTTGGACATGGGGAGCAGCTTTTGAAGTGCGTTTCTTGACAGTGAGAGACGAATCGCTCCTATCGCTGCGGACAGGCTCGCAGATGTGATTGGAGAGGTCAAAGAAGACAGGTGGGCAAGGTGCTCGGGGAGCAAGGCTAGGTCTGGGGAGATCCCTTTTGGTGAGCTATATGTAGTCAAAGAATCCCTATCTCTGATATGGTTTAAAGATTTTCCGATAAAGAGGATAGAATTCGCAGTGGACTTTGTTACGAAGCTTGGAATAAGAGTAGAATTGATGCCATACGAATATATCAATACACCCGGTTTGTCCCTCCTCTTATCACGTGTGATAAAGAAATCCGCACCTCCAAATGCAGGGAATCGACCGTATAATACCCATGCGGAGATCTGTTTGAGCCAGGCTGTCTCAGCCACTTTGACAAGTTCTAAGGAGAGTTGTTCAATATCTGGGTATCCCGTAAACGTTGATTCTCGCAGTCGCTCCATGACCCGGCTTGCCATGAAAGAAGTCTGGCCTGTCAAAGTCTCCCCGGTTTCCTCCGAAGGCTGTATGAACTGCACAAGGCTCCAGAGCCATTCCAATTTCCGGGTCCAACCATCAAAAGCACCTACAAGCCCTGAAAGAGGTACAACATTGTAGGCACCGACAATGTTCGGGTTCCCTTCCAAGATGTCTCTTTCTACTTCCAAGATTCGCCGTTGAAACCTTGCCAAGTGTGTTGAGACGACAGCTGTAGCCACAGCTCGACAAACGGTGGAATCATGTTTAGAAGAGATGGCAGTAGCTCTATCCCGAATACTCTTATGCTTTTCTCCCAAGTCTCTCGCCAGCGATCTCAGTAATGCCAACTCTGTCGGGGAGAGAAGGTGCTGGAACGCTCCGCCATTAGTTTTGGCGATCAAAGGAGATAGTAGTGGGGACGGATGGCCTGATAGAGCTAGGAGAAGTTCGTGCAACATTGCTGTACATGACTTGAAGGTATGTGAAGTACGAGTTATGTAAGCTGTGCGCGCACCGTCAGTTGACTGCTGCTCAGTAAGAACACTGGTGAAGAACAAAGTCTGGAAAGTGGACTCTTCAATGTAACATTTGTGGTGTGAAGTTACCGCGTCAAGTTACGCGGTTAACGCCTCGTTATTGCCTTCCCCTCGTTCAGTAGCGCGTCAAGATCTTGCAACACAACAAAATCGTCCAAATGTCGCAGATAAGATGAACAGCCTGGCCTCGATGAGAAGGAAGAAGGGGGGGTTGCAATATCTTCCATGACGGCCTTGAATAAATGCCATTCCTGAGACATACGCAAACGAGATTCTGCCAGGAACTCGCGCCCATGCATCAACGTTCGTGCACTAGTTGAACATGCACAAAAGAAGAGGACAGCTATAAGTCGAGCATATTAACAGCAGTATATTCTCCTGGCAAACCAGACAATCGTAACGGTGGCCTGCTGAAAAGGGGAAATAGGCTGGGTCGGGGTTAGATGTTCTAGTTCAGATTTCCACTTCGACTACTGCTGTCGCTGGCCTGGCAGAACATAAGAGTACGTTATCTCTATCAAGCTGACTTCCTCCATTCACCCTACCAGAAACCAGCCTTGCCGTACAGCTCCCACAAGCGCCAGCTCTACACCCATAGCTTGGAGTCAACCCTGCCTTCTCCGCCAGCTCTAATATCGAGCAATTTTCCTCGGATCTCCACGTCGCATCTCGTTTGGATTTGGTGAGACGCACAGTCGCATCTCCTATGAAATTTTGCGGATTGTTATCGCCATCCGAGACTGTTCCGTCAGCGGCGGTGTCAGGGGAGGAACCAGGTGCAGAAAACGATTCGCTCCGAATGTTTTGGTCTGCGACTCTATAATCCTTCAGGAAAGATCGGACGTCCTCCTCAAAAGACTGCGGCCCACAGATATAGCAAACCGAGTTACTACCTGGAACTTGCACTGGCGTTATCCCCTTTGGGTCCATGGAGTACGCTTCTCCAATGAGGTTTGGAAAAAAGGAAGCGCTCGGACGGCCTGATGCATAGTAGTCTTGTCCAGGGATATCCACGCCAGGATGAGGAGAAGTGAAGAAAGTCATACGACGAATTTTGTTTGGACTTTGCGGTAATTCCTCGCTGAAGGCAAATGTAGATTTGCTACGTGTCACGTGGATCTAGATTGGGGGCATCTTCTTCATTGCGTTGTGTGACAGGTGAGCTCTCAACATAGTAATGATAGGGGTGATGCCTATGCCGGCTGATATGTAGATTTGACGTGGAGGGAACAATGGAGCCCAGTCCAGTCTAAACGTTCCAGTAGGTTTACCAAGACTTAATCTTGTAGAGGTGATGCCAATGCTATGCATCCATTTCGAAGATGCAGTGCTCTTTTTAGTGCTGACTCGGTAATAAGGAGGCGTGTCAAGGCCTGTCCACTCTGATATCGACCAACACCTGATAGTCTCATTTGGAAGCTTCACCGTGACATACTGGCCAGGGGCGTAGGTCGCCAACGGCTCTCCGTCTGTCGCTTTTAGATAGAAAGAGATAATGTTGCCCTTCTCGTCCGCCGTTCTCGCCACGAAGAACTCTCTCCAGCCGTTCCAGCCGTTTCTTCCAATTGATGCTTGATCATCCAGCAGTGCCAATTTGCGTAGGAACAAGATTCGATTCATACTTTGCAGTCCGGGTTGATTGACCAAGAGGTTCATGATGTCACGAGTGCGCAAAGACCCTTCAGCAAACGCCATTTGCAACACTGAGGGCTGTTTGACCGTGCCGATGTATTTTCACCTGATCTCCTATGCAGATCCGGCCATTTCGAATAACTCGGAGATAGACGCCGCAGTACCCAGATTCGGCGACTTCCTTGAGCCAAACGTCCAGTTAGCCACAGCGCCATACCAATCTAGAGCAAGGAACTCTCCCACCGCAGACCTCGAGCAGCACGGACTTTGAATTGCACCCCACCTCCCACACATCGCCAAGATGTAATTGTCTTTCGTCCACTATCGGACCAGACTCGATAGTAAGATGTTCGCCCCAATGACACCAGTCCCATGACGATCGGGCTATCCCCAATTGGCCTGTCCAGTAGTCATAATGGTGTGCGAAAAAAGCGTAGACCTCAGCGTTGTGCGCGGCAAGCTGATTGTCAGCGATTCCCCCGAAGTTCACAACTAATGGATCTTTCGAGGGTGCTCGAGCGATAGACGTCCGGACTTGATGGCCATGAATATTCTGCGAGGAGGGTGTCCCATGGCTTACGGCGACGACCCGCATAGACAGTGTATCGTCACCGAATGATTTTGGACGATCCAGAGACCTTAGGACAGATACGGACATTGGCGAGGGAGTGTGAAAGACGGATAGTAGGCGATTGAAATCGGGAACACCCTCTGATATTTATTCGTCGTCTATAGAAAAGCCGTTTAATCCATGGACGAGGACCCTATCCATAGGAAAAGTGCCTCATTCGTGGATATCCTGTACAGGAGACGGCTGAGAAGCTCCGTAACCGGGGATCCCGATCCAGGGGAAAGTTCTTTCATCCATGATTCTTAGGCACTTGACCCATGAATGTTGGTAGCCATCTATGGATGGTTTGAATTAACCAATCGCGTGCATCATAAGTTTCCATGCTCGCTCCTAACGACCCTAGCTTGCTGACTGATTTGCTCCTGATCACGTTAGCTTTGTGGCCATCTAAATGCGCACGCCGAATTTATTAAACAATTAGAAGGAGTGCATGCAAAAGTCTGAGCATCCGGCGAGTCCGTACGGCAGTCAGTCAGGGACTGATATCCGCCCGGAGTACGCGCTCGCTAAGTAATATACTTGACAAACCTAGTACCTTTTTCGACCAAGCTAAACCCAAGTGGTCCTTGTTGTAACCGACTATGGTGAACGCGCACTCCGTACGCTTACCTAGCCCTGGAACGAATATACACAAAGGCCGACCGCAGCGATCAATACCGTAATTAAGGTATTAAGGTATATCTCTCCATCTAGCAACCGTTTAGATGATTTTCCTATTCCACCAAGCTGCTACCCTTAGGCTATTCACGCCTCACTAACCTCATCGATGTTGAAGCAATAGGAGCTGCAGTAGGAGCAGGAGGAGTAGTCGTCCAATTAGGAACATAGTAGTTGCAGTGCCATTGCACTGCCCGCTAGCCTAGTTGAGGCTAACGCCAATTGCGGCACAAAACGTAGATAGCTTCATTACCATAGAAGACACACCTTTAGACCATCGTCAGATCTACACTTCATCAAAACACCAAGAAGGCTCCTTCTAGTGGGACAAAATTATGTGTATACGCCGTAAGTCGGTCGAAGCGAGCTGGCTTTCTACCCCTGACGTTTACTGCAATGAATCAAATCGTAATCCTATTAGAATGCAGCCAGGAATGGCAGGTCCTACAGCTGATATTCCGAAAGCGGGTGAGGGATGGTATATGTGAAGCCGACAGCGAAGATCAAAATGCTCTAGGGGCCCATGTAAATCGCCTCCGACTAGTTGTCAGTAGTAGCCTAGATTATAAACTAAGGGCTACATCGACATCTCATCATGAGCTCGGAACTGCCGAAGGACGTTGCAATTATTGTTGCTGACCTCAGTACCTTAGGCTCGCACCGGCACCAGACTGATATTATACTCAGCTCGTCAAGGGTCTAAGTCTCGCTCTTACTTCGTATCGGGTATACTTACCGTGCATTGTCTGTGGGCCTCAATCAGATCTTTCAGTCTTGGCGGAGTCATTGCTGTCTCCCCCAATGCTCTGAGGGTACTCGAGTGTCAGGGCGTTTTTGAGTGAGTTTGAAGAAAGAGATTCCATTTCGATATCTTGAATTCAGGAACGAAAACGGACAAACGAATAGCGTCTATCGCTTCGATTCCGAAAAGCGATACGGATACCGGGGGCTTCTCGAATCATTCGGAAACTTGTTGTTAATGAACTGAGAGCATTGCCGAAAGAGAGCGGTGCAGAGGTGAAATACAGCGTTATCATGTCATTTCCGAGTCATCCGAATTGGGGAAGGTTGAATTGAATTTGCAGATGGATCGACTTTTTTGGCTCCGCTTCTGATCGGGAGTAATGGCATGCATTCGACTGTTCGCCAGTACATTTATCCTTATGCAGCACCAATGTACCCAGGTCTAATGGCAATCAATTTGATCATGCCACGGTCAAAACTGCGCGTTCCGGACGGCTACCCCTCGCCGGCTACAGTAATGGGCAAACCCAATGCATTCTTACTAGTGCCTAAGGAAGTCGACGGTTCTGATCTTCTGATGGTCTCTCGACGACGTTTTGAAGAGAGGGATAGGGATGGTAGAGAATGATTGAGTTCTGATGAGCAAGGGCTTTTGGGCATGCTTTGCGCTAACGAGAAGGACTGGCCACCCATCGCACAAGTAGCAAGGTGCTCCCACGCAGAATATGGAGATCTGGCCAGCTTATGTGATTCCAAGACTTAAAAAGTGGCCTCGACTGAGAAACGAATCAATCTGGTTGAGGATGCGGCGCAAGAAGTTCCACTTACAGCTGGGCAAAGTGTCAATCAGACGGTCGAAGATATCGACATGCTTGCTTTGCTGCTTTCCAAGCTATCCCCCGGCGCTCCGGCATCAAAAGCCCTTGACTTCTCGCAGACCTATCGCCAAGAAGGTATTGACGAGGTTTTTAATATGACGAAACAGATGAATGCAAAACGCCTGCCTCTGGCAGAACAAGCAAAGCTGCCACCCAGAGCAAATTGGACCGATGAAGGCAAGATTTCGGAAAACAGCGGCTAATTGCGATGGCTGTACCAGCACGAACTGCATCAGCAAGTCGAATCATGGCTTGCGGAGCGAAAGATTCAGGGTAACTTGGGCAGGCGCTTAAATACCTAGGGCACGATAGACAGAATTGCTTATGTTCATTGAGACGGCTTACCAAGATTCGACTGGCCTTTTCCCTCGCTGCGAGACAAGCCTACGTAGGGTACCACCGAGCAGATGATTGGAGCGTTGTTCGACGAAGTAGGAGGTAGGCCAACTGCCTGTCCCTCCTACCCATCGATCGCCCTGCCGCCAGGTCTGCGCGGCACATTCAAGCTTCTGTCGTACTAATTAGATGATGGTTCGGTCTACTGTACCTCGTTGGGAGAAAAATCAATTTTTCTTCCTGAAGAAAATGTCCGATTTCTGTTAGTTATGATCGACCATCACCGTTCCTTCAATCTATTTATTGATATTGTTGGCATATTTCGCGATTGATAATGTCGAGACTGCCGCACGCTTGGATCTCCTTTCCGATATGTTTCCGCCTAAAGTATTTACTTACTTTAGTATGACAAATTGCTAGAGTTTTCTATTAAGCGTAGGCAGCACGAGGACGGTCAGTTCTGACTGCGGGGAGTTGACTCTCTCCAGATTAAATTAACATCTTATTGCTCACGGTCAACTTTGCTATGACAAAAGCTTCATTTTTGACCTGTGTAGGCATAAAGTAAAATACATGTTAACCTCCATCGCAACTTTCTTCTAAAAATCCAGTTCCGGTTGCCCAAGCTTGAATGCACTGAGTACGCATTCATACCAAGACGCAATTAAGAAAAGAAAGAACCTCGGATTCAACAACAATGTACTATGACTCTGAACTGGAGGGTGGGCTTGAGTATCTATGCAAAAACCACTCGAAAGAGTTTGATGAAAGCCTACGACAAAAATCGACTATCTCAATAGAGAACTGGCCCGATAGCTACAATATCATTGAGCCTAGAATCGTTAGTGCATCAGAACATGGATCGGACGTTGTTAGCTAGTAGTGTGGTCGGTATGTATCGTAGTATCCTGGGAGAATGTCTTGACGGCGACGATCACGAGATTGTTCGCTCATAGAGACCTGGCGTGGAGCATCCGGGTAGCGGGCCGGTGATGCTGATCGTCGGCGGTTGATCTGGTTCAGACGCTGCTCGTGATAGCGACTAGACGACGCTGCCCTCGGCCCACCATAGCTGTCGTGGAGAGGCGGCAGATTCCTGGGTGCTTTTGGAGCATTTGGCCCAGGTGGTACTGATCGTTGGCCGTTGTACTGGCTTGAATGCTGCTTGTAGTAGCGGTTATCTGATGTTATCATCGGTCGACTCTGGCTGTAGCTACCGGGCGGAGGCGGCAAGGCTTTCATTGGGGGTCCACGAGCGTCTTGGCCTAGTGCTGCTAACCGTTGGCGATTGAACTGGCTCAGACGCTCCTCCTTATACCGGCTAGTTCGTGCTGGCTTCGGCCCCTCATAGCGATAGCTATAGCTACCACGAAGAGGTGGCAAAGTCTTCAGTGGGGGTTCACGTGCATCTTGATTGGGGGCCGATTCCACGGGATGATCGCCTACCAGTTGTCTCGGCGCTATTGGTACGTCGTCCCAATCGTCATCGAATCGACGCTTTCTTCCCCCAGATCCTTTTTCGACCTCTTTTATAGATTCTCCAAGTGCAGCGCGTAGCTCTCTTAACTTGGACTTATCATACATTTGGCTCCTAGAAGCAGTTTGCTTATCCTCGATGTAGAGAACGCAATTCTCTGTCGTATCACGAAGAAACTTGGCAGCTCTCGTACGACTTATTGAATTCTTACGTGTCTTACAGTACTCGCCGTTGGCCGTCTGGTAAAGCCTCCACAACCGCTCGAACTTAGGGTCCTTATCTGGATGCTTCAAATCTCGGTCTCCAGGGACATCGGTCACGGATTGGTCTTTCGCCGCTCCAGGGTCCATATTCTGATGCTGCTGCTGCTCTTCTGGGTTTTCGTGCTCCGAGCCCTCCGAAACAAACAATTCTTCGCTCGCTTGCCTCTCATTTCTCGCTCTCATGGATGAGGAAGATCCCTGCAAGGGAGGAGATCTCGGTTCTTGGTTAGAATGGAACTCTGCACAATTCATATATCGCCGTTAGCGACCTTAGTAAAACACGACGAAGTCTGCTGTGCTGCGTACTCTTCACTATTAGGTCTTTAGTCATCACCGATGATTTCAGGATCTGCATTTTATCCTCGTCTCCCGCAGCCCTAAGTCCAATAATCTCCTCGACGTAGAGTTCAATCCCAGCAATGTGATCTCCTTCATCCATCAAAATGACAAAAGCCTTCTGCGCTAAGCTGATTTCATGATCGTCAAGGTCCTGAGAACGCCGCTTAATTGTTCCTAGATCATGTTGCAAGATCTTCTGGAAGTGTTCCTTGAAAACAGATGAAGTGCACATTTCTTCGACAGTTGAATGTAGAATTTCGATTGGGCGATAGTAACTGAGTATCTCGAGAAGCCGAGCCTCTTTTGTACATCTCGGTAAAGCGGAGCTGATGTCCATTTTGTGTTGGAATTTATGCTGTCTGCGATTTGGGCACGTCTAATATTCTAGAAAGTGTTGTTATAGGCTTGTCTTCGGGCTGACAAGAAACCAGCGTTAGTTTGAGGATCAGAAGTAGTTCTTCCAGAGGGAGTATGGCTGACGTCAAGGGAATAGACTTCCAGGTCGCAACTCCAGAGGGTCTGTTGCTAGGACTTCGAGCCTTCTAGCATCGTAAGGTGAGACTACTTTTTCTGTGAGTCGCGCGATCACCACCACGGCTCGTTGCTTGTGGAAGTCTGAAGTGCGCTCTTATTGCTGATACACATCCAAATCCAATCAGCCCAACACTTTTCACTGTCCGAGATCGGAAGAAAGTCGCGGAAGACAGTATACTTTGATGCACTCTGTACGACACAAGGCCATAGTTTCCCACCCAAAGGAACAAATCTCCACAAGTGATCTGGTCTCTCCTAGAGCCACATAGTAGACACTAATAAGGTAAGCCAAGAGCCTGCTGGTTTCTTCCAGACAGTAGATAGCCAAACAACCACTAAGCCGATGCTATCACTAGCTATTAAGCCAACAGCCTTACACTCAGGACTGAATTCATTTTTAGATTGCTTGAAACATCCTTCTAAAAGTGATCCATGGTAAATGCCAGCAATCCGATGTGGTTTGAAGATGTTATGATAGAGGAGTGCAGGAACCTGCAAAGATTCTCGAGAGATTACTGTATTATCTCAAGGATGGTCCATTTGAAAAGGTCGGCGTAACATGTCCTTTGCATCTCTACCAACCTCTGAAATTTATATTTACCGGATGGCTCTTCTACGAATACAATAGGTCGTGTCAGTTTTCCTTCCCAACCGTTTGAAAGAATCCTTGAAGAAGAACCTGATGTAAGTTGCAACCAAACAATTATCGAAATTCCCATGTAGTGGAGACCTTTCGAACAACGCTTCGCTATCGGATACGTTCTACCGAAAAAGGAGTGGGGCTTGGGTGATGGACAGGGCTGCTGGGCCATATGGTGAAAAAGACGAAGCTTGTGGCAATGGCAAAAGATTGGCTATGCCGTGGAGATGCCGTTCTCCATTGCAGCCAGGAAAGAAATTTCCATGTTGGTCAATTATTAATCGAACAAACGAACGACAGAGCCATTGGACACAACTGACGACTGCATTGTGGAAGACTTCTTCCATAGGCTTCAGCCACGAGGTCTTTGCAGGGGAAGCAAGTCTCGAGTCGTGGTGACCCTAACCGGTATTACCGCCCAGGCATGTACATATACAACGACAGATTTTGCTAAGAAAAACGAACATATCGTCTTGAAAATTTAATGCACCATCGGCGTTGCGGTATCCACTGACACAATAGCCTAGGAGTGAAGGGACTGCTGGCAAGGAGCTAATTGGCTTGATTAAAATCCATGAAGATACCAGACTTGACGAATGATGTCATATGATCATCCACAATTCATCTCAACACTAGTGGTCGAGAGCTGACAGTAAAAGGGCCTTAGTCTCAAGTGGATATGCTGAGTGGTCAAGCAACAGGACGAGAAGACAGTGAGGGCATCTAACGAATCTCTCAGTACATTCTGTACGAACAGACAGAGAGAATGATAGTCCAGCGAGAGGTGGGAAGTCGTCCTCGAGCAAGCGAAGTACCTTAGGCACAAGGGGCAAGGAATTTAAACTCTATTCGGACACCAATCTACGCTGCCCTTGAGCTCGGCTCAGAGTCGCTACATTAGAGTATCAAAAAATACTCGAATTGCGACCAGAAAATGGCTTTTAGGCACAGAAGACTAATTTGCGAAAGGGGAAATGGGAAATGGGAAATGGGAAATGGGCGTACTTTTGGGGGTTTTTGAACTACCGGGCTCGTATGCGCATTTTATCGGTGTGACTGCTCAATGGGAAGATACATATAAAGCATCGATTTGGGCCAAATTACATGTAATATAGCATACACACAGCGCCTAGATAGTGCCATAGCCATAGGCTGCATGCACTTGATGAAGAAATAAAAATAATATAATATAATATAATATTGTACCTGACTCACTTTGCCCTCAACACTCGAATCTTAAGTAACCTCGGATTATTCTACAGCATCTCGTTCCAGACGCTTGCCAATTCAATTGCAAATTCGGGTTACAATAGCGCTATATCACTCCAAAGACTGCTATGTGCTTTTCCTATAAGATTCTCTACAACACGGACACCCAATAGCCTACCATCTTCTACCAAGCTCGCCCAGAATACAATTCTTAGCGAAGTATCCGCTGCTCGGTTTCGATACTACCAAGCCACGAATAAAATCCCATAACACTCAATCAAAAAGTAACAGGGATATACCACCGAGTATTACCGTATCCGAGTCTACCAATATCCTCTATTTCCCGCAGTAGCGTGATTTAAGCAACAATGCCTCCTGAATATCCAGACTACTTCGTGAAGCCGGAGGTAGACTTTCCACAGGAGAGATCTGTGTTATCACTGTTTGTCTCCGCTCTGGTTTTCGTTCACAATATGTTGTATCTCGTACCGCTCTTTCTCATCCTGCTTTCCTTGTCCGCGCTGATCTTCTTGCTGCCGGCACCGCTGGCCGATCTGCTGTACGTTGCGCTCTTCCATAATCTCTTATCCGTCTCAAATTCCTCGGTAGCTGTCTCGACCGTCGTGAGACCCGTCCATGCAAATAATTCGGCATTCTCATGATAGCTGTTGTGATCTGCTATGGTAGCCTCTTCCTTGGCAAGCGTCGGAAGACTCCATAAGTGGAAGGTCAAATTGGACCGTAGGATATCCGATTTGTTGAGCTACTTCAACAAATTTTTGAACTGTACAAAGACATTTAATGACATACCTGCTTATATCTCGAGCCAGGCTGGGGTAGTGCTGACAAGCGAGGCGTTGACATAGCATTGGAGATGCTTAGTGAAGAATCCGGCTTCCTGCTAACCTCCCTTCCAGAAAGCTGATCCTTCCGCTTCTGTAAGAGCAAGCCCCCCAATGCAAGAATGCATACGCTCGAGCTCTATAAATATAAGCTCTCATTTTCAATACTCTGAGCAAACCCAGACATACAATTGCATACTCATATTCTAACTTGTTCCTCCTTAAACCCTGGGACCGTCTTGTAAATTTCGCTCGCGTCGACGTATTCTCCCCTACAAGCACGGGATTGCACACAATGATCCGCATCCATTACGGGCGAACAACTTTCGACTTGACAGATTCGATTTTCTGGGGATTTCTCTGGCCATACATCCCAGCCAGCCTTTCCATCTTGCTATCTAGATTGCTGAATAATTGGATTAAGAGAAAGTCGGGTACACTTGAGCTGGGAGAAAGAGATACTCTTCTTTTTCCTCACGCAATATGTCAAGTATCAACTCTTCAAAAGTCTGTATCATCTTACCATGTTCTTTGGATAATATCTCCTATCGGGACAGAAGGATCCAGTCGACTGTGCATAGGTGTGTAGGCTTTATGTTGGCAGCAGTGCTTTACTTTGCGTCTTACGGGCTGGTAATATCGCCAACCTCTCGTGAAATAGGCTCTCCATTTCTAGGGAAGGGTCAGGCTTAGCCGATTAAGAAGCAACCACAGATGAGCGCGAGCGAAATAGCAGTCACGGCCAGCTCAGAGGCCAAGCACATGACACCAATGACCATTCGATTTTGTGCTCCGGCCAGTAAAGTTGGGGAAAGTACCTGTTCTATGATCTCACTATTCGCCCAGGCTGTGGGCCAGTGGGTAACAGTCTGCAGAATTCTCACTATTGCAGATTCTTCTGATAACCGTTTGGATTTCTACATCGAATATCAGCTAGTAGAACGGAGTAACAAGATATAGCGGAGATCTAGAGTGTTTTTTGTCTATATGGGGAAGTCGTTAGACCGATAGGTTGCTTTGATGGCAATGATTCTAAGTCCCGAGGCGCATGGAAAAGCGAGATAGGAGAGGATTTCATCAGAAGATTGCGGTCAGCAAGTGATGACTGTGAGAGTCTGTTGGCCTTCAAATTTTAGTTGTAGTGAATGCCTGGCATTACTAAATGTATCCACACTCAGTGGAAGACAGTTGCAGTTGCACCCGAGATTGCTTCGAGGCAGTCGTTGAGGATCTCCTATGTTTGGCGTCTAATATCGACTATCCCTTAGGTGACAGATCAAGTAAATGATATCACCAAACAGATAGATCGAAACCAAAGCGGCTCGCAAATTTGAAAGCAAGGAGCTCCATTTTGGATGGATACATCCCCAAAATAACATTAATAAATGCCATTGTATAACGCTAATCCAGTCGCAAAGTTGACCTATACACACATGTAATCCTTACAAAGCCTTAATTTTCCTACTACGTCAGAGCCTGTTCTTGGGATACATCAGGAGAAGAGTGCTCTCGTCTGTCGATTTTGGGAGGCTCAATTGGTGTAGGTGGCTCGTCTCCTGTCTCTTTCCGAGACTCGGTAGGAGGCATGGAAAGCTCTTCCACATTCTGCACCACTGTTGCTGTCACAGATGGATGATGCATCTTCGGGAATATCTCGGCGAAAAGGTCAGGTAGGAACCTATCCACTCGCTTCCATGTTTCAATCCAGATCTCGGAGCCTTTCTCGCCTGCTAATGGAGGCACAAGATATCCGCCATCCGCCATCACGAGTATAATATTTTTCAGGCTCTCGGGGACGGCCTCCTCCTATGACACGTCAGTAAAATAGCTTCCCGTATTTACCTGATTTACTCACGAGACTATCTGCTTGTCCGCTGTTCATCAATCGATCCAATATATCCAGAATCTTAAGCCACAGATCAAGCATGCCGTCCCACTCCGAAAGCAAAACCAAGTAATGCAGAAAAATCCTGCAGAGCAGGGTCGCTGCTTGCACCCTCGTCTCACTCATTCCAACCGGATCGGATTGGTAGACCTCAGGTTTGAGAAGGCGCGAAATCAAAGGGAACAAGACTTCTCCGAAGATTGCAGTCCACTCCTGATGATCCGGAGAGGCAAGGTCGGTAGATAATAGCGAGCCTTGAAGACACGAAAAGGCCTGGTGCCTAATTTCTCGGCACGGGTTAAGGCACTGGGTGCGAAGAGCGTGGAAAATTGGCGACCAATACGTGGTCCACGCTTCATGCCTTTCAAGATGTGACTGCTCGACGAAGGCAGGGACGCGATTGGTCAATCGGTATATCAAACTAACCGCCCTTATACCGTGACTTACAGCTGGGTTATCGCGGGCTTTAGAAGGTTTGGCAGGCTTTGGCCGGGTACCGTTTCTTTCGCGCTTCTGTTCAATGACTGCGCCAACACTTCCGGCAGATGCGAAGCTGTTTAGCAACGAAACTGCTGACTCGTAGTTATCAGCGGTCACAGCGGGCGACTTGCCAGCAACAACATTTTCCAGCAGCTCCAAGACGCTAGCTGCCGCCTCCGGCATGGAATGGACATTCCGTATTGTAGACCAAAAGTCCGGCGTATTGGTGATTTCATTCCTCAGTGGACCAGCGTCCTTGATACAGAGATTCAAGCCTTTAAGAAATCCTGAAGCTGACTTCTCTAAGGTGGATTGATCAAAGCTTGATATCGTATGCAAGATAACAGGAGCGCGAATGAACGAGTATTCCTGCAGAGATGATAAGTAAAAAAGCATTCGACAACGGAGTCATACCTACTTGACTGGCTTTTAGTAGATGTAGAAGGTAGAGCACAGCCCTTGATACTACTAGTGGGTGTACATTGGCGGAATTGCGTATAACATTTTGAAGCGCATCAGCAACAGCCTCACCTACCGCGGAAGCAGAGTCATTGTCACGCATGGCCAAGATTGTGGCAAGCTCAAGTATAAAGACTGTAGAGGGATCGTATATTGGGCCACGTGAGTCAGTCTGATGGCCATTCGTTTTGATCCGAACCGGGGTTGGTCGATCCGGCTTGACAACAATGACAACTGGCGATGACTCTTCCGGAAGCTGCTCCAGTAGAGCTTGAACGAGACTTTTTAGCGAAGGTGTTGGCATTACGAGGATATTAGAGAAGACTGAGCTCATAGAGCAGGCATGAACGCAGTCCACTGTACATAAGGTGCTGTCGAGTTCTTCCTCTGATGGTTCCGGAGGGTCGTCCGCTGCATAGCTTGAGAGGTATGAGGTTAAGGATTGGAAAAGACCGGTTTCCTGAGCGCGCTCCGCGCGATCAATGACTTGAGATGGCGTTTGAAGTGGTATTGGTGGAATGTCGAAGATGTCTTGAGCAGGTGAGAATGCAGATGGTATTAGAGAATTCGCGAACAGATTCAGCCAAATTCGAACGATATGTTTCCAGCCATCCTTGATCTTAGCTTCCTTACCCATGATAACCCCAAACAGTACGACAGATGCGAGCTGGGCCTTGAAGTCACGGCCAAACGTAACAGCCAGCTCGCTAACCATAACGCTTTTCCCACCAGCTTGAACCTCTGTATTGAGAGTGGTATTTGAAGGTACCTCTGGTGCCAATGTGGATATTGAACTTAAACAGAAGATGATGTGGTCAAGAGCCTTTGTAAGATCGTACCCAGCAGCGATTTGCGCGCATTGATCGAATCCAGCAACAATTCTGGAGAAAACGGCATCATCAGAAGCAGACATGAACACATACGAAAGAGTAGCAACTATTGGCTTCCACGTTGCATTGTACATGTCTGCGTCGTATATGTTGGTATCACCGATGACCAAAGGCCCCGATGTTCGGGTCTTTATTAACAGCTCTTCCCAGGCATAGTCAAATGCTTGCTTGTTATTGTGTTCATCAGGCAGTATAATCTCATTAGTCTTGATGGAATCAAATATCTCTTGGAGGTACTCCGGGACAAAGTCCTCGCCTCCATTCACTCCCCGCAAATTTTTCGCAAAATCAGGATAAGTCATGCGCTTCTGCTTCTTCAGAGTAGGGTTGTGCTGGTCTGTATTCAACATGATAATGGCGTAAGAAAGTATGTATATGGCTTCTGAGCCAGCAATGCCTTCAGGAGTTGACTTCCCACAATACTTTTCCGAGAAAACTGTCACAATTCGCTCGATGAGTGCTGACTCTCCGGGTAGCCGGAACGAGTTCAGTAATTCGCGTAAAGCTTCGTCAACTCGCTTTCCGCTAAAGTCAAAAAGGTCGATATATGCTTCGAGAAGGGGCTCATGGTTCCTTTTTGACAGGTACTCCCCAAGAACAGACTTTGAAACTCTCGAGGTGCCTCTGAGGAACTTGGTAACTGAATAAGCAGCATTCGGGTTTTCGATAATGCCGTGGGACACTAGGAAAGCGATGCCTGACTTAGGATTTTCATTAAACTTAGTAGCACCCTGGATAATTATTTTCTTCCTTTCACGTTGCTCTCGGAGCTTCTGCGTATCCGGGAAGCCCTCGTACCTTGGTTCATGGTTCAGTCGATCTGAAATAAACTGCACATAGCCAAGCAAAGAGTCTAGACATAGCGGCGGCACATTAGTGGTACTCCAGGTAGCTGAATCTGGAAATGCATTGCGTGAGAGTAGGCCAATTAGGTCTTCACACAAGTCGCTGCGGTCTACTTCGCTGTCATAGTTGACAAATAGCTCGACAAGGTAGCTGGGTATCCTTGACAATGCACCAATGCTCTCGACCATGGCTTCTCTCGTATCGGGCTTCCTCGAACCGCCTTCCATTCCGAGCTTTTGACGATCCTTAACAGGAACTGGGGTCGAGCGGCCACTGCTGGCCTGAGACGGTGGAGGCTTAACGAGTTTCGGCGTCTTGGGAACGCCTTCGTAAAGCGCTGGATCTATTCCGGGCTCAAGCGGAATCTCGACACGCGGGTGGAGGCATGCAACGAGATAGGATAGGAAAAGCTCTTGCTGTAGCTTCAGAACACCTCGGCAGGTAGCGAGCAGTGTCCCCGTTACTCGTAAAGATTCATTGAGTAGGCCCAACTGCTCAGAACGTACCAACTGGAAGAGTTGGCGGCAGAGATCATTCCTCGCAAGGTTAGCTAAGCTTGGATGTTTAGCTATTGATGGTCCCGCTACCTCGAGCGCTACATCAATTATCCTGAGGGCCATGACTCTCATTGCATCCGCTTGCTGGCGGTTATTTGGTTGTAGGAGATCTACGAGGACTCGAAAGAGCTCACGAATCGACGGCAAAGAGTATGGTTTGATCGTTGTCGCCTCGTCCGAGTTCACCTCCGAATTTTGGGTCAAATCGGTAGCGCTAGCACTCACAGGAATGGTAGGTTTGTCATAGGTACTTTCATGTAGTTCTTGTTGGCTTGAGCTGGGTCGACCCTCTTGCGAGGTTTTGGGTGCCACGTCTGGCCGCTCGAGGTTCGTTGAGAACCTGCCTTCGTCCACAATTTTCTCCGGGGGCTCAACAATTGTGCCGTTAACAGAGGGGTCCATTTTTAAGGAGTTCATACCCTCCCGGATGTCTGTATCTAAGGCACCTATGTCTTCGCCAGCTTCAATCTCCAAGTACTTTAAGCGCTCGAACACAATTTGGCACATATTGATCATCGACATCTCCGCTGATCGTCTCAATAGTTCTGACAGGCGCATCTGGCAACACATGCTTAAGCCTGTCTCCATCATTTCACAAACGCTTTCGTCTCCAAGAAGATTCCCACCAGGACCAGAAAGCATCATTTCCATGAGCTTCAATATCCTTAGAAGCACAGTCTCGTCCGCTGCGGAATCGCTGGCTTCGAAGCGACAATGGGTAATCGCGGCTGACAGAAGCTGCATCGCTAATGAAAGCCTGGGAGACTCTCTACCGATAAGGTTATATGCGAAGAACTTAGTGATTGCAACGAGTGCGAGCGAAGTAATGGGAGCGGAGGTTGAGGATGAGCGGATGACTTGTAGGAAGGGATGTAAAAGAGATGGGACGTCGAAGCTTCTGATATCTGTACAGAAATCAGTCATGTAGACAGACACTTCGAATCCTGTCTACTGACCTGTGCATCCCCTAAGATCGCTTCTGAGCCGAGCAAAGGCAGACATGAGAGGATTATCCTGTATGCTCTTGCCCTTCTTACCTCTCAAACCCCAACGACTTGCCAGGCTATCGTTGTCTACCGCCACCCCATTACTAGTCTTTGCAGACGTGCCTGGTGAAGTATGTGATACCGAGCTCTTGCCATTAAGCCGTAATGAACCCTTCGCGTCTCTTCCAGCGGACATAGGACCCCCCCCTCCTAGAATGGCCGAAACAGATGACTGAGCCCACCGTGCATGTTTTCTCATAGAAGAAGTAACCGTGATACATTCTGTCGTAATTAAAGCCACAGGGTCCACGGCGATAGATATGTCTGACCCTTGGGGGGGTGGTGGACATGGAGTTAACATATCAGCCCCATCGGTATCTTGCGTTGAAATCGCCATAGAAGCACGGCCGCCGAAAGCTAAAACCGAAGGATAGCTCTCATAACGCTTTGGGTCCTGAGATCTCATAAATTCGCGAAAGCCATCGTTGTGATTTGTCATGCAGTGTCAACCCAGTGTAACGACGTTTCCTCAACCAGTACAATTGTATATCATACTTTTGCGTATGTCAGGGCCATGGTACGTTGGGCAGTGGTCGGTCTTCGATGTAACGATGCTGGAAGTAGTGCCTGGCAATTTGCGGTACAGGATTGCGGTTTAGAAGCCGGCGAACAGCTTCTGAACAACCGAGCTGCGCTCTTTGACATTGATATCTGCGTGATTTCCTCATATTCTTAATTAATTGCAATTCGAGTACAAGCGACACAAATCAATGATGTGTCTAAAATTGTCTTGTACAAGATGCCGTTATCTAAGGTATATATTCTACAAACAAGTCAAATGCAATGGCACCGTACCCTGCCCATTCGCCGAAACGCCTCTGCCAGAAGTCGTTGTCTGGACGATAGACATAGAGAGATGACGTTGCCAGAAGAGTGTTCCACAGATCCCAATGTCGGCTCTCAGGCTGTAAGAGAAATCTTCTGTACATCATGTATAACATAACCTACACCGTCTGAACAGAGGAAACGTTGGGCCCTACCCAGCAAAGCCCTTTATGCGAAAGGTATGTCCTCACCAAAGGAAGATCTGCAATCTGGACCGACTAAAAGTCAGATTCCTTAGGCTTTCTTAACCAGCATTGACGTCTTCTGTCTTTGGGTCTTCCTTTCCATCTCAAACCTCTTTCACTTCTGCCTTTGCCTTGTTGTCTTCTTCGGTTTCCTTCCCAGGCTGAGAGATAGGACCTCGTTCATCCCCCTCCTGTTGCTTCTGAAGTTCTTCTTCTTTCTTGGTAATCCCTTCAATATCAGTTTTGTCCTTTTCCCATTGGCTATTAGGATCATTGAAGTCTTCCTTAATCTTCTTCATGCGCTCTGCTCGCTCTTTTTCTTCCTTCTCGCGGGCTATCCGTTCTTGCTCCATTTCTTCCATGTGACGTATGTCATCGACACTTGGCTCGTAAAGATGCCACACTGTGTAATGAGGCAGGCCAACCACTGAAAAGTCCATTCTTTTGGCCATCTACGGACCCTTTTAGCTAATGCTGCTGCATGAGAGCACGGCTCGCCTGGGACTCACCTTGCCGAAGCCCTCCGTTTCTGCGTGTTTCTCAAAGCTAAAAGCTGGGAAATGAACGCCTGACCTGAAGACCTTCGCTTTTGACAGGATACTAACACCACCAACACCATCTATTTCCATCTCCATGTCGGGGTCGCCGTAGGGGTCCCTTAAGTATGCAAGATGTGGCCGCCAAGTCGCGTATTCTGCGTATCCTTCAACAATGACCGCGTCCTCATCCAATGTGTCGGCCAGTGCCAGAGCGGTTTCTGACTCTTGCCAAGAATTAAGATCGTAAGGCTGCTCACCCCCAAGCCAATCCGGTAGAGGCCGCCAGACATCTGTGATTGTGACATCAGATCACTAACCCTTAACATAGTTCATGTACTTACTTGGGACAATTACGTCCTTGTTGTGTCGCATTAGATCCTCGAGGATCGTGAATGGAGCAGTCTCGACATCGACATCCCTCCAGTAAACCCAGCTATGGGTTGGCCGCAGTGCGGCGCTGAGTAGCCAATTCCTAGCTTGTGCCATCAGTTTCCTTCTGCTAGCCTGGGCTGCGAATCCGTGGCGGCTCTCGACATCCTGGTTGACTTTTTGCCCAAAATCCTTCTCCAAGATTGAGATTTCTCCGTATGGTTGCTTCGGATCAGAGTCTTGTTGTAAATCTGTGAGCATCTGCGACAGGAGGGGAAGTGTATTGTCTTTCGAGTCTGACACAAGAAACGCTAGGTCGATAAGGTGATGCGGGTATGTAAAGTTCCGGAGATGGGAGAAGAACATTGGAAGGTGGGATTCGGCATCTCGCAGAGGCGCACACAGTAGAACTCTTTCCTCTCTCTCCCACCCTCTCGCCGTTCCTCCCACGTTGGACAGGTCGTAATATCTCACAGTTTCTAATTGGAGGTCTTCAACTGGCGAGAGCAGACCAAGTGATAAAGTCCCGAGGACGGCAAATCGTAGAGATGGGAAGAACAAAAGGATGAGCATCAAAGCACCGCTTACAGCGGCCAATCGTAATAGCAAGTCTCGCCTTCTCCGCCAAGCAGGCTGTGATCGTGGCTGAAATCTTTTGTATCACTGTGTCAGTCATTTTATACCAAATATATGAATCCTAGCATCTGCAAGTGCGACGCTCATGATTATTTACCGATGCGGCGATATTGAAAGACCCCCTCCACCTCTAGGATAAGCCGTCTGCCCGTTCACGTAGGCATGATGCCTATTCATCCTCTTACTGGCGCCTCCACCGCGTCACGGTACTGAGCCTCAATAGCCAGTGATTATCGATCCCAGACCGTTGTCTCCTTATTCGGTGCCTCCAGCCCCTGGGGCGCCTAAAATTCGCTCACGGCGACCGTCCTGTCTTAAGAGTGACACGGTGCAGGTATGATTGAGAGAGGTTGTATGGTTTACAGTTCTCGGACAAGGCCTTTATTCGCCACACTGAACAGATGTAAAAAGCTCATAAACATTTACGGAGTCGCTAAAGTGGAGTTTGTGAGGTTAGCGGGTTGAAAACATGGTTGGAAGACATGGACCAGCTTACGAGTAATCCGAAGTCTCCACGCTAATTGTAGACCCCTGCAGTTCCTTTCAGCCTGCCAAGCGTACATCGCCAGTGAGGTTATCTACAGAATTGGGTTTATTATTGAATTACTGATACATAGCTACAAAAAGTGAGTATTATTGAGAGCCATCGTAGGAGTATGTGCTCCCTACATTTTGACTTTGCAAAGATATCTCAGATTCATGAAATCTCTATGTCCGAGAATACTACCAATAGCGCCTTCAGGATGAGACTCGGTGTCTATTAACGTCTTTATCAGCGACCCTTACAATCCCCAAAAGCCGAATGATGACCGCCGCCAAATTCTTACAGGCCACGGAACACTTGATGCTGATCCACGTCAGCTTCTTTGGTAGTCAAGTGGGTATGAGACGGAATTGTCAATCAGAGGTGCAAGGCGGCTTGCGACCGCCTTGATCTTCTTTCTCAGCCTCCAGCTGTACTCTTGCCACTGCGAGTCGGTTTACTTGAAGTTGTGCTTTGCTATTGGCACGAACTCCAAATAGTAGCGCTAACGCTAGACACGGCTGGACTGCTGATATATGTTAGCTGGTCTAAGTATTACAGAGCCGGTTGCTTCGAGCAAGGGATTCGTTGTTGGTGCTCAGAAAAGCCGATTTAATCAAGCATTTCCTACCGGCCCCAGGCTTACGAGGACCAAGACGATCAACGAATTCCCAGAGCTCAGAAGCCACATTACATACCATACCGTGATGCGACAAAGAGCCACTATCAATGGCAGATACATACTACACAACCTATCATCCCGGATCTTTGAGGAACCAGTCCGGTGCGGGAGGGTGGCTCGGTGGGAGTAGACTTCAGGGAATGGATTGACTTTGTTCATCGTTGCGCGTTCAAAGAAATAGGACCAAACTGACCTAACGAAGCCTCGAATAAAGAGCTAGCATAGTCCTATAGCTATCCAAAGTCAGCTTCTGGCCCAAACAAGTAGGGCATCTTATAGGCTTGCTGTTGAGACGAGGGTTCAGAAAAAGGTAAGATTGGTATAGGTTGTCGTCCTGATTTTTCTGTAGCAGAACTGATATGAAGGTTTCATCATTTGATTTGAGCGTCTTCCGTAACGTGTTCAGAAAAAGAAAGTGGCTAACACTCACAATTGTAAGCACCATCGTCAGGGCTTACCTACAATGCCTTGATTGAGATAAGTCAGTATGGTTCATTCAATTTGCAAGAAGTACATGGAGCGTGAAGAGTTGAGTGTTCAGATGGTAGTGCATGTTGTTCAACGGCGCATGGAAATAGCCAGAACGTGTGTGATAAGTCTTCCTCATGTCGTGCTCCAACCTCTATTACGAGCCAAACTGATAGACTTACCAGCAGCAGTCTCTATTAAGACATAGTGGTAGGTTGTGGGCAGAGAAGATGGACAACGGATTCAAGGTTCGACAAAGTTTGAATTTATTGCGAGAATTTCGTGCGCTAGCGTATTCATACAAATACCGAACCTTAACTGCTAACTGGTCAATAAGTTACTAGGCAAACTCCTATGTCATACAGATGGTTTCCCAACGTTTCGAAATTGTCAATCTTATGGCACAGTGATGCGTGACTACTGAGCATCGAATACATCATGACGGACAGAAGGCGTGTCAACGGCCCGCCTGGGGGTACGGCACCGCCAGCATTTGCTTCTTCGCCTACCGTCGCGAAAGTCGCCTTAGCGGAGCGCAAAGGGCGCACCAGGGCGCCGTCTGAGCTCCGGAAGATCTGTAGGTATTGCACTGCCTTTTCCATACGCGTTGGTCTTTTCGATTTCCCCAAGACACCTCTGATTAATTGGAATCGATGTAGTCCTCAAAACTGGCCTTACACCGTCGGCGTCGGGCTCTGCATACTTTGAGCTTGAACCTTCTACCCAGCCTATTTCGGGAGTCAAATCCCTCAGGACCAACTCATCCGGGCTGAAGCTGACGTGTACTGTACATGGCCCACGGCCTCTTCCCAGATCTGCAACCTTCTCCTCTCACCTCCTTCTCTCAACCCATGTCAATTTTGCACCTTTCGCAGCACGAGAGAGAAAGGGCTATATCCGTGACTCCAGCGAACGAGATCTTAGCGCTCACCTTGAGACCGCACTTCGTGGGATTTTGATTGGTGAGCGGTGGCCGAAGAGTGGCCTGGAGGTCAACATTACTGTCCTCGAGGGGGAGGAAGATCGCTTGGAGGATGACGGGAGAGGGATAACAAGGAGCGATGATGGGCATGCGAATGGATGGGGCCTGATGTCAATCCTTTCGGGATGCATCACAGTAGCCTCTGCTGCTATCGCTGATGCTGGCATTGACTGTATCGATCTCGTAACTGGCGGAGTTGCTGCAATAGTTCGCCAGCCAAACCAAATACCTTTGCAGCACCCACAGGATTCGAACTTCAAAAGCGATGGCGCCGGTACGTCTACTAGCATAATAGTGGATCCTGATCCAGCAGAACATCAAGAGATGGTAGCTGCATGTGTAGTAGGCTACCTGCAATCTCGCGACGAGCTCATCGAGATCTGGGTAAAGGGTGATATTTCAAGGCCATCAAATACAAGACGCTCAGAACATAGCGGGCTTGAATTACTTATAGACCAAGCTATAGAAGCTGCCTCGTCAGCGAGGCGTGTACTAACAGAGGCCATCCTAGAGTCTACAGAGTTCAAGATACAAAGAAGTAAAGCGAATGCACAGAGTCTCATAGAAACGAAAATGCAACAGAAAGCAATTTAAATGTAAATAACAAAAAGATTATTAATTTTCTTGTATACTCATGAATGTTGAGAACTTTGATAAAATAGCGTTAAAGTAGAGAATTACTAAACGCACATCTCTTTTCACTACATGTACATTCTTTATTTCACTACATATACATTCTTCTCAACTAAATCTAGTGATCATTAAAATAGAATTAGCGACATAATATTTTATGACAACTCGCACTCGTTCTTCTTCATCAACTAACTACTTTAGTGATGTTGATCTTGTCAGCATCAAAATGTTTCGCTAAGAAATCATCATGATAATGTTTCAGTAACTTTTCTCTGACAGAAAAATCTTCTGAAACATATAATGATTCATTGTACTTTATCATTTCTTAACTATTCAATGTTTAAGCTTTGACATCACTCTTTCATATATTCATCATTTCATCTGCTTTTAACTCTACAGTAAATTCATCTTCTTACTGTAAGATTTTAATGAACTTGACTATGAATTTATTATTAAAGTTGTATATTATTTCATGAATTATCAATACTTTGACAATGATATGTAAAATGAGTTGTTTGCAATTAACAGTTTTAATAACAGAATTAAGTTATTTCTTAACTATGTTATGATTTTTATGAGTTAATGTTTCAACATCTGTTCTTTTTAAAATTATTAATTTAAGTTGAGAAATTTTATTTCTTAAAAAATATACTTTATTTAGATGTGTTTCTTGCACTGTTAAAATCATAATTCTCAGCAGCATACTTCTGACATGCATTGCTGAACACATATTCATGTTTTTATTAACATTGTAAACAAACATTTTCTTGACTTTGTTAATCACTTATGTACAGTAAATTTCATCTTGCAACATGCTTTCAACATGATTAATTGAATATTTTCTCTCATTGACATTGTAAATGAACATCTTCTCAACATTATTTATTAATTATATTCAATAAATTTTATCTTGCAGTCTGCTTTCAACATGTTTCGCTGAATATTTATTCATACTTATACTGTGAATAAACATCTTCTCGACATCATTTATCACTCATATACAGTATAATTCTTTAATTACTATGAATATAAAGTTTTTTAAGCTTTTTATTTTAGTCAGCTTTCGTTGCAAAGTAAGTAATAAATGTTTTGCAAAAATGTTTTCTATCATGATGAATTAACTCATAGAAGTTAAATTAGAGACTAAAGTCAAAAATTAGATTGAAGATCAGATCTGAGTTAACTTTGAAACTTTATGACTTTGTTAAGACATCATTTAAACTACGTCATATCTTCAACTTAATATATCATGAGTTATGTCATGCTCAACTTAACAATGCTTGACAAACTTTCTAGAGTTGATTAATTCTCTTGAGTTATCGAGAACTTCTTAATAATTAACTCTATCATAATATATACTCATTCTGTGTCTGCTTAGAATATCATATTGTCATATCATTCTTATAGACTTCATTTATTCATTTAGTAAACTCAATCATTACAGTTCTAATTATTTCAAACTCTTCTTAAAAGTGATGATTCAATACTCAAGCATGATAACAGCAACATGATTGCAACAGAATTAAAACGACGATATCTTAATCTTGTAAAACGTCATATCAGAAAACGAACGTTGTATAACAAAATTAGAAAGTGAAGAAGCAAAAGATGAATTCTTTCTTGATATTAATGAACAGCTGACATGAGCAATGCTTCAACATGATAAACTGCAAAAGAAACAAAAGTTAACAGTTATTCAATCAAAGATTGAGATTCTGCAAGTCATTGAAATAACAAAGAAAAGTTGTTGAGCTTTCACTTGAGCTTTCATGAAGAATTTGAATGATTTATGCATCATTTTCATAATGTTGATGATGATGAAACAAAGTCATCATGAAATTATCTTGCAAAAGCAAAGATTCTCAATGTCTTTGAAGAAGTATCATGACAAAATCATAAGAAAACATAGAGAGTGAATTCATGATGTTGAAATCTCATTTTGAAATATTTCTTAACATTTTGAAAGTGATGAGAAAAAGATTTTGTACTGCATGATTTATTTAAAAAGTGAATCAAAGAAACTTTGATTTGATCACGAAGAAATTATGTTTGCAGCTCAGCAGATGTAATTTAATTTTATTGACTTTCTTCTGAATTTAATCAAAGATTTGATGAATCGAGACATAAACGTGACTCAGCAGTATGTGAATGCATTATAATGTTCAGATCAAATGATATGAATGTTTGCAGCTCATTTGAGCATTCTGAAACATCAACTTTCATTGTATAATGATGAGCATAAGTGAACTCATTTATTCATCAAGTTAAGATCTGAGCTGCATGTAATCATTACTAATGTGCAGTCAATTTCTATCACATGAAATGCATTAATTGATTTTGTCGCTTGATTGAAAACAAATCTACGAAAAGAACATGTCTTGTCATCGAAATGATCTTAAGACGAGAACTTACATGATTAAGATAAAATCAACAAGAAAACTCATTTAAAGCAAAAGAAATTTCATTGATTGACTAAACTTAACTCTTTATCAAAGACAAGCTCACATGCTTCATCATGTTATAACAAGAATTTGTTCAACATAATGTGTTACATGTGTAATTGAAAGAATTATTACTTTACTAATTGTAAAGATGAAAAGATTAAGAATAAATTAAAAAAATCTGATGCAAATCAAGTATTCATCAATTCAATGTCACATATAAGTCATTTTAAGATTTCAAGAAAAGATAAGCTTTCAATGAATGCTTCAAATCATCAAGGAAAAAACAAGAAGTTCTTTTTGTAAAGACTTTTATATATAAAGAGCATGTAATTCAGAGAAATCAGAAGACAGAAATGAAGATTCACATGAATATTAATGTCAAGATGAACATGATTAGTCAACGTTTCATCATTGAGCAAGATATGTCATTGCTGAATGTTGATCTTTCAAAATTTATTTGAATGAATGATCAAAATGTTTATTATTATGACGTTTATAAAATGTGTTATTGACTGAGAAACAGCTGAGATATAAAGAAAAAAGATATAAGTATCTTTTATGCTATCAACAAGAAAGAATCTTTCTTGATTCTGAGTATATCAAGTATGTAATTCAAGCGTATTTTAATAAACATGATTGTAAAAACATAATATTTCAACATGAATGAGCATGCATTTGAGTTGTTTTTCACATAAGCATTTGCAAAAGCTTTACAAAATGAGTCTACTGTGTATGCTTTTGTCATGATTAACGTTGTCAAAGAGTTGATCATTGAACATCAAGTGAAAGCAATGAATAATGTGATAAGTTATATCACAAATGCATTTAAAATGCAGACTTTACTTATTGAATTGAAAGAATATGAAGATGTATTCTTAACAGAAAGTGTTGACAAATTGCTTTTGCATGAAGATCATAATCATGCAATTGAAATCACTGCAAAGTCATCATATGAATCATTGTATAATCTGTTGAATACAGAGTTAGCGACTCTGAGACAGTATTTAAATGATGTCTTAGCAAAAGAATAAATTAAGCACTTCATTAACTTGACTGACGCGTCTATTTTATTCATTCTCAAAAAGAATGATAGTTTTTATTTATGCATAAACTATTGAGATCTGAATAAAATCACTGTCAAGAATCATCATTCACTGTCTTTAATTAGTGAAACTTTAAACAGACTCAATTGAGTCAAGCAGTTCATTAAATTGAATCTGAAGAATGCATATCATCATTTCAGAATTCAACATGAAGATGAGTGAAAAACGACATTTTGTACTTATTATGATCACTTCAAATATATGATCATGTTGTTTGATTTGATCAATGCATCTATCATTTTTCAGACTTATATTAATAAGATCTTGACAAAGCTTTTAAATGACTTTTGTGTTGTTTATCTGAATGACATTCTAATCTTCTTCGTAGAGAAGACTGATTATGTAGATCACGTGAAGCAGATTCTGAAAAGACTAAGAAAGTTCAAGCTATATGCTAGCTTGAAGAAATGTACATTCTTTATCACTAAAGTGAACTTTCTAGAATTTATCATATTCACAGAAAGCATTTTAATGAATCTTCAATTTAAGTAGAATAGACATCATCAAAACATGATTCAAATCGAAAATGTATCAAGAAATACAAGTTTTTCTAAGATTCATCAATTTCTATCAACGTTTTATACATCACTACTCTCAAATAGCAGAATCTTTAACAGAACTGCTGAGAGATAGTGTAAAAGATGTAAAAATGAGCTCATTCATATGATTGAGCGAAGCGAAACAAGCTTTTAATCAGCTTCGCAACGTCTTTATGAAGATGTTTATACTAAGACACTTTGATTCAGAGCGACATATACATATTGAGATCAACGCATTCAATTATGCAGTCGCGAATATTTTGTCTCAGTCAGATGATGAAGATCAGTGACATTTGATTGCATTCTGATTCAAAATGATGATAGACATTGAAAGAAACTATGAAACATATGATCAGAAACTTCTAGTCATAGTAGCGATGTTTAAACATTGATGATACTATGTGAAAGACAATTATCATACTGTCAAAGTTCTGACTAATCATAATAATCTGAAGAGTTTTATAAACATTTGAAAGCTAAATGAAAAACAAGTCAGATGAATCATGAGATTGTTGATCTGCAACTTTGAAATAGCGCATAGATCAGAAAAGACAAACTCAATTAATGTATTATTAAAATGATCTGACTATAAGAGTGAGAATATTTTTGCAAATTATTTGCTGCTCACTCTGCAATAAAAGCTGACTAGAATAGAAAGCTTAAATAACTTTATATTCATAGCGATCAGAGAATTATACTGTATATGAATGATTAATAATGTCGAGAAGACGTTCATTCACAGTATAAGTATGAACAAGTATTCAGCAAAACATGTTAAAAGCAGACTGCAAGATGAAACTCATTGATGAACATGAATGATTAATGATATTAAGAAGACATTCATTCACAATGTCAATGAATGAAGATATTCAGCGAAATATGTTAAAAGTAGATCGCAAGATGAAATCTACTGTACATGAGTGTAAACTGATCGCGTCAAGTCGAGTACTTGACTCAAAAAGTGTTGAGTTAAGTTGAAATTTTTTTGAAAAAGTGTTGAGTTGAGTTGAGAAGTTGAACTCAAGAACTTGAGTCGATAACTCGACTCAATTCAACAAGATATTAGATAAATGTAAATAGCTTAATCAAACAGTCTTCATCATGAAGACTTTATGATTTTCATTATGACTTTCTATGATTCTATCAAACACTTTTCACAATAATGCAAAAAGATAATGCACTATGAATTTATAAGATTATGAGTTATGATTAGAACTTAGAAAGTAAGATAAGCGCTGTTTGCTAGTTGAACAACTCTATTATTTTCTTTTCACTTTCATTATTCTTGTTCTTCTCACTACTGATAATCTCATATTCATCATGTTGTAGTTTCTTCTCATTCTTCTTTGCTTCATAGCACATCTCTGCGTCATTATTTTCTACTATGATGAGATCATTTGAATTAAACTTTATTGCATGTATCAAATTCTGAATTTCTCGTTCTTTGACAGTTAAAAGAGTGACGAATTCTGTTGCAAAATTCTGAAAAGCTGTTATAGAATTAGTATCATCAGTCTACTTTAACTTCTTCAGATCATCATGATGAAGAATTCTTTGTTGAATTAAGTGAATTATAGAGATCATAAATTTTGATATTTCTTCGCTCATGTTCAGCTCATCTGTTGTTATCTTCTAAAATTGATATTAATTTCTACAACTGAGAGATAATGCATACAGATAATGCATATCTTTGTTGCTTTCAAAGCAATTTTCTCTGCAATAGTATTTGCATCTTATGTTGCAGCAGTTATATTGAAAAGCTTTATCATCTCAGCGACAATCTCAGCATTCGCTTTGCGTCTGATTTTCAACTTAAAGCATTCAACTATAAACAGATCAGCGCTTTATCTAGTATTGCATTACTGAGATGCATTATCATGAATATCTTTGTTCTTTTGCTCTTGTTCTATCTCGTCTCTGACATTGTCTTTCATTACTGCTTTGTCGATCTCATTCGCTTCTTTTCAAACATTGAAGAGTTTAAGTTTGTGTAGTCGTTTAAACAGAACTACATGATCATTGTTCTGTCGCTTGTAATGTTCTTTGATCTCATTGAATCAATTTTCACCACGATTTTGACTTGTGATAGACTTTGAATTTATGAATAGAATGAACATTATCTGTTAGAGTCAACATTGTTCTCTTGATTATGCATTTGAGTAATGCAACAGTATCGTTGAAATTTGAATAGTTTGATAGAATATGAACTTGTAGAGAATTTTGTAAAGTAGAAGATAATTCATCAAGTAAGATGAATTGATTTTGACGAAGAATTATTTCTGAATCATTAAACAGAGTGAAAATTACCTGTTGAAGTCAGCATTGTTCTCTTGATGATGCATTTAAGTAATGCAATAGTATCGATGAAATTTGAGTAGTTTGATAGAATATGAACTTGTAGAGAATTTTGTAAAGTAAGAGAAAATGCACAAAGTGAGATGAATTTGAGTGCAATGAGAAAAAAATTATTATTATTTTTAACACATATTCAATATTTCTTGCAATTTCTTTTTCACTTTTTATTTTCATTTTTCATACTATTTCTTGAATCATTTTATGATTTTAGAATTTAGTAATCAACGCTTCAAGAAATAACACATTCAAACATCAAAATCAAAACAATTATTCTTGAATCTTGAATTTTTGATAGACATCATAAACTATGACATGCATCAAGCGTATTAAAGATAATACATACTGATAATGCAATATGACTTGTTTATTGTTGTTGACAAGTTATTTTTTAGAACGTTCATCAGCACGCAAGAGTTCAATGAACTCAACTGATAGTTATGTTATCAAAGAAACAAGTTCAGTATTTGAATCTACTAAAAAGATAATGCACATTGATAATGCATTATCTACTGACATGTTAATGCTTTGCAATAGAAAACTAAATGACGCTACAAATCAGACACGATAGCATTGCATGAGATTTGAAAATATCAGAAGTCATTTGAAAATCTCATTTCAAAAATGATCTTTGAAAGACTTGTGAGAGAGATTATGCATGATTGTGCTAGAGCAAATATGTTACTTTATGACTATTGCATTCAGCGCTCTGTCTTGAATGCTCTGCAAGAAGTTATTGAAGACTTTATGATTTCATTCATGAAAAGTAAGTGCATTACTCTTTCACATTATCACTCTTGTAGAATTTTCATTGACATTTTGCTTTATGCAAACATCAACTTGATAACAATTCATGTTAAATGCATCATCATTCAAGATAAAAATATGAGATTTATGAAGAATCTCATGATGAATCTTGATGTCATGTTTTTCAAGACAGATTAGAAAATGTCTGTCTTCATTAATTAAATAAACAGTGTAATTCTTGAAATCACATTCACATTACTCATGTGCATTATTCTTGTGCATTGACTCGATTGTACTTCTAATAAGTACTTGCTTTAAATGCAAGACTTTTAATAAATGAGATAATATTGCAGATTTATGAATAAATCTGCGTCAGAACAGTTTTCAAAGATACTTGAAATGAATCAGCAGACTTGTTGATCTCTTGATCATCATTCTTCTCTCTGCAATAAATATTTCAGAACTCAGTAATAGTCTTGTCTGAATTCAAATTCATAGTTTGATTGTAATACTTCATCAGCATTATTTGTTTCATCATTTTCAAACTCATCTGTGATCAATCTCATCGACATACTCTTCTAACAAGACTGAAAGTTCGCTCAATATTTATCAAGAATATTGAGCATGAAAGAACATCTTTAGTCATTTGCGTCAATCTAGAAAAATTCGAAGCATTGTCTTTTCAAAATTATCATGTTGAACATTTCTCATTTATAACATCAGTGTGAAAATATCGATCATCTTTGTCTTGAAAAGAATGAGCACGCTGAGATTGTTGAAGCAATGATCTTCTAACAGTTGCAACAGACTACAAGATCGTTAGTAAATGATCAAATGCATTATCATAATGCATTATCTCATCAGCATTATTTCTTACTCTTTGTGCTTCTGCTTTTAAATCAACAGCTGAATCTTTGTAGTAATGATGAAAATACTCTTTGAACTCTGTCTTGTACTTGATCTCGTAGTGAACAGACTTTTCATCATGATCTGTTTCTTCATTGTCTTTGTCATCTTAAGTCTTGTAAAGATCTAGCTTTATTATAGAATTCAGAATATTTGCAAAATTATATATTGTTTCATCGCTGTCTTTGATCTTGACATAATACTTCGCAAGTTTAATTAAGACTTTTTCGTAAGTCTTTACTATAACAGCACTTAATGAGCAAGTACTTCTTCTTATATTCTTTTCAATCTGCTCAAGATGATTGAAAAGTGCATTAAATATTCGAAATTTCAAGTGAATATCTGCATTAGTTGTTCGTGACACTACTAAAGTGCATTCGTAGAAGAAATTTAATAGATTGTCAACAAGCAAAATCATGAATCACTTGCTTTCATCAAGTTTGATCTTTGCGATCTTGAAATCTTCGCAGTATTTCTCTGTTCAAAGATCAACAAATTCGCGTAGTTGATATGCTTGACGAAGCATCAAGTACGTAGAGTTTCAACGAATGTGAATATCTTGTATCAGTTTTCTAAATCTTTTGTCATTCTGCTCTTGAAAAGCTCTGAAGTGAATCAATCACTGAGAAGAATCGTTGACAGCTATCGTCAGAGCATGAATCTAATTTCATAATTAATAAATGCATTACTTTTTTGCATTATTATTCGAAGCAATATCTTTTTGATCACAACAGATAATTCTCTGCTTGTTTTAATATCTTGCACTTAATCATTCTCTAATTGAGTAATAACATTATCAGCTATTGTCTTTGATTCAAGAGCTTAAATAAAATCTTGAGTCACAAGATTGATGATGTGAGTCAAGCAATTAATGAAATTCTGTGTTCTGTTTCATCGAAACTCGCAATGACTCATGATCTTTTCAAGTTTCTCTTTCAAGATACTATTATTGCTTGCATTATTGATAACAATTTCAAAAAGCTTGTTCTTAATAGCGTAGTTCTTCAGAATTTTCATTAGCTTCATCATCAATTGACAATTGATATGCTCAATATTGAAAGACGTAAATTCAATAAAATGTTCATAAAACTGAAATTCAACATCGATTCAGTATATCAACACTTTCAAGTATGCTACTCTTTGAGAACTAGATCATGCATTCAAAGCAATAAAGACACGTCGTGACTCTGTAAGATTCAATCTGATCTTATCACAAATCTTCTTATAGTGTGAGAGAATCATGATTGTCATCTTTGTGCAATGCGTAATTTGCAGATCTGAACGAAGCATTTGTAGCAGCTTTCGAAATTGCTCGTTATCAACGATTCAAAAGAGTAAATTCAAGTCAACAAAAATCTTGCATAATTGATCTTCTTAATTCTCTTGATTGAAGACAAAGACTAACTCGATATGATTTTTCTTCTAATAATTTGTTAATTTTGCATTATCAATTTGCATTATCAGATATGACTTACTCATTCAAAAGTCAGTTCAACTTGTAATTATGAATGTTCGCATTTTTGTTCTGTCGCTGCGCAAAAGTTTGATTCAAGATGCTTTTTCATAGCAGATGTGCTGAAGCTATCAAAAGCTGTAGAATAATTCATAATCTTATTACAGATTTTGCATGAGATTTTAGACAATTCTTCAACAATCGAAGTCAACTGTATAAAGTAATTTCATATATCAGATTGCTTATTGTCTGTAGTCTTTTTGAATCAGAGCGAATTGTTTATCTTTTTTTGAGTCTTGTTTTGAATACTCTTGACAACAGAGATTTGAGATCATCATTGTAGAAAAGAGCTATCTGTATTCAAAGTTCATTAAACATACTCACTATTTTCTCTTAGTTTGAGCTGTGAAAAATTCTGCTGAATTTTACCAATTGCTTCTTGTCTAGTCTTCATCTTTTCAGAATGATGTGAAGAACTCATAGATTATTGAACTTGACTTGCGAAGTCTTTAGAATGAAGACTATCTAAAGATGAACTATGCAAAATGCTTTCGTCAGACAGATTGAAAGTTGTCAACAAACTTAACATTTTATAGAATAGTTTGTATTAACAACAATAGTTGTTAATAGCTTGAAGATAGTATATAAACAATGTAATGAGTAATGCGAAAAGCTAATGCAATATATAAATGATGCAATGAGTAATGCGAAAAGATAATGCAAAGAACAAATGAACATGTTGTTCTAAATTTCTATATTTAGTTCTCTTGACGTCAAGCTCAAGTTCTTGACGAGTCGAGTCGAGTTGACTCGATTTCTAGTCGAATCGAGTCAAATTCAAAATGTCAATTCAAAACTCAACTTGACAATCAGTCTGCATGAGTGATTAACGAAGTTGAGAAAATGTCTGTTCACAGTGTCAATGAAAACATGAGTACATGTTCAGCAATGCATGTCAGAAGTATGTTGCTGAGAATCATGATTTTAACAGTGCAAGAAATGTATTTAGATAAAGTACATTTTTCAAGAAATAGAATCTCTCAATTTGAATCAACAACTTCAAGAAGCACAGATGTTGAAACATTGATTCATAAAGATTGCAACGTAGCTGAGAAACAGCTTAATTCTGTTGTTGAAACTGTTGATTGCAAACAACTCATTTCACATGCAATTGTCAAAGTATTGATAATTCATGAAATGATATACGACTTTAGTAGTAAATTCATAGTTGAACTCATTAAGATCTTACAGCAAGAAAATTAATTTACTGTGAGATTAAAAGCAGATGAAACGATGAATATATAAAAGAATGACGTCAAAGCTTGAATATTAAATAATCAAGAAATGATAAAGTACAACGAATTATTATATGTTTCAGAAGATCTTTTCGTCAGAGAAGAGTTATTAAAACATCATCATGATGATTCATTAGCAAGACATTTTGATATTGACAAGATCAGCAAGCTATTAAATTGCAAATATTACTGAAAAAGTATGATCAAGAATGTCAAAGAGTATATAAATACTTGTGACATTTGTCAGAGAGTAAAGATGAAATGTCATTTATCATATGATGAGTTAAAATTATTATCTCGATTTACAAATTTCTGAAAAGAAATCACTTTAAATTTCATAACAAATCTGTCGTTTAGTAAATGAAAAGAAGTCGTATATGACTTAATTCTTATGATAGTCAATCATTACATGAAGATGATGTGTTATCTGTTTATGAAGAAAAATTTGACTGTTGTAAAGTTAGCAAAGTTGTTTTTTGAGAAAATTGCACTAAGATATGAGATCTTAAATGATATAATCATTGATAAAGATAGTTGATTTATCAGTGCATTCTGATCAAAGATCTGTTTTTATGCGAAGATGAAATGATGATTAAGCATTATCTTTCATTTGCAAACAAATGATCAGACAGAACAACAGAATTAAACGTTGAAACATTATCTACGAGTATATTGTTCAAAAAAGCAAGATGACTGAACTACGCTTTTACTTGTAGTTGAGTTCATGTATCATCAGACGAAGCACTCTTTGTTGAGCTGTAATCTCTCTAAAATCATGTATGATTACAAGTCAATCTTTGACATACACATCAAGAATAATGCTATGAAAGAAGAAGTGTCAGCAGCAAAAGAATGCATTGAAATGCTGCAAGATGTGCAAAACACATTGATGCAATGATGATAAAACACAATTGATGCTCAGACAAAGTACTATAATCAAAAACATAAGTTCAAGTTCTTTAATATTAATGATTTAATCATATTATTAACAAAAAATCTGAAGCAAAAGAAGTTGAGCAAGAAGTTATCAAATAAGATGCTAAAGTTCTTTCATATACAAGAATTTATAGACAAGCAAATGTATTGTTTGAATCTTTTAATCATTTATAAAATTCATTCTGTCTTTCATGTATCTTTCTTAAAGTTGTATAATTGTAGATTAAATGATGATTCTATACTCAAGTATTTCACTCTCAAGCTTATTGATGATAAGTAAGAATGAAAAGTAGAAATGATTTTATAAAAGTGAAAAGAAAAGAGAATCTTATATTATAAAATACAATGAAAAGAATATTTCATGAAATATAATCAATGAGTATTGAGCAAAGATATGAAAGAAGTCTTGAAGCTTAAAGAAGCTTTTGAAATGAGGCTGAAACATGAATGAAAAGTATAGTTACTCACTTTCAAGCATAAATTCATGATTAGAAAGAAAGAGAATCACTGTATTATGATGATTCTCATTCTTTAATGAGATGATCATGTAGAAATATTAACACTCAAACAAAAGAAAAAACACAGACAGAAGAAAAAAGCGCAGAGATGCAAAACGCGCTCGACATAAAAGCGTAATCTCAGCATAATCACATCAACTTCATCAGTTATCTTTTGCAAAAAACGTAATCACAGTTTTCTTCTTCTCACTCATCTTAAGATTTACATTAAGATGTAAGATGAGCAAATCAAGAGCAAGCAAATTCATTTATAAATATAATAATAATAATAAATTCATACATTTTTGTGACATCAATTAGATCGACTCATGAGAAACTTTATGCTATCTGTATCAAGTGAACAAAACTCTCTGAGATAGAAAATCACTCGCAGTCTACACAACTGCTTCATGCAGTCGAAACAGTGAGTTTTGAGACTATGTATCAAATTTGTTCGCGTTGATTGCACGTTAAAGAATGAGTGTTCTAGTCACTTTAAATTGCTTCAAGAGCTTCGTTTTCATCATCATCTTTGCTACTGCTTTGAGATTCTTCGTGATAATGATGATTATTCAATAGTTTGAAAAGTCAGCATCTTGTAGCATTCTTGATTGCAGATGCAATCAGTTCAAGCAATGCATGAGTACATGCTTCGTCGTCTGATGACTTTATTTGCAGTCGCATCGTGAGCTATTCGTGTCTATCAAAAATATGTTGTATACGTTGCATGCAACATACATAGAGCACGATCTCTATGCTGATTTTTCTCTTAGACTCGAGAGATTACTCAAAGAGTTTTCTCGCGACAAATTCACAGTTCAAGACAAATGAGATCTTTCACTGCTCAGATTTCGGCAGTTTACTTCTTAAGCATGAGTCGCAGACATATCGCAGTCGATTTCTTCTTTAATCACATTGACACACGCTACTGTTTTCTCAAGCTATACAGATGATGTCTTCGACTAGAGATTGACTCTATCATCAAGACATTCAAGAGTCAGAACTCAGTGAAGAAATGAGATTCTTGAGATTGACAGTCATCGTCATTGTATATCACGTCTCGCGAACGCTCGCTTCGCTTGTAAAATGTGCAACTCATCTGTTTTGCATTATCTATAAAGATTTTCCTCATGCAGATCGATCATGTCTTGCAGAGATGTTCATATGCTACACTTTTAATCAGGCAGCGTAGTTTGATCATTCTCTACTAACTCGTTTGTGTTTCTCTTCTCTTAACGAAGTCTTCTCGTCAGCGTATCGTTCATGTATAGAATGTCTGTGTCTGAATGTCTGTTAAACGATATTAACAAGACTCTTGAGTTTGCTCATGTCAAACTTAACGAGTCTTGTAAGTTGCTTGTATCGTAGTAACAGACATGCAGTCTTAACAAGATTTATATGTAGTTAGCACATAGATTTAAAGAATGTTCGTGATTCAAGTTCTTTCTGCTAATCACTCTCAACAGATCAAATGCAAGAGTGTTCTGTTTCAGTTCTTGTCATCACAATGACAAGATACTGAATCGAATGATTTTCATAAGCGATTTCCCTCGTAGTTCTGCGTTCTATTTGACTTTCTCATCTGCGTGCAGACTGCTTTTGTAGCATGCGCATTGAGATTATCAAAGTCTGCACGATCACGAAAACTCTGCACGCGATCAATGCACAGCGCTTCATCATCACGCAGCGTCTTGATGTCATTCAAACTTTTGATAATCTTTAAACTTTACTGTAGCTAAACAGTAGATTCATAGTCAGCATCACGTACAGATGAGTTTCATCGCTGATCTCATTTATAAATATATCATGTCAGTTATAGAACTGTGATTAAATGATATCAAAACACGATAAAACATACAGAATAATGAAACATGTTGAGCGCATTGCAAGCAATGTCATTAGCTGTCATTACTTCTTTCAGCTGCAGCTTCTGTACATCAAATAATTTAAACTTATGTATGTCATTTAAACAATGTTTTACATGCGTTGCAATCATGAACTTCTTTCTCAGTTTCATCTGATTGATCATAAAGATTGTAATAAAAATCACATCATCATCTTCTGATACAGTTTTGAATATTGTTTCAAGTCAAAAAGACTCATTTAATGTTTGAATGCATACATTTGAAATTTAAGAATTTAAACATAAGTGTTTAATGAGCGCATTAAGTAAGTTTACTCATTGCAATGCATGAGACATCTTTCTTTGCACATTAGATGCAGCATTAATACATCACTTTTTCATGAAACTTAATATCACAGCTTTACATTATCTCTTCATCATGAAATCTACATGCACATTTAATGCACATTACTCTGTTTGATATCTCAGAAGCATCAGCACTTCTTTCACTAATTCTCACGACTGAAAGCTGAAAAGAATCAGTAACGACATCTAAACGCTGAGTATTCAACTTATCATTCTTTTATTGCTAGAAGTTTAAGACGAGTCGAGTAAGAATTCTGATGCTAAGAAAGTATCAGAACTCATTTCGTTACTTATCTTTTCATCAGAAACATTCAGATCATCTTCAAAATTAATAAATGTAATGAGTTTTAAAACAGAAGATGATGTCATATAATTGCAAAGATGTCAAAAAGTAGACTTCTTTATGATGATTTATGATTGTTAGATTGCAGTCTTGATTAAAGAAATTCAGAATAAGCATTGCATATCTTGCTTACATCATCAGCTTTGTCATCAGCTTTGTCATCAACTTTGTTGATCTTTCACGTCTTTGAAGTCATCATAAATCAAGCGCACGTCATTTTAATACTTGAAACAAAGTTTTTTTAAGTAAATACTAATATAATTATCTGTACAAGCAATTCTTTATCAAAGTTGTGAAAAAGAACTTTGATACAGAATGAAAATAAGATGAAAAGAAGATGAAGATTGAGAAGAATTGAAAGAATGATAAATAAAACAATGATTATTATTCACTCTTGTTTATGCTTTATCATCTCAACAACACAATTTAATCGAAAGATAAGCAATGTTTATGCATCATTCACACACAATTAATGCTGTTATCTACGTTAACTACACATCACATATACTATTTATAATGTCATCTACACGCATTATAATTGAAGATGAATCATCATTTAATTGAAAGTTTCTCTTTTTCTTGTTTTCTTACAAAGATTTGAAGATTTTTATCAAAAGCTTCTAGAGTGAAATCATGAGTACACGTTATCATTTATCAAGATAAATCAAGATATTGATTATTGAGATTAAGAATGAACTCACTTAAAAAAGAAAACAATTGTCATGATGAATTGACTCATAAAAGTTAAATCAGAGACTAAAGTCAGAGACTAAATTGAAGATCAGATCTGAGTTAGCTCTGAAACTCTATGACTTTGTCAAGACATCATTTAGATTACATTATATCTTCAACTTAATATATCATGAGTTATATCATGCTCAACTTGACAATGCTTGACAAATTCTTTATAGTTGATTGATCTTCTCAAGTTATCAAAAACTTCTTAATAATTAGCTTTATTATAATATATATTTATTCTGTGTCTGCTTAGAATATCACATTATCATATCATTTCTATAGATCTCATCTATTCATTTAGTAAACTTAATCATCACATTTTCATTCTTATAATTAAATCATTTTAATAATACATTAATTAAGTTTATCTTTTCTGATTTATGTATTATTTCAAAATTACAGATCAACAATCTCATGATTCATTTAACTTGTTTTTCATTTAACTTTTAAACATTCATAAAATTCTTCAAATTATTATGATTAGTCAAAACTTTAACAGTATAATAATTATTTTCTACATAGTGTCATTAATGTTTAAACATCATTACTATGATTAAAAGCTTTTGATCATGTATTTCATAATTTCTTTTAACAAATCAACAACAAGATTTATTTATACATGATGTTGACTATGAATCTTTTGATTCTATTGCAGAATAGAAGTCAGAAGAGTTAAGAAATCTCAATTTAACGCAGTTTGATCAAAGTTAGAACGTTGCGTGATCATGAAAGCTGTCATGCAAAGTTTTCATTCATGCGACAGCACTCTTTCTAACAGCTACAATTCACAAAGAAGATTAATGACAAGTCAATGTCAGTATAAGATGAAAAGATATCACTAGTGAAATAGTTAAGTCAGATGATAAGTCTTAAGATTGTGATTATAAGTGATTGAAGAAGTTGTGACTCATCAACTATGTTGATATACTGAAGAAGCTCATTGAGCTCAACTTCTCTACTCATCGACGTCATGAACAGTAAGTGATGAAAAGATACTGAGTAGAATAGTTGATTCAGATATTAAGTCTTGAGTTCATGATTATATGTGATCAAAGAAGTAGTGACTTGTCGACTGTGTTGATATACTGAGAGAGCTTGATGAACTTAACTTCTTTACTTATAACGACAAGTCGTGCATTTATCTATGTGAATGATCGAAAGCATTGAAGAATGATCAGAATGCATTCTTTACTATTGATCAGAGCTAAGCATTCAACTACGACTGCAATCACACATTTATATTGATAACACATTTAACATCTATGTGACATAAGACAAGAGCAAAATAAAGTCATGTACAATCACACTCTATCTTTTTATCGTATACATCTCTCTTTCATTACATATTTTCTTGCTCGATGAATGACAATCATCAAGCAAAGAACACAGTTTCAACATTACAATCATGAGCATCACAAGTGCAAAGAAATCATGATCTTCGCGATCAAAGATCGAGACATTGTTGTATAGAATATCATCAATGAAGAGCAGAGCAAGAACGATGCATAGCAAAAAAACAGCACAGACACGCATCAAGAGTTCAAGCATCACGCGCTGAATAAAAGTTATAGATTCATTACTGATACTATTGTTTCAGCGTTGTTATTTCAACAACATGCAGTTGCTGTATAGTTGACGAGCGATTTTCTTTCTCAGAGAGTTTTGTTCATTTAATATACATAGCATAGTTTTCTCTTATGAGTTGAACTTAAATCAATGTCACAAGAGTGTATGATCAATCAATCAATCAATCAATTTCTTTTAACATTTATAATAATAATAAATTCATACATTTTTGTGACATCAATTAAATCAACTCATGAGAAACTTTATGCTATGTGTATCGAGTGAACAAAACTTTTTAAGATAGAAAATCACTCACTATTTATATAACTGCTTCACGCAGTTGAAATGACAAGATTAAGACTATGTATCAAATTTGTTCATGTTGATTACATGTTAAAGAATGAGTGTTTTAATCACTTTAAATTGCTTCAAAAGTTTCATTTTCATCATCATTCTTACTGCTGCTCTGAAATCTTTCGTGATTACAATGATTATTTGATAGTTCAAGAAATTAATATCACGTAGCATTCTTGATTGCAGATGCGTTCAGTTCAAGCAATGCATAAGTACATGCTTTGCTGTCTGATGATTTTATTTGCAGTTGCATTGCAAACTATTCATGCTTGAAACATTTCTTGAATGCAAATAAACATTAAAATTTATGCATTCAATTCTGATGTAAATTGCAAGAGTGTTTTCAATCTTCTGAAAATCATCATGCATCTTTATCATCTTATTGAATAAATGAAATCTTTGTGCTGAAATTGCATTAATGTTTGCAATGTGTTTCTTGTATTTTTCTCATCATTGCTTTCATTAATCTTTGTGATATAACACTATTGCAATGTTATTACTTATTAAAATCATTGTAGAAAGATCAAATTATTTGCATTTAAATTGCATTATTGCATCTTCTTAAATAAATGTGTTCAGAAGTATTATTTTCTTGATGACAAAAGAATGAAAGATGAGATGATTAATTTTCATCAATTGAACATGTATGAATTTGTATGTTCATTTAATCTCTTGCGTTCTATTGTTGATCTAACTGCGTAATGTAACTTTATTCTGCAGCATGTTTAAATGAACATACAGTAAACTTATATACATTTCAATCTTTAACATCTTGATGCTTATTCTTTTAAACACTTTTGCAACATGATGTAAAGTCTGATTTTACAAATTTTTTAGTTTGCATTTCTTGTTTGACAGTTTTTTCTCTTTGTCACGCTGATATTAAATTGATGCTTTGAATGTGATTTCTGATTTCATTACAACTAAGTACATTTGTCTCACTTTTGTGAAAGTTGTTTTTCATTTGAAGATTTTTAAATAATCATTGACAAATTCTCGAGTGCTAATTAGTCAATCACACGCAGCTAATCATCACGTTGACATCATTGACATCATTGACATCATTGACAGATAATCAAATTATAGATTCAATCAAACATCATTAAATTACGTCATTAATCTCATACTTAAATCTAATAACTGATAAATTGAATCATTTATCTTTGTGCATAAATAATTAAATGATTAACAGCATCATTAAACAGTTTAATAACATCTTCGTTCTTCGCATTCTACATGCTCATCATTCTACTCATCACTTTACATGCTCATCACTCTACTCATCATTCTACATACTCATCATTCTACTCATCATTCTACATACTCATCATTCTACATACTCATCATTCTACTTGTCATTCTACATACTCATCATTCTACTCATCACTTTACATGCTCATCATTCTACTCATCATTCTACATACTCATCACTTTACTCGTCATTTTACATACTCATCATTTTACTCGTCACTTTACATGCTCATCATTCTACTCGCTCATCTACTTGCTTCATTTACTTGCTTTATCAATCTTTTTATCAAACGCTTTATCAAATGCGTCAATTGAACGCATAAAACACATCAAACAATGCTTCAAACAATGCTTTCTACATGACTTGAAAACAGTACTGTTATCTCTGTGATTAGTAATCTTCGCTCTCAGTTGAAGATCAACGCTAGAAAATTCAGAAGATTCAGAGTATTTACTTCTTCTCACTTCTTTCTTTCTTCATAAAAGAGTTTCTACTTTTTATTTTATATGAAATAATACTAATCGACTCAATAGAATGCACTCTTCATAACTCAATATCAAACTTTCTACTGATCTTTCTGCTGAGCTTTCTACTGATCTTTCTACTGATCTTTCTATTAATCTTTCTACTGATCTTTTGATCAAGCTTTCTACTGATCTTTCTACTAATCTTTCTACTGAGCTTTTTACTGATCTTTTGATCAAGCTTTCTACTGAGCTTTCTACTGATCTTCTTACTGATCTTTCTACTGATCTTTCTACTGATCTTTCTACTGATCTTTCTACTGAGCTTTTAATTGAGCTTTCGATCAAGCTTTTTATCAAATGCTTTATTAAACTTTCTACATGCTTCAAATTACTTGTTAATTAAGTGCATAACATGAGTTGAACAGTGCTTTCTACATGACTTCTTTCATGATTTTCTATCAAGCATTCTTCATGTTTCTTTATCAAGCACTCTTCATGTTTTTCTATCAAGCATTCTTCATGTTTTTCTATCAAGCACTCTTCATGTTTTTCTATCAAGCACTCTTCATGTTTCTTTATCAAGCACTCTTCATGTTTCTTTATTGAGCATTTATGTTTGACTTTCTTTATAATTCTCTATCAAATACTCTACATAGTAATTGTAATTTTAATTCATACATTCTTGTGACATCGATTTAGACTCGACTCATGAGAGACTTTATGCTACTTATATCGAGTGAACAAAACTCTCTGAGAAAGAAAATCACTCGTTGTCTATACGACTGCTTTGCGCAGTCGAAACAATGAGATTGACACTGTGTTATCAAGTAATGAATCTATAGCTTCTATTCAGCGCGTAACGCTTGAGTAAACTCTTGATGAGAGTGTCTGTGCTGTTTGATTATGACGCATCGTCTTTGCTCTGCTCTTCATTGACGATATTCTATACAACAATGTTTCGATTCGATTCTCGATTCGAAGACGAAAGACGTTTTCTTTGCATTCGTGATGCTCATGATTGTAACGTACGTAGAGCTGTGTTCTCTTACTCAATGATTGTCATTCATTGAGCAGAGAAATATGTGATGAAAGAGAGACGCACACGATGAGAAGATAAAGTGTGATTGTACTGAGTAACTCTTTTCTTCTCTTGATTTGACTTGTGTCACGTAGACGTTGAATGAACTGTTAGTATAGGCGTGCGATCGCAATCGTTCGATGTTTGACTCTGATCAATGAAAGAGAATGCGTTCTGATCGTTCTCTTGAGCTCTCGATTTTCCACGTGAATAGATGAATGACTTGACGTCAAGTAAAGAAGATGAGTTCAAGCCTTCTCAGTATATCAGCGTGATCGACGAGTCACTACTTCTTCAAGCACTGTAGTCACGTCTCTCAATACTTGAAACGACTATTCTATCTGATATCTCTTCATCAATTACTTGACGACACTGTCGATGTGATGAAGACGTTTCGATATTGACGCAGTCGACGAGTCGCAAATTCTTCAATCACTTGTAGTCACAACTCGCAGACTCTTTACCTGAGTTGTCTTTTTCACTAGTAGTATCTTCTCATCTCTTACTGACATCGACATGTCATTAATCTTCTTCGTAGATCGATTGTGACTGTTAGAGAGAATGTTGTCGCATGAGTGAAAACTCTGCACGACGACTTTTCTGATCACGCAACGTTCTAACATTGTTTGAACTGCGTCGAATTGAGATCTCTTGACTCTTTTGACTTTTATTCAAACACAGAATAGAATCAAAAGATTCGTAGTCGACATCATGTACAGATGAATCTCGTTGCCAGTCATACTCTACATAGTTAACAATTCATTCAAATAAATGATTAAATAACTAGTTAAATAATAAATTCATTGATTTAATATCTTGCTTTTGCATGCGCTTAAGCAGATAGAATTGAGCATATAGAATCAGAATAATCAGTGTCAGCAATGTTATTTTGATGATTCATGTCATTTTAATGATTCATGTCAATGTGATAAACGATGTCATTTAAGTTATTAAACATATGCTCGCAGCTAATCACGTCAAAGTAATCTTATAAGAAGAAACATTGATCAAAATGATAAATCATTTAATTCATCAACTAATTACGTGATTAAATACTTGATAAGATTTTTCAATAACTAAGCATAAGCATTTTTATGACGTGACTTGCTTTTATCTGTCAAAGATGTGCACTTCATTGCAATTTCATGTTCAGTTAAATTTTTAAAACTTGCACATCTGACTTTGACTTAATCACTGAGCTTTCTATTTGTATATTAATCATTATGTCAAATTTTCTTAATTTTCTAGTGAAATATGTAAACTCATATTTTTCTGATGCAAACGTTGTGTTATGAGTTTGAACTCACTTCACGCAAATATTATGTATCTTACTTAATGTTTTACAAATTTCTTCAATGAATTTGTCATAAACTAGAATGTTAATGTTATTTATGAAGTTAAGCATTTCAATTTCAATTTTCAATGTTTTGCATTTTTCAATTAAACTTGCATTGAAAAATAGAAAGAAAATTAATAAAATGAAAGATTTTTAAAATATGTCTGCGTTAATCTTGCACATAGTGCTTGCTTGCTCATTGAATATCAATGATGTCTCTATGTTCTTTAGAAAGCTGCATGCTCATTTAACTATATAGTTCAACATTTTTCTCATTTTCAATGTATGTAACAATCTAATGTGCAAAACTTAATTAAACACTTTGATGATGTTTAAATTTAACATGAAGATCATGTATTTAATGTTGCAGTTTTACATAATGTGAATTTAATTTACTAGTAAATTTAACGTTGAAATTACAAATCACTTGTATCTTGCTGTGAGATGATGTAACGATTGTTTCTTTAACAACACAAGATATAAACAAAGATCAGTATAGTAATAAACTAATCACTAGACTGAAGATTTGAGAATAGCTAAAACAATAAACTGTATTGACTATTACATGAGTTGAGCACGAAGCTTCTATTTAAGAGAATGATCATCATTATATAAATATAAAAGAATTGTGTCAAGTCATTTCTGCTCTGAATGATCTTTCTGATCATTCTTGAGCAAGATGAGCAAGATGAGCATCATGCTTATCATACTCACTGTGATCACTTCTGATTCAAGCAATCAGAGCAATCACTTCAAGACTCTGATTACTCAATGATTATTTAATCATTGCTTTATTTAATCATTTGCAAGAGAGTTCTAACACTAGATCTTCTTTTAAGATTTTTATTTTGAAAATCACTTTTCTTTTATGTCTTTTCATTGCACAACAAAAAATTTTATCTGAGCATGCTGTCATGCATTCTTGTAAACATTGCAGTCACTTGCAAAAGAAATGTCATGTCAATAATGAATTTGATCGTTGCATCAAGTGTATGCATCTTGATCACAAGTGTAATCTTACTTTTTCAATGATGAAGTGAAAAAGAATAAAGACAGAACATGATCGCGTTCTTCATAAGCTGCTGAACACTCATAAGCAGATGAAAGAGATTTTCACAAGAACTACTCATTTGCAAAATCAATTTATATTTCTGAAGAATAAGAAACAAATGATGATCAAATGAAAGTTTTGAAACATCATTGAGCTTGAAAAAGAAGAGACAAAGATTAGTGAATCATCATTAAATAATCTTCTTTTTGATGTGTTTTTCAAGCAGATTGAGATTTCATCAAACTTTGACTGATTGAGTTTCTTAACTGAAACTATCACAGAAGCATCTGATAGTTCTTGAGATTTCTTCTTGATTTTCAAGTGTTCTTGATATGTTCATAATCTTTTCACTTAACTAATCAATGAGACTGATCTTCAATATTCTGTTGATTTAGTATATTTTTTACTTTGTACTCAACGTTTTGATTCTTTGATTCAATTTCTAAAGATTCTGTTTGAATTAATGAATTTAAGTTTGCAGACTTCAAAAGAAAAATATGAAATATTAAGTGTATTTTCATAAATGCTGAAAGATTTAACTTATAGTTAATCGATTTCTTTTCTTCTAGAATTTCAAATGATTCTAATTTCATGTAATTTAACTTGTTACTTAATCTTTTCATTTTAATATTTTGTTTTAATAAATAAACTTTGTCTTTCTTTTTAAGAGTAAATTTTCTATCTCTTTTCTTATTTACATACAGAATCATGCATTTGCTTAGAAACTGAATGTTCTTCTGCAACTTTTTGTGTAACAAATGTATTTATTTGATTTGTATTGTAACTTTTTGAGCTATTTGTACAAACTTACATGATTTCTTGAGAGTTTTCAACTCGAACTCATAATTTGCAAAGAATGATGACATGCTGATTACTTTCATCATTGTGCTATTGAAAGTCAACTGTGCTACTGACAGTAACTGTATTCAATCATTTTATCTATAATTAATATAGCATCTAAGATACTGTTTCAGTGTCTGATTTATTCTTTTCATTTGTTCATTCATCTGTAAATGATAAGCTGTAAACAGCTTATAATGAATTCTCAATTGATTCATCAACAATTTTTAGAATTTCAATATAAAAAGCTTGTCTCTATTTGAAATTATCTTATCTGATAATTCATGATTTGCTACAATTCTTCTAAGAAATGTGTATGTTAAATTTTCTGCAAATGTTACTTTCTTGTATGACAAGAAGTATTTATATTTAATTAGTCTGTCTGTGATCATCAATATAAAGTTGTACATTATTCTCATAACTCTTTCTTTTGACTTTGATAACTTGACTATAAAGTTCAAAGCTATGCTTTTTCATGCATGATTTGATGTGTTAAGACTTTTCAAAAGTTTACAGAGTCTGTATTGACTATGCTTTGTTCAAATGCATATGTTGCACTTTCTTATAATATCTTCTATTTGCTTTCTCATCTTAAAGAAGTAGTAGATTCTAAATATTCTTTCAATGATTTTATTCAAATTCTGATGTTTATGTATCATTGACTTGTGATAATTGCTTATTATCTCTTGTTTGCATCTTGTTGAAACATAGATAAGATCTTGAAACGTTAGTATTTCGTTGATTATTTCAAAGTTCGCGTTGTCAGCGATATTCTCTATAATATTCTGTGCAACTGAGTTCTTTGCTAACTTTAGCTTTATTCATTTTTCAAGATCTCGATTGTAAATTCATAACGTAACTGCATTTTGTTTATTGTAAACAATGAAATCATTCTGATTCTATTGTAAAATAGTCTGATTTATTTGTGATTTATCTGTCATGTGATCTGCTCTTCTGCTTAAGACATTAATCTTCAAGTTTTCAGATCTCTTTCAATATTGAATTTGAAAGTTGTATGATGATAATTTCTTTGATCATCTGATCTGTCTTTGATTCAAAACTTTCATGATCGTAAAGTATAATAGATTTTTATAATTTGTATATACTTGAATCTGATGTTTAGATTCTTTCAAATACACTCTTCATTATTTGAAAGAATTAACAATAGTTAGTAACTTCTTATCATGTATCTCATAGTTCAATTCAGCAATTGTAAGCTTACAAATGTAGTAAGCAATAGAATGCAGATGTTTCTTATCATCTGATTGATTGATACATGTTTCAATAGCTTCGTTCAACGCGTTTATCTCAAGCGTACTAAATTTTTCTGATTCAAACATGATCAGTATTGATTGAAAGATGAACAATTTCTTCAGTTTCTTGAAAGCTTCTTCTGCTTTCTCAGTTCACACGAACGATATGTTCTTCTTCGTAAGATTCGTAAGTGACGAGATGATTTTAAAGTATCTCTTTATAAAGCATTTATAAAAGTTCGCGAATTCTAAGAAGAATTAAACTTCAATCTTTGACTTTGACGTCGATCAAGTCGTAACAGCTTTTATTTTCTTTAAGTTTATTCTTAGATTCTGAGACATGACTATGAATTTTAGAAACTGTACACTCTGTACATGAAATTCACTTTTCTCTGACTTAATACACAGATTGACTTTCTTCAAAGTCTGTAGAATCTTCTTAACATGTTGCACATGTTCTTTCTTCGTCTTTGAGTATACTAGTATATCATTCAGATATACTATGATGAATTGATTCAGATAACGTTGTAATACATTATTCATAAATGTCTAAAACATGACTGAAGCATTGATTAAATTGAAAGATATGATCAAATACTCGTAATGTTTTAGTCGAGTGCAAAAACTGTCTTTCACTCGTCTTCTTCTTTAATTTGTATTCAATTAAATGCTTTAAGTATATCAAATTTCATAAATCATTGTGCTTTCTGAAGTCTGTCTTGCAGTTCAGATATGAGCAATATCGAGTAACTGTTTTTAATCATAATGTTATTCAATGCTTTGTAATCAATACATAGTTTTAAACTTTCATTCGATTTCAAAACAAACAGAATTGAGTATTCTGCTGATGACTGCAATTTCTTAATGAATTCTTTTTGCATATTTTCTTTCAGATATTGTCACAAAGCATTGAGCTTTTCTGTCAACAATGAATAAATGAACTGTTTCGTAAGTTTCTTGTCATTTATGAGCTTGATCTCATGATCTCATGATTGATGTTTGAGTAGTGTCTCTTGATCACTTTCTTTCTCAAACAGAATCTTATATTTCTGATATTCTTTAGAAATTTTAACGATAGTGAGATTACTTTTAATCTCTCTGCTTCATAACATCTGTGCATCTGAGCTGTTCTTCAGCTCACTGCGCATATCATTTGCTGTCATTACGAAGATTTTCACATTCTCTGATGACTTCAATATCAAGTGCAATCGCGTTGTTTCTGTATGAAGAAAAGTGATTGTCTCATTGACTCAATCTATCATTGAATTGATCATATGAAGTCATGATATGTCTAGAACTATATCACTGTCTGACTGCTTCATAACATTTAAACGCAACTTCTTTCAAAAACGTTCAAGTCTCAAATAAATAAATCGAGTCTTTTGATCTATTAATTCATTATTATACTTCATGAGTGTTTCATCGAAGTTTTGCAGATTGTAAGATTCTTTCTTTCTTTGCAAAGATATTTACGCTTTTCTAGCAAATTCTGAAGACATGTAGTTGCTCGTACAGTCACTGTCAATGAATAAATGTGCTGTATAATCATTAATCTTTGTTACGATTCTAGCTACGCATCTTCGTTGATAGCTATGTTGATGACTATGTTGATGACTATGTTGATGACTATTCTGAGAGCTATCGTCGATCGCTTGCCGCTAGAGCATAGACTTGTTTCGAAGTCAACTTTATTCAGAGTTAGCTTATGTTCTTCTGAGTCATATAAATAGTCAATTCTTTTCTTCTAGATACTTTTCTTTCTTAGCATTTATATACTTGTTACATTACACTCATATGACTCGCTCTATGCTGATCTCTAACATTATATAAATGCTTCTTCGTTACAGACGAAGTGAAATAATCTGCATCGATTTCTTTGAGTGCTTCTGCTAGTAGTTCTTCAATTCTCTATTGACTTTGATCTAGTGACTTGCGTTCATGCAGCAGCACTCATCTTTCTTCTCTCGTGAGCTGATTCAGTGAGAATAAACAAAAGATTTGAACTCATGCGCTGATCAGCGAGTATAAACAAACGATTGAAATCATTTGACTAGATCAAAGATCAGCGAATTAATCATTCATTTAGATTCGCAAGAAATTCTTCGAATTTGTTGAACAATCAAACGAAATGAGTCATAGAACTGCGTGAAGTCTCTATCTTGAGAAGCAAACTCTCAGTGAGTCTGCTTCAATGACATCATCAATGCAATGATCTTCTCATCACTTTATCTATCAGTGAATCAATTCATCTATCAGTTCACATGCAACTAGTGAGTCTGCTTCAATGACATTTATTCTCAATGCAATGATTTATCTTCTCATCGTTCTACTCATCAGTGAATCTGATCATACATTCACATGCAACTAGTGAGTCTGCTACAATGACATCTTTCGTCAATGCAATAATCTATCTACTTACATTGTTCTATCTATCAGTAAATCAATCTGTTGACTCGTTCGCATGCAACTAGTGAGTCTGCTTCAATGACACTTCTACCTTGCATAGTGAGTCTGCTACAACAGGCATTTCAATTCTACACAAGACTAAGAAAATACATTCATGCAAACATGAATCATTGAAGAGAGAAGAATAATGTTACGATTCTAGCTACGCATCTTCGTTGATAGCTATGTTGATGACTATGTTGATGACTATGTTGATGACTATGTTGATGACTATGTTGATGACTATGTTGATGACTATGTTGATGACTATGTTGATGACTATTCTGAGAGCTATCGTTGATCGCTCATCGCTAAAGCATAGACTTGTTTCAAAGTCAACTTTATTCAGAATTAGCTTATGTTCTTCTGAGTCATATAAATAGTCGATTCTTTTCTTCTAGATACTTTTCTTTCTTAGCATTTATATACTCGTTACATTACACTTATATGACTCACTCTATGCTGATCTCTAACAATCTTGACTCAGACTCATAACTGCGTTAAGTCATTCGTGAAGATAAATATGCTTTTGATTTTCGACTTTTGACTAGATTTCTTCAATGATTTATTGATCAAAGAGTCTTCTAGTTTTTTTTTGAACTAGAAGCTTACTTCTCAAGTACTTGTTTTATGTACTGAAATTGATTTGAATTGATCTTCTTCTGTGAATATTTCTTTGAATCATACAGATCAAATCTCTTTCTAATGACTTTTGTCATTTATTTAAGTTCTTTGAATATATGATCTTCATCAAGAAGTACATATTCTTCTTACTTAATGAACTTAACTTCTGTGAATGACTTCTTCATGACTATGTCATGATATCAAATGTCTTTGTGCAATGCAATCAACTCATCTTGAACTACGTCATAAATAGTCTGATGTATTTCATTCTTGATCTGTTGCATGCGTTGCAAAAAATCTTTCTCTTTCTATTTGAAGAGAGTGTACAATTTGTTGTACATGCTTATAAAACTTGCTTAATTTGTAAGTTTTCTAAAATCTTTCTTTACTTCAAGATGATCTTCTCTCTCTTTGAGAGCATCTTCTGTCGTGATAATGAATGCTCATAGAATTTCACTAAGTCGATTTTCTTTCTTGACTGCTTGATGAATAGCTTCTTCTGTGCTGTTCAACTTGTTCAAGTCATATTCTTCGCTGTCGAAAATCTTTGATTTCGCGATCATAATGAATGAACTTTCATCACTTTTCTCATCATGCACTTTCGACTGATGATGAATTGCTGCGTAGAAACAATTCTTTTGCAATGATTTTAAATATCATTCAGAATCTTTCTTATTGCTCAGATGAGTGCAACAATTGTCTTCATAACATGCTGTTCACGACAATGCTTGATGTTTATCTTTCTGATCTTCTTTCATTGCTGCGAAAGATTTGTCTTGTTTATCATAAAGCTTTGACTTGTTCTTGTACTTGTTTTGAATACAATTTCTGAAGAAATGATTTAGCTTTTTGCATGTGTAACATGCTTTGCTCTGCTGAACTGTTTTATCGCAAGCGTTTGTTGATATCTTTCAAATTACGTCTAACTTCATAGACTAAGAATCATGATAAGATTGCTTTTTCTTTTTCTTGCTTCATGCAACTGAAGCAAAAGCGATCTTGTTCTTTTTTTCAAGTCTTCGCTCGTACTGTTGATTATTCAGCACGATTGTTTTGCTAATCATAGCATGCAAAGTCGCAAGTTTATTTATATGAGTTATCTCGTTCTTTATCACATTCTTCAGTTCTTTATAGAACTGCGCTGTAAAAGTCGAGTCATTTTATTCAATATTTGCTGCAATTGATTGAAACGCAGCGATGTACTTGAATGCTGATTCTGATTGCTTAATATCATACAAGTGTTGTTCGATGATTCTCTTTACATTTATGTCTTCATACATTCTTCGTATTGCTTGCTCAAAGTTAAAGAAGTCTTCAAAGATTTTATTAGTCTCTTCTTCTTGATCTTCTGACTTATTCTTCAAGTGATTTCTTATCAATGATTTAAATCATTTGAAGACATCTTCTTTGAAGTATGAGAATGCAAACAATATCTTGTCATGAAATGAACTTAGTTTCTTGTGTGTTCTGACATAGACGTTCACTTGTATAAGAAAAGCGTCAAGCTTGTCTTTATCTTCATAATACAGATTTAATGTCAATATCTTAATCAACAACTTGTTATTTGAGAATGTAATGATGTCTGATGATGTGATTTATTCTGAGAATAATATAACAACTGTGATAAGATGATGCTCTGATATCTTGTAGAAGAGTGATGCTCAAAGTGTAATGATTGTTTCTTTAACAACACAAGATATAAACAGAGATCAGTATAGTAATAAACTAATCATTAGACTGAAAGTCTGAAAATAGCTGAAACAATAAACTGTATTGACTATTACATGAGTTGAGCACGAAGCTTTTATCTAAGAGAACAATCATTGTTATATAAATATAAAAGAATCGTGTCAAGTTGTCTCTGCTCTGAATGATTTCTTTGATCATTCTTGAGCAAGATAAGTAAGATGAGCATCATGCTCATCATGCTCACTGTGATCACTTCTGATTCAAGCGATCAGAGCGATCACTTTCGAGACTCTGATTACTCAATGATTATTTAATCATTGTCTTATCTAATCACTTGCGAAAGAGTTTTAACATCACTGAAGATCTGAGCTAATCTTATGCTAAAAATCATTTAGTAAAGTTTTGTTATTGTACTTTAGTTTTGCACTAAGTCTCTGAAATTTCATTTAAAATTCATGAAAGAAGATCTTGTTTTAATACAGCTTCAAGAACTATTGTTAAGTCGTAGAACATTAATTGAGATTGTCATACATCTTATTTATGATCGACAGTATCTTTTCTGCTTCAAGAAATGAGTTTGTGATCATGTTTTTCATTCGAAGTGCTATGTGTTTGATCATCATTTTACTGACTCGACTTTTCACATATGCAATCTTCATTTCTTCGATAGAAAAATGATTCTTGTTCATCTTCAGCTTGTTTTGCATTTGAAACAATCAATTATTCATATTTTGCTTCGAATCTTCAAACAAAGATGAGTCAGATAGCTTGATTAACTTCAAGAATCAATCTTTTGAAATTAAAGTGCTTAGTTGACTTAATGTTGCTTCTAAATAATGTATAATTACGTTTTTTTCTTCATTTCTTTCTATAAACACATTCAAACAGCATTCAACGTTGTCTGCGTAACTTTCAACTCAATGTTAATAGCTTTCAATTCAATGTTGATCTTGTTGACATCATTCAACATCTGAATCATGTCATTGTGAATCTCAATTTCAATATTATGCTGATGAGTCATATATTTGATAAAGATGATGAGATCATCTGCTTCATCATTCAATATTCAAGCATTCAGCTTCTTCTTAATGTTGATCTTGATCACTTCAAGATCAAAAGATCACTTATTTATGTTCTTCTTTTTGACGTTCAATCTTGCATTCATGTCTTCTGATGTTGCTTAATTCTGTGATAGAAGTGATTCTCTTCTAGCATTTTGAAGATCATAGCAAGCAATGCTCACTGATTCTGATTCTGATTCTGTGCTTCTAGTCATTGTGTGAGTAGAAAATTGCTGATTGAGATTCAACTGAAATTTCTGATTTCAGTTCTAAAACAACGCGTTCGTGTTCTTCAATTCTGATGATGAACTCAGTAAAGAGTTAGTTTAAAGCAACATGTTTATATTCTTCTGTTTTGTTCTAGAAATTTCTTGATTTTTAATGAGTTTTCTGAGCTCAATTTTTGAATTTCAATTCTGATTTGAGTTTGAATGATGTAGCTTGTTTTTATATCATCTACACATCGATAGCAAGATTGATGAACTTTGAACTAATATTATGAGTCTGCATAAAGCGAATCATATGAGTGTATTCTAACTAGAAGTTCAAAGCTGAAGTAGAAAGAAGATGCAACATAACGTGAGTTTTACTCATGAAGACGCGCTAGATTGCTAGCGTGTCAACAACAGCTTTACTCACAGTCTATACTAGTTTATGTTAGACTAATCAGACTAATCAGAAGTAACAAAGATGCATGCTTGCAACATCAGCAGTAGTTTCAATCTTGCATTTGTAATGATGTTTAATAAAGTATTAATCATCATATGTTAAGTGAAGCATTTTCATCTTTCTCAATATAAATGATGTAGATTAAAGTTTTCTACAACTAATTAATTGCAATCATTCTTAAGTAGTTCATTTAAGCAAGAAATAGTTAAGAATTTCTCTGTGAATGTAATGAATAATGAGCTTAAGTTGTAAACGTTTAAAAGTCTTAGCATTTGCATTTTATCATTTGTATTGCAAATTAATATTTTGATTAAGCAGATGTCTGATTCAGCTGTTTTTATTATTTATTAATTAAAAAACAATCACAACGCATGCATCACAAATTTTGAAAAAGAGCACTATAAACAAGGCAGAGTAAATCTAGAAGATGATTGAACGATGATGAATTGCACGAATCGCAGCAGTGCTGATTCGAAGACGATTGCGAGCGACGTCGATTCATCACAAGAAAACAGAGACGCAGAGTTGAAACACTCATGTGATGATGAAGAGAACATTGCTAACATTATTGATCTACTAATAAAGATATCAACGTTAGAGAAAGAGAAGAGCAAAGATCATTCATGAAAAGAGATAGCATTGAAGCTGATTCAACGTCTTCGAAATGA
>JAABUR0100000904.1_pt1 | contig 58383 bp, 52 predicted proteins | sample 5560091 | NCBI WGS metagenome assembly JAABUR01 (sample SAMN10711879, study PRJNA513375) | rock metagenome | isolation source: Antarctica rocks | place: Antarctica: Victoria Land, University Valley sud | reverse complement strand
CCTGGATCCGCGTCATCTACCGCTGCTGGAACACCACCACCCCCTACGACCCAACCAAACACGGCAACGCCGCAACACTTCTCCAACACCAGACCGCAGCCTGACGTTGACACAGGGGGTGTCATGCGGTCGCCTTGCCGAGGTCGAGCGCTCCGGTCATCGCACCGATCAGTTGTTCCATGGTGGCGTCCTTGCGATCGAAGGTGGCGACCCGGCGGCCCAGGCGCATCACCTGAATGCGGTCGGCGACCTCCATCACCTCCGGCATCGAGTGGGAGATCAGCACGACGGCAATACCCTTGTCGCGCACCCGTTTGACTGCGTCCAGCACATTGCGGGTCTGCACGACCCCCAGCGCAGCGGTCGGCTCGTCCAGGAACACCACCCGGTTCGCCCAGGCGATGGCCCTGGCGATGGCGATCTGCTGTCTTTGGCCGCCGGACATGTTGCCGACCGGTGAGCCGAGGGACCGGACGGTGCCGCCGAGATCGGCGAACGAATCCCTGGCCTTGCGACGCATCTCCCGGCTGTTCATGAAGCCGAACCACCCGAGAATGCCGGGTGCCGAGAGCTCGCGGCCGAGGAACATGTTCTGCGTCGGGTCCAGATGCGGGGCCAGCGCCAGATCCTGGTAGACCACCTCGATGCCGAGCCGGGTGGCGTCCTGCGGCTGGTTCAGCCGGACCCGGCGTCCGTCGAACTGCACCTCGCCCGCGTCCAGTTCCAGGTTGCCGGACAGTGCCTTCACCAGGGTGGACTTGCCGGCACCGTTGTCGCCGATCAGCGCCACCACCTCACCCAGCTCCACGTCGAAGTCGGCGTCGTCCAACGCCCGCACCGATCCGAACGACCTGCACAGCCCGGTGGCCTGCAGAACGGGACTCATGTGGTGCCTCCCAACGACAACGGTGTTGCTCGACCGTCGATCATCTGGACCAGGGCATCGAGTCGGCGACGAGCCTCGCCGCCGAGGAAATCCTGCCTGCCCGCCCGGGACATCCCGACGGAGTCCTTCCAGACCGAGCGACCGGCGATGAACCCACTGGCGCCGCCGTCGTCACAGGACACCCGGACCGCGTCCGCGAACGAGTCGAACGCCACCCCCGCCGACAACACTGCCCACGGGGTGCTGATCGAGGCGGCCAGTCGGCGGCATGCTGCGGCATCTCCCGGATACTCCAGCTTGATCAGGTCCGGTTGCAGCTCGTCGATCAGCTGCGCAGCCTCGATGATCCGGTCGGCCCGCTCGGCGGGCGACGGCGGCCGCTCGCCGACGAGCGGGAAGACCAGATTCTCGATCACCGAGGGGACGCCGACCTCGCGGCAATCGGCGACCACCTCCCGGATCACCTGCAGTACCTCGGCGGCAGTGTCCGGTCGGCCAGCTAGGGCGATCCGGTCGGCCCGCAGCTGAACCAGGAACTTGACCGCGTCGCCGCCCTGGTCTGCCACCCAACGGGCATCGAGCCGCGGATCACGGTGGGTGCGCGGTTCGCCGTCCACCGTCCCGCGAACAGCTGGCTCGGCAGCCACCAACACTCCGGCCCGGGGGCCACCGGGCGACAACCGTTGCAGGGCAGGCACTCCGTAGTCGGGGTCGAGCAGGAATGCCGATGCCGAACCGCGGAGCGCTTCGATGGTGTCGGCCTTGATCGCCGTCAGCTCCTCGGCGTCGGCATCGTCGATTCCCACGGCCGCATACATCTGTTTGAGGGTGTTCCGTTGGTCCATGGCGATGATGGCCAGCGTGCCGTCCGGAGTGGCAATGGAGGCCAGGCCGCGCGGGCGCTGAGAGGTGGGGGCAACTGTCATGCTGATTTCTCCTCAATTGGGGCGGATGCCGCTGGTCTGGTGAAGCGGTCGAGATGCTGCTGCTCAGGACCGCCGGTGCCGGTGCTGAGTCGGGCGAAGGAGGCGAAGGCCGCGGCCCCGAAGGCGCCGGCCTGTTCACGTTCGGTGAATCGCACCTGCGGCGCAGCCCGCTGCTTCTCCAGGCGTACCGAGGCCATCCGGATCCAGCCACCGGCCACCACGGTGGCTGTTGCCGCGCCGAACTCCTCGGTCATTGCCGCCAGCAATCGGGTTCCCTGGTCGATGCCGTGTCGCACTGTGGCCAGCCAGAGCAGCGCCGGGGTGACGTCGTCGGTGATGGCGGTGACCCGCAGCGCGCCGTCGTCGTTGGCGGCGCCGGTCACCTCCACCACCCCACCGGTCTCGGCTCCGGAGGATGAGCCGGCGGCGGTCACCGCCGCGGCGTCCAGGGCTTCCCGTCCGGCCTCGTCGACAATGCCGAGCATGCCCAGGGTGCGGCGGAGCAACAGTCCGGCCTTGGTGCCGCCGAGCAGGTGCCAGCGACCGGGAACGGCATGACGGACGGCATTCACCCCGGCCGCGACCAGTCGGGCACGGCGCTCCTCGGATACCGGTTGGTCAATGGTGCGCAGAAAAACTTGTGCGGTGCCGAAGGAATCGAACAGTTCACCAGGACCGACCGCACCGCAGCCCACTGCCGCCACCGGGTGGTCGTGACCGGCAACGGTGAGGATGGCGCCGCGCAGTTCGGCCGGGCATGTATCACCGTCCGCGACTCCCAACGGCGTGCCGGCGGACACCGAGGGAGGGAACAGGTCGTCGCCGACGCCGAGCAGGTCCAATGCCGCCGGCCACAGCTGCCCGGTGCCCTGGTCCAACAGCCCGGTCCTGGCCAACAGGGACAGTTCGGCAGCTGGTCGACCGCCCAGCAGATGGACGATCAGTTCCGGGATGTGCAGCCAGCGGCCGGCGGTGAGATCGAGACCGGACCGCTGGAGCCACAGCAGCTTCGCCAGCGTCGCTTGCGAGCCCAGCGGGAGGCCGGTGACCGCCGGAAATCGGTCGGCGAACTGCGTCGGAAGTCCACCGAGCAGGTCGACCCCACGCGGATCGAACCAGGCGATCGCGGGCGACAGCGCGGCGTCCCGCTCATCGAGCAGCACCCCGGTCTCGGCCATTCCGGTCACTGCCAGGGCGCCGACGGTCACCGGACCAAGGCGATCGGCCGCAGCCCGCACCGTCCGCGCGGCCAGATCGATGACGGCGATGGCGAGTTCTTTCGCATCGGTCTCGACCAGCCCACCCGGCCGAGTGAGCCAGCAGGTGCGCACCGATCGCAGCACGATCTCGGTGCCGTCGGTGTCGGTGGCCAATACCTTGAGATGGGTGGTGCCGACATCGATACCGAGCAACAGCGTGGTCGTCACGGCGCTGGTCCCGGTCGGCATTGGACGATCCGCACATCGCCGGTGACGCTCCATGGGCCGAAGGCGGCCGGCACCGCGAGTGCCTGTCCGCGGCTCACCGACACCTCTCCAGCGGCACCGACCATCGCTCCAGCTCCGTCGAGGATCACTGCCACCGAGAAGCCGGTCAGCGCAGCACATGTCGTATCGCTCGGCGGGGCCAGCAGGCTCATGTCGAAGAACGCATCGGCGACCGCTGGCAGTATCCGGATCGGCGTGGGAGAGCGTCCCGGCGGCGCTGCCGGAGACACCAAGGAGGCAATCGCTTCCGCTGTCAGGGCCTGGTGGCTGATCGCTGTTCGGGCGAGGTCGAAGCCGATATCGAGATGCGATTGCTCTCGGGTGGAGTTGGTGATCGACCACTCCAACACGATGGACATGTCGGTGGGTTCCTGTACCTCGACGACGAACACACCGCCACCGATGGCGTGCGCAGTACCGGCCGGCACCAGGATGCCGTCGCCGGGGGAGATATCGATCCGGTTCATCCTGCACAACATCCACTGGGAGTCCTGTGCATCGGTGGCTGCCGCCAGCTCGTGCGGATCGACGGCCTCGGCGAAACCCAGCCAGACGGCGGCATTCTCGCCGTCGGCGGCGAGCACGTACCATGCCTCTGTCTTGCCGTAACAGGAGTGCAGGTGGCCGGCCGCGAACCGCCGATCGGGATGCACGTGCACCGGAAGCCGTTGATCCGCATCGAGCAGCTTGACCAGGATCCCGGTGTCGCTCGGGCCGTTCGGACCGCCGGCAGCATCGCCCAACCAACCGGCCGGGTCGGCAGCGACCACATCGGCGAACAGTCTGCCGTCGGCCAGCCGACTCCGGCCGATGGCCGGCGTGCCCGCTCGATGCACCGTGGATGCCAGCCAGTCCTCGGGCCCGAACTCCGTCTCCGAGCGGAAGCCGCGCAGCTCGGCCAGCCGCGATCCGCCACGGTAGAAGTGTGGATCGACGTTGGGCGGCAAGGCGATCGGCATCATCGGATGAGTTCTCCTGAACCTCTGCGGATGATCGACAGTGGAATCACCAGATCGGTTCGCTCCCGCATCGGAGGATCATCCGACGATTCGGCGTCGGCGAGTCTGTGCAGCAACAGATCCGCCGCGGCCTCGGCGATCACCTCGGGCTGGTGATCGATGACCGTCAGCGCCGGCTGCAGCAGGTCGCCGAGAGTCACATCGCCGAAACTGATCACCGCGCAGTCGGTGCGCCCGAGGTTGTGCAGCGCGCGGACGGTGCCGATGGCGCCTCGCGGATGACAGCAGAAGAAGGCGGTAGGCGGATCGTCCATCTCAAGAAGGTCACGGGTGGCGTGATACGCGGCCGTCGGCTGATCGGGGTCCCGGCGCTCGAGGAGCGGATCCACTTCGACGCCGGCATCGGCGAAGGCGGCCAGGTAGCCGTTGTGCCGATCGCGAGTGGTGGGGAGCGCGCCGCTGTCGCCGATGAACGCGATCCTGCGGTGACCATTCGACAGCATGCCGGCAATCGCCCGGTGGGCCGCGCCATGATCGTCGACCCTGACCACGTCATAGTTGTCCAGTCCGCCGTTCCGATCGACCATCACCACCGGGATGTCGTGCACAGCATCGGTCAGGTAGCCGTGATCCGATGCCGTCGGCACCAGCACCAGCCCGGCGATCCGATGGCTGGCCAGTGCCAACACCTGAGCGCGTTCTCGAAGGGGAACCCGACCCGTGGCCGCCACCAGCACCGTGTACCCGGCATTGACCAGTTTCGCCTCGACCACCGAGACGACGCTGGCGAAGAATGGATCGGCCAGCGAGTCCACCACCACGCCGACCGTGCGGGAGTTTCCGGTCCGCAGCGACAAGGCGTGCGAGTTGGGGACATAGGCCAGCGAATCGACGGCAGCGACCACCCGTTGCCTGGTGCCCGGCGTCACCGCGTCTGATCCGTTCACCACTCTGGACACGGTCTTGATCGAGACCCCGGCGAGCCGGGCCACGTCGTACACCGTCGCCCGACCGATCATGGCGTGCCGGTCGGATCGAGTGCGTGCACGGTAGTCTGCCCCGTCAGTTCGGCCACCCGCAGTGGGTCGACGCCGCCGGCCAACTGGGTCTCGCAGGATGCCGATGCGGTGGCCATCCCGGCGATCACCATGTTCAGATCGCTGATTCCGGAGCCGGTCGACAATGCCCGAGCAGCGCCGCCGACGAAGCTGTCACCGGCCCCGATCGTCGATACGACGCTTGCCCTCGGAGCGGTGAGCCACCAGGTGCCGTCCGCGGTGGCCAGCGCGGCGCCGGCAGCGCCGGCGGTGACGACGGCGCGGACCGCGCCACGCTGGTGCAGGGTGGCGGCGGCGGCCGCGGCTCGTTCGGGTAGGTCGTCGCCGGTCTCGTCGACCAGCTCGTCGACCCGGCCGAACAGCAGGCCCTCGGCTTCGGACAGGTTGGGGGACACCAGATCCGGCGCTCGCTCGAGGGCGATCGCCAACGGTGTCGGAGCGGCGTCGATGGCCACCGGTGAATGGCCGGCGTGCGCCACCTCGATCAGTTTGGCGTAGCCGTCGACCGGCACCCCGGGGGGCAGCGAGCCGGAGCACACCAGCACCTCGCCCGGGCGCAGGTTCTCGGCAACCGAGTCCAGCAGTGCCGACCACTGGTTGACGGAGATCTGCGGGCCTCGCCCGTTGACAACAGTGGTGCGCCCACCGGTTTCCAGCAATATGGTCGAGATCCGCACCGATCCGTCCGCCGGAACCCCGATCAACGCAATGCCTTCGTCGGCGAGCAGCGTGCGCAGTCGGTCGCCGTCGACGGCCGCCAGGAAGCCGAGTAGTCGGCTGCCGATGATGCCGGTGGCCCCGGCCGAGCGAACCACGTTGACGCCCTTGCCGCCCGCCGTCGTGCTGGTTTCGGTGGCCCGCAGGATCGCTCCGGGAATGAGTTCCGGCAGCCGAACAGTGACATCGAAGCACAGGTTGGGGGTGACGACGAGCACCGAGTGTCTCCACTTCTGGCGTGACACCGGCGCCGAGGAAGGGGCCTTGACAGCGTTGTCATCGGACATACTCTTGACAGACTGCCGAGCATTGACAGCGTTGTCAATGATGATGGCCGGTTTGTTACCGGATTCGTCCAGGCCGAAGGGATTTCGTTGATGGCGTCGTGTCCGTCCGACGGCCGCCCGTTGGTGATCGCTGTCGGCGGCCTGCCGGGTTCGGGCAAGTCGACGCTGGGCCGACAGTTGGCGATCGTCCTGCGTGCCGCGCTGTTGGATCTGGACACATTGACCAACCCGTTGATCGCCCAGATCGCCGGACTCACCGAGGCCGCCGACGATCTGGACCACCCGTCCCTGCGGGGATCGGTGCGGCAGGCCCGGTATGCCTGTCTTCGAGATGCCTGCGCCGACGTGGCCGGCGCCGGCGTTGCGGTGGTGATGGTGGCACCGTTTACCGCCGAACTGCGGAGCCGGTCGGCCTGGGCGGAGTTCTCCGCGCCGCTGGCTGCCGGCCGCCCACTGTTGATCGATACCGTTGTCGATCCGGGGTTGGCGCTTCGGCGGCGTATCCGGCGCGGGCTGCCACGCGACCAGCAGATCACCACCGGGACCCCGGTGGGCATGGCTGCGCCGGACCAACGGTCGCCCGCGGATCGATCGGCCGCGGATCTCACGGCAGACGGTGCCGCCGACCCGGCGCGGGAAGCATGCCGGCTGATGGCACTGGTTCAGACGTATCGCGACGCCGGGTCGCCCGGCAAGCCCGGCCGCGAAATCTGATGTGCCACTAGTAGTTTCGACACGAGAGCGCGCACCATGGCGGGGTCCACCACGCCGGCACCGTCGTTCTCCACCGAGGAGCCGGCGGTCGCCATCCCGAACCTGACCGCGGTCGGCCAGTCGGCGCCGCGCTCCTGGGCCAGCACGGTGCCGGCCAGGAACGAGTCGCCGGCGCCGATCGGATTGCGCGCCACCACCGGCACGGTCGGCAGCCAGCGGTAACCGGTGTCGTCGGCGAGAGCCACCCCCCTGGCGCCGGCGGTGACCGCTGCCTGCCGGGCGCCGAGCGCGCGTAGTTGCCGGGCGGCCCGGATGGCCCGGTCCGGGATGTCGGCACCCCGCTCGTCGACCTCCTCGACGGCGACGGCAGCATCGGATAGCACCGACTGCGCCTCGGACAGGTTGGGGCACACCAGGTCTGCGCCGGCCTCGGCGGCCGCCCGCAGCGCCGGTCCACCGGCGTCCACCGCACACCGGCCGCCGCTGCCGTGCACCTGCGCGACCAGTCGGGCATAGCCGTCGACCGGTGCCCCGGGCGGCAGGCTGCCGGTGCCGATCACCCAGCCCGTCGGTACCGCCGCCGGTCGCAACAACTGCTGCCAGTCCTCGTCGGTGACCCGCGGCCCGGGTTCGTTGAGCAGCGTAACCCGGCCGTCGTCCTCGATCACCGTGGTGCAGCTCCGCACCGCACCGCCGACCTCGACTCCGGTCAGCGGGATCCGCTCGGCCGCGTACAGCTCGCGCAGGTATGCGCGGCCCGCTGCGGCCAGAAATCCGACGACGGTCGGCGTGCCGCCCAGGGCGAGGGCCGCCCTGGCCATGTTGGCGCCCTTGCCGCCGGCCACTGAGACGGCCGGCCCGGTGCGCTGGACGGCGCCCGGGCGGAGTGTGGCCAACCGGATGGTGTGGTCGATCGCGACGTTAGGGCACACGATCAGCACGGCGGGTCTCCTGGGCGGGTTCCTGGCGTTCCAGCAATGTCCCGCAACTCTATGCACGGCGCCGGTGCCCTCCGGACTTCCCTCAATACTCGACGGCAGTTCGCCGGGCGGACGCCGAAATGCGTGCTGGCGGCGATCCGGCGCCCAGTTCGGCGGGATCCGGCCGGCAGTATCCTGCCCGAATGACTGCCGCCAGGGGATCTGCATCCCCGACCGCAGGCGTCCGGGCGGTGGTGCTGGTCGAGGGGGTCAGCGACCAGCTGGCAGTCGAGGCGCTGGCCCGCCGCCGCGGTCTGGACCTGGCGGCCGACGGCGTCGCGGTGCTGCCGATGGGCGGCGCCACCAATATCGGGCACTTCCTGGAGCGGTACGGTCCGCCCGGCCTCGACCTGCCGGTGGCCGGTCTGTATGACGAGGCCGAGGCTCGATTCTTCCGTCGTGGGCTCGAGCGGGTCGGCATCGGTGACGACCTGAGCATCGCCGAGATGGAATCGGCCGGCTTCTTCGTCTGCGTCGCCGATCTGGAGGACGAACTCATCCGTGCGCTCGGCATCGCGGCGGTCGAGCAGATCATCGACGCCCAGGGCGATCTCAGCTCGCTGCGCATCCTGCAACAGCAACCGGATCAGCGCGAAAAATCCGACCAGGCCAGGCTCCGGCGATTCATGGGTACCCGCGGTGGCCGCAAGATCGCCTACGCGCCGGTGCTGGTCGATGCGCTGGACCTGGACCGGGTGCCGGCCCCGCTGGACGGTCTGCTGGAACATCTCGGCCGAGCCGAGAGCGGCATCCTTCGGTAGCGTCCGGCGGGACAGTGGGACGCGGATCGGGGGGCGCATGTCGCAGTTCGTCATGGAGACCGAGGGTTTGCGCAAGCTGGCCGATCCGGCGTTCACCCAGATGTTGGACAACTGTCGGGCGGCCGTCGGCAATGGTAGGAACGAGCAGTTTCCGGCGGACATGGACTGCGCGCAGATGATGCCGCAGCTGCGCTGGTTCCTGAATTGGCAGGCACCGGATTTCGTCCGTGACCATCGCGCACAACGCTGATCGTCACGTTGGTGCTGACGTTGGTGATGACCGTCGCCGGGATCACCATCGCCGGTGCCGAGTGATCGTCGGGCAGCATCGGCACCCAGCTGCTGTTCCAGTCGCGCCGCTCCGTGGTGTACGGCAGCAAGGTGGGTGCGTTGGTGCTGGTTGCGGTGATCGTCGGACTGACCTGGGTGATCCTGACCTGGGCAGCCACCTACTGGGCGGCGTCCCGCTGGGGGACCACCGTCCTGCTGCAGGAGGACCCGTTGACGGGCCGGCCGATGCCGATCCCGGCGGCCGTCCTGGTGCAGCGGGCCGTCCGGGCGGTGGTCGGCATGGCCGCCGGCGGAGTCGGCGGGTTCGCGCTGGCGATGGTGTTCCGGAGCAGTCTGGCGGCACTCGGGGTGGTGGCCGGTTATGCGTTGGTCGGCGAGGCGGTGCTCCGCGGGGTGTGGCGGAACATCGAGCCGCAGCTGTTGTCCAGCAGGGTGGCGGCGTTCCTGGACGGTCAATTCGTGATCACCCGGTTTCCACAGTCCTGCGGCAGCGGGACCGGCGAGCCGGAGATCATCAGGATCTCGGCGCTGCAAGGAGGCGTCAGCCTCGCGGTACTGCTGGCCGCGCGGTGCTGCTGGTGTCGGTGGTGTCGTTCCAGCGCCGGGACGTCGGCTGACGATCGTCCGGTCCGCCGCTCCAGGATCCGGCACCGGAGCGGGGCTTTCCACGGCACCGATAGTCTCGCCGGGTGAGCGAACGCTGGGCCTACCTCGGGCCGGAGGGCACCTTCACCGAGCAGGCTGCCCGGGATATGGCAGCAGGCGGCGGCGCCGAGCTGCTGCCGCTGGAGTCTGTTACCGCCGCGATCGCTGCCGTCCGCAGCGGCCGGGCGACGGCCGCGGTCGTGCCGTTGGAGAACTCGGTCGAGGGCACCGTGACGCTGACCCAGGACGAGTTGATCCACGGTGGCGAGGTGCGGATCGTCGCCGAGACCTACGTACCCGTCCGGTTCGATCTGCTGGTCCGGCCCGGCACTACGGCCGCCGACATCCGGAGCATCGGCTCGCACCCGCACGGTCATGCCCAGGTCCGCGAACATCTGGCGGCGCATTTCCCGGATGCCGCTGCGGTCGTCACCTCGTCCACCGCTGCCGCTGCGGCCGCCGTCCAGCGGGGCGAACTGGATGCCGCCGCTGCCGCTCCGGTTGCCGGCGAGCGGTACGGACTGCAGGCGCTGGCCACCGACATCGGGTTGAACGCCGATGCCGTCACCCGGTTCGTGTTGGTCCGGCTGCCGGCACCGCCGGCGCCGCCGACCGGCAACGACCGCACGTCCCTGGTGATCACCGTGCCGAACCGGCCCGGCACGTTGTTGCAGGTACTGGAGGAGATCGCCCGACGGGGCATCAACCTGACCCGACTGGAGTCGCGTCCCACCCGAGAAGTGATGGGGGACTATCTGTTCGGCGTCGATGCCGATGGTCACCTGGCCGAACCCGCGATGGCGGACACGGTGGGCGCGCTGCATCGACGCGGCGCGCTGTACCGGTTCCTCGGCTCCTACCCCCGCGGGCAGGGTGAGGTGGTCCGTCGTCCGGACTTCGCCGCCGCGGACGCGTACCTCGCCGCGGACGAGTTGATCGAACGACTCGGAGGGGAAAAGCGTTGCGGCTCATGTTGATCCGGCACGGACAGACGCCGACCAATGTGCTCGGGCTGCTGGACACCGCAGTGCCGGGTCCGCCGCTCACCGACCTCGGGCTGGAGCAGGCTACTTCGCTGGTAGCCGCGCTGGCCGACGAGAAGATCGACGCCATCGTCGCATCGTCGCAGCTCCGCGCGCAGCAGACGGCTGCGCCGCTGGCCGGTGACCGGGAGTTGCCGGTCCGGGTGCTCGACGGGCTGCGGGAGATAGCCGCCGGTGATTGGGAAATGGCCGGTGACCGACCGTCCATCCGCGGCTACATCGGGTTGCTCGGGCGATGGACCGGCGGCGAGCTGGAACCGGCTTCGCCCGGACCGAACGGTGAATCCGGCCGGTCGGTACTGCACCGCTACGATCAGGCGATCGACACAGCGTTCGCCGACGGTGCCGAGACGGTGGTGGCCGTCAGCCACGGCGCCGCCATCCGGTTCTGGGCGGGCCTGCGGGCGGCGAACCTGCCGGACGACTTCGGCGTCGACTCGCCGGTGCACAACACCGGCGTGGTCGTGTTGGTGCGCAACGGATCCGACGAATCGTGGTGGGCGGAGTCCTGGACCGGCGAGGCGATCGGCGGCGCCCGGCTGGACGATGCTGCCGGCGACGGGCCGGCCGCCGATCCCGGGTGAGTCAGCGGGGCGGCAGTTCCCGATACCACGGCGGATCGGCGCCCGGCCGGGAGACGGTGACGGCGGCGACGGCGGCCGCGAACTCCAACGCCTGCTGCAGGCCCGCGACGTCCAGCCGATCCAACCGACCGCCGAGCTGACCGGCCTCGGCCAGGTGATGCATCAGCCCACCGTGGAAGGAATCTCCGGCGCCGACGGTGTCCACCAAAGTCGTCGGCCCGATCGGCACCCGGACCTGCTCGCCGCGCAGGGAGGCGAACGCGCCGTCGGAGCCCAACGACACCACCGCCAGTTGCACGCCCTGCGCATGCAGATGCTCGGCGGCCTGTTCGGGTGAGAAGTTCGGCCACAGCTCCAGCAGGTCGTCCCAGCTGAGCCGGACGATGTCGGCCAAAGCCGACCAGCGGCTGATCGACTCCCGATACAGCTGCACCGGGACCAGCGCCGTCCGCAGGTTCGGATCGATCGAGGTGGTCATCGTCGGTCGAGCGCGCGCCAGCAGCCGCTCGATGACGGCGCCGGACGGTTGCAGGACCAACGCCAGCGTCCCGGTGTGCACCGCGACCGGGCGAGCGATGTCCCGAAAGGGGCCGTCGATCAGTGGGGCGAGTCCGACGTCGGTCCAGGCCCAATCGGCGGTCCCGGTGGTGTAGAACTCGTAGCTGGCCGATCCGTCGGCCGCGAGTCGGGCGATCGCCAGTGTCTGCGGCTCGGGGGCGTCCTGGGAGGCTGTCAGGTCGACACCCGAGGCAGCCAGTTTCTCCCTGGCCATGCCGCCGAACGAGCCGGTGGAGATCCGGCCGGCGAACCGGGCGGTGCTGCCCAACCGGGCCAACGCGACCGCGAAGTTCGCCGGGCCGCCACCCGGATGCACGGTGAGATGGGCGGCACCGCCGGAGATCCCGTCGACCGGTAGGACGGCGTCGGCGACGATCTCCCCGACGACAGCGATGGTGGCCATCGACCGAGGGTAATCTCCGGCGCGGGGCCTCAGGCCCAGCCCAACTCGTCCAGCCGATCGTCACTGATCCCGAAGTGGTGGGCGATCTCGTGGATCACCGTGGTGGTCACCTGCAACCGGGCGGCATCGACATCGTGGGCGCGGGCCAGGATCGGCTCGCGATAGATGGTGATGGTGTCCGGCAGATGACCGGAGTAGTTGCTGGTGCGCTGGGTGAGGGCGACACCGTGATACAGCCCGTACAGACTGCGGGTGGGATGCCGGTCCTCGACCAGCACCACCACGTTGTCCATCTTGCGGGTGAACTCCGCCGGCACCAGGTCGAGGGCTTCGGACACCAGGTCGTCGAAGTCGCGGCGGGACATCTCGATGGGCATGAAACCCATAGTGCCGGGTGTCGCCGCTGCGGTTCGGCGAAGCTCGACTCGATAGGCTGATCGGCGTGATCGACCTACGGCTGCTTCGCGACAATCCGGACATCGTCCGGGCCTCCCAGCGCGCCCGGGGGGCCGACGAGTCGGTCGTTGATGCGCTGCTGGCCGCCGATGCCGATCGACGAGCCGCGGTCGCCCGGGGCGACGAGCTCCGCGCCGAGCAGAAGGCGTTCGGCCGGACCATCGGGCAGGCCCCTGCCGAGGATCGGCCGGCGTTGCTGACCCGCGGCAAGGAACTGCGGGCCGGGGTCAAGGCGGCCGAGGTGGCCGAAGCGGCAGCCAATACGCAGTTGGCCGTGGCGCACAAGGCGATCCCGAACGTGATCATCGACGGAGTGCCTGCCGGTGGCGAGAGCGACTACCAGGTCGTCACCCACGTCGGCGAGCCGCGGACCTTCGATTTCGAGCCGTTGGATCATCTGGCGCTCGGTGAGAAGCTGCACGCCATCGACATGGAGCGCGGCGCCAAGGTGTCCGGTGCCCGGTTCTACTTTCTCCGTGGCGTCGGCGCGAGGCTGCAGTGGGCGATGTTGAACCTGGCGATCGGCCGGGCCATTGCCAACGGCTTCGTTCCGATGATCCCACCGGTGCTGGTCAAGCCGGAATCGATGGAGGGCACCGGCTTCCTCGGCGAGCATGCGGCCGAGATCTACCACCTGCCCGACGAGGATCTCTACCTGGTCGGCACGTCGGAAGTGCCGATGGCCGCCTATCACGCGGACGAGATCCTCGACCTGAGCGCCGGTCCGATCCGGTACGCCGGTCAATCGACCTGTTTCCGCCGGGAGGCCGGTAGCTACGGCAAGGACACCCGCGGCATCATCCGGGTGCACCAGTTCGACAAGATCGAGATGTTCGTCTACTGCCGGCCCGAAGAGGCCGAGGCTGAGCACGCCAAGCTGCTGGCATTCGAGCAGGAGATGTTGGCAGCGATGGAAATCCCTTACCGGGTCATCGATACCGCTGCCGGCGACCTGGGCACCTCGGCCGCCCGCAAGTACGACTGCGAGGCATGGGTGCCCACCCAACAGGCCTACCGGGAGCTCACTTCGACCTCGAACTGCACCACTTTCCAGGCCAGGCGGCTGGGAGTGCGTTACCGCGATGCCGACGGCAAACCGCAGATCGCGGCCACCCTCAACGGCACCCTGGCCACCACCCGGTGGCTGGTGGCGATCCTGGAGAATCATCAACAGGCAGACGGCAGCGTCGCTGTGCCGGCGGCGCTGCGTCCGTTGCTCGGGTTGGATGTGCTGGCCCCGGTTTGCTGACGTTTCGCCCGGCCTGTCGAATTCGTCGGTGGCGAAACGTCATGGAGCTGACGAACAACGGGGCGACCGGTCCCCGCGACGATGGGAGAGGCGATGACTGAATACGCGATCCTGCTGCCCGACGACGAGGACAAGTGGGCCCAGTTGGACACCGACGCGCGGCGCCAAACCTATGCGAACCATGTGCGGTTCATGGAGTTGCTGACCGAACGCGGCCACCAGCTGGTCGGCGGCGCCGAGCTCACCCATTCCCGGACGGCCACCGTGGTGCGCGGCACCCTGGACCGGGCCACGGTGACCGAGGGACCTTATGCCGAATCGGTGGAGCAGCTGTCCGGTTTCTATCTGGTCCGCACCGACGATCTGGCCGATCTGCAGCAGCTCTGCGGATTGCTCGCCGGCCGCGGTGCTGTCGAGATCAGGGAAGTCGTGCCGTCGAGCAATCCGGATGTCGACCCGGGCCGAGCACAGGACTGAGGAGGAGCAGCATGCGGATCGCCGTACTCGGAGCCACCGGAACCACCGGAACCATGGTCGCGAAACACCTGCAGACCAACGGAATCGACGTGGTTCCGCTGTCCCGATCGGTCGGCGTGGATGCCGTGACCGGGGCGGGCCTGACTGACGCGTTGGCCGGCGTCGATGCGGTGAGCGACACGTCGAATCCGTTCCCACCGGACGACAGTCTGACCGTGCAGCAGTCGTTCCGCCGAGCTGCGGAGAACCTGGTGGCGGCCGCCGAGCAGCAGCGCGTGGGGCATCTGGTGCTGTTGTCCATCGTCGGCATCGACGACGCCGATTTCGACGACCACGCCTACTACCTGGCCAAACGTGATCAGGAGACGCCCGTGCGGACCGGCGCGGTGCCGTGGACCATCCTGCGGACCACCCAGTGGTTCGAGTACGCGGAAAATCCGGCAACGATCATCGCCGCTGACAACCACACCGTGCAGGTCGTCGATGCACTGATCCGGCCGGTGGCAGCCGATAGCGTCGCGCAGCGACTGGTGGACATCGCCACCGGGCCCCCGCACCGTGAGCTCGTCGAGCTGACCGGGCCGGAGACCATGCGGCTGCCGGCGCTCACCGCAGCGGTGCTGCGGCACCGAGGGGAACGGCGAACGGTCAGCGCCGGCGCGGCCAGGACGCCGCGCAGTGCCAACGGCAGCATGCTGCCCGGTGACGACGTCGAGGTGGCCGGGCCGACCCTGCAACAGTGGTTGGCGGGGGAGACGTCATGAAGTACCTGATCCTGATGGCCCAGGACGAGTCGATCTGGCCAGTTCTGTCGATCGACGAGCAGCAGGCATACATGAAGGCGCACAAGGCGTTCGGTGCCGCCCTGCAGGAACGGTCGGCGGCAGTGGCCGGCGAGGCGTTGGCCGATGCGGCCAGCGCCACCACCATCCGGCACGACGCCGGCCGGACGGTGCTGACCGACGGCCCGTATGCGGAGGCGGTTGAGCACCTCGGTGGCTTCTACGTGATCGACGTGCCCGACCTGGACGAGGCGCTCGCGCTCTGTGAGTTGCTGCCGCACGATTACACCATCGAGATCCGGCCGGTGATCGATATCGACCTCGACGCCTGACGCCGATGCCGGCCATCGACCAGTCGCCCGCCGCCGCGGAATTGACCGCGGTGGTGCGCGACGACTGGGGCCGGCTGATCTCGTTACTGGTGGCCGGATTCCGCCGATTGGACCTGGCCGAGGACGCTCTCGGTGACGCAGTGGCTGCCGCGGCCGAACACTGGCCGGCCCACGGGGTACCGGCCAATCCGGCCGGGTGGTTACTGACGGCTGCTCGTCGGCGGGCGTTGGACCGGCTGCGTTCGGAGATGGTCGCCGCCAGGGTGGAACCGCTGCTGATCACCGACGCCCGTAATGCTGTTGCCCGCCAACAGATTCAGGCGTACTCCGGTGATGAGCTGACCGACCAGCGGCTCCGCTTGGTGTTCTGCTGCGCACATCCGGCACTGGATCCGGCGGCGGCATCCGCCCTGACCCTGCGGTTGGTGATGGGGGTACCGACCAGCGACATCGCTCGGCTGTTCCTGGTCGGCGAATCGACGATGGCCGCCAGGCTGACCAGGGCGAAGAAGAAGATCGTCACCGCCGGTGTGCCGTTCGTGCTACCGCCGCCGGATCGGATCGGCGAACGAGTGGATGGCATTGCAGAGATCGCCTACCTGGCCTTCACCGCCGGGTACGCACCGGGCAGCGGACCGGATCTGGTGCGGGTCGAGATCGCCGCTGAGGCGATCCGGCTGGTCCGGGTACTGGCGCAGCTGCTGCCCTCGTCGCCGGTGTTGCGGGCACTGCTCGCGCTGTTGCTGCTGCAGCACTCGCGACGCGATGCCCGGACCGATGTCGCCGGCGCCGTGGTGTTGTTGCCGGAGCAGGATCGGCGACGGTGGCATCACGACGAGATCGCCGAAGCGGTCGATATTCTCACCGCTCTACTGAGCGATGACGTGCCCGGCGTCGCCGTCGAACAGACCGGTCGCTACCGCGAGTATCTGCTGCAGGCATTGATCGCCGCCGAGCATGCCGTGGCACCGACCGCCGCCGACACCGACTGGTCTCGGATAGCCCGCCGCTACGGCGAACTGGAGTCGGTCACCGGGTCACCAGTGGTTCGATTGAACCGAGCGGTGGCGGTGGCGGAAGCAGACGGGCCGGGCGCCGGTCTGACGCTGCTCGAAGGGTTGGACGAGGCTCTCCCCGGCTCACATCGGCTGCCGGCCGTCCGCGCCGAGTTGCTGCTCCGTGCCGATGATCCAGCCGGCGCCGCCGCCCAATTCGACCTGGCCATCCAGCGGTGCGGCAACGACATCGAACGCGCCCATCTGCTGCAGCGCCGGGCCGCCCTGCGCTGAGTCCGCTCGGCCCATTCGGGGATGATCGCTCGGCCCATTCGGGGATGGTGGCTCGGCCCATTCGGGGATGATCGCTCGGCCCATTCGGGGATGATCGCTCGGCCCATTCGGGGATGATCATGGAGTCCTGCACGACAAATCGGCCAAGAATCGGGCTATTTGCGTGCAGCATGTCATGATCATCGGCCGACGGGAGACCAGCGGAAGATCAGCGGGAGATCGGCTGGCGGCAGTCGGCTGGGCGGGCCTCACTGGTCCCGGGCTTCGAACGTGAACAGTTACCGTTGAGCGATGAGCGATCAGGCCGGCGCCGATGCCGGCGAGTCCGGGCATCTGGCCTTCCTTCGGCGGTCGGTCGAGCTGGCCAGGCACGGGATGAGCATCGGTGACGGCGGCCCGTTCGGTGCCGTGGTGGTCCGCGACGGGCAGGTGATCGCCGAGGGCTGGAATCGGGTGCTGGCCACCAACGACCCGACGGCGCACGCCGAGGTCACCGCGATCCGCGCGGCCTGTACCGCGCTGGACTCCTTCCAGCTGACCGGCACCATCGTCTACGCCTCCTGTGAGCCGTGCCCGATGTGCTTGGGCGCCCTGTACTGGGCCCGGCCGGAGGCGGTGTACTTCGCGGCCACCCGCGACGATGCCGCCGCCGCCGGTTTTGACGACTCGCTCATCTACGACGAGATTCCACTGCCGCCGGACGACCGGTCGCTCAGCTTCCGACACCAGCCGGTCGACGGTTGCGTCGGGGTGTTCGACGCCTGGACTGCGAAGGGCGACCGCACCCCGTACTGAGGCATCGGGGGCCACTTCGTCATCGACGGTGTTCAGATGCTGAGAGACTGCAGGGGTGAGCTCACCTCCCGAACCCACCCCCGACCACGCTCCCACCCCGGCAGCGCCCCGGATGGTCGTCACCGACATGGACGGCACCCTGCTGAACTCGAACGGGGCGGTGTCGGAGCGCAACGCCACCGCGCTGCGCAGGGCTGCCGACGCCGGCGCAGTCGTGGTGGTGGCCACCGGCCGGCCGGTGTGGTGGCTCGGGCCGGTCACCGACGCCGGCTTCGACGGCATCGCGGTCTGCATGAACGGTGGGGTGATCTTCGACGTCGCCGCCAAGGAAGTGCTGTCCGCCTCCCCGCTGCAGCCGGCAGTGATGCAGGAGTTCGTCGACGCCTTCGCCGAGCTGATCCCCGGGTTCACCCTGGCCGTCGAGCGGCTGGGCACCTCCGAGGTCGACAGTTGGGCCGAGTACGACTACGACCATCCGTGGGCCGAGGGCGAGTTCCGCAGCATCGACCGGACCGAGCTTCTGTCGGTGCCGGCCGTCAAGATGCTGATCCGGCACGGCGCCGATTCCTCGGTACTGGCCGCGGCGGCGCAGGCCACCGGAGTGTCCGGGGTGTCGGTCAGCTATTCCACCAACGCCGGGTTGATCGAGATCGCCGCCGGTGGCGTCAACAAGGGGGTGGCGGTCGCCGAGCTGGCCGAGCAGCACGGCATCGACGCGGCCGACGTGATGGCGTTCGGCGACATGCCCAACGATCTCGAGATGTTGCGCTGGGCCGGTCGGTCGTTCGCGATGCAGAACGCCGACCCGATCGCGTCGGCGGCGGCGACGGACACCGCCCCGGACAACGATTCCGACGGCGTCGCACAGGTTCTCGAACGTTGGTTCTGACTGTCCTGATCGCCGGGCATGGCGGGGGATGACGACCGTTGGAACGGTCGGACGACAACTCAAGGAGAGTGCACTTCGATGGCGCGTTACGGCGTGATGTTCGGCCCCGATTTCACCTTTTTCGGGGTGCCGGGTTGCGACCTGACGGAGCCGGCGACGTTCGCCGACTCCCGAGCGGTGATCATCGGGGCGCCGTGGGATTCCGGCACCAGCTACCGACCGGGTGCTCGCCTCGGACCGTCGGCGATCCGCGGGGTGGACTACTCCCACCACAACGGTTCCCGGCCACATCTGGCCCTGCGGGTGGATCCGCTGGTCGATCTGGCGGTCACCGATGCCGGCGACGTGCGAATGCCACCGGAGGAACGGCAGCCGGCGATGTCGGCGCTGGGTGCCGCAGTGCACACGGTGGTGGCCGCCGGCAAGCTGCCGGTGGTGCTCGGCGGCGATCACAGCGTGGCGGTGGCCGATATGACAGCGCTGGCCGAGCAGTACGGCGCCGGCCGGATCTCGCTGATCCACTTCGACGCCCATGCCGACACCGGCGACACCGAGTTCGGCTCGACTCACGGCCACGGATCACCGATCCGCCGGCTGGTGGAGTCCGGCGCGGTCCGTGGCGACCGGGTGTTCCAGATCGGGCTGCGCGGCTATTGGCCGACGCCGTCCGAGCTGCAATGGATGGCCGAGAACGCGCTGCACTCCTATGAAATGGCCGAGATCGGCGCCCGCGGACTGGACACCGTGCTGGCCGAAACCCTGACCGCCGCCGCCGACGACACCGACGGGGTTTTCCTGTCCGTCGACATCGATGTGGTCGACCCGGGCACCGCACCGGGTACCGGAACCCCGGAGCCCGGTGGGCTGACGGCCCGCGAACTGCTCGACGCGGTGCGCCGGATCGGTCGGGACTGCGCGCTGGCGGGGCTGGAGGTCGTCGAGGTCGCCCCGGCCTACGACCATGCCGAGGTGACGGCGATGCTGGCCAACCGGGTGGTGTTGGAGACGCTGTCCGGAGTAGCCCGCAGGATGCTGGATGCGGAAGATGGCAGCCGTTGGGACGAGAGCGTCAACCTGCTGTCCGGGCGTGGCAGCGATCAGAGGTAGCGATCAGGGGTGCGGCCAGGGTTGCGGTCAGAGGTACTGACCGGTTCCCGGACTGCCGTCGGCGGCGCTCTGACCGGGCGGCAGCTGACCGCGGCGCATCTGCTCCAGTTGCGAACGGGCTGCCATCTGTTGGGCGAACAGGGCGGTCTGCAGACCGTGGAACACACCCTCCAGCCAACCGACCAGCTGGGCGTGGGCGATCCGCAGCTCCCCGTCGGAGGGCACCGAGTCCTCGGTGAACGGTAGCGACAGCCGCTCCAGTTCGTCCCGCAGATCCGGCGTCAGCCCCTCTTCCAGTTCCTTGATGGACCTGGCGTGGATCTCCTTCAACCGGACCCGGCTGGCCTCGTCCAGCGGCGCCGCCCGCACCTCTTCCAACAGCTGCTTGATCATGGTGCCGATCCGCATCACCTTGGCCGGTTCGCCGATCAGGTCGGCCGGGTTGCCGGCACCACCGGCGGCGGCAACGACCTCGGCGCTGTCGGGCAGGTCGCCGAGATTCACCGGCTGACCGTCCGGGCCGATCACCATCACCGGTCGTTGCTGGTTGTTCGAGCCGGATTCCGGTTTCGTCATTGCCGCTCCCTCACTGTTGGTACCTGGAGAATGATCTTGCCGAGGTGGCCGCCGTCGGCCAGCCGGTGATGAGCCTGCCCAGCCTCCGGCATCGGTAGCACTGCCTCGATCACCGGGCGGATGCGGCCGGCCGCGATCAGCGGCCACAGATGGTCGGACACCTGCTGGACCACCGCGGCCTTCGAACCCTCGCCGGTGACCGGCCGGGACCGCAGGGCGGTGGCCGTCACCGATCCGCGCTTGCGCAGCAGGGCGCCGATGTCCAGCTCGGCGGTGGCGCCACCCTGGGTGCCGATGATCACCAGCCGGCCGCCGTCGGCCAGGGCAGCAACGTTGCGCTGCAGGTACTTTCCGCCGACCACATCGAGGATCACGTCCGCGCCACCGGTAACAGCGGTGATCACCGCGGCGAAATCGTCGGCGGTGTAATTGATGGTCAGTTCGGCGCCGATCTCGGCGCAGGCGGCCAGCGTCGAGTCCCGGGACGCCGTGACCGCCACCGACGCACCCAGCGCGACGCCGACCTGGATCGCCATCGTGCCGATGCCGGATCCGCCGCCGTGCACCAGCAGCGTCTCACCGGCTGCCAGCCGGCCGGTCATCACCAGGTTCGACCACACCGTGCAGGCCGCTTCCGGCAGACCGGCCGCCGAGATCAGATCCACTCCGGCCGGGATCGGCAGCAGCTGTTGCACCGGGCAGCAGACCAGTTCGGCATAGCCGCCGCCGGCCAGCAGCGCGCAGCACTGGTCGCCGACCGACCAGCCGGTGACGCCGTCGCCGACCGCGGCGATGGTGCCGGAGCATTCCATCCCGAGGATCTCCGAGGCGCCGGGCGGCGGCGGGTACTTGCCGATCGCCTGCAACAGATCCGCCCGATTCACCGCGCTGGCCGCGACCGAGATCAGCACTTCACCCGGCCCGGGCGTCGGGTCCGGTTGTTGCGTCCAGTCCAGGGTGGCCGAGCCGGCGGTGCCGTCACCGGCTCCGGAAATCGTCACCGCCCACATGCCAGCCACCCTAGCCGGGAACTCGATTGCCCGATCCGCCGCGGCCGGGCACCCTGGTCGGGATGACGGACCTCGCCCAGCTCTGGCCACCGGACGGCATCGTCCTGCAGACACCGCGGCTGCGACTGGCGGTGATCGGTGAATCAGACTTCCCGGAGGCCGTCGACGCCATCCTGGCCGGCATCCACGATCCGGCAGTGATGCCGTTCGGCACGCCGTGGACCGACGCCCCGCCGGACGAGCTGGTGCCGAACTCGTTGCGACACTGGTGGTCCACCCGGGGCGCCGTCGCACCGGACGGCTGGACGCTGCCGTTCGCGATCCGCCGCGACGGGCGGTTCATCGGCATCCAGGATCTGCGGGCGACGAACTTCGCCGTCACCCGCACCGTGAGCTCCGGCTCCTGGCTGACCCGCAGCGCACAGGGTGACGGCGTCGGGGTCGAGATGCGGGCGGCGATCCTGCTGCTGGCCTTCGACCACCTCGGCGCCGAATTCGCTTGCACCGGCGCGTTTGTCGACAACCCGGCATCGAACGGGGTGACCCGCAAGCTCGGCTACACCGAGAACGGCCTCGAAGTGCTGCAGCGCCGACCCGGTGAGCGGGCCGCCCACCAGAACTATCGGCTTGCCGCGGTGCAGTTGAACCGGCCGGACTGGACCCTGCAGGTCGACGGTCTGGAGCCGTGCCGGCCAATGCTGGGAGCCGCGATACCGTCACCCAGGTGACGACGCAGTGACGGCAGTTCCCGGCCGGCGATCCGGCATCGACCGGGTACCGGCGCCGGTGTTGTTCGCGGTGTCCGGGTTCAGCCAGTACTACGGCGCGGCGCTGGCCGTCGGTCTGTTCGCCACCCTGCCGCCGCTGGGCGTCGCCTGGTGGCGGATCGCGGTATCGGCGGTGGCGTTACTGATCTGGCGACGACCTTGGCGGCTGCGCTGGACGGCCCGCGAACTCGGCGCGTCGGCGGTGTTCGGGATCGTGCTGGCGGCGATGAACCTGTCCTTCTACCTGGCGATCGATCATCTGCCGCTGGGCACCGCGGTGGCCATCGAGTTCCTGGGTCCGGTCGCTGTCGCCGCAGTCACCGGCAGCGGGGTCCGGGAGCGGCTCGGCATCGTGCTGGCCGCCGTCGGGGTGATGTTGCTGGCCGGGGTGACGGTGGCCGACGGCTGGACCACCTCGGTGGTGACCGGTCTGTTGGCGATCGCGGCAGCGGGTGCGTTCTGGGCCGGCTACATCGTCCTCGGCCGCCGGATCGCCACCCGCCGGGACGGCATCACCTCACTCTCGGTCGGGATGACGGTCGGTGCCGTGGTCAGTGTGCCGTTCGGGGTCGGCAGCGTCGCCGCGGTGGTGTCGGACTGGCGAACCCTGTTGCTGCTGGTCGGGGTCGCGCTGTTCAGTTCGGTGCTGCCCTATGCGATCGAACAGCTGGTGCTGCGCCGGGTGACGGCCGCCCAGTTCGCCATTCTGCTGGCGCTGCTACCGGTCTCGGCGGCGATCCTGGGAGTGCTGGTGCTGGGGCAGATCCCTGGGGTGCTGGAGCTGGTCGGGATCGCGCTGGTCTGCGTGGCGATCGCGCTGGCCACCGACCGCGAGCCGGCGTCACGTCAGCCGCCGGATCCGTTGCCCGGCAACTGATCCGGTGGCGACCGGAATACCGCAGACGCCGGTCAGCCCAGATCCTTCGCGCCGAAGGTGTCGCAACTGGCCGGATCGCCGGATTTGTAACCGGTGTTCAGCCACTTCTCGCGCTGCGCCGACGTGCCGTGGGTGTTCTGCGAGGGGTCGTAGCCACCGCCGCCGATGTTCTTCTGGATGTAGTCGTCGCCGATCTTGCTCGCGGTATCCAGGGCGTCGTTGATGTCCTGGGGGGTGATCTCGCTGATCAGGATCTTGCCGTCCGGCCCGGGCGTCGTGGTGGCGTTCTTGGCCCAGACACCGGCATAGCAGTCGGCCTGCAACTCCAGCCGGACCGATCCGGACTTCTCGCCCTTGGCCGTGCTGACCTGATCCGAGGTGCCGAGCAGATCCTGGATGTGATGGCCGTATTCGTGCGCCAGCACGTAGCCCTCGGCGAATACTCCGCCGTTGGTGCCGAACGTGGATTTCAGGGTCTGCCAGAAACTGAGATCGATGTAGACCTGCTTGTCGGCGGGGCAGTAGAACGGCCCCATGTCCTTGCTGCCCATGCCGCAACCGGTCTGGGTCTGCCCGGAGTAGTACACCGTCATCGATTCGGTGTAGGTCTTGCCCGACTTCTGGAACTGGTTCGCCCAGTAGTCCTGCACCGAGTTGATGAAGCCGACCACCCGGCAGTCGTCGTCGGTGTTCGCCTGGGCGCCGGTCTTGCATTTGTCGGCCAGCGCGCCGGTGTCCACCGATCCGCCGGTGGCCGCTGCCTGCTGCAGCAGACCGCTACCTGCCGGCGCGGCGTCGCCGCCGCCACCGAACTTGCCGCCGAACAACTGGATGGCCACGAACACCAGGGTGACCAGCAGCCCAATGCCGCCACCGGCTCGGCCGATCGGGATACCCCCGAGCCCGCCGCCGCCGCCGCCGAATCCTCCGCCCGATCCTCGCTGGTCGGAGATCTGGCTGGTGTTCAGCGAGGCACCTTCGTTGAACTTGACCATCGACGCTCCTTACGGCAGTGCTGCCGCAGGCGGGAGGCCTGCGGCCTCACTGTAATGGAGGGTCGGGCCTCGGCCACCCGGGCCGGAATCGGTGTCGCCGGACGGTGCGGTGGATCGGGTGCCGGTCGGTCACGGGTCGATCCGGCGACGGATGGAAGGGGAGTCAGCGAGAGTGGTCCGCACGCTTTCGAAACCCGCGGGCTTTCGCTTCCTTTCGAGCCATTGACCATCGGACTTCACTCGGTTACGTATTGCTAGGTCAGGATCGGCGCCCGTCGAGGAGGACGTGGATGGCTTCGCTCGACGAATTCGCCCGCTCCCAATCGATCCTGGTCGAGCTGGACCGGTCCGGCCGGGTGCTGGTCGGCGAGTTGGCCGACCGGTTCGCGGTATCCACGGTGACCGTTCGCAAAGACCTGGAGGCGTTGGAACGCCGGTCGATGTTGCGCCGCGTCAGGGGCGGCGCCGTCAGTAATGGCACGGCCGACGAAGGCGCCTTCGACATGCGCATGCGGCACTCGATGCGGGCAAAGCGGGCGATTGCGCGGGCGGTGGCTCCACTGGTGGGCAACGGCGATGTGATTGCCCTGGACTCGTCGACCACCTGCTACTACCTGGCGCACGAACTGCTCGACCGGCGCAACATCGTGGTGGTGACCAACGGCCTGCGGACCGCCGAGTTGCTGATGTCGCAGTCCTCGGCGATGGTGCTGATGCCCGGTGGCGTGCTGCGGCGGTCGGCCGAATCGATGGTCGGGCCGATCGGCGATGTACTTGCCGGCCGGGGCCGCATCGACCGAGGCTTCTTCGGACTGATGGGTCTGTCCACCTCGCACGGACTGTTGGACATCGTCGTCGAAGAGGCGCAGACCAAACACTTCATGGCCCGGTCCTGCTCCCAGGTGTTCGGCCTCTTCGACTCCTCGAAGGTCGGCCGGTTCGCGCTGCATTCGTTCGTCGGCGCCGAGACGCTGACCGGCCTGTACACCGATGACGGTGCGGGTCCCGAACTGATCACCGAGTGGGCCGAGGTCGGTGTGCCGGTCCGGACGGTCCGGGTCGATCCGGACGTCGTCGAGTTGCCCGCCCGCCGCCGGGCCGCCGGGCCGCACATCGGCGGACGGCCGTGATGTCCACGTCCGCCCGGCGGATCACTGCGGTCGCGGTGGACCTCGGCGCGGAGAGCGGCCGCGTTTCCGCGATCGACTTCGACGGCAGGCGGCTCGATCTGCGGATCGTCAACCGCTTCGCCAACCGTCCGAGGATCCGCGAAGGACTGCTCCGATGGGACGTCGACGCACTGTGGGGATCGGTCGCTGCCGGCCTTGGCGAACTCGCCGCCGACGACCGGCCGGTCGGCTCGGTGGGCGTCGACACCTGGGGTGTGGACTACGGTCTGATCGGCGCCGATGGAAGGCTGGTCGACGATCCGGTCTGCTACCGGGACGAGCGCAACGCGGTCGAGCTGGAGCGCGCACTGTCGACGGTGGGCGGCCGCCGGATCTATGAGTCGACCGGTGTGCAGATCCTGTCGATCAATGCGTTGTTCGGTCTGATGTCCGACGCCGCCCGGAATCCGCAACGACTGGCGTCTGCCCGGACGATGTTGATGATGCCGGATGTGTTCCACCACCGGCTGTCCGGCTCGCTGGTCAGTGAGTACACCGCGGTCTCGACCTCAGGTGCCTACGACATGGCGCGCGGTCGGTGGGCGACCGAGTTGCTGGACCAGCTCGGAGTGCCGACCCATCTGCTGCCCGAGGTGGTGCAGCCCGGGACCGACGTCGGCCCGCTCGTCGGCCAGCTCGCCGTCGGTGGGCTGGCCAGGACCAGGGTGATCGTTCCGGCGGGGCACGACACGGCCAGTGCGGTGGTGGCGGTGCCGTTCCAGGACCCCGGCGGACTGTTCATCTCGTCGGGCACCTGGTCGCTGGTCGGTATCGAGGTACCCGCAGCCATCATCAGCGACACCTCGCGCCGGATGAATCTGACCAACGAGGGCGGCTACGGCGGAACGATCAGACTGCTGCGCAACGTGATGGGCCTATGGATCCTGCAGGAGTGCCGACGACAGTGGGCCAGACAGGGAACGGACATCAGTTATCACCAGTTGGCCGAGATGGCCGCCGATCAACCAGGTTTCCTCTCCTTGATCGACCCCGACGCGCCGGAGTTCCTCCCGCCGGGGGATATGCCGACGCGAATCCGCGACTACTGCGCACACAGCGGATCAGTTGTGCCGCAGTCCATCGGAGGCATCGCTCGCTGCGTGATCGACTCGTTGGCGCTCGGCTATCGCGCAGTTGCCGACGACATCGCCCAGCTGACCGGGCGCGTTCTTCCGTCCATCTCGGTGGTCGGAGGCGGAGCACAGCACGAACTGCTGGCCCAGCTGACGGCCGATGCCACCGGGCTGCCGGTGCACTGCGGACCGGCGGAGGCAACGGCGCTCGGCAACGCCGCGGTGCAGCTGGTGACGCTGGGCGAACTGGCCGGTGTCCAGCAGATCCGTGAGGTGATCGCGGCCGGCGCGAGGATCACCTCCTACCAGCCGCGAACCGACGCCCGGTGGGACGACGCGGTCGGACGGTTCGCCGCGCTGAAGGTGGACAGACCAGCTGCGACCACGGCGTCGGCCGGTCCGGTGGGAGGCAGGTGACTCGGTGAATCGTGCGCCCTGTGCCGAGTCCGGCGGCACCGCGGCGGACCGGCAGGCGCCATCGAACTGACAACCATCAGCAGCGGGTTCGACCCGCGATCATCCTCAGGAGGACGAATGCACATCACCCGGCAGGCGACGCTGGCCGTCGCCATCGGTCTCACCGCAGCGCTGGTGTTGACCGGCTGTACCAAGAAGAACGACAACTCTGCGGCCGCAAACAGCTCGTCGGGCAGCACCGCCGAGTCGTCCGCCGGGGGCGAGATGTCCTCGGCAGACACCGGGTCGGCCCCGGCATCCGGCAGTGCGCCGTCCGAGAGCGCCCCCGACAGCGCCTCGTCCGATACTGCGTCGGGTAGCGGATCGTCCACCGCCGGGTCGGGTTCCGCTGGCTCAGAGTCGCCCGGCGGCGCGACCAAGGCATCGAAGAACTACAAGATCGCCTTCGTGCCGAAGCTGCAGGGCATCCCCTACTTCGAGGCGATGAATGCCGGCGGCAAGCAGGCGGCCACCGATCTCGGGGTCAGCTGGCTCTACCAGGGCCCGACCACCGCTGACGCCGCACAGCAGGCCCAGATCGCCCGATCCTTCATCCAGCAGAAGGTCGACACGCTGTTCGTCGCACCGAACGATCCCAACTCGATGGCGCCGGTGCTCAAGCAGGCACAGACCGCCGGGATCAAGGTCGGCACCTCCGACACCGACGCACCCAACTCGGTCCGCCAGGTCTTCGTCGAGCAGGCATCGACCGAGGGCATCGGCACCGGTCTGACTGACGAGCTGCTGAAGGCGATGGGCGGCAAGGGCAAGTACGCCATCGTGTCCTGCGGGGAAACTGCGGAGAACCTCAACTCGTGGATCGCGGTGCAGAAGAAGGTGACCGCCGCCAAGTACCCGGACGCCGAGATCGTCGACATCGTCTATGCCGGCGAGGATCAGGGCAAGGCGACGTCGATGGCCACCGACCTGCTGAATGCCCATCCTGACATCACCGGATTGGTCGGCGAGTGCACCTCGTCCGCGCCGGCGGTCGCCCAAGCGGTCAAGGATGCCGGCAAGATCGGCAAGGTATTCACCGTCGGACTCGGCACCCCGATGTCGATGGCGCCCTACCTGAAGGACGGCTCCTCATCGGCGTCGATTCTCTGGGACGTCCAGGGACTCGGCTATCTCACCGTGTGGGCGGGCGTCCAACTGGCTGAGGGCACCCAGATTCCGGCCAAACCCCAGGTGAGTGCCGCACTCAAGGATGTGTCCTACGACGCGGCGACCAAGGCGCTGCTGCTGGGTCCGCCGCTGGTGATCACCAAGGACAACGTCGGGGACTACAAGTACTGATCGAGTGCCGATCGCTGCTGGGCTGTTCTGCACAACCCGGCGACCGGCGGTACCGACCGCCGGTCGCCGGAGCCGGGCCCGACGCAGTCATTCCCTTGAGGAGCACCTGATGCCATCAGCGCCACCGATCGAGTCTGACGGCCCGCCGGCGCCGGACGCAAGGACGATCCGATTGGCAGTCTCCGGTGTGTCCAAGCGGTACGGCGGAGTCCGAGCGATTCGCCATGCCGACTTCACCGTGCGATCCGGTGAGGTGCATGCACTGGTCGGCGAGAACGGTGCCGGCAAGTCGACGCTCATCAAGATCATTGCCGGTGCGGAATCGGCGGACACCGGCTCGATCGAGTTCGAGGGTTCTGCGGTCACCATCAACTCGACGCTGGACGCCATCGGGTTGGGGGTGGCGACCGTCTACCAGGAGCCGCAGCTGTTCGCTGATCTGTCGGTGGCCGAGAACATGTTCCTCGGCAGGGAGATCCGTTCCCGCGGTCGCATCGACTGGGCCGAGCAGAATCGCCAGGTGATCGAGCTTCTCGACCTGCTCGGGCTCAAGCGGAGGATCGCCACGGTGCCGGTCGGCGAGCTGTCCATCGCCACTGCACAGCAGATCTCCATCGCCAAGGCGCTGATCGGGAATGCCCGGGTGTTGATCCTGGACGAACCGTCGGCCATCCTCACCGACAAGGAGATCGACACGCTGTTCGCGGTGGTGCGGCGACTGGCGGCCACCGGCGTGTCCATCATCTACATCTCGCACCGCTTGGACGAGCTGTTCCGCATCGCCGACCGGGTCACCGTGATGCGTGACGGTGAGACGATCGGGACGTACCCGATCGACGAGCTGTCCGTGCGGACCATCGCCGAGCGGATGGTCGGCGGCATTCTGACCGACAGCACCCGGACCCGCCGTCCGGACAACAGCGGTGCCGCTCGGCTCGAGTTGGTCGGGCTCGGTGCCGGGAACCGTTTCCACGACGTCGATCTGACGGTTCATCCGGGCGAGATCGTCGGCCTGTACGGCCTGGTCGGATCTGGTGTGTCCGAGATCGCCGACACCCTCTACGGCATCGAGCGGCATACCGAGGGGACCATCGTGTTGGACGGGCAGACGATCCGTCCCCGTCATCCACGGCATGCCGGCCGGCTCGGGATCGCTCTGCTGCCGGCCGATCGCAAACAGCAGGGCATGTTCAGCTTCCAGTCCATCGCCTTCAACATCTCGATCGGTCACCTTCCGCTGCTCTCCCGCAGCGGCCTGTTGGTGAACCGCGCGAAGGAGAAACAGACAGCACGGTCCTTGATCGACCAGCTGTCGATCAAAACGCCGAGTGCCGCAACACCGATCGGCTCGATGTCCGGTGGGAACGCGCAGAAGGTGGTGCTGGCCCGTCAGCTGGTTGAGCAGCCGAAGTTGATGGTGCTGGCCGAACCCACCCAGGGAGTGGATGTCGGTGCGAAGGATGAGATCCACCGCATCATCGCCGAACTCGCCGACGGCGGCGTCGCCGTACTGGTGGTCACCTCGGATCTGACCGAAGCGCTGCGGATCGCCGACCGGCTGCTGGTGGTCCGGGCCGGCACCATCGTGGCCGAGTTCGGACCGGAGGCGAGCCAGGTGGACGTTCTCTCCGCCGCCGCGGGCGACCCGGGGTCGCCCGGCCCTGGGCGACCGGCCGATCGATCGCCCTCGCACTCGACTCCGACCGACCGGCCCGGGGGTGCGCCATGAGCTCGCCGGTGTCGACCGTCCCCGACCCAGCGGGCCCCTCGGCGGCGCCGGAGGTCGGTGCCCGCCGCCGGATCCTGGCGCCGCTGGTGACCGGGCAGGAGGTCGTGCTGATCGGGGTGATCGTCATTGTCTGGGTATTGCTGTGGATCTTCACACCGGCCTTCTTGACGCCTGGCTCGTTGCAGCCGCTCCTGGTCGATGTCGCCCCGGTCGCGCTGATCGGTATCGGGATGACCATGGTGATCGTCACCGGCGGGATCGACATCTCGGTCGGCGGCGCCATTATGGTGTGCGCGGTCAGTACCGCCAAACTGCTGGTTTCGTTGAACTTCTCGATCTGGCTGTCGCTGGCGATCTCACTGTTGATCGGCGGCATCCTCGGCGTGGTCAACGGGGTGTTGATCGCCTATGGCCGGGTGCACGCCATCATCATCACCTTCGGCACGGCCAATCTGTTCCAATTCGTCGCGCTGCAGATCTTCGGGTCATCGACGGTGAACAACATTCCGGGAACGTTGGCCTCGCTCGGCCGTGGCGTCGATGGTCGAACGCTCGGCATCCCGCATTCGTTCTTCATCACCGTCGTGCTGACCGCAGTGGCCTGGTGGTACCTGCGACATACGGCCGGCGGGCGCCACTTCTTCGCCATCGGCGGTGACGCGGTGGCCGCCCGGCTGGCCGGCGTACGGGTGCAGCGGCGGGTCCTGTTGACGTATGTCATCACCGGTCTGCTGATCGGCATCGCCAGCCTGTTCTACATCGCCAAGGGCACATCGACGCTGGACCAGTCGGTCGGCTCCGGCCGGGAACTCGCGGTGATCGCGGCCGTGGTGATCGGCGGGACCTCGATCATGGGCGGTCGCGGATCGGTACTCGGCACGCTGCTCGGCGCATTGCTGGTGCAGACCGTCGCATCCGGGGTGACCCAGCTCGGCTGGCCGTCACAGTTGTCCGACCTGTTCGTCGGGATCGCCATCGTCGTGGCCGTCGGAACCGACCTGATCCGTCAGCGGGCAAGGAGAACGACATGACCACCAGTGCACCAGCACCGGTCAGCCCGGTCAGCCGTCCACCGGACGTCACGGAGTCGACGGGCTCCCGGATTCTCCGGGCCGTGCTGACCCAGCGCATTGTGCTGCTTGCGGTGCTGATCGTGGTGGTGGTCGCCGTCGAGTTCGGTCTGTCCGCCGGTGGCTACCTCACCGCCGAGTACAACTTCGACTACATGGCAACGGTGCTGATCGATGCGGTTCCGCTGGCTATGCTCGGCCTGGCCGAACTGCTGGTGATCGTGTCCGGCCGCGGAGGTATCGATCTGTCCGTCGGAGCGATCGTTTCGCTCACCGGGATGATCTTCGGATTCGCCTACGGTGAGTGGGGTTGGCCGTTCTGGCTGGGTCTGCTGCTGGCCGCCGTGGTGGGCGCCGCACTCGGGCTGATCAACGGATTCCTGGTGGCCCGGCTGGGTTTCCCGGCGCTGATCGCCACCCTGGCCACCTACTACGCGTACAAGTCGCTGGCGGTGGTGATCAACGATCAGCAGCCGATCTCGACCGGCCCGATCCAGGGGCTGGACTCGATGACCAGGTCGGTCGAACTGCCGCTCATCGGCCAATTCATCCCGAACATCCCGCTGGGGGTGTTCAGTTTCCTGCTGCCGACGGTGATCGCGGTGTGGTTGTTGTTGGCCAGGGGCACCTTCGGGCGGAGGATCTACAGCATCGGCACCAACGACGTGGCCGGTACCTACTCCCGGATCAATGTCGGCGGCACCCGGATGCGGGCCTATGCGTTGGCCGGCCTGATCGCCGGCCTGGCATCGGTCTACCTGACCGGTGAGTTCTTCTCCGCTCGACCGGATGCGGGCACGGCCGGCAACGGCCTCGCACTGCCGGCCATCACCATCGCGGTGCTGGGTGGGGTCGCCATCACCGGTGGCATCGGTCGAGTCGCCGGCGTGGTGCTGGCCACCCTGCTGGTCACCTGGTTGAACTCCGGCATCCTGCTGTACTTCGAAGGCAACGACGGCGTCCAGTTCCAGCTACTTGCGCTGGGTGTCGTCCTGATCCTCGCCGCCCTGCTCAATGGGCTGGCCACTCGCAGATACGGCGGCTCCCGATGACGACCCAGCACTCCCCGGAGCTGGTCTCCGACGAACTACTGTCACTCACCCGATCGCTGGGCCGGCCGGACCGTGAGCTGGTGATCCTGGCCGAGGGGAACACCAGCGAACGGCTGGCCGACGGCCGGGTCGTGGTCAAGGCATCCGGATCAGGGATGGCCACTGCCGACAAGCAGGACTTCGTGGTCGTCGACGTCGCCGAACTCACCGCGCTGCTGGAGGATCCGGCCACCGACCAGACCGCCCTGTCGGCAGCTCTGGTCGCCGGCGAAGTAGCCGGCAGGTCGCGCCGTGGTTCGATCGAGGCGCTGGTTCATGTTTCGGTGCAAGCATTGTCGCCGGCGCCGGCGCTGTCCCGCTACGTCGGGCACACCCACCCAACGGCAGTCGTCGGGCTGCTGGCCTCGGTGCACGCCGACGACGCCTACCGGCATCATGTCTACTCGGACGAGGCGGTGGTGATCGGTCGACCCCTGTTCATCCCGTACGCCCAACCGGGTATCGAGCTTGGCCGAGTGTTCCACGCGGCGCTGAAGCAGCGGGTCGCAGAGACCGGCGAGCTGCCGTCGCTGATCCTGCTGGGCAACCACGGGATCGTGGCGATCGGGCCGACCGCCGACGGCGTCGACGGAATCTCGGCGATGGCGGTGAAGGGGGCGAAGGTGCGAGCGATCGGTTACGCCGTCGGCGGTGTTGCGCCGCTGTCGGACGAAGCGGTGGCAAAGTTCTTTGCCCGCGACGACATTGCCCGGCGGCGCACCGACCTCGCCGGCGGAGCGCTCTGAGATGGCCCTACCGAGCTGAGCTTCATCCCGGCCAACATTCACCAGGAACCGGCGCACCGACCGGAACCGGACCCGACGAACTGGAACAGACATGCAACCCGATCAAGCACGCGCCGTACTGGCGCAGCAACACATCGAGACCCCGTCATGGGCGTACGGGAACTCCGGCACCCGGTTCAAGGTCTTCGCGCAGGACGGCATCCCTCGCGATGCCTTCGAGAAGATCTCCGATGCGGCCCAGGTGCACCGGTTCACCGGAGTGGCGCCGTCGGTCGCCATCCACATCCCGTGGGACGCGGTGGACGACTATGCCGCGCTGGCCGCGCACGCCCAGAGCGAGGGCGTGAGGATCGGTGCGGTCAACCCGAACACCTTTCAGCAGGACGAGTATCGACTCGGCAGCGTTTGCAATCCGGACCCGGCCATCCGTCGGACCGCGATCGACCATCTGCTGGACTGCGTGGAGATCGCCGGCCAGGTCGGCAGCCGACAGTTGTCGCTGTGGTTCGCCGACGGCACCAATTATCCGGGCCAGGATTCAATCAGTGAGCGGCAGGATCGGCTGGCCGATGCGTTGGCCGAGACGTACGCAGCGGTCACGGCTGCGTCCGCCGAGCTGACGATGCTGATCGAGTACAAGTTCTTCGAACCGTCGTTCTACTCCACAGACCTGCCGGACTGGGGTACCTCATTGCTGCACTGCCTGCATCTCGGCCCGCAGGCGAAAGTCTTGGTGGACACCGGACATCATGCTCCCGGGACCAACATCGAAATGATTGTGGCCACCCTGCTGCGGGAGCGCCGGCTCGGCGGATTCCACTTCAATTCCCGGTTCTACGCCGACGACGATCTGATGGTCGGAGCCGCCGATCCGTTCGGTCTGTTCCGGATCATGTTCGAGGTGGTGCAGGCCGGTGCGGTGCTGCCGGACGGCGGTGTCGCCTTCATGCTTGACCAGTGCCACAACGTCGAGCCCAAGATCCCGGCCGTCATTCGTTCGGTGATGAACGTCCAGGAAGCGACGGCGAAGGCCCTGCTGGTGGACGCCGACGCCTTGCGAAAGGCCCGTCGGGCCGGCGATGTGTTGGGTTCACATGGCGTGCTGATGGACGCCTACAACACCGATGTCCGGCCATTTCTCGGCCAGCTGCGGGAAGAGATGGGCCTGCATCCCGACCCGCTGGCCGGCTTTGCCGCGAGCGGCTACGCCGACAGGATCCTGACCGAACGACAAGGCGGCACGGCCGCCGGATGGGGCGCCTGAGATGGCAGCACGGAAGTCGAACGCCACCGCCGGTCCGACATCGTGGTCGCCGAGCCCCGAGGGATCGGCGGCGGCTGATACGGCGGCGGCTGATACCCGTCCGGACGCGGCGCGGGCAGTGCCTGCAGCGGTGGCCGAGCTGATCGTCCGGTCCAACCGGCTGGGCAGCGATCCGACCATCACGAATTACGGCGGCGGCAACACCTCGGTCAAGGTGCGGCAGCTCAATCCGGCGACCGGATCCGAGGTGGAACTGTTGTACGTCAAGGGATCCGGCGGCGATCTCGGCACTCTGCAGACCACCGGGCTGGCCGTCCTGGAACGCGACCGACTGGTGGCGCTGGACGGTGCCTACCGCGGTGCTGCGCACGAGGACGAGATGGTCGGGCTGTTCCCGTTCTGCAGTTTCGGCGGCGGCGGCGCCACCCCGTCGATCGACACCCCGATGCACGGCCTGGTCGATCTGCCGCACGTGGACCACCTGCATCCGGATGCGGTGATCGCGCTGGCCTGCGCCGCCGATGGCGAGCAGTTGGTCCGAAAGATCTGGGGCGGCACGGTGGCCTGGGTTCCGTGGAAGCGGCCGGGCTGGGAGCTCGGCAGGGCGATGCGCGAATTGGCTGCCGACTCCTCGGTGATCGGCGCCGTGCTCGGCGGTCACGGACTCACCACCTGGGGCCGGACCAGTGACGAGGTGGAGAAGCGCTCGAAGAAAATCATCCGAGAGGCGCAACGCCACCTGGACCGGCAGTCCAAGGCCATGCCGTTCGGCGCGGAAGTCAAGTCCCGCAAGGCTCTTGCCCCGGCCGCTCGCCGAACCAGGGCGGCCGAACTGTTCCCACACCTGCGGGCCGTCGCCTCGGCCGATCGCCGGATGGTCGGGCACTTCACCGACAGCGAGGTGGTGCTGGACTTCCTGTCCCGCCGCAAGCTGGCACAGCTGGTATCGATGGGCACCTCCTGCCCGGACCACTTCCTGCGGACCAAGGTCCGGCCGCTGCTGTTGGACACCCCGGTGGATGCTTCCGTGGACACGGTCGTCGCCCGGCTGGCCGAGTTGCACGCCGAGTACCGGACGGACTACCAGGCGTACTACGACCGGCATGCGGGACCGGACAGCCCGCCGATCAGGGGCGCGGACCCGGCCATCGTGCTGGTGCCCGGCGTCGGGATGTTCTCATTCGGAGCCGACAAGCAGACGGCCAGGGTCGCCGGCGAGTTCTATGTCAACGCGATCAATGTCATGCGGGGCGCCGAGGGGGTGTCCCGTTATCAGCCGGTCAGCGAGGCCGACAAGTTCTCCGTCGAGTACTGGCAGTTGGAACAGGACAAGCTGACGCGACGCCCGAAGCCGAAGGTACTGGCCGGCAAGGTCGCGCTGATCACCGGTGCCGCATCGGGTATCGGGCTGGCGATCGCGCAGCTGTTCGCCGAGAACGGCGCCGCCATCGTGGTGGCGGACATCGACGCGGCCAGATCGGCGGCAGTGGCTGCCGAACTCGGCGGCTCGGACGTGGCCGTCGGCATCGGCATGGACGTCACCGACGACGATGCGGTGCTGGCCGGCATCTCCGCCGGTGTGCTGGCGTTCGGCGGGCTGGACATCATCGTCAACAACGCCGGCATCACCCGTGCGGGTTCGCTGGCCGATACCTCCACCGACGACTGGGATCTGCAATACCGGATCATGCCGCGGGGGTCGTTTGTGGTGGCGAAGGCCGCCGAGCCGGCGCTGCGGGCCCAGCAGCTCGGCGGTGACATCATCAACGTGTGTTCCAAGAATGCGGTCTTCGCCGGCCCGAACAACATCGCCTACTCGTCGGCGAAAGCGGCCCAGGCCCATATGGTGCGACTGCTGGCCGCCGAACTCGGCGACATCGGGGTGCGGGTCAACGGCATCAACCCGGACGGCGTGGTCCGCGGGTCCGGCATCTTCGCCGGCAGCTGGGGCGCCTCCCGGGCCAAGACCTACGGGGTCGCCGAACAGGACCTGGGCAAGTACTACGCCCAGCGCACGGTGCTCAAGCAGGAGGTGCTGCCGGAACACATCGCCCAGGCGGCGCTGGCGCTCACCAACGGAACCCTGCCGATCACCACCGGCCTGCTGATCCCGGTCGATTCCGGTGTGCCGCAGGCATTCATGCGGTGACCATCGATCCGAACGGAGAACAAGCACGGTGACGGAGCAGCGGACGACCATACCGACGAACAAGATCGGTGTGCATGCCCTGGTGTGGGTGGGCGGCTGGAGTGAGCAGGAGGCCAGGCGGGCCATCTCGTCGACCAGGGAAGCCGGCTACGACCTCATCGAGTTGGCACTGCAGCAGCCGGAGAACGAACCGGCGGCGGCGATGGCCGTCACCGCTGAACTGCTGCAGGAGTACGGCGTGGCCGCCGGAATGTCGATGGGGCTGAGCGAGGACACCGACGTCAGCAGCGACGATCCGGACATCGTGGCGGCCGGCCGGCGCCGGCTGTCGGCCGCGGTCGACATCGCCGGGGATATCGGCTGTCCATACCTGGGCGGGGTGATCTTCTCCAAGCTCGGCCGCTACCGGGCGCCTGTCACCGAGCGGGGATACGCCAACTCGGTGGAATCCATCGCCGGCCTGGCGGATCGGGCGGCCGCCTCCGGGGTCACCCTCGGCCTGGAGTTCTGCAACAGGTACGAGACCAACGTGCTGAACACCACTGCTCAGACGCTGGATTTCATCGCTGCGGTCGGTCGGGACAACGTGGTCGCGCATCTGGACACCTACCACATGAACATCGAGGAAGTCAGTTTCACCGGTGCGGTCACCGCGGCAGCAGAGGCCGGCAAACTCGGCTACGTGCATGTCGGTGAGTCGCATCGAGGGCAGCTGGGGACCGGCTCGATCCCGTGGGCGGAGTTCTTCGCGGCTCTGCTGAGTGTCGGATATCAGGGCACCATCACCTTCGAATCGTTCTCCTCGGAGGTGGTGAACCCGCAACTGTCGTCCGCCCTGGCCATCTGGCGTAATCTCTGGGACGACAGTATGGAGCTGGCTCGAGGTGCTCGGGAGTTCATTCGGTCCGGATACGGCATCTGATCCTGCCCATTGAACAGCAACAGCTCGGCTCCCGTTGTCGGCACGTGGAGGCGTGTCCGAGTGGCCTAAGGAAGCCGCCTTGAAAGCGGCCGGGTGTAACAGCCTCGGGGGTTCGAATCCCTCCGCCTCCGCCACTTCAGGTTGACGCCCGCCGGTCGGCTTCCCGGCCCGTCCTGACAGACTCGGCAGCATGAATCCGCAAGGCGCAACCGGTGTACCAGGGCCGGGCCGCTCGCCGCACAGCGATCCGTTGCTGGTCGAGATCCGGCCCAGCAGCGCGACCTACGGACGTGGAGTGGCGACCAGGGCGATCGTGCTGTTGCCGATCATTTTCATCGGGCTGTACAACCCGAACGGATCGTCGCTGGCTCCGGGCGTGCGGTGGTCGATCGTCGGCGTCGGGCTGGTGATTGCGGTGGTGGCCATCGCCGTGATGGTCACCCGGGTACAGCTCACCTGGACCTCGATCAGGATCAAACGGCTGATCGGCTCGGAGAAGGTGATTCCCCGCCAGCAGATGTCCTACGGCATCCTGGTGCAGCAGTACGTGACCTACGGCAACATGACGGCGCCGCTGTTGATGTTGATCGGCGCCGGCGGCCACAAGTTCCTGCACCTGTCCGGGCAGGTGTTCAGCGCCGCCGACCTGTCGTCGTTTGCCCAGCACATCGGTATCCAGTTCTTCGACGTGATGCCGGATCCGGTCACCCCGAAGATGATCGGCGAGCGGCACCCGAAGGTGCTGTCCGTCTTCGAACGCCGACCATTCCTGATCGCCTGGTTGCTGGTGCTGGTGGTGGTCGTTGTCGTCGTCGTGGTCGCGATGGCCAGAAGTCAGTGAGTGCCGTAGAGATCATCCTGATCCTGGTGGCCGGCATCGGCGCCGGGACGATCAACGCGGTGGTCGGCTCCGGCACCCTGATCACCTTCCCGACCCTGGTTGCCTTCGGCTACCCGCCGGTGGTCGCCACCATGTCCAACGCGGTCGGCCAGATTCCCGGCGGCCTGTCCGGCAGTTGGGGATACCGCAAAGAACTCGAGGGTCAGCGGCCGCGGATCCGGCAATTGATGCCGGCGTCACTGCTCGGCGCCGTCACCGGCGCCTGGCTGCTGCTGCACCTGCCGGCCAGCACCTTCGAGGTGATCGTCCCGGTGCTGCTGATCATCGCCCTGATCCTGGTGGTGACCCAGCCGTTCATCCAGCGCTGGATCCGCCGGCGCAAGGAAGCCGCCGGGCAGGACCACACGGTGCTGAGCAGTCGGCAGAATGTGTTGCTGGTGATCGCGGTCTACCTGATCGGCATCTACGGCGGCTACTTCACCGCAGCCCAGGGCGTGCTGATGGTCGGCGTGATGGGGGCGATGCTGCCCGAGTCGCTGCAACGGATCAACGGCTTGAAGAACGTCCTCACGTTGGTCGTCAACGTGGTCGCCGCCGGGGCGTACACCATCTTCGAGTTCCATCAGATCAATTGGGCGGCCGCGGGTCTGATTTCGGTGGGCACGCTGATCGGCGGCTTTCTCGGCTCCAGTTTCGGTCGCAAGCTGCCGCCGGTGGCGCTGCGCTGCATCATCGTGGTGCTCGGTTCGGTGGCGATATGGCGGCTGCTCGCCGGCTGATCCGCTGCGTGTTGGCGCATCGGGACGATGTCCCTTTTTCGTCTCCAGATGCCGGATCCGGCGCCAGATCGGCCCAATCATTCAACTGGAGACGGATTCGGGACATCTGTCGGCGGATCGTCAGCTGCGGAACGCCGCGGCCGCCGCCAGGAACTGATCGTTCTCCGCCGGGGCACCGATAGTCACCCGGACGCCGCCACCGCCCGGATGGGAGAAGGCTCGGACGATCACCCGGTGCGCCTCGCAGTGGGCGGCGAAATCCGCCGCACCTTCCTCCAGCGGCAGCCAGACGAAGTTGGCCTGCGACTGCGGTACCTCGAAGCCGTTGCCGCGCAACACTTCGGTCACCCGCAGCCGCTCGTCGATCACCTGCTGCCACCGTCGTGTCAACTGCTCCCGCTGGCCCAGGGCCGCCACCGCTGCGCGCTGCGCCACCGCGTTCAGCGCGAACGGAATGGCGACCTTGCGCAGCGCGTCGATCACCAACTCGTCGCCGATCGCGTAGCCGACCCGCAAGCCGGCCAAGCCGTAGGCCTTGGACAGGGTGCGCAACGCCAGCACATTCGGTCGACGCTGGGCGATCGCACCGCCGTCCGGCGAGTCCGGTGCGGTGTCGAACTCGCGGTACGCCTCGTCGATCACCACCAACACGTCGTCCGGAATCCGGTCGAGGAACGCTTCCAGGTCGCCGGTCGTCACCGCGGTGCCGGTCGGGTTGTTCGGGGTGCAGACGAAGATCAGCCGGGTGGCGGGAGTGACGCCGTCGGCCATCGCCGCCAGATCGAGGGTGTGCCCGTCGGTGACCGGCACCTGCACCGGGATGGCGCCGGTGATCCGGCTGACGATCGGATACGCCTCGAACGAGCGCCAGCCGAACAGCACCTCGTCGCCGTCGCCGGCCACCGTCTGCACCAACTGTTGGCACAGCGCCACCGATCCGCAACCGGCTATCAGCCGGGAGATCGGCGCACCGGTGTGCTCGGCCAACGCTTCCAGTAACGCGGTAGCGCCGTTGTCCGGGTAGCGGTTGATGCCGCTGACGGCGGTGTCCGTTCCGTCGACGATGGCGGCGGTGATGGCGTCGGCCACTGCCGGCAGCGTCGGGAAACTCAGCTCGTTGGACGCCAGCTTGACAGCGCCGGGCACGGTGCGACCGGGCGCGTAGGCGGGCAGCGTGTCCAGCGCCTGACGGATACGGACCGGCATGGTCGACCTCCTCGTCGATGGGCCGTCAGGCTATCGGTGCGCGGCAGGCGCGATGCCGGCCGGGCGATCCGCTGCCGGTGTTGCAATGCCGTGCGTGCGGGCCATCGTGTAGGAACATCATCATGAATCCTGCCGAACCGGCGACCGGGACCGGTGTTCCCGAGGTGCTGTGGGCGCCGACCGGCGAGCGGGTTGCCAGGGCCGCCGTCACCGATTTCGCCACCTTCCTGCGGCATCGGACCGGCGCGGACTTCGAGAACTACTCGGCGCTGTGGGAGTACTCGACCACCGACCTGGCGGGATTCTGGAGCGGCATCGCCGACTACTTCGGGGTCCGCTGGCGATCCCGGCCCACCGAAGTGCTGGTGGACGCCGACGCCCCGCCGATGCCCGGCGCCCGCTGGTTCCCCGGCGGCACCCTGAACTACGCCGAGCACGCCCTTGCCGCTTCCGACGGGCGATCCGACGACGACCTGGCGGTGATCGCCACCGACGAATCCGGTACCGATCAAATGCTGACACTGGCCGAGCTTCGGGGTCGGGTGGCGCATGCCCAGGTCGGTTTGCGCCGGCTCGGCGTCGGCCCCGGCGATCGGGTGGTCGCCCTGGTGCCCAACGGCACCCATGCGCTGGTGACGTTTCTGGCCACGGCCGCCTGCGGCGCGGTCTGGTCGTCCTGCTCGCCGGATTTCGGTCCGGGTTCGGTGATCGATCGGTTCACCCAGATCGCCCCCACCGTGTTCGTCACGGTCGACGGATATCGCTACGGCGGCAAGGAGTTCGGCACCGGCGAGACCATCGACAGGGTGCGGGCGGCGTTGCCCGGACTGGCCGCGACTGTCGTCATCGACGTGCTCGGTACGCCACTGCCGACGGGCGCGATCGGCTGGGGCGAGTTTGTTGCGGTCGATGGCGCAGAACCCGACATCGATTACCTACCAGTGGATTTCAGTGCGCCGCTGTGGGTGTTGTACTCCTCCGGCACCACTGGCCTGCCCAAGCCGATCGTCCAGTCGACCGGCGGGATCCTGGTCGAACATCTGAAGATGCTGCGCCTGCACAGCGATCTGGGACCGGGAGACCGGTTCTTCTGGTTCACCACCACCGGTTGGATGATGTGGAACTTCCTGGTCGGCGGATTGCTCGTCGGTGCCACCGTTGTGCTGTACGACGGCAGTCCCGGTCATCCCGACCTGATGAGTCTGTGGCGGCTGGCCGAGCAGCACCGGATCAGCTACTTCGGCACCTCGGCGCCCTACATCAGTTCCTGTCGGGCTCAGCAGCTGATGCCGTCCGCCGAACTGGATCTGACCTCGATCACCGCGGTCGGCTCGACCGGATCACCGTTGCCACCCGAAGGTTTCCGGTGGATCCACGACCAGGTCGGCGCCGATGTACAGATCTGTTCGGTGTCCGGTGGGTCCGACCTGTGCACCGCGGTGGTCGGTGCGGTGCCGACGGTGCCGGTGTGGCTGGGCGAGATCTCCTGCCGCGCACTCGGCGCCAAGGTGCAGGCCTTCGACCCGGCCGGCGAAGCGCTGATCGACAGCGTCGGCGAACTGGTGATCACCGCACCGATGCCGTCGATGCCGGTGTATTTCTGGGGCGACGAGGACTCGTCGAAGCTGCGGGCTGCCTACTTCGAGGAGTACCCGGGCAGCTGGCGGCACGGCGACTGGATCCGGATCACCGACCGCGGCTCCTGCGTCATCGAAGGTCGCTCCGACGCCACCCTGAACCGCGGCGGGGTGCGGATGGGGACCGCCGAGTTCTATCGGGTGGTCGATGCCCAGCACGGTGTGCTGGACTCGCTGGTGATCGACACCTCGGATCCGGCCGGCGAGGGTGACCTGCTGCTGTTCGTGGTGCTGGACGGGCAGGACGAGCTGGCCGGGGTCACCAGCCGGTTGCGCAGTTCGATCCGCTCCGAGCTGTCGCCACGCCACGTGCCGGGCACGGTGATCGCGGTGCCGTCGATTCCGCGGACGCTGAACGGCAAGAAGTGCGAGGTGCCGGTCAAGCGCATCCTGGCCGGCACCCCCGTCGAGCAGGCGGTGTCCAGGGATGCGCTCGCCGACCCGGCCGGGCTGGATGCCTTCCTGGCAGCCGCCCGAGCTCCCCGGTGACGGCCGGGCAGCTGCTTTGCACCGCAGGTGGCCAGCCGGGTAACCTTGGCGCTCGGTGGCCTCCTCGGCAGATCGATTGACGAGCGGCACTGGGAAGCGTGCCAGAGCGGCCGAATGGGACACACTGCTAATGTGTTGTGCTCGTAAGGGCACCGAGGGTTCAAATCCCTCCGCTTCCGCGCAGTTCAGAACTGAATAGCAGTGCAAAGCGCCCGTGGCCCAACGGATAAGGCATCTGACTACGGATCAGAAGATTGGGGGTTCGAATCCCTCCGGGCGCACCAGCATAAGGCCAGGTCAGAGGATAGATTGTCCCGTAGTAGACACTCCTCAGAGCGACCAGCTCTCACGAAAATGTCACAACCGGTCCGGATTAAGCGCGATTCACAGCTCTGCAGTGAGCAATTGTCCGAGTGCCGATGCAGCGGTGTTCGCACCCCGAGCTGTCCCAGGGACGTAGGTACTCAGATGCACCGCCACCGAGTGGCCCAACAGAGCGGCGCCGTCGGCCGGTGCCTGTCCGGCCCGATGCATGATCAGCGCCAGAGTGTGACGGATCGAATGCAGCCGGACCACCGGCACTCCGGCCTGACGGCACAGCGCAGTGAAGCGCGCCGAGTAAGCCTCGGGCCGCACCGGCTGACCGAGAGCATTCACCACGACGTACCCGCTGTTCTCCCACGCCGGTCCTGCTGCGAGTCGATCAGCTGCCTGCCGCGCCTTGAGCGTGCGGAGCAGAGCGACGGTTCCGGGGTGCATGGATTCGGTCGGCACCGAGCGCCAGGACGCCGCTGACTTCGGATCGTCGGTCGCTACCCGCTGGCCGACCAGAGCGACGCGAGCAGCTTTCACGGTTATGTCGCCGCTCGTCAGCTCAACGGCACCCCACTGCAGGCCCAGCACCTCGCTACGCCGCAACCCGCACAAACTCAGCCGCCATCCGACCGCCAGGTCGTCAGCGTCCGCGACCGCCCGGAACCGCAGCAGCTCGGCCGGTTCCCAGACCTGCGCTGCCCGTGTGTCCCCTCGCTGTTTCCGTGGTGCTTTCACGCCGACAGCCGGATTGGCAGCGATCAACCCCTCGGCCACCGCATAGCCGAGCACCTGGCGGACGGCGCCCAGGGTGAACACGATGGACCGCTGCGACAGGCCCCGGCCCCGCTGCCCACCCTCGGCGACCAGCCAGGCCACCAGCGAATCGAGGTCGGAGCGACGCAGATCCTGCACCCGCCGATGGCCGAGCTTCGTCCGTACCGGCTTTAGCACCGTTGCGTACCCCTGCCGGGTGATCGCGCGGACATCAAGCCGTGAGCTCAGCCATGCCGCACAGACGCTTTCGAAGGTCTCCCGGTCGGGCGCCAGATAGGTGCCCTTCGCCAGCGCTGTCCTAGTAGCTGCGACAAAGGCGCGAGCTTCGCCGAGTCCCCGAAAGGTCCGGGTGAGCTGGCGGCGCCGACCGTCGGCCTTCACCTCGATGTCCAGCACTACCCGATAACGGGTCTCGCCCTCGCTGGTCGAGAGCAACCGGATCGGCTCGCCCGCCTTGGGTTTCGTGATTCTCATTTCTCGTTCTCCGCTCTCGTTGGGAGTAGACCGCGTGCCCGGCACGCCACTGCCCACGACTTGACCCGGTTGTCTCCGGAATCCGCCAGTCCGGGGTACTCGCCCTCAAATGCTCGTGCGACCGCCCGTAGTGGCCGCTCGCCTGCCGCAACCGCCGCCAGGTAGACCCGGGCCACCCTGCGGTAGTGCTCGTCTGAGTAGGTCGGTGGCCGTCCGCGTCGGCCAGTGCGGACCGGCTCGGCCAGCTCGGCCGGTGCTGTCCTGCCGGTCGCTGGTGCCAACCACTCGGCCGATGTCCGAGCTTCCGCTATCACGGTGGCCACCTTGATCGAATCCCACGCTTTCCGGGAGACCGCTTGTCCCGTAGTGGATCGCAACTCGACCGCAACAGGTACGGCACCATCGGGACGGACCTCGAACGTCACCGAAGCGACCCAAGTCGCTTCGGGTTGTTGCAGGCTCAGCAGCGCCCGAACCTCCGGTCGGTCAGGATCCAACCCCGAACTCTCAGCTCGCTCTCGCAGCTCGGCCACCGTCAGGCCATCGATGGGTACCTCTGCGCGGTGCAGCAGTGGCGAGTCCCGCCCGTCTGACATATCTGGTCCGTTCCCGTCCGGTCGTTTGTCTTCCGTACAGACTAACACCGGACGAGAATAGCTGGCATGACTACCGCCGAAGTAACACAGCCCTTGTCCATCGAAGAGATCAGGCAGCGTCCGACCGTGACGGTCGAAATCGCAGGTGCCGCACTGGGTCTCGGCCGATCATCCGCCTATGCCGCGGTCCGCCGAGGCGAGGTTCCGGCGATCCGAATCGGCCGCCGCCTGGTGGTGCCGACTGGGCATTTGCTCCGGCTGCTCGGTGCGGATCTTCCCGCCGGGACCCAGACCTCGCCGGGCTAACCCCTCGAAAACGACAGACCCCCGACGTGAACCGGGGGTCTGTCCGCCCGCCCTCAACCAATCGGCCAGATCAGAGAAAGGGGCCCGGATCAATGGTGCCACACCCTCGATTGCTTTGTGCGGCACCGAATTTGAGCGCCCGCGAGCACCGCGACGAGATGGAAGAAGCGTGGCGAGAATGGCACGCCCTGGGACTAGTCACATCTGAGTCTGACGAACCGGAGGACGACGAACCGGAGGACGACGAACCGGAGGACGACGACGAACCGGCCGTCCTCCAGCCGACAGTTGTGGTAACGCCGAGATCAGTTGTGGTAACAGCGAGCACGGGCCCTCCTCTTTACTTACAAGAGGAAGTACACCGGCCCAGCGACCCCGCCGAGATCAGTTGTGGTAACACGGGCCTCTGCCCGAAGCCTGGCCGCCGACGCCCGGACATCTCGTGCCACGATCACCGGTGCCCGGTGTGCGGACCCAAGGAGTGGAAGGCGAATGGCCTGCCAGCCCTGGCCGCAGTGATCGGCAACGCGCCCGGCGCCTTTTGGGCTCGGCTCCCGAATATGGAGGACCTCCCGCATGCGAAGCTACACAACAAGGTGAAGGGACTCCGGGAGTCAATGACCTACTGGCTCAAGAAGAACGAGCTGTGCTACTCGGTCGAGCGCTACGCCGAGACCCCCGGCACTCATGTGCACGTCGTTGGCTGGAGCACCAGGCCGGGAGTCATCCAGCCCTTGTACCCGGACCGGCTGGCGCGAATGCAGCGCGAGGCCCTCAACTCGCTCGACTACTACGCCGAGCGGCTGGCCTTGGCCTGGGATCCTCGCCTGGTCAACGATTATCCGGCCGACACCATCCAGGATCGGGTGCACTTCGATCTGCTGCCCGGCTGGCGAAATCTCGAATACCGCGAGCGCGACCAGACCCAGCACGAGGCCGCCGACGAGGTGGTCGACTATCTCGCACAGAACTACACCAGCCCGGCTGGATTCGATGATCATCTCGAACTGAACCGGTCGAAGACCGGACCGGTCGCCTGGACCGGCGGGTTCTTCCGGGATCAGACCTGGGCCGAGGTCAAGCGGAGATGATGACTGCAGGCCCTCGCCGGAGACCCGCAGTTGCCCCGTAACCGATCAGATCGCCCCGCCGGGTCCCTTCACCCCACCGGCCAGACTTAAGGCGCCGCAGGCAATCTCAGACCCACCGGCATCACAAGCGGAACACCAGCGGAACCGGTTCGGAACCTATTGCCGATAGTTCCTATTGTGGGAACGAAATGCAGCGTGTGCAGCGGTCATCGCAGGCAGGAAGTCGATGCCTTGCTCGACGGTGCCTCGACCATGACCGAGATTGCGGAACAAGTGGGATTCAGCCGTAGCAGCGTCTATCGGCACGCCGTGCACCGCCACGACCGGGACAAGGCCGCTGCCAGCCTCGTACAGCTCGCACGACGGCCCGCACCGAAACCCGAGCCACTCGCACAAGTCCCGCCGCTGCCAATGACCCCGTTACATCGGTTCGCCCGCAGGTTGACCGAGCTAGCCGACGACACCAGCCGAGTTGCCGAGCTGGCCGCCGCCACCAGGGATCCGAGGCTGTTCTTGGCAGCCGTCAGATCCGAGGCCGAGCAGTTGCACCGGATCGCCGACCGCTATCCGGCCGATCCCGATGGCGTAGCTGTAGCGGCCAAGGATGCCGTTCTGGCAGTCGTGGGTGCCGCGCTCCGCCGCCAGCTTCCGGACGACGGACTCCGTGCCCGTGTCGCGGCCGAGATCAACGCAGGCTTGATCGAGAGAGGACTCGAATAAATGCCCGTCGACCACGCCACCGAATCCCAGGACCACGAAACGGATCTCGATCCCGAGGTCCCGCTCGATGAAGACGTGTTGATCGCCGCAGTGCTCGGTCAGCTCGGACAGTCACTGCCCGGACGGGTCGCCGAGCAAATCGCTCACGACAAGCACGCCGAGCGTTACGGCGGCGGCCATGTAGTGCCGCCGAAGGAGCGTGCCCACGAGATCGCCCGCTCTGCCATCTCAGACGCCGAGTTTGAGTTGCGCCGGACCGGCGGTAGCCGACCGACCCGGGGTCAACGGCTGGTCGAGCAGCACGCCGCGAGGGTGGCCGAGCGCGTCCTCCGCAAGTTCTTGGCCAGCCTCGAAGTCGGCGACGCCGGCATCGATAGCGCAGCAACCATGCTGTGGAACGAGTTTGCCGACCGGGATCACTGGGCAGCCGCCGCTCAGCCCAGCGCCGCAAAGGAGAAGGTCGACCCCGAACCGTTGCAGCCGATGGCCTTCCGCGACGACGGGAGTCCCGATCATGACTGACGATCTGCTGATAGCCGGGATCAGCTCCAGCGTCGAAGGCTGGGCCTTGATTGACGAGCACCTGAGGGTCCGGGAGGACAATCAGCCCCGGCTGCTCGTGTCGTCAGCCTGCTGAAACCTGATCCGCACCCTGCCTGCGCTGCCCAGGTCGAACTCCAACCCCGAGGACGTCGACACCCACGCTGATAATCATCTCGCTGACTGCCTTCGCCATCTATGTCAGTACCTGGCCAGGAAGCCAACTCGCATCGACACCCCGGGTGACAGCTACCGTCGGCATCGCCTCGCCCAACAGAACCGGCCGATCACTGCGGACCTCGGCTGACTGCTCGGTTTGCCCGATGACGGTCGGACGATCACCGCGGGAAAGGCCGCCACACGACTGGAAACTCAGTTCGAACAGGCACGCCCCGCATCGAGGGACTCAGCGCCGACCGCGACCGGTTAACTACCGGCCTGATCGGGGCCACACGGGATCTGGCCGGATCCCAGTCCGCCGACGACGCCAGGGACATCCCGCAGCGCGGTGGGTCATGCTGGGCTGTTGGAACACTCTTCCCGCCGCGGCATGTTTCGGCCGTGGGAGGCTGGCTCGGCTGGGACCACGCCTACCGAACCGATCCCCAACAACAGGGAATCACGATCGGCCTCTCCGAAGCATGGCAAGTCGCCGCCGCGGGCGCATCTCAGACGGCCCGACTGGCCACTCCCGCCAGGTACCTTCAACAGGATCAGCCGTCTATCGAGGGAGAGCCGCCGGTATGACGTTGCTCAGCTCTGTCACGCCCCGCAAGGACGTGATGGCAGGCGAGCTCACCGATAGCCGCTTCGCCGCTGGGCTGGAGGACGTCGCCGCCGGCACCGCAGCGGACACCTACGGCAAACCAGAGACCTTCTTCGCGCAGACCTATCCGAGCGAGGGACTGCGGACGTTGCTCAACGAGGCGCTCGGCAGGGTCGGCGGCACCCGGCCGGACGCCGCAAGCGTCCTACGGCTGGAGACGAACTTCGGCGGCGGAAAGACCCACAACCTCATCGCGCTGTTTCACGCCGCCCGTACGGGGATCCCTTCCGAACTGGCCGCATCGTTCATGGACCCCGGCGTTCTCGCTGGAGCCACCGCTACGCCGGCCGCCGTCGCGGTTTTTGTCGGGACCAGCGCCGGTGCCAGCACCTTCCCGGCTGTCCACGGTATTACCGCAAATACCGCGTGGGGCTACCTAGCCCTGCAGGTCGGCGGCCTCGACGCCTACGAGATCGTCCGGGGCGACGACGAGACACTCAGCGCGCCGGGCAGCGACCAGCTGAAGCGAGTTTTCGACGGCAAGCCGGTGCTCATCCTGATCGATGAGATCGCCCGGTACCTGTCCTCGGCCAGTGCGCGCAAGGTCGCGGACAGCACTCTTGCCAAGCAGACGCTGTCGTTCCTGATGGCCCTGCTGGAGGCTGCCGACAGCAGCGAGCGGGTCGTCGTGGTCATTACGACCGCCGGCGAGACCGACGCCTTCGCCGCCGACACCGAGGACCTGGCCGCCACCCTCAAGGAGGTCGCCAGCTTGCTCGCGCGAAAGGAGCTGGTCCTGCGGCCCAGCGGGGAGGCGGACCTGCCAAAGATCCTGGCCAGGCGACTGTTTGAGACCGATATGGCGCACCTGCCCCAGAAGAAGGCCATCGCCCTCCGGTATGCGGAAGCCGCCGAGTCGGCTCATTCCGCCGGCCTCGACCTCCCGCCGGAGACGATCAGCGGCAACTACGCCAGAGACATCGAGGCCAGCTACCCGTTCCACCCCGACTTGATCAGAGTCCTCGACAAGCAGCTGTCGACGATCCCGAACTTTCAGCGGACCCGCGGCGCGCTCCGGCTGCTCGCCCGGGCCGTGCGACGGACCTGGGACAACGGCATCGACCTCGACCTGATCCACCTGCACCACCTGGACCTGTCGGACACCGCCCTCGCTGAAGACCTATCCAGCCGCATCGACCGGCCGCTGTACGAGCCGGTCATCCGCGCCGACATTGCCCAGCAGGCGGGCGGTGCGCCGAGCCACGCCGATGACGTCGACACGCGAATGGGCACGCCCTATGGCCGCCGGCTCGCCACCGCCGCCTACCTGTTCAGTCTCACGCGCGACGTCCCCGGCGTTGCTGCGAGCGCCCTGTACGGGGCGGTCCTTACCCCCGGCGACGACCCGAACCTGATCGTGAAGGCCCTCGACGGACTGGAGAGCACCTGCTGGTACCTCCACGCCGACGTGCGCGGTTACCGCTTCTCGACCGAGGCGAGCCTCGTACGTCTGGTCCAGGAGGCGGAAGAGAAGGTTTCCGGCAGCAAGGTCCGCGAGCGGGCTACGAAGATCTTTTCCGAGCAGTTCAAGGACTCCGCGCTCAAAGTCCGCCGAGCGTGGGAGGACGCGAAAGTCCCGGACAACAGTGAGGACGCCTACCTCGTCGCCTACCACTGGGACGATTTCGGAGACACCCTCGGCGTCGACCCCGGCGGGAAAGTCCCTGGCAAGATCCTTGAGACTTACGAGAAGTCGCCCAGCGCCGGCGTGCGCGAGTACCGCAACCGACTGCTGTTCCTGGCCCCGAACAGCGACGGCCATGAGTCGATGCTCAAGGCGGTGCGGCGCCTCCTGGCCCTCGAGCAACTCCGGGGGACCCCAGAGTTACTCTCGAGCCTCAGCGAGGAAAAACGGGCCGATGTCGACAAGCAGGCGTCCGAGGCGACCGGCCTCGCCCGGGTCGCCGTGTGCAACCACGTCAACGTTCTGTACGTCCCGGGCATGGGAGGGCTGGAGACGATCGTCCTCGGGACCGTCACATCGGCCAGCCTCGTCCCGAACCAGACCGACGCCATCCTCGAACGCCTCGACTCGATGGAAAAGACCCTCGTAGCCGGCAGCAAGCCCCTCGACCCGGCCTACGTGCGCAGCAAGCTCGGAGCCCAGTTCGACACTCCTCAGCCCACGATGGAGGTCGCCCGGGCATTCGCCCGGCGGCCCGACCTCAAGCTTGTCCTGGACCGGCAGCAGCTCGTCAACCTTCTCGGCGCCGGCGTCCGCAACGGCGTCTGGGAGTACCAGGCCCCCGAGAATGGCCCCGCTGGCTGGGCGACGATGACGCGACCGGGGCCTACGCCGCGCCTCGGTGAGGACACGCTGCTGCACCCGCCTGGCACGTTCGTCGACGAAGGTCCCGAGCCGTGCCCTCTCTGCGGCAAGATCCACGACGGACTGTGCGGTATGGGCGGAGGTGCCGGCGGTGCGGGCGGGGGCGGTGCACCGGCTGCGACCCAGTTTGTCGGCACCGGCGCGGCCGGCCCGGCACTCGTCAACGCCCGCAAGGCGGCGGCCGAAGCGGGACGGACCCACGTGGCTGGCCTCCATATCGCCGTCGCCGTGCTCGGCGACGGCGCAGGCAAGGAACTCCAGCGGCTGCTGACGCTAGCCCCCGGCGCGGGACCCGCGGCATCGACCGTCTACCACATCACCGCCCGGGTCCAGCTCGATAACCCGGAGCACGAGGTCAACATCCTGTTCAGGGGGACCACCTCTGATTACGCCCCCCTTCGGGAGCCGCTCCGAACGCTCCTGAACCGCCCCGCGGACTTCAAAGCCACCGCCGATGTCGCCTGGCCCCATCCGGTCGAGCTGCAGGGAACGGAGGTGGCCGGCATCGTCTCGGCAGCCCAATCCACCGGACCAACGAAGTGCGACGTACGCATTACCACCGGGGATGCCCCGTGACCCGCCACGAGACCTACCGGTGCCTGATCGACCGCGACGGTGACGGGCGCATCTCATCGCTCTGCATACAGACAACCGACCTCGAAGGCGCCGAGCGCCAGGTCCGGGTCAACGGCTACCGGGCGATCCACGTCGCAGCCTGCTTCCAGGAAGTCCTGCGCTCTGCCAAGCTCCACGGCCGAGACTGGACCAGCGGTGCGCCGATCCAGATCGACTCCCAGCTCGGCGCCCACGTCGAGCTGCTCCTCCGCGCGGTCAAGCCGCTACAACGCCTGGACCGAATCGGAACCGTCGCCGAGGGCGTGGCGGGCATGAGCCGAGAAGAAGCCGCCTACTGGCACGCACAGACCAGCCGCCGCAACGGGCTGCGGGCCTTGCGCCTCCTGCTCGGAGAAGGACCCAAGCGGTGAACTACCCCAGCCTCATTGACCAGTGGTTCCCTGCGCAGCAGATCGGTGCCGAGAGCCTGCGGGAGCGTGGCAGCGCCACCGCGATGCCCCCGGTCAACGTGGTGCACGTCTGGTGGGCGCGACGGCCTCTCTCCGCAAGTCGTGCCGCCGTGCTCGGCAGCCTGCTGCCGGCTTGGCCGACCCCCACCGAAGCGGATCAGGACGCGGACGCTCGCCGGGTTCTCGACGGTCTGCTCGCCGAATTCGCGAGCGAAAGCGCCTACCACCAGTGGTTTCTGCAGGTTGTCGGCATCCCGCCGGGCAAGGATCCCGTACGTGCACGTGCTGAGATCGCAGCCGCGATCGCAGCGGGAGTCCGGACCAAGGGCAACGCCTACGGCTACGACCGCGCGTTCACCCGAGCTCCGCAGGCGGGCGAGATTGCAGTACTTCGCCGTCTGAACGCTCTCCGCACAGGAGCGAAGAAGGGCCGGGCGGCCGTCACCCTGGACCTGTTCGCCGGCGGCGGCAGCATCCCCTTCGAGGCGATGCGCCTCGGCTGCGATGTCATCGCAAACGAGCTCAACCCGGTCGCCTCAGCCATCCTTCAGGGAACCCTCGGCGTCGTTCACGACTTCGGTCCTGAACTTGCGGATGACGTGCAGGCATGGGGCGTCCGTTGGGCTGCCGCAGTTGAGGAAAGGCTTGGCGACTACTTCCCCACAGACGCGAAGCAGCCCGCTCAGTCCTACATCTGGGCCTTCGCGGTGCCGTGCCCAACCACTGGCCGCCCTACACCGCTCGCTCCCAACCTGTGGCTCGCACGCACGGACGTGGATGACAGTCAGGTCGCCGTCCGGCTCGATGTCGATCAGGAGGCCGGCAGGCTCGTCGCCACAGTGGTCGAGGGAAGCACTGCCTCGCAGTACGGCGACCGGGCTACGTACAAGGGCGGCGTAGGCGAGAGCGTCTGGGCCCGCGGTACGACGTTCTCGGGCGAGTACATCCAGCGGCAGGCCAGGGCAGGTAACGGGAGCTACGTGATGCTGGCCGTCTGCTACCAGGATGCGGCGGTCAAGGGCCGCCGTTTCCGTGGCCCGAGCGACGCGGACCTCGCAGCGGTAGCCGCGGCCGAGAAAAAGCTCGCCGTACTGCGCCCGCAGTGGGAAATCGACGGCCTGGTGCCCAACGAGCTGATCGACGCCGGGCAAGAGACCGAACGGATGCCCAGCATGGGTATTGACCGGTGGTCAGACGCCTTCATGCCGCGGCAGCTGCTGGCAAATATGGTGCTGCTGGAGGAGCTAGTGCGCCTGCAGCCCGATATGCGCCATCAACTGGGGGATGGAAAGGGTCGTGCCGTCGCGCTCCTCCTCGCCTTTGCGCTTGACCGGGCGCTCGACTACAACAGCCGCCTGTGTAACTGGCACGCAGGACGGACCATGATCCGCAACGGGTTCGATCGCCACGACTTCGCGTTCTCGTGGACATGCGCGGAGTTCGAGGCCGCACGCCACCTGATTCCGTGGGTGGCGGATAAGGCAGCTAGCATCCACCGGCAGCTCGGCAAGAACGTGCACGGCGCGCAGGCAGCACTGACAGGGGAGGAGAACGCGCTGGGTCGCCCCCGCGTCCTCCGAGGAAGCGCGACGTCGGTGGACCTCCCGGACGGCTCAGTGGACGCCGTGATCACGGACCCGCCCTACTACGACAACGTCATGTACGCAGAGCTCAGCGACTTTTTCTACGTGTGGCTGAAGCGTTCCCTGCGCGATGTCTGGCCCCAGTTCTGCGATCTCGCGATCACCGACAAGCAGTCAGAGGCCGTCGCGAATCCGTCGCTGTTCAAGGACATCGCCACGCACGGCGGCCGCGGCAAGCGAATGGCCGGCACCTCCACCGCCGCCGAGCTGGCGAACGCACACTACGAGGACCTGCTCACCAAGTCTTTCCGCGAGGCGCACCGCGTGCTGAACGAGGGCGGCGTCCTCAACGTCATGTTCACGCACAAGCGCGTCGACGCGTGGGACACCCTAGGTTCCTCCCTGCTCAACGCCGGCTTTTCCATCACGTCCTCGTGGCCGGTTGCCACCGAGTCCGAGAAGTCGCTGCATCAGGCGAAGAAGAATTCCGCCCAGTCGACGATCCTGCTCAACTGCCACAAGCGCGAGTCCTCGACTCCGGCCTACTGGGCAGACATCCGAAATGACGTGGCGCAGGCGGCCGTCGACGCCGTGACGCGCTTCAGCGGCCACGGCCTCAAGGGCGTGGACCTGACCCTGGCGACCTACGGCCCGGTCCTGGGCGTGCTGTCGCGCAACTGGCCGGTCTACACCGGGGAACTGGACGCGGACGGTCAACCCGAGGTTCTGCGGCCGGACGTCGCTCTCGACCTCGCACGCGAGAAGGTGGCTGTCCTCAAGAAGCGCGGTCTGCTCGGTGGCAAGGACGTCGAGTTCGACCGCTACACCGACTGGTGGCTCCTTGCTTGGTCCGACTTCCAGGCCGCGGAGTTCCCCGCCCCCGAAGCGTTGAAGCTGTCGCTCGCGACGCACCTGGATTTGGACACTCTGAGCAGGGGCCACAAACTGATCAAGGCCGACGCCGGCAAAGTCACCTTGCTGACGCCCGCTCAACGTCGGACCGCCAAGGGCCTGGACGTCGAGGCTTCCGCCTACGGCTCGCTCATCGACGCGCTGCACGCGCTGATGTTGGTGTACGAGGAGGACGGCAGCCGCGCCGCCCAGAAGTGGCTCGACAGCCACGACCTCGCCAGTGACATCCGCTTCAAGGAACTGATCGGTGCCGCCATCCACGCTGTCCCGCGGCGTAAGCAGAAGGGCATGTTCGTCCGAGCCGAAGCCAGGGTGCTGGATTCTCTCCGCACTTCGTTCTTCGAGGACGTCAGTCTTCCGCCGGACCCTGATTCAGAATTGGCGACCGCCCCGCCGGTGCTGTTCTAGCCATGACCGACTCCGCCACAACGATCCCTCCGCCGAGTCTGCGAACACTTGATCTGCCACCCGGCTTTGACAGCGGCGACGACGTGCTCAACGGGTTCTACGTCCCCGCCCTGCAACGGGCGACTTCCTACTCCCGGTCCGTGGGGTACTTCCGTTCCTCGTCGCTGTCGGTCGCGGCCCGGGGGATGTCCCGGTTCGTCAACGGCAATGGCACCGTCCGGCTCCTGTGCGGTGCGGAGCTGCGCGATGAGGACGTCGAGGCTCTGCAGGGCAACGCCATCACCAACGGTCCGCTCGCGGACCGGCTCGCCGCCGGCCTGGTGACGAGCGACGAGGTGGACCGCCGCAGGATCGAGGTGCTCGCCTGGCTCATCAAGAAGGGGCGACTGACGGTGAAGATCGCTGTCGCCGTGGACGCCGAGGGTAAGCCGATCGTCGGCGACGGCAGCAAGCCGTACTTCCACGAGAAGATCGGCGTGCTACGAGACGCCGCGCAGGACGCGGTGGTGTTCCAAGGGTCCGTGAACGAGTCCGCGACCGCGTGGACACGCAACTTCGAGTCATTCAGCGTCTACAGCAGTTGGGGGGACGCCGCTGCCCACTTCGCGTTCTGGTCGAGCCGGTTCCAGCAGCGTTGGGAAGGCAAGGTCCCCGGCTTCAAGGTCTACCCCCTGCCGGATGCCGTACGGGAGGCGCTGGTCGCCAGCGCCCCGGACTCCATGCCAGGTGAGCGTGACCCGGATGAGGCACCGCCCGTCGGCGAACCGAACACGGTCGCCCGCTTTCTACACGCCGCGCCCCGGTTGCCGTGGGCCGGTGACCTCGCGGAGGCCACAAGCGGTGTCCGGTTGTTTCCGCATCAGCGCCAGAACGTCGCCAGGCTTGCAGGCATGTACCCGCGGTCGTGGCTTGTCGCGGACGAGGTCGGGCTCGGCAAGACGATCAGCGCCGGCATGAGTCTTCGGCAGCTCCTGCTGAACGGCGAAGTTGGCAAGGCTCTCGTCCTAGCGCCGGCGAACGTCTGCCGGCAGTGGCAGGACGAGCTGTTCGAGAAGTTCGCTCTGTGGGTGCCACGGCTCGACCAGGGAAAGATCTACGGTGCGCACCCGGATGACGTCCAGCCAGCCGGCGCCAACCCGTACGCCGAGCATCCGGTACTCCTCGCATCAAGCCACCTCGCGCGCCGGCCTGAGCAACAGAAACTCGTGCTAGCCGGTGCGCCGTACGACCTGCTCGTCGTGGATGAGGCGCACCACGCTCGGCGGAACCACGCGAACGAGGGTCGCTACCGGCCCAGTCGCCTGCTGGAGCTGCTCGACAGTGTGAACGATCAGAACGCGGCGAGGGCGATCTGGCTGATGACAGCCACACCCCTACAGACCAACGCCGTCGAGCTCGTGGACCTGCTGCGCCAGACCGGCCTGTCCGGTCCGCTGACGGATGAGAAGACCTTTATGCGGTTCTACGCCGAGCTGGCCAAACCCGACCCGCGCAAGGTCGCGTGGGTGTGGCTTGCCGAGCAGATCCGCCGAACCCCGACGCTCCCGCGGACCGGCGCCGAGGACAGCGTCGCCGCGGACATCACCCGACGGCTCGGCCCTGTCACCGCCCAGATGGTCTTCCGGTTTGGCTTGGACGGCGTCGACCCGGCGCAGCGCATCGAGGAGATCGGTGAGGACGGCCGCCAGGCCCTGGGGGAGTGGCTGAGGGCGTTGAGTCCTGTGCGGCAGTACGTCGCCAGGCACAGCCGCGCCACCCTGAAGGCATACGCGAAGCGCGGGCTGATCGCGGAGAACCTCGCGGACCGCGACGTGCAGCCGGTCGTCATCGACCTGCTCGCCGACGAGCAAGAGCTCTACGAGGACCTCGAACGGCTCATCGACCGGCTCCTGGAGGCGCACGGTAAGCGGCGCGGCGCAGGGTTCGTCCTGACCGTCTACCGAAGGCGGCTAACAAGCAGTTGGGCGGCGATCCACAGGACGCTGCAGAAACGGCTCGCGTGCGAGGAGTCGCTCTTGGACCAAGCTGTCCTCGACGACGACACCGGCGACCTCGACGACGAGGACGGCGCGCCGAACGTGAAGGAAGTCGACGCAGTGCCTCTGACCGCGAGGGACCTGCAGGAGATGCAGAACTACGCCTTCCGCATCAGCCAGGTTCACGACAGCAAGTTCGAGGCCCTCGAACGGCATTTGGACGAGGCGCGCGGCAATGCCCACAGCACCATCGTCTTCACGCAGTTCACCGACACGCTTGACGCCCTGCGCGACCGGCTCCACCATCGCTACCGCAGCCAGCTCGGGACGTTCACCGGCGACGGCGGGAAAGTGTTCCGGGACAGCGAAGGCTGGGTCGACATTAGCAAGCGCGACCTGGTCGAGGCGATCAAGGCGCGCGCGGTGACTGTCCTGCTTGCGACCGACGCCGCGAGCGAGGGTTTGAACCTCCAGACGTGCAGCTACCTCATCAACTACGACATGCCGTGGAACCCGATGCGCGTCGAGCAGCGCATTGGCCGTGTCGACCGCCTCGGCCAGGTCCGCGACGTCGTGGTGATCCGCAACTTCTTCATCGAGGGCACCGTCGAGGTGGAGGTCTACCGGGCCCTTGCTTCCCGCATCGACCTGTTCAGTGGCATCGTTGGCGGGCTCCAGCCGATCCTCGGCGCGGTCGAGGGCGCCTTCCGCGGCGTGTTCACGGCACCCGCCAGCGAACGGGCAAAAGCCCGGGCCGCCGGCATCCAGGTCCTCATAGGCTTGGTCGAGTCCAACCCGGGAGCCGACCTGCCGTTCGACGCGGACGAGGACCCGCTGCCCATCCCGCAGCTCGTCCCGAGCGCCGTAACCCTGGCGGATCTGCGGGAAGTAGTCATCGAACGGCTCGGGATCGTCCTCGACGAGCCCGAACGCCCCGTCACCACCGATCCGGCCCGCGTCAGCCGCGACCCCGAGTCCTGGGTCGCCCTTGCCACCTACGGCCACCCGCGCCTCGACGGCGCCCTGGCCGCCTTCATGACGGCGGCCGAGACGTCGCTGGTCTTGATCCAGCGGTCACCACGCGGTCCCGCGGTCACGATGCGCTCAGACACTGTGCCACCTCGTCCAGCCGCTCGGCTCACCGATGTAGACGAGCTCGGTCCATCGGTGAGCCGCTCCGAGGCCGAGGCCGTTGCCGAGGTCGTGCTCTCCAGGGCCACCGCGAGTCGGCAGGCCCGGTACGACGCTGTCGGTGCCCGCAACCGCGAAGACGCTCGGGAGCGACTACGTGAACGGTTCACCGACCTCGCCCGCAGCGTGTTGGCCGATGCCGCCGCCGCAGCCAGGGCCGCTGGCACCACAACCGAGCCCACGCTGCTGTGGCTCGACCTCAAAGACGAGATCGGCATGATTCGCTACCTCGACGCCTTCCGCGATCAGCTCGGCGTGAGCAAGGGCCCTCTGCTGCATCCGGCAGACGACGACGGGCGACTCTTGAACGACGTCGAGTGGAGCCGGCGCAAGTACGGCTACTCCGAGAAACTCAAGGGGCTCGCGGCGGAGATAAGGCAACTGGCTTCTGCGGACGTGACCTAGAGGAAGAGTTACACCCCGAAGTCCGGCCGGAGACCGCTCGTCTGGTGATCGACACCGGGCGCACGGTAGCCGAGGTAGCTCGCAGGACGAGCAGCTGCCAGCGGGTCCCTGCGTCAGGCGGACTTGCTATGAACCACTGGCCTCATCCGATCCTGACACGCAGGGGAATGCCGCTGGCCGGGGGGTGCACCCCCTCCAGGAGCCGAGACCACCTACGCGCGCGCGTACGCGTAGGGGGTGAAGACCGACACGTCGAAGTCACATAGACGCCGAACCGATCCGTCAGCCCGGGTCGGACCTCGATTGGAAGCTACCCGTTGGCCGGTCGAGTGGATGCACCCCTCCCGACCCGATCGAGGTCCGCGCGCTCGCCGGGACTCGCCACGACGGGTTCCGGCGAGCGCGTCTACCCCCTCGATAATTCGACGTTTACTCCGGTCAAATGACGGTTATCGGGGGTCACGTCCAAGGTTGTCCAAGTCAACAAACCTTTGCCCGCAACGCATATCGACCGATTCTGAGCACCCATCGAATGTGCCCGAAAGCACCCGCAGGTGCAGGGTTCGAGCCCCGTACTACCAACTCCAAGCCCCTCGTATGACCCTTCGGGAGGGACTCGGTCTGGCGCCTTTCGGGTGCGCGTGTGACGATGACGCCCAACGTCGAGGGGGCCGGAATGACAGCGCAGATCGACAGTTGGGGATTGCGCTGGTACACCCACGTCCAGGCGGGCGCCGGGAGCTTGGTCGTCGTCACCAGCGTTCTCCTGATCGCTTTGGCCGACGGCCCTCACTGGGCGAACTGGATCACACTCGTCTCCGGGCTCGGCATGGTCTACCTGGCCGGGTACGAATACCTCCAGGCGCGACGGCGTGCGCAGACCGCCAGGCGGCAGTCCGGCGGCGCTGTCGGTCCCAGCACTTACCGTGACGCCTGACGCTGTGCCACCCGCATTGGAGTGAACCTGTCGATGCTGAGCCAATACTGACCCCCTGACGCCGAACGAATTTTGACCCTCCTCGGCCAGAGTGAGGGAGTGATCAGAGTGGAAGATTGGGCAGAGATCCGTCGGCTGCATCGGTCGGAGGGGTT
>JAABUR0100000903.1_pt1 | contig 58393 bp, 52 predicted proteins | sample 5560091 | NCBI WGS metagenome assembly JAABUR01 (sample SAMN10711879, study PRJNA513375) | rock metagenome | isolation source: Antarctica rocks | place: Antarctica: Victoria Land, University Valley sud | reverse complement strand
TTGCAGCGGGCTTCTTCGTCACTTTAGCTCTTGCTACTTCGGCTTGACGCCGTACTTGGCCAAGCGTGCCAGCATCACTGGCTTGATCTTGTAAGATGGCGGCACCACAGCAACGAAGGCTTCGGCTGCTTGCTTGGCCTTGGCTCGATTGGGAATGCGAAGGTCGTAGGTGTCGAAGAGCCAAAAGCACACGTCGGCGTTCGGAGGCCCCAAAACTTGAGCTTTACGAAGTTCCTCAACTGCCTTCTTCCAAGAGGAAAATGGTTGTCCGTAGACCATGTAGCCGCGAGCCAAGAAGTAGTGCGGCAGTGAGGAGTTGGGCTCCAACTCCACCGCCTTCTTGAGCATCTCCATGCCCCGCCCTCCAGATTCGCGGGTATCGGCCAAGGCGTAGCCATTCAGGGAGTATGTGAGCCAGAGCTTAGGATCGAGCCGGTAGGCGTTGTTCATGGAGTCGATGTACGCCTGCGCCATCTTCTGATTGTAGGCGAACACGGCTTTTGATCTGTATTGGAATGCAGAGCCTCCTGCATCGTAGGTGAAGCAGTAGGCAGCCGGTAGATTCGCGTTCTTGGGGTGCTTGACCTGCAACTGCTTCAGCGTGTCGAGCGTGAGGGGGAGCAGATTGCTTTTGTCAGCACGCCTGATCAACTGCACCAAAGCTACAGCATCATCCTTGAACGCTTCAAGTGCCGCTTTGAGTCGGAGCCCCTTGATGGGCCAGAGGGCGCTGTCGAAGCGGTCTACAGCCTTGGAGGTGGACGTCACCTTTTGCTGAGCATAGCCCACTGTATGCTGTGCAGAAGGGCTCACCGTCAGTGCACACAGCAGTGCGAGAGATAACGAGCGAAAATGAGAAGGGGACATAGATTCACCTCGGAATTCATCAAAACAGCATCCAGGACGCATCTCCTCTCTGTGATCTCAAGCGCACATAGAAAATGCGCCCAGGATCACGGAGAGGAGGTTAGAGTCAGTTAGTACTGACCATTAGCAATAGGCTGCGACCAGCCGAAGATGATCCCCTTATCATCGCCCTCAACCAACTGGAGCATTGATCCATCAAATCCACTCGGCGTGTAATGATCGACGAGGTAATGATTCGTGTGGTAATACCAGTGGTACTGTGGCCTCACGTAGCTCTGAGCCGGAACGGGCGCGCAGGGAACTGTCATCCCTGAAGCAATGCTGGCCGTCATAGAAGAAGTGAAGGTCCCGCCCAGGTTGATCAGGTCGGTGATCTTGAATCCCGCAGTGAAGGCAACGGAGAGGCCCATCGTTTCTGTGGCGGTTATGGTCCAGGTCGGCCCCGGCATAGGCTCTGTCGTGCTGTTATTGGCCACGCCAACGTTGTCGAGGATGACCGTGCCATCACGGAGACTAGGAGCAACGCCAGTTCTCCCACTCGTTGTGCAGGTTGAGTTTGTAGGTAGCTACCGCAGTAGCATGGTCGCTCACCTGATCGAACATGGTGTAGGTCACACTCGTGCTCCCAGGAGCACCTGTGGTACCAGATGCCACCCAGTTGCCGTCAAGGTCCTTGTTGAACGGGCCGTAAGGCATTTCCTCGCTGTGGGTGGTCTGAGTGTCGCCTGGCTGCGGGTTCGACCAAATGTATCCAGTTGGTGGCGACCAATTACCTGTCGGCGTGCCTTGGAAGGACGCGAGGTTGGGACGATTCACGTTGTACGGCGCCGGAGGAGGCCATCCACCGGCACCACCAGGAGACATCATCCTCTGAACGTAGGAGTACGTCGTGTCACCTGTCCACGTGTTGGTGCTGGCGTCGAAGCTCTTGAAGCCGGGGCCCGAGATGCTAGCGCCCCGATTGTCGAGGCCCCAGCTCGCATCGCAGCCCACGTAAGTATTCGCTTGACCTCCAGTCGAATTAGCGGTTGCCGTCGCCGTTCCGCTAAAGGGGTAGATAAAGTCGATTACCGTTTTCTTCGTTGGGTTCTCGACGCGCGCTACCAACCTTCCCTGCGAAGTTCGGCTGTTGGAGGTGCTATTGCCAAACTCTGGCGCCGGACTTCCGCACAGATTGCTGGCCGTCTCGGTCGTTTGGTTGCTCCCGTCGTGATAAGCCGTTGAAGTCACCGAACTGTCGATGAATACCCCAGCCCAAGTCGGAGCTTCACCATTTCCCGTCCATGTCAGTCGCAGCCTAACCGTCCCCTTCATCGAGGACTTTGCTGTGCGACCATTGGTGATCTCCAGACTGCTTCCCATGTAGTTGTAGAGGTTCGTCGGTGCCTGGGATACATAGCCAGGCGTGGCAAAGGTGTCAGTGTAGAGTTGGCCCTGGCCGTCCAACAGAGTCCTCGACCCAGACCAATTCCAACTACCCACTACCTCCCAATGTCCAGGCTGAGCTGTTGGGGAACCCGTTGGTGAGCCTGTCGGCGAAGCTGTTGGTGTCGCTGAACCGCTGGGCGGGTAGCTTTGTGCCCACATCGGGGCGGCCAAAACTAAACTCAACAACCCAACAAGCAACGCAGCGAACTTAGCGCGTTGACACGCTCGGACGCCCAGCGCCACAACCGCCCGATTCCTAACAAGGCGCTTACCCCCCCCCCCGATCGCCCGACGGTTGACTTATGTCAACCTTCCTCATCTTGAAGTCTTGCATCGCGACCTCCAACCTGAAGTTCCTCCACGTCCACCGCAGAAGATGCACCTATTATCACCGTTAATTGATCTGCCCTAACCTGCTTCTGCAGTCAAAACGCTCTAATAGATCGTTTTTGTGTTTGCTGGCGTACCAAGTACTTGCAGAAGGCGCGCGGATCAGAGGCGGCAACACGCATTGGAAATAGCTTCCTTGCGCGATTTTTACGCTTGCGTAACAATGCGGTAACAACCTGGGCCTAAAATGCTCGCCAATCGCGGAGTCGCGGCTCGAAAGGGCGCGTCGCTCAGAGGGCGCAAGCTCGAAGGGGCGCATAGCGGCGCGCCACGGTTGCAGTGTTGGATTGCTGGGTTGGGAATCATTCTCGGATTCGGCCTGGGGCGAGCGAGCCTGGGTTGAAGGAGCAAGAGGCAAAGCATGAAATTAGTCGAAGCCGTGGTGCGGCCCCACAAGCTGCAGGATGTCAAGAGTGCTCTGGCCGACATCGGCGTGGTCGGCATGACCGTCACCGATGTGCGAGGCTGCGGGCGCCAGAAGGGTCACGTCGAGCGTTACCGTGGTTCGGAATACACCGTGGACTTGCTCTCGAAGGTCAAGATCGAGGTCGTGGTCGGCGAGTCCAAGGTTAACGAGGTCATCGACACCATCGCCGATGCCGCGCGCACTGGAGAAATCGGCGACGGCAAGATCTTCGTGCGCCCCGTCGAGCAGGTCATCCGCGTGCGCACTGGCGACCGCGACGAGGATGCGCTTTAAGTTGCCATAGGTCAGCCTTCAGCCGTCAGCCTCAAAACTGGCGGCTGAATCGTGTTGGAGAAGCACAAGCACTTGCAGTTCAAAGCTGAAAGTTAAGCGCTGAAAGCTCTCAGCTACCAAAGGAGAAATTAGAGAATGGCAGATGCCAAATCGGTTATCGCGATGGCGGAGGAAGCCGGAGCACAGTTCATCGACCTCAAGTTCACGGGCTTGCTGGGCGATATGCAGCACCTGACGTACCCTGTTGAAGCGCAGCTCAACGAGGACTTCTTCTCCGGCGGCGTGATGTTCGACGGCTCTTCGGTGCGCGGTTTCCAGCCCATCGACAAGTCGGATATGCTGCTGATGCCCGACGCCGAGACCGCCTTCATGGACCCGGCCTACGACACGCCCACCCTCTCGGTGTTCGCCAGCATCGTCGACCCCATCACCCGCGAGCCCTACTCGCGCGACCCGCGCGGTGTGGTCGCGCGCGCCGTGACGTATATGCAGGGCACGGGCATCGCCGACACCGCATTCTTTGGCCCCGAGGCCGAGTTCTTCCTCTTCAACGGCGTGAGCTTTGGCGGGCACAAGGTCGCCGGCGGAATCGACGGCCACTACTCGCACTACAAGGTCGAGTCGGCGGAAGGCGACTGGCACAACGGCGACTCACCCTACGATAGCGACACCGGCGAGTGGAACAGTGGCCGTCGCCCGCGCAACAAGGGCGGCTACGTGCCTGTTCCTCCTGTTGATACGCTGGGCGAAGTGCGCAACGACATCGTGCGCACGCTGATGGAAGCGGGCATCAAGGTCGATGTGCATCACCACGAGGTGGCGAGCGGCGGGCAGTGCGAGATCGGCATCTCGCTCGACACCATCGCCAAGATGTGCGACAAGATGATGGTGCACAAGTACATCGTCAAGAACGTGGCCGCGCGCCACGGCATGACGGCCACCTTCATGCCCAAGCCCATCTTCGGCGACAACGGCACCGGAATGCACTGCCACCAGTCGCTGTGGAAAGACGGCAACACCCTGATGTATGACGAGAACGGCTACGCTCAGCTGAGCGACCTGGCTCGTTGGTACATCGGCGGCATCCTGAAGCACGCTCCCGCGCTGCTGGCCTTCACCAACGCCTCGACCAACTCGTATCATCGCCTGGTGCCTGGCTACGAAGCGCCGATCTACTTGCTTTACTCTCAGGGCAACCGCTCGGCTGCGGTGCGCATTCCCCTGACGGGCAACAAGGCCAAAGCCAAGCGCATCGAGTTCCGCACGCCCGATGTCACGGGCAACATCTACCTCAGCCTGGCGGCTCAGCTAATGGCTGGCCTGGATGGAATCAAGAACAAGATCGAGCCCGGCGACCCCTTCGACAAGGACTTGTATGAGCTGGAGCCCGAAGAGAAGCACGGCATCCCCACGGTTCCAGGCTCGCTTGAAGCGGTTCTGGACGCTCTGGAAGAGGACAACGAGTTCCTCAAGGCCGGCGGCGTCTTCACCGACGACCTGATCGAGATGTACATCGGCCTCAAGCGTGCGGACGTGGACGCCCTGCGCCTGCGCCCGCATCCGTATGAGTTCTCGCTGTACTTCGACGTGTAAGTTGAGGTGCAAGTACTTGCAGCGGCCCGCGATTTAGAATAGCGGGCCGCTGTTGATTTTGTGAGACGTGGGAATACTGGAAGTACTTGGAGGCGTGGGGATAGACCATGAGCCAGACAGCGGCAGCCTTTGATTTTTCTTCTGCTACAGTCGAAGAGATTATGATACTACGCGACGGCGGCACGATTCGCGTCTTGCTCAGCGACGCCAATGCTCAGCAGTGCTGGTGCCGCTTTGACTATAGCATCGGGAGCAAGACGCGCGGCAGGCTTTACTTGCCAGGACGCTTTTGGACAGGAAGTGAGAAGTCACAGCTTGTGCCTCTAAACGGCGAATTGCATCACGCTGTGCTGGACGCGCTGGCGCGCCATCTCAACCTCAACTACACAGAGGAAGAGCAAGAAGCCCTCGCAGCTCTGGATGGCAACGGCGGATTCCACAGCATCAGCAAGCGAGATTACGAGGGCTACCTGCTCATCTACTGCGCCAGCCAACTGCAGAAACTGGCCCAAGGCTGACAATCTCAAGGACTTCCCACGCCCGCTCACGCCTCATCCGGCGCGATCTCACGCAGCACACGCAGGCCCTCGGGCACATCCAGACGATCGTAAATTTCTTCCAGCGGCACCTCAACACCAATTGAAGCCAGCGGAAGTACTTGCGAGCGCAGCGTGTAGGATTGCAGCACCCAATCGCCGTTTTCAGAGCGCCTCAGGTGCTCGACACGCACGCGGTCGGGCGAGACAAGGACGTAGTCGCGCAGTGAGGGGATTTGCTTGAGGGCGTCGAACTTGTCGGTGCGGTCGTATTGCTCAGTTGAGGGCGACAGCACTTCGATGATGACCGTTGGGTTCAGCAAGCTGTTGGGATCGCGCTCGTCGTAGCGCTCGGGTGGGCAAGCGACGGTGACATCAGGGTAGGTCTTGAGCCCGGTGGCCTCGACTTGGACGCGCAAGTCGCTGTTGAACGGGCGGCACGGCTTGCCGCGCAGCCGCGAGAACAAAGCGCCCGCGATGTTGGTGCCAACCGCGCTGTGCGATGGCGTGCCTCCGGCCATGGCGTAGATGCGCCCGTTCAGGTATTCGTGCTTTTGAGGCGATGCCTCTTCCAGACGCACGTATTCTTCCTCGCTGATGTAACGTTCTGCGATAGCTTGCATAAAGAAGCCTCCGTCTCAAGTTTAGGAACTGTCTCGCTCAGCGATGCAGCACAAGCCATAGCACGCCGATCCCGCTCCAGAACACAGCGATCAGCAGCGGCTTCTTCAGGATGCAGCGCGATTCGCTCGCGCCCTGGAAGTGCGCCACCACAAACAGAGCCGCGCACGTAAAGGCCGCGATGGGCAAGGCCCAGCGTTCGAGCTGAAGCAGCCAGAGCAGCGCCAGGATCGTGGCGACCTTGCACCAGTTGAAGGCGATGCCCTCGGTGATTTCAAAGCGTGGTTTCATGATCTGTCGCGGCGTGAGCGAATGGACTCCAGGATGCGGCGCGCGCACAAAATCGCGAGGTAGGAGGCGACTGCTCCAGGCAAAATGTACGAGGCTGCCAGCGCACTGAATGTATGCGGGTTAAACAGCGAGAACACGACCGGAAGCAGCGAGCAGGTGCCGATACTGCCGAATCCCAGCGCCAGGCATCCCAAGCCCACCATACCTGCGGTGCTCAGCGAGCCGGGCGGCGAGGCCGGCAACCCGGCGCCGCAGTGAGAACAGCGCGAGGCGCCAGCCATCAAGCGATGGCCGCACTGAGGGCAGTGGCTCGCCCCGCCCGAAGGCGGTTCCAACGGCGGCTCGCCTGGTGGCTGTGGTGGTTCTTGGTTCATTGTGTTGCCTCCCGAGCCTCCACTGCAATCACGCTGCTACAGGCACTGCCTCAAGTACTTGCGGCCACGCCTATGGCCACGCGAGTATGCCGCCGCGCGCGCCACAGCAAAACGATTCCCGCCAGCATCAGGCCCAGACACATCCACTGCGCGCTTGAGATTCCACCTGCGCTCGCCTCGCCATCGTGGGCGCGGAAGGCTTCGACCACGAAGCGGGCCGCACCCCACAGCACCAGAAAGGCCTTCCAGCCGTCGCCTTCGTGCGGCCACTTGTCGCGGGCGCGCCACAGCACGATGAAGATCAAGGCGCTCGCGAGCGCGGCGTAGATCTGAGTTGGGTGGCGCCAGACGCCGTGCTGGTAGATCGCGAAGGGCAGGCTGCAGCTCTTGCCGTAGCAGCAGCCGTTGAAATAGCAGCCCACGCGCCCTACGGCTTCGCCGGCTGGGATGGCCAGGGCGAATAAGTCACCCGTCGAGCGCCGGATGGCCAGGTGACGTTTGCCCAGATCAACGCCAAGCCAACCGCCCGCCACGCCGCCCAGAATGGTGCGCCCGCCGCTTTGCAGGCTGAAGAATTCCAGGGGCCGCTGCCAGAAATCCAGGCCCAGCTCCAGCATCCACTGCGCGAGCTTGGCTCCCAGCACGCCACCGCACAAGGCCCACAGCGCCAGCAGAGCGAAGCCCTGAGTCGCCACACGCTTCTCGCGCGCCCGCAGCCAGAAGACCAGAGCGCCCAGCAAGTAGCCGCCGATTGTTAATGAGGAACCCAGTGTCATAGTGCCAGGCCAAGCGCCCACAAGTACTTGTGCCCTTAACGCACGCCGCCCACAGCTTGCAGCGGGATGAAGCCCTGAGCCGGAGCCTCGGGGAAGTCGCTGGCGTCCGAGAACAGCCAGCGCCAGCAGAACGAATAGCGCCGAGGATCGCTCTCGAAAGTCCCGGTGTGCACGCAGCACTGGCGCAACCGCGCGTCGTGGAAGGTGTGCGCATCCATGAACATCTTCACCGTGATGCGAAAGGTGCGCTCAGATAGAGAATCCAGAACCGCCTGCTTCGGGTTCCTCAGCGCCTGCCAAGTACTTGCAGCCGGATTGCCCGCGCCCGTGAGCCGCTTCCACGCGCCGCCGAGCAACTCGGGCAGGCCGGGCACGCAGTCGCACATCCAGCTCAGGTCGGCGCCCAGAGCCTCAGCTCGCACCGGCATCTGCTCCGAGAAGACGCGCGCCAAGACGCCCGAGCTAACCATCGCGCGCACGGGCTCCGAAACCGAATCAAAGGCGATGGTGTTCGAGACCACGTGCAGCCACTTCTTCAGCTCGTCGCGCCCGACCAGCTTGGGCAGCGAGCGCCACGCATCGTCCTGGCCGCGCAGCAAGTACGTGATGTCGCAGCAGTCGCGGTGTGAGCAAGGCAGCGGGATGAAATCATCCGCGCTCACAAGCCCGCCCGTCTGCTCGCCCAGCCGCTTCAAGACGCCCGTGGGCGTGGTGCGGCTCACGGGGTCGAAGCCCGCGCTGCGGCCCGAGCCAAAGACAGGCTGCAGCGCAACGCCCGCGCAGCGCGGCGTTTCGAGCCCCATCTGAACCACGTCGCCCACCAGATGCTCGTTCAGGCCACGCGCCACGGTCATCACCAGCGTGCTCCAGATTCCGGCCTGGTTCAAGCGTCCCAGAACACGCTGCTTTTCCTCGACAACATCCTCGCCCCGAAGTACTTGAGAGGCGTGGGCGTCGGAGCCATCGAACTGAAGATAGACCTCGATGCGCTCGCGGCGCGACTGCAGCCAGCTCAGGAAGCGGTCGTCGCGCGCGATGCGGCGCCCGTTGGTGTTGAGCATAATCCTCGTGATCGGCAAGGGCAGCAAATCCTCAATGATTTCGGCTAAGTCCTCGCGTATGGTGGGCTCGCCGCCCGAGAGCATCAGCACGCTCAGCTTGCCGCCCTCGCGCTCCAAAGCCCGTGCGAACCGTGTGCAGAATCTCACCGCGCGAGGGCAACTCAGCCGAAGGCCTGGGCGTGCCTGGAGCTTGGGCCGCAGCGTAGCAGGTCGGGCACGAGTAGTTGCAGCGCTGTGTCAGGTTGAGGAGCAGGATGCAGGTGTGCTGCCCGTGCGAAGCCGGCAGCCCCTGAGCATAGGATTGAGGCGAGCCGCCGAAGTTCGTGGCGCGATCGGGCGTCACTTCGAGCGTGGGCGTGCTCCAGCCTTCGCGGACGCGCCACAGAACTTCGTCTTCTTCATACAGCGACTCGGTGGCTCCATGAGCCGAGCAGAAGCGGCGCATCCAGAGGCTGCCCTCGTGCGAGACGATCATGCCGTCCTTCCACACGCCGTCCTCGTCCGAAGCGCGCGTGCGCTCCTCAAAGCAGCGCGGGCAGACGGTGCGCGTGTATTCCTCGATGCTGTAGGGGCGGGGCGCGAGTGCCATAAGGTTTGGTCGCTGAATGCAGGTTCTATTTTATCGCGCACCGGACTGGTGTCCTCGCCCGTATTCGCGATTCTTACTGAGCTTCTCAGTGCGCTCACGCCTTGTGCTTTGTGACTGCTGTCTCAGTGACGCTTGCACCGAAGGAACTTTGAAGGAATTTTAGCGGCGCAATGGCAGGCACAAGTACTTGTGCCTGGCTTCGGGAGCTTAATTATTGGCCAAATGGCGCTTTTTCGGTGAAAATAGAGCGGCAGGTACTTCGACGGAACAGTTTTTATTGCAGCACAGCTCAGCTCACGCGGGCGCTCTTCGGAGCAGGGCGAAATTGGTGCATCTGGTGGCCTAAGTACTTGTAGGAGGACGACGTGCTAAAAGCGCAGCGAAGGGCATACACCACTTTATCCGTAGCTCTGGACGCCTCCGCGTTATGCGTGGCGTTTTTGCTGGTCTGGCTGGCGCGCGGAGGCCTGGGCGAGTTCCTGGTTTCGGCGGCTCACCTCGTCGGAGCCGACCTCAAGCACATGGTACGCAAGCCGAGCCCGACCACCTTCATCCTGCTCTCGCGCAATCCCCTGGTCAACATCCAGAAGCACCTGTGGCTGCTGTACATCTCGGTTCCGGCCTGGCTCTTGTTCCTGCACACCCAGCGCGGCTACGACGCCCAGGCCCAACGCAACGCGCGCCAGGAATTCGCCATCTGCGCCTACGCCGGGATGCTGGGCACCGTGTCCATCATGGTGTTCATGGTGCTGCTCAAGCTCGATGTATCGCGCTTGCTGCTGGTGGGCTACCTCACTACGGGGGTTTTGCTCTTGTGGCTGCAGCGCCGTGTCCTACTGCCCTTCACGCAGCGCAACCTCAAGACGCGGCGCAACCTGTTGGTGATCGGCAACGAGGCGGCTGTGGAGCAGTTTTCGCACGTCCTGAAGACGCCTGGCTACGCGCGCGCCAACTTGCTGGGCTACATCGACGACCGCGTGCCCGAGGGACGCGGCACCAGCCCTTCGCCAAGTACTTCCGATGCCAGCCGCGCCTCAATGGCTCCGTGGAAGCACCTGGGCAAGCTGAGCGACCTGGCTCGCATCCTGGATGCCGACGTGGTGGACGAGGTGGTTCTGATTCGCTCCTCCGCCGATTCCGAAGGCCCTCATTCGTGGGGCGACATCTTGGAGCTGTGCCTGGAGCGTGGCCGCACCGTCAGCCTGGTGGATGACTTGGCGCCGCCCTTGAACGCCAAGATCGAGGCGCAGATGCTGGGCACGATGCCCACATTGGTGCTGCACAACACGCCGCAGAACACCCTGGCCCTGGTGGTCAAGGATGCCATGGATCGCACGCTGGCCCTGGTCGCGCTACTGCTGCTGGCGCCTGTATTTGGGGTCATTGCTCTGCTCATCAAGATGCACGACAAGGGGCCGGTGTTCTTCAGGCAGCAACGCGTGGGCTTGAACGGCAGGATGTTCTGGTTCTACAAGTTCCGCTCGATGCACGTTGATGCCCAGTCCATCCTGGAGAAGATGAAGCTCGAAGAGCCCGAGAAATACCGCGCGATCAACACCATGGAGGAGCCCTTCTTCAAGGCCCGCGACGGCGACGACCCACGCATCACGCCCGTGGGCCGCTTCATCCGCAAGACGAGCTTAGACGAACTGCCTCAGTTCTGGAACGTGTTGAAGGGCGACATGAGCCTGGTTGGGCCGCGCCCGCCTCTGCCCAAGGAAGTGGCCGAACTGGAGCCCTGGCACAGGCGCAAGCTCAGCGTCAAGGGCGGCCTGACTTGCATCTGGCAGGCCTCGGGGCGCAACGACATCACCAACGTCGATGAGTGGATGAAGATGGATCTGGAATACATCGACAACTGGAGCCTGTGGCTCGATGTCAAGCTGCTCTTCAAGACCGTCAAGGCCATGGTCTCAACCAGGGGCGCTTCGTAAACCAGGCAGCCACGAGAAAAAGAACCGTTGCAAGTACTAACACAATGGTTCGGACACTTTTTGTGCTGGAAAACCGCGCAGTGCTTGGTTTCTCCAGCCAGAGCGTCATTTAATGGCAACTCAGGCCTGCCTTGAGTTGCCATTAATGCATCCACAAGCCCCAGTCAGGGTCAGAAAGCCCTGATTATCAAGGCTTTCTGACTATCCAAAAAGTGTCCGAACCATTGCCTCAGGCGAAGTGAGAGTAAGGCAGGAGTGACTAACAAGTATGAACTGGAAGGAAAGCCTCAAGGATATGCTCCACAGCACGACAAGTGGACATCAGGTGGTTGCCGATAGCCAGGAGAGCAGGCGAAAGCAGGTCAACAAGTTCTTCTCTCTCCTTCAAGCAGCGTTTGAGGAGATCAAAGGTGAAATCGAGAAGCATGGGAGACGAGTCGACATTATGATCGGCAAGTATGCCTGTGCCATTGAGATCTATGACGGCAACAGACTTGAATTCAACTATGCCGTTAAAGTCCTCAGATATGCGGCAGCCACCGACGGTCAACACGGCTTTTACGACACCACCAGCTACAGTACCAAGTATAGTGTCCAGCGGTATAAGTTCGCCGAGATTCACAAAATAGATGAGCAGAGAATTATTCGGGACTTCATGCGCTCCTACGAGAAGCAGCTAAAGAAATATGCTGCTGAAGAGCCCCACTAACGTGACGCTCGCCGCTCAACTGGAGTGACTTACTCGGGTGAGTTGAGCGCGATCATGTCCTTCGCCGTAGCGAGATGACCCCGAGCTTGACCCTTGCAGGCCCGCGTGCTGTAATTCTTCGCGTCGATGCTCCCCAGCTTGGCCGCTCCCGCTGTTGCGGCCTGGTGCGCTTGAGGACAGACGCCCAGCCAGGGCGCCGCAGAGTACGGCGGAGCCATTTGTCTTGCCTTCAGCAACGGTTTTATGAAGTCAGAGCGACACAATTGAAAGCGGCCCGAAGAACCGCAAGTACTTGCAGCAAGCCATGGCCCCACGCGTACTGATTCTCAACCCGGCTCAACTGAACCCCGCGCGTTCTGCTGCGTCGAGCGCGGGTTTCGCTTCTTCTGTAGCAACATCAACCGCATGACACATCGCACCCTTCTCTTCGCTGCTGCTCTTGGCCTGGCCGCTACAGCACGTGCCAGTGACGCGCCCGATGATGCGCTCAGCTTCCCTGCCAAGATGCCCGACGCTGAACCGATTCCCGCTGCGCAGGCTTACTCAGGTGGCGAGATCAAGTCGCTGGTGCAGAGGCTGCGTGCTGAGCGCGAGGCTCAGATGGGGCGCGATCGTGTTCCCGCGCTGGGTTCGCTGGAGTCGAGCGCGGGCGTTGGGCAGCCGCAGCAACCGCACAAGTACTTGAGCGGCGCCATTGCATCGAGCCTGGCGGAGGAGAGAGCGGCTCAGGACACGCCTACCAAGATTCTGCCTGGCTCCTGGGTGTGGAGCGGCGACCGAGATTTAAGCTTGAGCGACGCTGCTCTGGCTCCTGGTTCGCGCTCGGCTCAGTCGTGGCGCATGAACATCGACGTGCCCGTGACCCACTTCTGGGGCAAGGCCACGCTCTCGGCAGGCTTCGAGAGGAGCCAGCCCGGCAGCTCTACTGACCCTGAAGCGGCTTCGGCTCCCCTGACGCAGAGCGCCAAGATCGCGCTGAGCCAGGATCTCAAGCACGGCGCTCTCTCAGGCACGGCTCAGCTCGCGCTCTCGGGCAATGATTCGCGCCAGGATGCGCTGCCAACGCCTGGCGAGCGCGACGTGGGCACCAAGGCCGAGGGCTCGGCTCGGCTCAAGCTGCAGCTCGCGCCCAACTTGGCCCTCACCGGCTCGCATCAGAGCCAACTGGAGCAAACCTCCACCCTGCAGCCAACTCAAGAGCCAACTCAAGCCGCTGCTTCAGCTCAGTCGAACACTCAGCTCGGCACAGACGCAGGCAGCGATGTGCTGGCGCGCTTGAAGCAGAGGCAGGCCGCGAACCGTTCTGATTCTCAGCTTGGGCTCGAATGGAAGTGGAGCAAGAGCCTCTCGCTCTCGGCTGGGGCGAGCCTGGCACGCTCGGAACAAGAGGCCACAACGCCGGCTGCCAACGCCTCGCCCCTGGCTCCTCAGTGGCTGCGCGACGAGAGCGCGGCCAACCTGTCGCTGCAAAAGCGCACCGGAGGCGGCTCGTGGGGCCTGCAATGGTCGCGCGCTCTGGCGCAGAAGGACGCGGCCTCGCAATCGTCAATGCAGCGAGCCGAGGACACGCGCACCGATAATCTGTCGCTGCAGGCCGAGCACAAGCTGTTCGGCTGGCTCCAGATGCGCGGCTCGTGGAAGCTGGCGGGCGACACCAACTACCTCTCGGCTCACCTGTCCGATCAGGCCACGCGCGAGGCCGAGGCTCGCATCAGCGGCGGCCTGGGCTCGCTTGCGCTGCGCTACTCGGACTGGAGCAGCCAATCCTCGGCGCTGGGCGGCGATTTGCTGGGCGGCAGCGGCAGGCGCGAATACGGCGTGCGCTATCAGGCCGGAAGCGACAAGGGGCTCGGCCTGGCCGTCGAATATTCGGTGCGCGCCGAGCCCGCGAGCAACGCGGCGTCGAACTGGAAGCTGGGAGTCACCTATCGTTAAATAGGCGGCAATTTGCGGTCATTAAGCAGGAACGAAAGCGAGCGCGGCAAGTACTTGTGATGCAGCAAGTACTTGCCGCTTTGTTTTGTCGGGAACGGGCGCGTGGGCTGTCGCAGCAGCAGCCATAAGCAACCCTTGAAGCCATGAAAAACGTAGTGATAACGGGCGTGGGCGTGGTATCGCCCATTGGAACGGGCTGGAAAGCGTGGTCTGAGGGGCTGCGCTCAGGGCGCTCGGGAACGCAGGGCATCCAGCTTTTCGATCCCGTCGATCCCCAGGGGCAGCCTCTGCCCTGCCGCGTGGCTGCCCAGGCCCTGGACTTCGAGCCCTCAGCGCACATCGAGCCCTCGGATCTCAAGCGTGTGCCTCGCGCCGTGCCGATGGCCTTGTGCGCCGCTCGCGAGGCCGTTTGCTCGTCTGGGCTGGAACTGGAGAGCTTGAGCCTGGAGCAAAAGCGCGACTTCAGCGTGGTCATAGGCTCGGGCGGAGGGGGCTTCTCGTTCGCCGAAGCTCAGTTCTCGCTGTGGTACCGTGGCCAGACCAAGTGGCTTTCGCCCTACGCGATTTCCAGCTCGATCGCGGGCATGGTTTCGAGCGAGATTTCGATCGCCCTGGGCCTGCGCGGGCGCTCGCACACCGTCTCGGACGGCTGCACCTCATCCACCGATGCCTTTGGCTACGCGCTGGACTTAATACGCTCGGGCCGCGTCAAAAAGCTGATCTGCGGCGGCGTGGACGCGCCCATCACGCCGGGCACCATCGCGGCCTTCTGCCTGATGCGCGCCGTGCCCACGCACTGGAACGAGCATCCCGCCGCCGCCGCTCGCCCCTTTGGAGCTGATCGCGATGGCTTCGTGTTGGGCGAAGGCGCCTGGATGTTCACTCTGGAAGAAGAAGAAGAGGCCCTGGCACGAGGCGCTAAGGTCTGGGCGCGCGTCGCGGGCTACGGCGCGAGCTGCGAGGCCTTCCACCGCGTCGCCCTCTCGGAGCCCGCCGAGGCCGCGCGCGCCATGAAAATGGCTCTCGAAGACGCCGACCTTGAGGCCGAGCGCATCGGTTACGTGAACCTGCACGGCACGGGCACGCAGCAAAACGACCCTCTGGAAACTCGGGCCGTCAAGCTGGCTCTGGGCGAGCACAAGGCCCACGCAACGCCAATGAGCGCCACCAAGTCGCAGGTCGGGCACGCGCAGGGGGCCAGCGGAGCCGCTGGAATTGCCGCTGCCCTGGCTGCTCTCAACGAAGGGTTTTTGCCTCCGACCATCAACCTGGAGCATCCCGACCCCGAGTGCGATCTCGATTATATCCCCGGGCACTCGCGCCCGGCTCAAGTCGAAGCCGCTCTGTGCAACTGCCTGGGCTTCGGCTCCAAGAACGCCGCCATAGTGCTGACTCGCTGACGATCTGCAAGTACTTGCGAGCGTGAGCCAAGCCGCTTTTCGCTGCGCCCGCTGCCATTCATCTGTTGTCTCAGCTTTGAAGCAGCAGCTTCACTTCACCCGGTTTTATGCTCATCCCGCCGCAGCGAGACGTGCCCGAGCGCCTCGATTTGCACCACGGCTCGCTCGCGGAAGTGCGCCGCTCGCTGCACGACATCCGGCGCATCAACACCTTCCTGGGCGGCACGCGCCTCTCAATTCACGGCATCTTGCCACTACTGAAGAGCGTTGAAGGCGAGGCGGCTTTGCTCGATGTGGGCTGTGGGCTGGGCGATGTGGGCACGGCGATCAAAGCTTCTGCGGCGCGTGAGGGGAAGAGGATGCGCGTGATTGGGTTGGACATCAATTCCAGGCATCTTGGGCTGGCGCGGCGCGAGTATCCCGAAGTACTTGGGGTACGAGGCGATGCCTTCCGCTTGCCTCTGGGCGATGCGAGCGTGGACATCGTGCATTCGTCCTTGTTCTTGCACCACTTCAGGCCGCCCGAAGTGCAGGCTCTGCTGCTTGAGTTCAGCCGTGTGGCTCGCGTGGGCTGGTTTATGAACGACCTGGCGCGCCACACCTTGCCGCTGTGGTTCTTCCGCACCACATGGCCCATCTTCGCGCGCTCACCTCTGACGCGCTTCGACGGTAGCGCTTCGGTGAGGCGAGCCTACACCCACGCCGAGCTGAGCCGCATCGCAGAGCCCATTGTGGGAGCGCGCGTCCGCTCGCACTTCCCCTTCCGCCTCTCGGTCGCGTGGCAGCGAAGCGCTTGCGGTACTTGAAGGCGAATCCAGAATTGATGAGCGAGTTCGATGTGATTGTGGTTGGGCTGGGCCTGGCTGGAGCGGCTTCATCGATTGCTCTGGCGCAGAGGGGAGCGCGCGTGCTGGCTTTGGAAGGCGGCAGCTTTCCCAGGCGCAAGGTGTGCGGCGAGTTCCTGTCCTTCGAGAGCCGCGCCACGCTGGAGCGCCTGCAAGTACTTGAAAATGTACTGGCCTCGGGCGCGCGCGATGTGCAATCCACGCGCATCTTCGCGCCCCATCAGGCCCAGAGAAAGAGGCAGATACGTCCCGTGGAAGCGGCTCTGCCTGCGCCTGGGCTGGCCGTGTCGCGCTGGGAGCTGGATCGTATTCTGTTCGAGCGCGCTATTGAAGCGGGCGTGCAAGTCGAGCAGAACGCGCGCGTCGGGCACGTCGAAGCGCCTTCAGCCGGGTGCGAGAGCTGGAAGGTGCGCGTGGGGCAGCGAGAATTTGCTTCCAAGTCCTTGCTGGCCACGGCGGGTCGCAGCGCGGCGTGGTGGGAGAAAGACGCGGGCGAAGGCCAGAGCGCGCGCTTCGTGGGCCTGAAGGCGCACTTCGAGGGCGCGGATGTGGAAGAGGGCGTGACCGAGCTGCACGCTTGGGCCGGAGGTTACTGCGGGCTGGGGCGAGTCGAGGGCGAGGCCACCAACGCCTGCCTGCTCACGAGCTACGATTCGCTGCAGGGACGAGCGCCCGAGCAGTTCTGGGACGAGCTGCTCAGCAAGATGCCCACCCTCGCCAGGCGCATGAGGCGAGCCACACGGCTGAGGCCCTGGATCGCCACGGCCAATGTGCTGTTCCGCTCGCCCACTCCTCTACGGCGCCTGGCTGCTCCGGGCGCGGCCCCAAGTACTTGCGGCGCCTCCCAGGTGATGTGCGCGGGCGACGCCGCAGGCTTCATCCACCCCCTGACGGGCGACGGAATGGCGATGGCCCTACGCGGAGGCGAGCTGGCCGCCGCCACCATCGAGGCCGCGCTGCAAAACAATTGGAGCTCAGAGGAGCTGCATCCTTTGTGGAGCCGCGTCTGGAAGCGCGAGTTTTCAGGCCGCCTGAAGTGGTCCGGCGTGCTGCAAGCTGCTTTGATCGAGCCTCGCCTGTCGCGCCTGGCGCTGCCTCTTTTCCTGAGCGCGCCGGGCGTGGCTCAACTGGCCATCCGCAGAACACGGGGCAACTGAGCTTAGAGCAACTCCCGATTACTGTACATCATAGCCCGAGCGGGGCTCGCGCCCTCAAAGGCGAAGAAGCTGCGAGCCTGCAAGTACTTGAGGTGGCGGGCGTGAAAAATTCGGGAAAGTTTTGGCGGGGCGCGTGATTTCTTTCGGGCAGGCGCGCTATTGAATGCGAAGCAACGCTTTCTTTCTCATCTTTCTCCTCCCCCTCCCCCGAAAACGCCGGATGCAATTGCATCCGGCGTTTTCGTTTGCGGGCTCGGGCCGCGCGCTGGTTTCTCAGGGCAGCGGCAGGTCCTGGAACTCGAAGGGAACATCGACTTCGCGCCACTCCAGGGGCACATCCACGACGAGCTTGGCGGGCGTGCTGTGTTCGAGGTCCTTGTCGTCGTTCTGGCTCACAGTCATCTCGATGTCGATGGTGTGGACGCCGTTGTCTTCGTTCTCGCGCGAGCTGCTGCCGTTGAGCGATAGGGGCTGGCCTTCGGCGTTGAGTAGGCGGACGGAGCGCATGACGTCCTGGTAGGGGCCCAGGCGCGCTTCCTGGCCGCCCATATTCCGCTCGGACTTGGCCTTGAAGACGCGCTTGGGGCCGATGTCCTTGCGCTCCAGGTGCAGGCGCAGGCCCCAGCTGCTCAGCCTGGGCTCGACTCCGTCCAGGCGCAGCGTGAACTCGGACTCCTGGCTCTTGAAGCTCCTGGTGGCTTTGGGGTTGGCCTTGAGGTCAACCTCCCACTTCTCGTGCTTGGTGATGACGCCCAGGCGCAGCGTGCCCTTGAGCGAGCGCAGGCGCGTGGCATCGGGCGCGGGAGCTTCCAGGTTGAAGTTGGAGTAGTCGTTGTTGTCGTCGAGCCAGATCTGCTGGTAGTTTTCGCGCTGGGCCAGCGGGCGCCCCAGGTTGTCGCTGGCGCTGTCGATTTGAGTGATCAGCCCCAAGATCAAAGGTCGCAGCCGAGGGTCAATGAGCATCGAGCACTGCATCGAGAGCGTGTTGCTTTCGCTTGAGGGCGCGGCTTTGGGGTTGACTTTGGGATCGTCCTTGGGATCCAGGCTGCGTGAGCGCGTGTGGCTCACCGAGAGGCTGTTGGCCCCGAAGAGGCACGGCCCGGCCTGGAGCCAGCGGCCCGGCGGGCCAGAGTTCCACGTCACCATGCGCCAGCCGCCGGGGTGCGACCAATCGCGCTGCAGGCTCAGCGTGGGCGCGTTGGGCTTGTCGCTCTTGTTCCAATCGCGGATGGCTTCCCAGAACGGCTGGCCCGTGGCCTCAACCGAGAAGCGCTGCACGTTCTGCTCGGCTCCTCGCAGCTGCTGGTCGGGCACGATCTCGACTCCGGTCTGCTTCTTCACCTCACCCGCGATTTCATCAGCCGTCGCGTTGTCCATCTTGAGCTTGAGGTGCGTCAGCCCGCCATTGGCAGCCAGCCAGTCGTCCAGCTTGAGCGGCAAAAGCGGCAAGTCCTGCGGCGGATGTTGAAGCTGGCCTTGAGGCCCCGAGATGGCAACCGGCACATCGGGCGGCTGAGCACGCGAGGTCAGGGGCGCGGCGAGCAGAAGAAGCGGTGCAAGTACTTGCAGGCGATATAGGCGAATAGATGATTTCATAGAACCACGCTAATCTTACCCCTGACGCCAACTTGCCCATCAATCTGCTCGCAAGAAACCACCATGAACCCCAAGCTCCTCCTCGCCCTCGCCCTGCTCGCCTCCGCCGCCTCACGTGCTCAGGCCCAGCCACAAGTACTTGCAGCGCCCGCTCAAGCCGCTGCGATGCCGCCAAACGTCCGGGGCGACGGCACGACCGATGACACCGCAGCCATTCAAGCCGCGCTGAACCAGGCCGGGAAGCTCGGCGGTGAAGTGGTTTTGCCTTCGGGCAAGTACTTGCTGCGCGGCACCTTGAACATCCCGACCGGCGTTGTGCTTTCGGGCTCGTGGCAGGAGCCGCATCATGGTGCGTGGCAGAACGGCTCCACTCTGCTCGTCACCGGAGGGCGCGGCGATGAGAACGCCATCCCGACGATCACGCTGCAGCAGTCGAGCGCTTTGCGCGGCTTCACGATGCTGTGGCCAGAGCAGAAGTGGCCCAACATCGTGGCTTATCCCTGGGCCATTCACGGCGTGGGGATGCACAACACCGTCGAGAACGTGACCTTTTGCAACGCCTATCAAGGCATCAAGATCGGAGGCACGGCTTCTTCGGAGCTGCACCTCATCCGCAACGTGTTCGGCTGCGTCTTGCGGCGCGGAGTGTTCATCGACACCACTTCAGACATCGGGCGGCTCGAAAACGTGCACTTCAATCCGCACTACTGGCCGCGCTCGGGCCATCCCTCGTCCAACGGAGCCAAAGATATGGACGTGGCGGGTTACATGGCCCAGAACCTGGAAGCTTTTATCTTTGGGCGCTCGGACTGGCAATATGTGACCGATTGCTTTGTCTTCGCGGCCAAGGTCGGCTACCACTTCATCGAGACTCCTGCCGGAGCTTGCAACGCTCAGCTGCTCAACATCGGCGGCGACTACTGCCAGACAGGGCTCCTGATCGACAAGATCCAGCCCATCGGCATCCAGGTCACGAATGGCGCCTTTACTTCGTTTGGAGGCGGCCCCAACGTCGGCATCGCGACGGCTCCGGGCGCGGTTGGCGCGGCTCAGTTCGTCAACTGCAACTTCTGGGCGACTCCAGGCGGCGCGGCACGGCTCGAAGGCGCGCTCAACGTGGCCTTTAGCGACTGCCACTTCCTCGATGTGCCCGGCTACGAGTCGAACCACGCCGCCATCAACGCTTCCAATGGGCGCTTGAACCTCCGAGGCTGCACCTTTGGCAAGGCGGGGCGCGCGGTTGACCTCAAGCGCGGCGTCTTAGCGGCCATCATCGCGGAGAACTTGCAGCCAGGCGGATTGAACGTGTCGAATGGCATCGGGAGGCGCGCGCAGGTGGCGCTCAACGAAGAAATTATCGGCCCGAGCGGAGCCAACTACCGCATCAAGATGGGCGCCAATGACGAGAGCTGGGTGCGAGGCGGCTTCTACGGAGCCGAAGCCACCAAGGAGGCTCCCGCCGGCACGCTCTTCACGGGAGCGCGCTGGAGTAGCGGCGCGGGCCGCATCGAGCTTCCTGTTATGAGTGGGCGGGCTTACACAGCGCGCGTGTTCCTCAGCCTGCGCGCTCATCAACCGGCTCAGATAGTCTCCGTTGAAGGAGGGCCTTCGATTTCAGTGAGCAAGGAAGGCTCGCAAGTTGTGGAGCTGAAGATTCCCGCCGTCCTAACACAAGGCAAGTTGAGCGTGGCTTTGATGATCGCGGGCGCGACCTGGAAGCCTTCAGTTCTGCAAGCTCCCGACAAGGACGCGCGCGACCTGGGCGCTTACGTGCTGGGCGTCGAGATGATTTCGCAGCCCGGAGCGCCCGTTGAGGACTTGAACTGAGCGGGCAAGTACTTGTGCGACACTGAGGCGGAAGAAAGGACGAGGATGAACGCGCGGCGCAAGATTGAATACATCACACCGGAGGAATACGCCGAGCTGGAACAGTTTTCCCAGATCAAGCACGAGTATTTCGACGGCCAGATCTACGCCATGGCCGGAGCCAGCACGCTCCACAGTCGGCTTGCGGGCAACACATACGCGAGCCTGCACCGTCAACTCCGAGGCAGAGGCTGCATCCCGCTTGGCAGCGATCAGAGGATCAAGATCGAGGCGACGGGCAAGCAGACTTATCCCGATGTCCTGGTCGCCTGCCCTCCGCTGCGCTACGAAGGCAACAAGACGCTGGTTCTGCTCGATGCCACCGTGATCGTCGAAGTGCTGTCGCCCTCAACCACCGACTACGAGCGGAGCGCCAAGCACCTGGACTTCCAGTTGCTGCCCTCGCTGCGCCACTACGTCCTCGTTTCGCAAGACAGCATCACCGTCGACCACCGTTGGCGCGCCGATGATGGCGACTGGAAAACCGAGGTCTTCGTGCGCCCCGGAGACGCCGTGCGTCTGAGCGCTATTGATTGCACGCTAGCCCTGGCCGACATCTACGAGGGCCTGGACATCGATCCCAACGTGTCGCTTATGCCCCCAAGCGATAATCTCGCCTAATCGACCACGCAGCGCACCATCGCTCCAACTAAGCACTTGCACCCGGTTACGGTACAGGTGTCGATGACGTAAACATCGGCGCTCTGGCCGAACTCGACGCGCTCCAAGCCGCGCGCGAGCAGCATCCGCGAGAGGTGGTGCGAATCGGCCTGATTCACCTTGCAGCCCAGCGTGTAGATCGCGAAGGTCGGGCAGCGATTGTGGATGTTGGGGCTGGGCTGGCGCGCCTTGAGGAGCCAGGCGGGCGCGTCTTGCAGGGTGAGAAGAGGCATGAGGCGAAGATAAGCCGTGAACGATAGGCGCGAGCGTGGCACAATAGAAAAGCAGCGCCCTCAGACGCAGAGTATGCTTGGCCCAGGCGCAAGGAGTGTGGAAGCCTCAGATGTTGTTTATCGGAATCGTGCTGGTGTTCTTGCTGTACACGGCTTTGTATCTGGTGTGGGACAGAGCCAACATCTCGACGCAGGGCGCTGAGGGCGTGATGCACTCGCTCGTGAACGCTTTCGTGCGCCCGGAAAACGAGGTCTTCTTCATCCTGCGCTCGCTGCTCGTGCTGACCTTTCTCTACGTCATCGCCGACCACTTCCTGGTCGGAGCCAAGCGCGCCTTCAAGCGCAAGAAGGAAGAGCCCTCCACCATCCAGCCCACCTTCAAGGAATCTGAGGACCACATCTATCGAGATTCCTGAAGCGCTGAGGCTTCAAGACCAAAGCGATATGATTCTGCTCGCGCCCGATTCCTTCAAAGGCTCGCTCAGCGCTCTGGACGCCGCGCTTTGGATGGAGCGCGGCGTGCGTTCTGTGCGAGATTTGGCCTCAAGTACTTGCGTGCCCGTGCCTTTAGCCGATGGAGGCGAAGGCACTCTGGATGCCGTCGAGCGTGCTCTGGGCGGGGTTCGCCACGCTCTGCGCGCGTGCGGCCCGCTGCAAGAAGACGTCGCAGCCGCCTGGCTTCAGCTGGATGAGCGAACCGCGCTCATCGAAATGGCGCAGTCGTGCGGCCTGACCTTAGTTCCCGCTCATAAGCGCGATGCTCGCCTCGCCTCAAGCCGGGGTTTAGGCCAGCTCATGCGCGCGGCCCTGGATGGCGGTTGCACTCGGCTCATCATCGGCTTGGGAGGTTCGGCCACAACCGACGGCGCTTCGGGCGCTCTCAGTACCCTCGGCGCGAAGTTTCTGGATGAGCGCGGCCAATTACTTCAGCCAGGAGGCGCGGCCTTGCAGCGCTTGAGTTCGATTGACCTCAGCGCCTTCGACGCTCGGCTGCGCCAGGGCCGGGCTCAGGTCGAAGTGCTGTGCGATGTGTCGAACCCGCTGTGCGGAAGCCAGGGCGCGGCGCACATCTTCGGCCCACAAAAAGGCGCTTCGCCCCAAGATGTGCCAGTCCTTGACGCGGCCCTCTCTCGCTTCGCCGATGTCGCGTCTCAAGTACTTGGAAGCGACGCACGCAACTTTTCTGGAGCCGGAGCAGCCGGAGGCGCGGGCTTTGGCCTGATGAGCTTCTGCCACGCCACACTCACGCCAGGCATCGAGCGCATCTTAGATTTAGCGCGCTTCGACGACAAGCTCAGCTCAGCTCAGCTCGTCTTGACGGGAGAAGGCGCGTTGGATGAGCAGACTCTGCGCGGCAAGACAGTCGCTGGAGTCTGCCGCCGCGCCCGGAAGTTCGGCGTCCCCGTGATTGCCTTTGGCGGCTCGGTAAGGCTCAGCGGCGCGCAGTTGGATGAGCTTGGCTTAGCCTCGGCGTTCTCAATCGCCGATGGGCCGCGCAGCTTGAGTGAGTGCGTTGAGCAGGCGGGGCCTCTGCTGCAAGCGGCTGTTGAGCGGGCGCTGAGGTTGATGAGGCTGTGAAGAGGTGGCTGCAAGTACTTGCGCACCTTCCAGAACGGGCTCCAGTTCCAAGTTCACCCACTCCAGAGCAAGGGTGAGAAACGAAGCGAGCGTCGCTGGGGCCAGCGCTCTGTGGGGGCGCGTCAACTGGCCCACGAACCAGAAGTTACGTACTACGGGCGAACATTTGCGTCACCCACATTTCGCCCTCAGCGTGGACGATGCCGATCCCAATGCTTACAGGCTTGGGGCTCAAGATGTTGGCGCGGTGGCCCGGTGAGTTCATCAAGCCGCGATGCGAGCGCTCGACATCTTCGCGCTTGGGCTTGAGAGGCTGGTTGATCCAGCCTCTCACCATCTTCTCCAGCGGGTCATCGCGACCTATCCAGGCGCTCAAAGTCGCGTAGGCGATGTTCTCCGCGAGGTAGCGCGGGCTGCTTCCAAACGCCTGGCTGTAGCGATCCATGATGGTGCGCAGATGAGGCGTGGGCGACTCGTGCTCGAAGTACTTGAGAGCGCGCATCTCATCCGAATGAGCGCGCGCAACGGAGGCCAGTAGCCCGTGGTTGCGCAGCACGGGCACGTTCATAAGCTGCCGCTCGTAGTTGACGAGCGACACCATGTACAGCTCAAGCTGCAAAATTGCCACATCTGTCTGCGCCAGGCGCGCGCTGTTAGAAGACGTAAGCATAAGGAAACGCCCACAAGCACTGGCAAGTACTTGCGGGCGTTCTTCAGCGGGCTGGCCTTAGAAGATGACTTCCTTGCCGCTCTCGCCTGAGGCGTAGATGGCATCGACGATGCGCGTGATCTCAACAGCCTGCTCGCCGGGTGTATACACGGGCTCGTCATTGAGGATCGAGTTGACGAAGGACTTGATCTCCTCGTGGTGCGCGTGCACGTTGCGCGGCAGGTGCATGGGCGTGATGTCGAGCAGCGTGCGGTGCTCTTCCTTGAACATCTTGAGCGGATTATATGAGCAGCCGCCCTGCGAGCCGAAGATTTGGAAGGCCATCTTCTCGGACTCTTCCATGTTGGCCACGAAGCTCGACTCCAGCTGCAAGATCGCGCCGTTGTCGAAGCGCACCTGAGCCACGGCGAAGTCCTCGACGGTGAACTTGGTGTGGTCCCACTGGCCCATCAAGCCCAGCACATCGGGGCGCTTGCCGAACATCTGCCAGGTCTTGCCCGAGACCGAGATTGGCTTGGGGAAGCCCAGCACGTGCATCGTGGCGTCCAGCATATGCACGCCGATGTCGATCAGCGGCCCGCCACCGTTGAGCTCCTTCGAGATGAACATTCCCCAGCCCGGAATGCCGCGCCGTCGCAGGGCCTGGGTGCGAGCGTAATACATCTCTCCGAACTCTCCGGCCTCGGCGAAGCGCTTGAGCGCCTGCACCTCGGGCGTGAAGCGGAAGTGGAAGCCGCACATCAGCTTGCGCCCCGCCTTCTTCGAGGCCACGACCATGGCGTCGCCTTGCCGAGCGTTCATGGCCAGGGGCTTCTCGCACAGCACGTGCTTGCCCGCTTCCAGAGCCGCGATGGTCGCCTCGGCGTGCAGGAAGTTGGGTGTCGTGACGCTCACGGCGTGGATGTCGTCGCGCTTGAGCATCTCGTGGAAGTCTTCGTAGGCGTCCTCGATGCCGAACTCCCGCGCCGCGCCCTCGCGAGAAACCTGCACGGGATCGGAGACCGCAAGTACTTGAGCGTTGCCCAGCTTCTGGTAGCCCGGAATATGCACGCCGCGCGCGATGCCTCCGGCTCCGATGATGCCGATGCCCAGCACCTTGGGCGCCTCCTGCTTGGCCGGAGCCGCATTGGTTGTGCTCCTGGCCTGAGCGGGCGAGGCAGCGGGCTCATTGGCAGAACCGGACTTGGCGGCGGCTAAGTTGGCCTGGCGCGTGGCACGAGCTTTGGCCATGCGATCGACCATGGCCTGTCGCTTGGGATCTTCCACGGGCGCGGCGGCCTGGCTCACGGCGGCCTTCTTGGGCTTGTCGTCTTTTTTCTTGGGCATAAAATCTCTCAAACAAAGGGGAACGGTGGAAATGGCGCGGCTTTTTGCACTCTCAGCGGCAGCCAGTCCTCAAGAGGTCAGGGAAACTTCCGGCAGTATGGGCAGAGCTCCAACAAAAGTCAACGCGAAATCAGTCAACAGTAGGCAGTCGCCTGCCTACTGTTGACTCAAAATCTCGCCCGCCTTCTCGAAGTCGCGCTTCATCTGGGCCACCAACTCGTCCAGAGAATCGAACTTCTTCTCGTCGCGCAGCCGCTCCAAGACTTGCAGGCGCGCCGATTGCGGCGGCTCTTCGATGCGCTCGTTCAGCACGTGAAACTCGATTTGCTCGCGCAAGCCGCCGACTGTTGGGCGCATCCCGATGTTGAGCGCGGCTGGATGCGGCGCTAAGCCATCGTCGAAGAAGGCGCGGCAAGCGTAGACGCCGTGCGCGGGCAAGACTTTGCGCGCGTGCGGCTCGATGTTGATCGTGGGAACGCCGATGGTGCGGCCCAACTGCTGGCCCGAAACCACGCGCCCTTCGAGCTCGAAGGGGCGGCCCAACAAATCGCGCGCGGTTTTGAGATGGCCTTCCTCAATGCAGCCGCGCGTGCGAGTCGAAGAGATCGCTTCTGCGGCGAACTCCAGCTTATCGTGCAGCACCTCGACCTCGAAGCCGCACTCGCGGCCCAGCTCAATTAAAGCCTCGGCGTCGCCCGAGCGGTTGCGTCCCAGGGCGAAGTCCGGCCCGATCAGCAAGTACTTGAGGCGCAGGCGCTTGACCAGAACCTCGCGCACGAAGTCGCCGGCTTCTTGCTCGGCGATCGAGGCATCGAAGGGCACAACGAGCAGCTCGTCCAGGCCCAGAGGCGCGAAAGCGCGGATTTTTTCGTGGGGCAGCGTGAGCAGGCGCGCGCACTCCTCCGGCTTGAAGTAGAAGAAGGGCACGTCCTCGAAGGTCAGAGCAGCCGAGCCGAGCCCGCGTTGCTGAGCCGAGCGCCGCAGCGACTCGATGAGGAACTGGTGCCCGCGATGCACGCCATCGAAAGCGCCGATTGTCAGGGCGCAGCCGCCTTCCACCTGCCCGGCCTCGGGCCATTGCCGCCACACTCGCATAATCTCAAGTACTTGTATCACGCCAGCGAGCCCGTGCTCAGGAACACCTTCTCGGCCCGGAACAGGCCGCCGCTCTGGGCGCTGGCTCCAGCTTCATCGGGCACGGCCAGAGCCGCGACCTCGCCGCTTCGGTCGCGCACTAAAACACGTTGGTGCGCCTGGCTGCCAACCTCGCCCGCGTCTAAATTGATTTTCTGGCCGCGCGCCAGCTTTTGCGCCAGAACCTCGCTCTCGACCTCGCGCACCACGCACCAGCGCAGAGCCTCACTTAAGGGAACCAGCCGCGCGCCTTCGATTTCGGCGGGCGGCACCGCCTCTTGAATGCTGAAGCGGCCCGAAGCGGTGCGCACCAGAAAGCTCATCGAGGCGTGCGTTTCCAAAGCGCGTCCAATATCGCGCACCAGCGAGCGGATGTAAGTGCCGGGCGAGCACTCGATCGAAAGCATCGCCTTGATGCTGTTCCCCTCGCGCTCCAAGTACTTGTATTCGAGCGCGAAGATGGTGGTTGGGCGCGCCGCAATCTCGACGATTTGCCCCGCGCGCGCCAACTCGTGCAGCGACTTGCCCTCGCGTTTGAGAGCCGAGAACATCGGAGGCACCTGCAAAATCTCGCCCCTGAACTGTTGCAGAACCGAGCTCAAGGCGGCTTCATCAATGTGCGAGGCCTCCGCGCGAGCGACGATTTGGCCGAGCATATCGAGCGTATCGGTTTCGAAGCCGAAGGTGGCTTCGGCGATGTAGCTCTTGCGCGTGGCTTGCAAGTACTCGACGAGCCGGGTCGCGTGCCCAACGCACAGTGGCAAGACGCCGCAGGCCGCAGGATCGAGCGTGCCGGTGTGCCCGATGCGCTTGGTCTTGAGCGCGCGCCGCGCTTGGGCCACGATGTCGTGCGAAGTGGGGCCGGGCGGCTTGAGAACGTTGAGAACTCCGTGCATGAGAATCAGGAAGCGGCGGGCAGTCGTTGGTTTTTAGTGATTGAGCCCGCAGTCGCGGAAGGCAGGAGCGCATCCTGGCGACTCGCTCCTGCCTGCTACGCCTCGGGTTCCGGGTGCTCCTGCTCGACCCAAATTTTGGCGGCTTCGACCACGCGCTTGACGCTGCTTTCAAAGGGCGCGTTGCGAATGCGGAAGCCCGCCGCCGCGGCGTGCCCGCCGCCTCCGAACAGGGCACAGAACAAGTCGGCGCGCAGCGAGGCTTCGGCGCGGGCACTGGCATGGACGACCGTCCCTGTTTCGTCCACGCGCTCACGCATCAGGATCGCCATGCGTGCGCCTCGCACGTTGCGCAAGATGTTCACCACGTTGTCCGTGCCCTCATCTCCCACGCGTGTGCGCGCGAAGTCGTCCAAAGTCAGAGCGGCCCAGGTGAGCTTGCCCGCGCTCTCGACTTCCATCTTGTCAATCGCCGTGGCCAGCAGCCGCGTGGACTCAACTGAGCGCTCATCGAAGAGCTTGAAGGCGATCAAAGCCAGGTCCGCTCCGGCCTCCACCAGCTGCGAGGCCGCCAGCAGAGCGCGCGCCGAAGTGTTTGGGAAGCGAAAGTTGCCCGTGTCGGTGGACAGGCCACAGAGCAAGCACTGCGCGATCTGAGGCGTGAAATCGACCCTTAAGTACTTGAGCAGCTCCCAAATCATCAGCGAGGTGGCGGATTGGTTGGGATCGAGCCAGTTGACTTCGAAGATGGGCTTGGAGGTGCGGTGGTGATCAATGAGGACGCGGAACTTGGCTTTTTGAATCGGGGCGTAGGGCGAGGCCACGCGGTCGCGCGTGCCGTCGCAGTCCAGAATAATGGCGCACTCGGGCAGGTTGGACGGAGCATACAGCACCTCCTGCACGCCGGGCAGGAAGCGGCAGGAGGAGGGCACGCCATCCGAGGAGACGACCCAGGCCTTCTTGCCCATGGCTTGCAGCGCGTAGCTCAAGGCCAGGCACGAGCCGATGGCGTCGCCGTCGGGCCCGACGTGCGCCGCGATCAAGAAGCTCTGGTGCGCGGCAATGGCCTCGGCAATGGCCTCGAAGGGCGGGGGAGAATCGCGTGTCACGCTTCAATTATGGATGAAACAAGCACAAAAAAGCGAGAGCGGGGCCGCAGCCTTTTGCAATCAGAGTCCGTGCGCCCACTCCTGAGCGCAAGCAGTCGCACGCCCCGCCCTTTCCGGCTGCAAGTACTTGCTACCTGCGCCGCTTCTTGGGTTTGCCCATCGCCATGGGCTTGGCTGGAGGCGCAACAGGAGCGGGCGGAGGAGCGCCTTCGGGGTGCAACTCGGGCAGCGAGGCGAAGATGGCATCCAGCCGCAGCGCGTTGTCGGTGGACATATCGTAGCGGAAGGCCAGTTCGGGCACGGTGCGCAGCGGAACTTCCTGGCCCACGCGCGAGCGCAGGAACGGCATCGCCGACTCGAAGCCGCCCTGAGCCGCCTCACGCGCCTCCTCATCGCCCAGCACGGTGTAGAAGATCTTGGCGTGTCCCAGGTCGCGCGTCACCTCGACCGCTGTGATGGTCACGGGTTCGAGACGAGGGTCCGAAACCTCCTGGCGAATCAGGCGCGCGACGGCCATGCGTATGGCTTCTCCAGCTCGGTCGGCGCGGAATGTGGTTGACATAATTCTTCCTCCTGCAACCCAGTGTGCGATTCGCGTGCGCAGGTTGCGTTTAAGTACTTGCTTGCAGTCTATTACGATGCCCGCGACACTCTGGGGCCGCGAGAAAAACACGATATGCCTTCGGGAAAAGTCCACGCGGCCTGCAGCGCCGTCCTCACTCCGGTCGCTTTTGGAACTGCCTATGCCCTGAGCGGCGATCACCTTCCCGCAGCCATAGCCGCCGCGAGCGGCTGCGTGCTGGGCATCCTGCTCACGCCCGACTTGGATCAGGAGAACCTGGGGATGTCGGAGCGCTGGCTCATCAAGCGCACCCTGGGCCTGGGCTACGTGTTCGTGATGCTGTGGTATCCCTACTCTCGACTCTTGCCGCACCGCTCGCCCTGGTCGCATTTGCCAATCGTCGGCACGCTGGGGCGGCTGGCCTACATGGGAATTTTCCTCGCAATCGCACTCGCCCTGGGCTGGAAGCCGCCCTTCATCGAGCCCGAGCTATGGATGAGCTTGCTCGGTGGCTTGGCGCTGAGCGATGCGGGGCACTGGGCGCTGGACACGAAGTTTGGATTTAAGAGGCTGAGGCCTCAGCCTCGGCGGTGAGGAAGCGGAGCGCTTCGGCGCAGCTGGATTCACAAAATCTGCAGCGACACATCGGTCACGTCGCACCGATACTCCGCCTCGACCAGATCGCGCACATGATTCATCAGCGTGTGCAGCGGCACCTCGCGGTTCGAGATGGCCGCGATGCCAAGCGTCGCCTCGTGCCAGCGATCGTGGTCATCCAGCTGAGCCGCCGAGACATCGAAGCGCGCCCGGATCTTGTCCAGCAGCGACGACACGACCGACCGCTTGTCCTTGAGAGAATCGGCTGCGTGAATCCACAGCTCCAGAGTTAAAATGGCGACGAACATGGGGTGATGCGGCTACAAGTACTTGCCGCTTACTCGCGGGCTCCACAGGCTGTGTGCAATCGGATTCAGCGCCTTGCTATCCTGCTGTTGGTGCGTTTCGCGCCAGCATTTATGGCCACCACACCAGCATATATTTCTGTGCTTCGTCCGTCGCCGTGTCCCATCCGCCTTCTTGGTCAAACGAAGCCTTCCACTCAAAAAGCTGTTTCCTGAGTCCTGCCTCTTCTGGCAACTCGACAACTAACGAATCTGTATCTTGATGTTCCTCTTGCTCCTCGACTCCTGCGATGTGAATCGCTGTAACCCGTTTAGCCCCAAGCTGATAGAGATGCTGAACAAAGTTTAGAGCCTCATCATCCGATAAAGCAGAGTCGCTTCCATCACTGCCGCTGAGAGTCCGCATGACTTCGCTGGAACCTTGCAGCCAGGAAAGTGCTTCAGCTGAATCAGGCTTTTGTATTTCTGCTTCCCAACTGGTATCTGCCGCTTCGTAATCCGTTGGCATTCTTATTCACCTCTTTTTGCAGGACAGACAATCGAACTGCGCACGGCAACCCAACAACCGCAACCACCTTCACCACGCTTCCCCAAGTAAGACCAAAAGCCCCAAGTTCTTGCCGCAACTGAGTCACAGGCGAGAGAGGAGCTTGTCGTAATCCGAGTGCGAGCCGATCCAGAACCAGACGATCTCGTCGCCATTCTTGATGCCGACCGCACGGTAATCGCGGCTGATGCGAGCCGAATAAATTGGCTTGACTTCATGCACTTGCTTGAATTGCAGGCCGGGATGAAACGGATCTTGTTGAAAGCGGCCATACGAGATCTTCGCCTGCCGGAGGACTTGCTCCGGCAGCGCATCGTGCAGCTTCCAGAAGTCCTTCGTTGTGTGCGAGATCACAGCGTGCCCACGTCCAGCGGGCGCGTGCCGCCTCGCCTGTGCTCAGCCAGCGCCTCATCGGCCATCTGAGCCAGCAGATCTTGCGAGCTGGCGAAGGCTTCGTCCCATTTCTTCTCGGATTCCATCTCTTCCATCAGCAGCGTGGCAAGCGCCTCCTGATCGCGCTCGGGCAGCTTGGCGGCTTGGGCAAAGGCGCGTTCTAAAAGCTGAGTTGTCATAGCATTTTCCTCTGGCTGAAAGTCTATCGCCTGCTCTTTTCGTTGCTCGCCTCCTGCAAGTACTTGCGGCTACTCGCGGGCGCCAGCGGCCTTGAGCAACTTGATAATTTGCTGCCTCGTTATCTGTGGCGCAGAGTTGATATACGGACGATGATACCAGACAAGATTACTCCGCGCTGCCGCTAAAGCTGTGTAGGTTCGACCACGTTCTTTCATCTGCAAATTAGGATTCGCGTTCCGGCTCAGAAGAAGGCGAATGTTGTTGCTGTCGCACACCATGACTGCAACCATGAGCGGCGTTGCGCCGCTTGAATCTTGAGCATCTACTCGCGCGCCGTGGTCAAGCAGCAATTGGGCGGCGTCGGAAGTGATTGAGGCAGCATGATGCAAAGGCGTAAGTCCGTTACCATCACGCGCGTTCACGTCTGCGCCCTCAGCGATGAGATCAGCCACCGGCGTGTTCTGCGGCAGCCTCTCCCTGGATAGGCCAGCAAGCAGCTGCTTCGTGGCGGATTCGGCTCTATCGTGCTGAACGCGACGCTGAACCGCAGGAACAACGATCAGCACAAACAGAGGAACACAGAACAGCCCCGCCAACTTCACTGCATTCGCTTTTTTGTTCATCATCTCACCTCAAGCATAAACCAAAAGCCCCAAGTACTTGCGTGCAAGTACTTGGGGCTTTCGCTTGGGCCAGAACTACCGGCGCGAGGCCGACAGCTCGGGCGCTCCGACGCGCGCGGGCTCCTTGCCCGAAGCGTCGTCGATGCCGCGCTTGATGCGCCCGGCGTGTTCCTCTCGCGGCACGCAAGTACTTGCGGCTACTCGCGGGCGCCAGAAGCGCCAGAAGCGTAGGCGGTCACGTTCAGCGCCTTGCTCTGTCGCGGTCAACAAGCCTCAACTACTCTTTGTGCCACTCGATGTGGCTTACTCTTGGGTCGCTTTGCAAAATCTCATCTATCGCTTGTCGCAGCCTTTCCAACTCTTGCACGTCATGATCGTGCTTCGATATCAGCTTAAAGAACTGCTCAGACCATAAAACTATCTCCCACAGTTTCTCTTCGAGGAGCCAACCCACCGAGAAAAGAAGAGCTTTTCCACCTACCTGAACATCAGTAAAGGTAATGCTCCCTTTGAATGTCCATTTAGATTCGCCAACTTCTAAACCTCTGCCACGCAATTCATCTGCCACGAAATGAGCCACAGGCAGTTGTAGTTTGGACAAGCGTGGCCATCCGGCTTGAGAGAAATTATCTATTTGCATCGTCTCTTCATCCACCCAGTGAGGTGCTTTGAATGTGGCAACAGACAGTTCCATGGCCTTGATTTTGACTCACTGTGCCCGAAACGCGCCACGCGCCGCGACAGAACAACCGCCATCACCTTCGCCATGCTCAAGCATAAACCAAAAGCCCCAAGTACTTGCGTGCAAGTACTTGGGGCTTTCGCTTGGGCCAGAACTACCGGCGCGAGGCCGACAGCTCGGGCGCTCCGACGCGCGCGGGCTCTTTACCCGGAGCGTCGTCGATGCCGCGCTTGATGCGCTCCAGGATGATCGACTGCAGCACGTCGCCCTCGCGGAAGTCGTTGAAGTTCGAGCACGAGATGCCGCACTCCTGGCCCGAGATCATCTCCTTCACGTCCGCCTTGAGGTGCTTCAAGGTGTCAATCCGGCCCTCGAAGATCCTCTGACCGCTGCGCCACACCCGCAGCATCGAGCCCGCCACGACCTTGCCTTCGCGCACCGAGCAGCCCGCGATGGTTCCCGCTCTGGCCGAAGAGAACAGAGCGCGCACCTCGGCCTCGCCCGCCAACTTCTCCTCGTAGATCGGGGTCAGCATCCCATCCATCGCCGCCTTGACGTCATTAATGGCGTCGTAGATGACGTTGTAGGTGCGGATCTCAACCTTGTCGCGGTCAGCCAAGGTAAAGGCCGAGGGCTCCGTGCCCGCCGCGAACGCGATGATGATCGCCTGCGATGCTTCGGCCAGGTTCACATCGTTCTCTGAGACGTTGCCAACGCCGCGCGACAGGATTCGCACCCGAACTTCGGGATGCTCCAGCTTTTGCAGCGACTGCGCCATGGCCTCGACCGAGCCCATGCCATCGGCCTTGATGATGACGTTGAGCTCTTTGGCCGCGCCCTTCTGGATCTTGGCGAACAAGTCCTTGAGCGAAACCTGAGACTGCACCGCCAGAGCATCCTTCGACTCCGCCGTGAACGCCTCCGCCGCCTCGCGAGCCGCACGAGCGCCATCGACCACGACCAGCTGATCCGAAGCCTGCGGAGCCGAGTTCAAGCCCAGCAACGAAACCGGCTTCTTGGGCCCAGCCTTAGCGATCGGGGTGCCCTTGAAGTCGAACATCGCGCGCACGCGGCCATAAGACTCGCCCACAACCACGTTGTCTCCGACCTTCAGCGTGCCCTTGTGCACCAGAACCGTGGCCACAGCACCGCGCTTGCCGTCCTGCCGCGCCTCGATGATGGTGCCCTGAGCGAAGCCCTCGGGGTTGGCCTTGAGCTCCTGGATCTCGGCCACGAGCAGGATCATGTCGAGCAATTCCTGCACGCCCTGGCCCGTCTTGGCCGACACGGGAATCACAACGGTGTCGCCGCCGTAGTCCTCGGGAATCAAGCCCAGCTCAGCCAGCTCGCCCTTGACTCGGTTGGGGTCGGCCTCGGCGCGATCCATCTTGTTCATGGCCACGATGATCGGCACCTTGGCCGCGCGAGCGTGATCCACGGCCTCGCGCGTCTGCGGCATCACGCCGTCGTCAGCCGCCACCACCAGAATCGCGATGTCCGTGACGTGAGCGCCGCGCGCCCTCATGCGCGTAAACGCTTCGTGGCCGGGCGTGTCCAGAAACACGATCGTCTCGCCGTTGTGATCGACCTCGTAAGCGCCGATGCGCTGCGTGATGCCACCGGCTTCCCCGGCCTGCACATTGGCCGAGCGGATGATGTCAAGCAGCGAAGTCTTGCCGTGATCGACGTGGCCCATGATCGTGACCACAGGCGGCACCGGGACCAGAGCCTCGGTGTCCACTTCTTCGAGATGACGCTCAACGCGGCTGGTCTCGACTTCAATCGAGTAGCCGAAGTCGCGGGCCAGCTGCGAGGCCAGGTCCACGGTAAGTACTTGGTTGGACGAGCGGATGATGTTCATCGCGAACATCTTCTTGATGATCTCGCTGGGCGAGCGTCCCATCTTGTCGGCCAGGCCGCCGACCGTGATGTTCTCGGGGATCATCAGCGTCGAGCCGGCTACGGGCTGTCCAGACTCGTCGATCTGGTCGCGTAGCTCGCGCTCGTCGTAGCGAGGGCGCCGCTCGCCGCGCGCGTTGCCCATGCGCAGGTTGCGCTGATCCGAGCGCGAGCCGCGGAAGTTGCCCATCCTCTTGTTGGCGTTGAAGGCCGGGCGGTTGCCGCCGAAGCCCGCATTGGCCGGGCCGGGCCGCGAGCCCGGCGTGATGGGAGCCGCGCCCGGGATTCCGGGCACGCCGGGAGCGCCAGCCGGAGGAGTTCCAGGAGCCGGATTCTGAGCGCCTGGCATCGTGGACGGGCCTTCGTTGATGGGAGCGCCGGGCCGGGCCGTGTTGTTGAACGGGTTGGTCGAAGTGCCTGGATCAACAGGCGCGCGGTTGCTGCCGCCGGAGTTCTGGCTGTTGTATGAAGGCCGCGAGCCGCCCTGGTTCGAGCTGTTGCCGCCACCCTGATTCGAGTTGTTGTTGTTGCGGTTGCCCTGATAGCCGCCGCCGCCGGGGCGGGGCGCATCGGAGCGAGCGCCTGGGCCGGAGCGAGCCGGGTTCTGCACAGTGCCTTCGATGGGGCGCGCTTCGCGGAAATCCTGCACGCGATCCGAGGCCACGTCATCACCTGAAGCCGAGGGAGCCGGGCCGGGAGGACGGGCCGCGCCCGCGTTGGGGCGAGGAGCGTTGGGACGCGCTCCGCCGCTGCCGTTTCCATTGGGGCGCGACTGACCGCGAAAATCTTGGAACTTAGTCGGAGTGGCAGGGGCTGCGGGCGCGACAGGCTCGGGCGCCGGAGCGGGCGTGGGGTTGTTCTTGTGGGAGATCATCTCGCGCAAGGAGCGCGCGGTGGTGTCCTCAATGGAGGACGAGGGAGTCTTGCCCTGGATGCCCAGCCCTTCGAGCATCGTGACCAGTTCCTTGGGCGGCGTGCCCAGTTCCTTGGCGATATCGTAAATTCGTACTTTGGCCATTCAAACCTCTCTTTGATTCAATTTGTTACATTGGTTAAAGCTTCCTTAACGCAATGCGGCAGTCATTGAGCTTTCGCTCGATGCCGGCGCATCACAGAGTGCGATGTCTTAACCGTCGCGCACGCTGCTACTCAACGCACGCTCGCAGCAACTGCTGCTTGAGTTCTTCGTCCGGCGCCACGCCCTTGAGCGCGCGCTGGAGGCTCTTCCTCTTCCACGCCATCTCAATACAAGTACTTGTGGCGCAAATCCACGCTCCACGTCCTTTGGCGCGCCCATCCCAATCCACAAGTACTTGCGGAGTTTCCACTTGGCGCTGAGCACAAACGCGCAGCACTTGCAGCGGTACTTCAACTGCTTGAGCGCCAAAGGTCGCAGAGCCGCGCGCCTTGGGCTTGTGAACCGCGAAGGCGCGGGCACAAGCCACACACGAGCGAATCGGCCCGCCGGTCGCGGGCCGATTCTGTTTGTGTATTGAGTTGGAGCCCGGCTTGGGACTTCGCTTGGGGCGAGAAGTTGGTGGGTTCACAGCGTGAGCTTCAGTTTACGGCGTTGGAGCGGCGGGTGCAGAGCGGGCGAGAGTCTGTGCCCTCGACTGAAGTCGGGGCTTAGAGCCTTCGGCTGGGCGTCCGCCTGCGCGGACGCACCGCGTGTAAGTCCTTGCAGATGAACAAGGGCTTAACTGGAACCGCGTCCGCGCAGGCGGACGCCCAGCCGAAGGCTCTAAGCCCCGACTTCAGTCGAGGGCACAGACTTCGTTGCCTCTTCTGCCTCGTGCGCGACCTCGACTTCACCTGTTGCAAACAGCGCGTCTACGTCCACATCATCGGCCTTGACGCCTACGCTCGCTACCGCTTGAGCAATCGGCTCGGCTTCAGCCGCATCGTTGGCGCTCTCGGAAGCCGAAGCCTCGGGCGTGGCCTCGGGATCAATCGCGAAGACATTGGCGAACTCGTCCGCGCGGTTGAGCTCCAGGGCTTCGAGCATCACGGCCTTCTTGCTCGGCACGGCGGGCTCATCGACCAGGAACATCCGCTTGGCCTGCTCCTCGGCGACCTGCTTCTCGGTGCGGATATCGATGCGCCAGTTGGTCAGCCGAGCCGCCAGGCGCACGTTCTGCCCCTGCTTGCCAATAGCCAGCGACTGCTGATCCTCGGCCACGATCACAGTTGCGGTTCCGCTGGCCGAGCCGCCTCCACTTGTATCGGGAGCGAGCACGACGGTTGAAATCTGAGCCGGGGAGAGAGCGTTTGAGATGAGCTGAACCGCATCATCGCTCCACCTCACGATGTCTACTTTCTCGTTGCCCAGCTCATCCACGACCTTGCCCACGCGGTTGCCGCGCGGCCCGACGCAGGCTCCCACGGGATCGACATCCGGGTTCTCAGCCGCCACCGCGATCTTGGTGCGCTGCCCGGCCTCGCGGGCCACGGCCTTCAGCTCCACGATGCCATCGGCTATCTCAGGCACTTCGAGCGCGAACAGCTCGCGCACCAAGCCGGGGTGCGTGCGAGAAACCGTGATCGAAGGCCCGCGCCAACTCGTGCGGACTTCGGTCACGTAGACGTAGAAGGAATCGCCGGTGCGGTAGTTCTCGTTGCGAATCTGCTCGCGCTCGGGCAAAACCGCTTCGGCCTTGCCCAGCTGCATGATGACCGTCTTGCGTTCCAAGCGCTGCACCGTGCCCCGAAACATCTTGTTCGACTTCTCAGCGAACTCTGAGGCAACTTGGCGGCTCTCGGCCTCGCGGACTTTTTGCAGCAGTACTTGCTTGGCCGTCTGCGCCGCGATGCGCCCGAAGCCCGAGGGCGTCACTTCCTGCTCGATTTCCTCGCCCAGGTTGATGCGAGGGTGCGTGTTGCGCGCCTCGCGCCAGGCGACTTCGATGTTGGGGTTGAGAGCCGACTGCACCACGCGCTTCTGGGCGTAGACGCGGAAGTCGTTCTTCTCGACATCGGCCTCGACGCGCACGGCGCCCGAGCCGCCGAAGGCCTTCTTGTAAGCCGAGACCAACGCGCCTTCAATGGAAGAGATCAGAGTCTCAACGGGAATGCTTTTCTCCTCCGAGACGATGCGCAGCTTCTCGATCAAGTCGGACTGCACTTCCTCGGGCGTTTTCAGGACGGGCTTCTTGAGCGCCATAATTTTTCTCCACGGAACATCGGCCCACAAAAACAAAAAAGCGGATTCGCCGGGAATCCACTTGGGCGGGCCGACCAAATTGTAAACGACGCCCCCATTTTAGCACCCAGCAAGTACTTGAGCAAATCGCGGCGACCCAAGTACTTGCACAGCCAGGATGCCTCACTTCCCGTGGCCTTCGAGTTGATCCAGAAGGCGGTGCTCACAACTGACGTCAAGTCTGAAAAGGACAAGTGGATCGCGCCCCAGACCAAGAACGAACTGGCGCGCCAGATGATCACCTCGGCTCAGCACAAGCAGGTGCCCTTTGGCTCCGTTAGCCAGAGCCCTCTGGGCGGACGTGTTTTTCTCAAAGCCAAGCATTCCAAACTCGCTATCTCAACCTGACCGCGTGACGTGAGTCGCTAATCTCTGGCAAGAAACGTTTCTGCGTTGTCGCAGGCGTGCCCCAAGTACAGCACGCCTGCTTGTTGCTGAAGCCTCCTTTAACCGCCTTTAACTGGGCCCGCCTGTCCTGGCTGCTTTAGCCGGCTGAGGCAGCAACGGAGCAAGTACTTGCCGCGCCTCATTCGCGCTTACGGCCAGCACATTCAGAGCGTCCCGACCTCCGTTGAAGGGCGAGCGCGACAGCCAGAGTTGCGGCTTTGTCCCGGCGTTGTTGGGCAGCAGGCGACCTCGCCACTGGTCGAAGAGCAGGATGTTGTCGCGCGGGCTGCCGAGCAGAATCAAGTTGGCAGCAGTGGTTTGCCACTGTGGAAAGGGTTGGATGGCCTCGAAGGGCTGTAATCCTCGCACCAGAGTTTGGGGCTCGATGGCTCGTACTGAAACCTGGCGACCCGCGCCCTGAAGATAGTCGCTCAGGCGCTCGGCCAGATTCTTCCAGTTGGCGTCCGCGCTCTGCTCGGGTGTGAGGGCGATGATGAGCGGCGCTTTGCCGCTTGCGAGCCACGAGCGCAGACGAGCGCGTTCGGCCTGCTGAGCGGCGAACTCGGCGGCGACCAGGGTTTGCAAAACAGGCACGGCCTTCTCGCTGCTCTTGCCCCTGAGCATCTCGGTGGCGCGCACGCTGAATCCAGGCTCGCCGATGCGAATGGGCAACCGGGTTGGGCGGCCCGAGGCCGTCCACAGCGTTGTGCTCTGTCCGGCTTTGGAGATGTCCAGGCGGATCGGGACGCCGCTCATAGCCGGTGCTCCGACCTGAGCCGTGGCGTTCATCCAGCCCTGGGCATCGGGCCCAAATTGCAGAATCGGAGGCGTCACGGGGCGTGGCGGCAACAGGTACACGCGCGCTCCCTCCGTTGTGAAATCGACTTCAGCCGCGGCTCTGGCATCCAGAGCAAGTACTTGGGGGTTGCCAGTCGAAACATCAAAGATCGGGCGCGTTGTCTTCCAGTTGATGCGCGCGTGGCGCGGGGCCAGCGAGAGTCTGGGAGCCGGAGCCTGAGAGCCAGGCAGGTTGGGAACTTCGTGCATCGCCTGATTCACCACAGCCACGCCTTGCAGATCGCCGCTCATAAACGGAACAGTCCACGTCTGAGGGTCATCTGAATTTGCCAGCGGGCGCTCCAGCTTGATGCCTGCAAGTACTTGCTTGAGGCTCGCGATGTTGCCTTTGTTGCGCTCCAGCAGCACAGGAGTCGCGTCCACGTGGCTCTGCACCACGTAGGCCGCAAGCGACAGATCGGTCTTGCGCGCCGCGATTCCGGGAGGCAGCACGGACTCATCATCGAGCAAGATGGTGCCTCCGCCTTGGACGAACTTCTTCAGCGAGGCTTCCAGGCCATCGGACCAGCTCCAGGTGTTGTCGAAGCGGTTAAGCCCGGTGAGCAGCAGCACCTTCAGCGGTGAGCCCAGGCCGCGCCTCAGCTCATCATCGGTGACGATGCGGGCGGGGAAGCCTGCGGCGTGGCACATCCACAGCGCTTCCGTGGTCTTGCCTTCGTGCGAGCCGCGCTTGAGCTTGTCGAGCGAAGTGTCCTCGCCGCCCACGACCGGGCGCGAGATGGCTTGAGGGTGCACATACAAGACGCCGACCTCACAGATCGGGCGCGCCGCCGACCACACGCCGCCCAGTTGCTTGGCCCATCTGAAGATCTCGTGCTGCTCCGCGACGAGTTGCTCGCGGGGCTCGGTTGAGTAGCTAACCTCGTTGGATGCTCCCGCGTGAGCCAGGAAGTTGTCGCCCAGGCCCTGCAGCCCGCGCGTGAGAGCAAGCACGTAAGCGCGCTCGCGGGTCGCTCGGTTGAGCAGCAGGCCGAAGTCGTCCACGATGCTCCAGGTCGGCTTGTCCGGGAACTCGCTCTTCAAGCGGTCCAGCAGCGCCACGTTGTGCATCGGTTTGCTCGAACCCATCTCGTTCCAGTCGTAAGCCGTCTGGATGGGCAGGTTCTCGAAGATGGGCCGCGCCGGAACCGTGGCCCAGGGCCAGCCCCCGCGAGCGCCCATGCCAGGGCTTGAGCCAAACGAGCCAATCGAGAAGCTCAGCCTGGGATCGACCTGGGCCACGGAGTGGGCGAACCTGGCGTAAGCGCCAAAGGTCTGGTCGTAGCGCGCGATGTAATCCGTGAACTCCCGCTGCGTGCCCCTGCGCTCGTAGTCCTTCTGCGGCGAAGCGCCAGGCCCAACAGGAACAGCAGGCTGCGCGACGCGGTTTTGAGCGCGCTGCCACTCGGCGAAGGCACGCGCCCAGGGGCGGTTGGGGATCGGCGGCGCCCAGTCCCAGTAGGGAACGTAAGCCGCGTTGTCGGCTCCCGTGGTCTCGCCCGCGAAGGCCCGGAAGCGGTTGAAGCGCTGGGCCACAAGCTGATATTCGCGCAGCAAAGGCAGGTTCCACTCGGGCAAGGTCGAAGCGTAGAAGGCCAGGTTCGGGTTGCCCAGCATCGAGCCGTTCGAGTAGCCCGCGACATCGACTCCCGCTCGCACGCCCACGCTTCCCATCGCACGCATCCAGCGGTCGTATTCCTCGGCTCGATGGCTCAGGGTGTCGCCGTTGATGGTCTCGAACACGCTGTCGTAGCCCTGTTGAGCCAGGAACGCAGCGTAGGCCTCGGGCGAATCCTGGAAGCCCGCGATGTGATCGCCGCTGAAGAAATGCCCTCCGCTCATCCCGGCAGGCATCGAGACCGTGAAGATGCTCAGCGGCGAGCGCGGCACTTCGAGCCCGACGCGCTTGGTCCAATCCGACCCAAGTACTTGAGGCGCGGCGGGCTTCCAGGCGGCCATGGCCTTGAGGTCATCGCTCCACTCCTTCGCGCTCGTCCACGGAGACAACCCGTAGCCAAGCTTAAGCGAGGTGTTGGGAATCGAAGCATCCAGAGGCAGCAGCTCATCTTGAGGATCGCCGATCTTGACGGGCTTGAGCCCAACATCGAAGGAGACCGGAGCGCTTCCGTTGACGCGCAGCAAGTACTTGCCGCCCTGGTTCTGAGGCAGCAGCAGCGTCAGCGAGTGCAGCGGCTCGTGGCGCTCGTAAATGGTCTTGCCGTTGAGTTGCAGGCTCACATTCTGGATCGGGCGCGCCTGGGCGGGCGCATTTGGCTGAGCGATCTGGAGCGGGAAGGTCCACAGCTCGAAGTCGCCGGACCAGGAGCGCGCAGTTCGCTCGGAGGTGTAGACGTAGGTCTGGCCCCAGATCCAGGGCAGGGCGCGGAACCACTGGCCGCTGGGCTGGATGATGTTGTCGTAAGGCTGCTTGAACAAGGGCCTGTTGCGCGGCTCGTCTGCAAAGGGCACCTCAAGTACTTGCTCGGCACTCTGACGCCACAGAGGAATCGTGCCCGATTCGGTTTGTAAGTCGAGCTGAGGCCAGTCCACGCGATCGGGGCCTTCGACTCGCTGAGCCGTCTGCTTCATCCTGAGGTGCATCTGCGAAGACGGAATGGGCTCGTCCCAGCGCGCCAGAGCCGCGTGAACCGGATACAAGCGCGGCGGTATGTCGGCGGGCGTGGCGGCTCGTGTGGGCAGCTGGTTCTTGGCGTCGAGCACGACTTGCTCACGCGTTAAGGCCGTGGCGAAGAGGCGCACGTCATCGAGGCTTCCGGCCCAGTCGCTTCCGCCGAGCTTAAGGGGATCGCCGACGTTCCAGAAGGCGAAGGGCGCCTCACCTCCGTTGACTTCGCGGCCATCAAGGTAGAAGCGCGCGTGGTCGCCCTTGCGGAAGGTGAAGGCGAAGTGAGCCCACTCGTTGAGCGGAGGCTGCCCGCTCCAGGGCTCTTCATACCAGCCACCGCCCCAGTAGCCGTGCCAGTTCAAGGTCTTCTGATTGGTGATGCCCCACTGCCAGCCCTGGTTGTCGCCCTTGGCCACGATCCACGAGCGCCCCTGAGCCGGGAAGCGCTCAATCTTCATCCAGCCCGTGACCGAGAAGTTGGCGCCCAGAGCATCAATCATCGGAGCCTTGATGGTGGCCAGCGTAGCCGAGCCATCGAAGTGCAGCGCCTGCCCGCGATGCCCAGGTGTCCGAGAAGCGTTTTGCACCTCGCCATCGAGATGCAAAGGCCCGCGATCAACAAGCCGAGCGCCATCGCCCTCCATATCGTAATCGGCCACCAGAGGAACAGCGGGAGCCTGAGCGCGAGCGGCTGAGGCCAGCAGCAGAGCGCTTAGAGGAAGAGCGAGCGCAAAGCGAGAGGTAAGCATGATGAGGAAGAAGCGCTTCAAGTATTACCCCTTTGAGAGCACGGCTCAGCACGAAGCTGCTCTGGAACGCTCACGGAATGGTGGCGTTGGAGCGGGCGGTGCAAGTACTTGTCAATGCCTAAACTTCAGCTTCGGCTTCCTATGAAACGCTTCCTCTGGCCCGCTTTGGCTCTGGCTGCGCTCTCGGGCTGTGCGTCTCACTCGTCCACGAGTGCTTCCGCTTCAGCCTCGGGCGTGGCGCCTCCGGTCAGCGACGCGGCTCTGCTCGCGCCTCCGGTTCTCTCGTCGGTGGCGCGCCAGGCCGGGAGCATCACTCGCTTCGATAGCGTGCCCGGCGGCGTGATGACGACTTCGGGGCTGATCGTGCCGCGCGGGTTCCAGGTCAATGTCTTCGCCTCGAATTTGGAGAACCCGCGACGCATCGCGATTGCTCCTGGAGGCACGGCGCGCGCCTTCGATGTGTTCGTGAGCGAGTCCTCGGCTGGGCGCGTGCGCGTCTTGAGGCAAAGCAGCGGGCAAGGCCGCGCGGATTCGAGTTCGGTCTTCCTTTCGAGCCTGCGCCAGCCTTATGGATTGGCGTTTCACCCTGGCGGCTGGCTCTATGTAGCCCAGACCGACAAGATCGTGCGCACGCCGTATCGAGCCGGGCAGACGCGAGCGAGCGGAGGGCTTGGGTTCATCTCGCAGCTCATCGCGGACGGCTACAACAACCACTGGACGCGCAACCTGCTCTTCTCGCGCGACTTCAAAAAGCTTTATGCGACCGTTGGGAGCTCGTGCAACACCTGCGAGGAAGAATCGCCCATCCGCGCCACGATTCTGGAGATGAATGCCGATGGAAGTGGCCGCACCGTCTTCGCGAGCGGGATGCGCAACCCGATCGGCCTGGTCTGGCGTCCGGGTACCAATGAGCTGTGGAGCGTCATCAACGAGCGCGACAACCTGGGCGACAACGTGCCGCCCGACTACTTCACGCGCGTGGATCGCGCCCGCTTCTACGGCTGGCCTTACGCTTACACGCTGCTCGATCGCTCGGTTCACCCCGATCCTTCGTTCGGCCCGCTTCGGCCCGACAAAGTGCGCGCGACTACACCTCCCACGGTTCCCGTGCAGGCGCACTCGGCGGCCCTGGGCGTGGCGTTTTACCCGCCGCAAGTACTTGCAGGCGCGAAGTCATTTGGCCCGAGCTTTAGCGGCGACGCGTTCCTGTCGTTCCACGGCTCGTGGAACCGCTCGCTCAAGACGGGCTACAAGCTGGTGCGCGTCCACTTCGTGAATGGAAGCCCGGTCTCGATCACGGATTTCGTGCAGGGCTTCCTGCGCAACGGCGAGGCTTGGGGCCGGCCCGTCGATGTGCAGATCGCGCCCGATGGCAGCTTGCTGTTCTCGGATGATGGCAACGGCATCATCTGGCGCGTGAGTCGAGCTTAGCAAGTGCCTGCAGGTTCTTTCGACTTGAGAAAGTCAAGCCAGAGAAGGGGACTGACCAAGCCTGTCTGTATCAAAAGAATCAGCCAGTCGATTGTGTATTGTGTGGCGCCCAACTCATAAATTGGGCCAGCAGGCGTAAAGCGGACATTGAAGCCGATCGAACCCTTCCATGAGGGATCTTCCTTGAATACAGGTTGATTCCAGAGTGGATGATACTGTGGAATGTAGCCAAACCACCAACGGTTAAGCGAGCGATTGAGCGAACTATTTGTTACGGTGCCTGTTTGCTGCTCTCTCCAGACTCCGACCTTGCGCCACGGTGGGAATAGCAGCATCAAAAAGAGGGCGCTGCTGAACACAATCAATCCCGAACGCTTTATGCCCAACCGTTGCCTCATGGCTTGAGACTACTCATCTTGTGGTTCCAGTTCAAGCCAAACCGCGCGACACGATACGACACCGCAGTCCCGCTACACTCGGCGCGTGGCACCTAACACTTCCTTCGAGAGCATCCGCCGTGAGCTGGAACAACGCGAGCACCTTTGGCTCGATGCGCGCGCCGCCAAGTCCGACGCCTCACGAGGCCGTGCCCGTCCCGAAGCCGATGATCCGATTCGGCTCGCCTGGCAGCGCGACCGCGACCGCATCCTGCACTGCAAGGCCTTCAGGCGTCTCAAGCACAAGACCCAGGTCTTCGTCTCGCCCGAGCGCGACCATTACCGCACGCGCTTGACGCACACGCTGGAGGTTTCGCAGGTTTCGCGCACGGTAGCGCGTGCCCTCAAGCTCAACGAGGACTTAACCGAGGCCATTGGGCTTGGCCACGACATGGGCCACGCTCCGTTTGGGCACGTGGGAGAAGCGGCTTTGGATAAGGCGTATCGCGCTCACGTGCCGAGTGCGAGGTTCCGACATTACGAGCAGTCGCTGCGCATCGCGGACGAGCTGGAGCACAATGGAGCCGGGCTCAACCTGACCTGGGAAGTGCGCGACGGCATCCTGCACCACTCCAAAGGCCAGTCCGACTTGATGAGCGCCCAGCACTCAGGCCGCGACTTGCCCTCGACTTTGGAAGGCCAGGTGGTGCGCATCTGCGACCGCGTGGCCTACGTCAACCACGACATCGACGACGCCATCCGCGCCGGTTTAATTGGGCGACAGGATCTGCCCGCGCGCTGCGTGCAAGTACTTGGAGGCTCGCACGGCCAGCGCATCACGACCATGGTGCTCGCCATCATCGAGGCTTCGAGCGAAATTCAAGATGGCCATCGCGTGGCAAGAGAGAGCATCGCGATGGAAGATTCGGTGCGTCAAGCCACCGATGAGCTCAAGAACTGGATGTTCGAGCACGTGTATCTGCTCGAAAGCGTGGACGAGACGCCGCGTGTGCAACGCGTCATTCAAGATTTGTTCGAGGCCTTCATGGACAAGCCCGAGCTGATGCGCGGAGAGTATGCGGAGCGCAGCACGGGCGGTTCGTCTGTGGAAGAGTGCGCGCGTGGCGTGTGCGATTACATCGCAGGCATGACCGATCGCTTTGCCTCCGCGACTTACGCCAGGCTGTTTTTGCCTTCGAGCTGGGCCGGAGCGTCTTGAGGTAGCGACGTTATACTCTGAGTTGGAGGTCGAACAAGATGGAGAAACCTTTGGTGCTCTGCCGTTGCGGTCATGGAGTTCTGGGCAAGGAAGTGCTGCGCACCGACCTCTACGAGCGCTCCTCGGGCCACGAATACGTGTACGTGAAGTTCCGCTGCGCCCGCTGCAAGCGCATCGCGCAGACCTTTGTCCCGGCCTCGGCCTGGGACTGGAAGAAGCTGGAGCCCGCGCCCGGCGAGCTTTCCTCTGAGGAACGTGACCGCCTGCTCGAAGAAGAGCCCGTGCAAGCCGCCGACCTGCTCCTCTTCCACGAGGACATGGCGCTCATCGAAACCTCGGCTCAGCTCGCCTCGGCTCTGAATCTGGATGAGCTGGCCGCGACGCCATTTCCGCCCGCAGCGGCAGGCTCCGAGCTCGTGCGCCCCCGGCGCAGGCGCACAAGAGGGCGACGCGAGCGCGACGACAAGCGAGCCGGCTCAGCCAAGGACAAGAAAGACAAGCACGAGCCCGAGCGCTCAGGAGAAGCGTCCCACGAGGCGCCACAAAGCCCGCGCGAAGACGGGCCGCACTAATAGAGCATTCCACACAAACGCCCCGCGTCGAAAGATGCGGGGCGTTTGGCTTGTTCCATAAGTACTTGGAGCCAACCGTAGCGAGGTGGGAGTTTTTTGCGCGCTGATTTATGGGTATCCTTAGCGCACGCTTCCACATCTCTCTTCGCGCGCTCGTTCAGCGGCGGGTTTGGCGTGGGGCGATGGAATGGGAAAGGCCTCTTTGAGATGAACGATGCCACCGGCGGCGCGCTTCCTTCGAGCGACGATCTGGAACAGACACTGCAGCGTTTAGTGCGGCGGGTCGCGATGCTGATGCAGGCCGAGAAGTGCGTCTTCTTGCTGCACGACCGCGAGCGCGACTTGCTCGTCGCGCGCCGTCCGGCCCTGGGGCTCTCGCCTGCCGAGCTGCGCCTGCTGCGTGTTCCGGCTCAGTCGGCTCTGCCCCGGCAGGTCTTTGCGAAGGGCGAGCCGGCCTTGATCTCGGATGTTGCGACGCAGGACGCCGCCGATCAGGTCTGGCTCAAGCGGCTCGATGTGCGCAACGCCATCGCCTACCCTCTGTTCATCGAGCGCCCGGACGAGAACTCGCGCGTGGCCGACCGCGTGCCCATTGGCCTCTTGCTCGTGCTCAACAAGCGCGGCGCTCCAAGCTTTACCGACGACGATGTGGCCATGTTGTCTTCTATGGCGCGCCAGGTCGCGGCTGTTATTGCCGATGCCCAGATCTACCTTTCGCTGACCGAGGAAAAAGAGCAGCTGCAGGCCACCTTCCAGTCCGTTCTGGCCGCCATGGTGATGATCGACGCCACGGGCCACATCTCGCTCATCAACCCCGCAGCGGCGCACATCTTCCACCTCAATGACACCGAGGCCGTGGGCCGTCCCTTCGAGGAAGTCATAGGCGAAAGCTCGGTGGCCCAGATGTTCCGCGACACTCTGGACTCAAGCGAGCCCCAGACGCGCGAGCTGGAAATCGTCACTCAGCTCGAAACTTATGATGGCTCGCAGCCGCGCATCTTCCAGGCCCAGACAGCCTTTGTGCACGGCGAGCGTGACGGCGTGCCCGTCCAAATCGGAGCCGTGGCCTTCCTGAACGACATCACCGACATACGCAACGTCGAGCGCATGAAGACGGCCTTTGTGTCCACCGTCTCACACGAGCTGCGCACGCCCCTGACCTCGATCAAGGGCTTTGTCTCCACTCTATTGCAAGACGAGGGCGACTACTTCGGGCCTGAAGAAAGGCGCGAGTTTTTGGAAATCATCGACTCGGAGTGCGACCGCTTGAGGCGCTTGATCGAGGACTTGCTCAACGTGTCGCGCATCGAAAGCGGGCGGGCCTTGCAACTGCACGTCTCGAACTTCGACCCGGTCAAGACAGCCGAGACCGTGGTGCAGTCGCAAAAAGCCTACGCTTCGGAGAAGCACAAGATCGAACTGCACGCGGACTTCGAGGTGCCCGAAATGCAGGCTGACGCCGACAAGTTCGACCAGATATTGACCAACCTGATCTCCAACGCCATCAAATATTCGCCCCAGGGCGGCCCGATTGTGATTACGATGAGCTCGGACGGCCTGGTGCTGCAGGTTTCGATTCGCGACTCGGGCATAGGCATCCCCGAGGAAAAGCTGGACAAGGTGTGGCACAAGTTCGAGCGCGTGGACACCCGCGACACCCGCCAGGCCGGAGGCACAGGCATCGGCCTGTTCCTGGTTAAGCACCTGGTCGAGTTGCACGGCGGCACAATCAGCGTGCAGAGCGAACTGGGCAAAGGCTCCACCTTCTCCTTCGAGATGCCGCTCAAAACCGCAGTGCAGGCGCTGGAAGATTGACGCAAGTACTTGAGGGGCCGTAGAACCAGAGCCCATTTCTTGGGTCGACCTCGCTTGGAACACAGAAGGAATAATGGATAGCGAACCGAAATATTATCCTTGCCCAACCTGTGCGGATGCTCTTGATACTATAGAAATTGCAGACAAGCCTGTTTTGTTTTGTGGGGCTTGCTCCTGCGTTTTCTGCAACGTCGCTGCGATGACGGATACACAACCGAAGTCCGAAAGAAGTATAAAAACCCACTCGCTGGCTACATTGAGCGTTACTGCTCGCGATTTAATGAACAAGCTGCTGGCTGAAGCTGATGAGGCGATCGGTGACTACTCCCCAGCCATAAATGGCGGGGCTTCTACGGATTGGATACCGAAAGTCTGTAATCCCAGACTTAGAATATTTCGCGCGGCGTTTTCGTCTCTATCGAGAGAAGTGCCGCACACTGGACAGAAATGCCAACGTTCACTCAACTTCTTTTTCGCGCGCAAGCCACAACCGGAGCAATCCTGACTTGTGTAGGCGGGCGAAACCGCAACCAGTTTCCGACCAGCATTCTCAGCTTTGTTGGAAAGGCCGGCGCGGAACATCGTCCAGCTGGCGTCGCAGATACTTTTGGCCAGGCCATGGTTCTTCGCCATGCCTTTGACATTCAATTTCTCAACCACAATGACCTCAAAGCGGTTGATAATCGTGCGCGCTTCCTGATGCACAAAATTATGGCGACGATTCCTGATGCGCTCGTGGATTCGCGCCACAACTTTACGCGCTTTGCGGCGCTCCGACGTGCCTTTCTCAAACTTGCTCATGCGCCGCTGCGCCTTCGCAAGGGCTGCTTCGTCTTTGCGGTAGAAGCGCGGGTTCTCGACTTGTTCGCCGTTGCTCAACGTGGCGAACGAGTTCAGCCCAACATCTATTCCAACTGCTTCGCCGTTTGCTTCCAAAGGCACGCTTTCAACTTCAATCGCAAAGCAAGCGAACCATTTCCCGTTTTGGCGACGAAGGGTGCAGTTCTTGATTTTGCCATCAATACGCCGATGCACAATCGCCCTCACAAGGCCGATTTTCGACAGCTTCACGGCGTTGTCTTGAAGTTCAAAACCGCTTTGTGGAAACGTGAAGCTATCGTAATGACCGCGCCCTTTGAAACGCGGAAAACCCGCTTTCTCCGTTCCGCTCTTACAACGGCGAAAGAAGTTCTGATACGAACGCTCGACGCGCGCGCCGACTTCCTGAATCACTTGCGAATAGACCAAAGACAAGTAGGGATTTTCGCGTTTCCATTGTGGTAGCAAGGCTTGCTGCTCATAGCGTGATGGCGATTTGCCCGTCTGCTCGTAGGCGTCTTTGCGCCCCGCGAGCAAACGATTGTAGAGAATGCGGCACGTCTCAAGAGTGGTGTTCAAAACCGTCTCCTGAGCCGATGTAGGCCGCAACCTGATTTTTAGACAAACCGTATTCACGCATTACATTTTACCTAAAAGACGATGTAAGTGCAACGTCAATGTCGTTCTGACGAACGACGCGGCTTATATCCCCATCGCTAAAGCAAGGGGACTTACGCCGCCTTTGTTAAAGACTTGATGACTCAATTCGAGAAAGCTTGCTAAGGCTGCAAGCGATGCCATTCGCACAGAACAGGCAGCTCAAGGCATTAAGCGCAGCACAACCCAATTATGAACTCTTCGCCAACCTCCTCGCGCCGCATCGAACTCAATTGGGCTGTTGGGCACCACGCTCAGGCCGATGCTGTGCCCGAGCGCCTGGTGCCGGCTCAGGTGCCGGGCGCGGTTCAGCTCGACTGGGCACGCGCCGAGGGCTGGACTGAGCACTGGAAGGGCGAGAACTTCCGGGCTTACGATTGGATGGAAGACACCTTCTGGACTTACCACGCGCTTATTCCCGAGGTTCCGCTCAGCTCTGGCCAACGCCTGTTCTTCTGCTGCTACGGCGTGGATTATCAGTGGGATCTGTGGATTGATGGGCAGCTCAGGCACGCTCAGGAAGGGATGTTCAAGCGCTTCGAGCTTGAGCTAAGGCACGAAGACGCGGGCAAGGAGCTGCGAATCCGCGTCTATCCCGCGCCCAAGACGGTGAGTGAGCCACGCAACAGGGAACAGGCTTCGCACAGCGTGAAGCCTGCGGTTTCCTACGGCTGGGACTGGCACCCGCGCCTGATTCCCCTGGGCATCTGGGACGAGACTTTTCTCGCAGTGCGCTCGCAGGCCTTCATCGAGCGGGCCGAAGTCTTCTTCACGCTCAATGATGACTTCTCGCGCGCCGAGTTGCGCTTGCAAGTACTTGTGGATGGCTCGGCGCCCTCAAGCGCTGGCCGCGTGCGCTGGCAGCTGCTCGCGCCCGATGGCAGCCTGGCACACGAGCAAATTGTTGAGGCCGGACCAACTGTTGACCTTGAGGCGCAGCTGGATGAGCCCAGGCTGTGGTGGCCGCACGATCACGGCGAGCCCGCGCTTTACGAATCGCGTGTGCAGCTGCTTGGCGAGTCGGGCGAGATTCTGGACGAGAAAACCTCGCGGCTGGGGCTGCGCCGCGTGCGCCTGGTGATGCACGAGGGCGCCTGGGACTGGCCGAGCGAGTTCCCCAAGACGCGCTCCAACCCTCCGATCACGCTGGAAGTCAACGGGCGCGCGATCTTTAGCAAGGGCAGCAACTTCGTCAACTCGGACATCTTCCCCGGTGTAGTGACTCGCGAATCGCTGCGCCCTCTGCTTGAGGCGGCGCGCCAGTCGAACATGAACCTGCTCAGGATGTGGGGCGGCGCTCCTGTGCAAAAGGAAGCGTTCTTCGAGCTGTGCGACGAGATGGGGCTGATGGTGTGGCAAGAGTTCCCTCTGGCCTGCAACGATTACCCCGATGACGCGGGGTATCTGCAAGTACTTGATGCCGAGTCGCGCGCCATCATCGAGCGCCTGCGTCCTCACCCGAGCGTTGTGCTGTGGTGCGGCGGCAATGAGCTGTTCAACTCGTGGTCCGGCATGACGGATCAGTCGCTGGCCCTGCGCCTGCTCAACAAGAACTGCTTCGAGTTGGACGCCGCCCGCCCCTTCCTGGCGACTTCTCCCGTGATGGGAATGGGCCACGGCCATTACGTGTTCCTGGCCACCCAGACCGGAGTCGAGGCCTGGGCTTCGTTCCAGAAGGCCGAGTGCACGGCTTACACCGAGTTCGGCTGCCCCGGCCCCTCGCCTGTCGAGATCTTGAAGAGCTTCATCCCACAAGACGAGTTGTTCCCGCCGCGCCCTGGCACAAGCTGGGAAAGCCACCACGCCTTCAACGTGTGGCAGGAGAACTCGTGGCTGTGCCCGGACGTGATCGAGAAGTACTTGGGGCCAAGCGACTCGTTAGACGAGCTGGTCGCCAAGGGCGAGTTGCTGCAGTGCGAAGGCTACAAGGGGCTGTTCGAGGAAGCGCGCCGCCAGAAGCCGCGCTCATCGATGGCGCTCAACTGGTGCTTCAATGAGGCTTGGCCCTGCGCCGCCAACAACAGCCTGCTGTGCTGGCCCTCGACTCCCAAGCCCGCGCTTGGTGCAGTCGCTCAAGCCTGCCGCCCAACTTTAGCCAGCGCGCGCATCGAGAAGTTCAGCTGGCGTGCAGGTGAGCTGTTCGCGGCTGAGCTGTGGCTGCTGCACGATGCTTATGCCGAGCAGCCAGCCAGCCAGCTTCAAGCCATCCTGAAGCTCGATGGCCACGAGATTCCCTTGCTGACGTGGGACTTCACGGAGCTTAAGCTCAACCAGAACCAGCGCGGCCCCAGGGTTCAACTCGTGCTGCCCTTAACTCAAGGCGACCGCTTCGAGCTGCACTTGCGCATCCAAGACCGGCCCGAGTGGAACTCGATTTACACGCTGGCCCTGCACCAAAGCGAGCAGAAAACCGAGTTGCACGGCGACCGATTGAATTTTTAAAGTGGTTTCCAGGGATTGCCTCAGCATTGCGAGCTGCAAGGGCATCTGGAAAGAGCTCATAAGTACTTGCGGGTTCTTTTGTCGGCTGGAACACCGCGACTTCAAGACTAACTGCCAGATGTCTCATGACGCAAAAGCCCTAGTGGGTCACTTGGTATGCGCGTAGCCATTGAATGCAGAAGGGTAAATAGGCGTGTTGAGCTCACTGCGCCCGTCCCGCGGGAAACGAGAGCAAATCATCCATTGGCTATCTGCATACCAAGTGACCCACTAGAAGCCTCAGACCGCGACCGACAAGCGCGCTCCACGAGCATTTCTTGAGCGAGCACAGCGACAAGCTGCGCAAAAGCCCGCAAGCCCTTGCAGATTGCACTGCAAGTACTTGCGGGCTCTGCTGTGGGCTTCAGCTTTTAGCGGCGCGCTTCGCGAGGTTCAAAGGGGCGCGCGATCTGGACATTGACCTTGCGGCCACGCAGCTTGGTGTTCTTGAGCGCCTCGATGACGCGCTCGGCGTGGGCGCTTGGCACTTCGACGAAGGCCGAGCGATCGAGAATGTCAATGGCCCCGATGTTCTGGCCCGAGATCCCCGTCTCGCCCGCGATGGCTCCGACCAAATCGCCTGGCCTCAAGTTCTCGCCGCGCCCCATGTTGATGAACAGGCGCGTCATGCCGGGCTCGGGCTGCTCGCCGTCAGCGGCCATTTCCTGAGCCGTGTCCAAGGACGCCGAGTGCTGGCTCTGCCACAGCATCTGCAGCGCAGCCGCCGCGATTTCCGAAGGGTCGAACTCTTCAGACAGCTCTTCCACCGTAGCAAGGTGCCCATCGAAAGAACCGGCTTGCAGCGTTTCGCGCAGCGTTTCCTTGAAGATGTCGCGCCTTCGAGCGGCGATGTCGGCTGCTGTGGGCAGGCGCACGGGCTTGATCGGCGAGCCAATGGCGCGCTCAATCAGCTTGAGCTGGCGGCGCTCGCGGCCCTCGACCAAGGTAATGGCGTCGCCACTGCGCCCGGCTCGGCCTGTGCGCCCGATGCGGTGGATGTACTGCTCGGCGTCCCAGGGAATGTCGAAGTTGATGACGTGCGTCACGGCCTCAATGTCCAGGCCTCGTGCGGCGACATCAGTGGCCACGAGCAAATCCGAGATGCCTTCGCGGAAGCGCCTCAGCACGCGCTCGCGCTCGGCCTGGTTCATGTCGCCGTGCAGGGCCTCGGCTCCGTGCCCGCGCAGGCGCAGGGCCTCGGCTAAATCGTTGGTCTCCTGGCGCGTGCGGCAGAAGACGATCGTCGGGCCGGGCGTTTCCATATCGAGCACGCGGGCCAGGGCGTCCAGCTTCTTGCCTGGCGCGACTTCGTAGTAGGCCTGGTTGGTGGTTTCCAGAGTGCGACGCTTGGACTCGATCGAGACGCGCTCGGGGTTGCGCAGGAACTTGTTCATCAAGGTCAGGATGCGCGGCGGCATCGTGGCCGAGAAGAAGGCCAGCTGGCGCTCCTTAGGCAGCTCATCCAAGATCGCCTCGATCTCCTCAAAGAAGCCCAGAGCCAGCATCTCGTCGGCCTCATCGAGCACACAGAAGGAGATGGACGAAAGCGAAAGCGAGCCTCGGCGCAGGTGATCTTGCACGCGGCCCGGCGTACCGACCACGATCTGAGCGCCGTTTTGCAAGGCGCGCAGCTGCCTGTCGATGGGCTGCCCTCCGTAGATGGGCACCACGCGCAGGCCGGTAAACTTGGCCAGCTCGTGGATGCCTCCGGCGACTTGAACCGCCAGCTCGCGCGTGGGAGCCAGCACCAGAGCCTGAGTCTGGCGGCTCGAAGCGTCCATCTTCTCGATGAGAGGCAGGGCAAAGGCGGCTGTCTTGCCGGTTCCGGTCTGGGCCTGGCCGATCAAGTCGCGGCCCGCGAGCAGGAAGGGAATCGCGCGCGCCTGGATCGGAGTTGGGCTCTCGAACCCCATCGCGGAAACAGCGCGCGCCAGAGGTTCGGACAGCTTCAAGCTCGAAAAGCCGGAGAGTTCTTCAACCTCTTCATCTTGATCCTCTTGCTCCTCAGAGTGTTGAACTTCGGAGGGAGCATCAACGGTTTCAACAGATTCTTCAGCGGCAACTTCAACAGAGGCCTTAGTTGGAGCCACATCGGGAGCAACAGCTTTGGGAGCAATGGCTTCAGAAGAGACGGCTTCGGGTGGGGAGGTGAGTGCAGTAGACTGCTTGGCTTCAAAGGCTTCGGTGAGTCCGGCACGACGGGCCTTGCGCTCCAGGCGCGCTTTGCTGATGGGCTTTTTCACGTCCGTGGGCTTGGGAGCGCCCGTGGGCTTCTTGAATGGTTTTGGCATATTTGTTTTCTCAACGCCCGCCCAGTGTAGCGGCTCCACCCGTGACTACGGGAGCGCCCCAAGTACTTGAGGCGGCTTGAAGCCCAATAAAAGTGTTGGCGCGCCGCGATCGCGCGTGCGAAAGTAACAGAAGTATGAAGCTCAACAAGAAACCGAGGTGGATGAAGCTGGTTCTGCTTAGCGTGGCGGCCACCGTTGGGCTCAACGCCTTGCTGTGGAGCCGGGGCGCCTCGCTTCAAGGAGCCTATTTCATGGGGCCGCGCGTGACCTGGATGCTGACTGGCGCCACCAGCATCCAGGTTCTTCGATTATCACCGGCATGGAAAGCTCAATCCAGCCCAGCCAAAGCGGTCGAACACATTGGCCTCTCTGTGGTGATCGAGCGCAGCAAACTGCTCGGTGCTCAGGCCGCTTCTCAGGTCAAGAGGCGGCGGCTCAGCGCCGTGAACAGCCGCCCATTCATCAAGACAGGTGGCAAATTATGCGATCCTCTGCCGGCGTTGCCTTTCGTGTTTGGCGTGGAGAGCAGCACTTCGATGTCCTGGCTTGCTGCTTGCTTCTCCTGCGGAATGTTAGCGCCAGTCAGCGACTCGCAGCGGAAGACAGTTAACTCGTGGGCGGATTTCGATAAGCAGCGCGCGCAGTTGCTCCAGGCCGCTCAGCGGGCCTTGCCTCACGACAAAGAGTTAGAACAGTCGTGAGCGCGATTAACAAGCGCGACAATGAGCCTTTGGCTTCTGCAAGTACTTGCAGCCCTTTGCACGTTAGCTGCAGTAATTGTTAAGGATACTCTCAGGTGACGAAACAAGATTCGGCGCGATACTTAGACAACTACATTCACGCGCTCGAATTTGATGAGAGAAAACTTTTTGGTTTTCGGCAGCCCACTTATTGCCGAAGATGAGATCGAGGAAGTCGTGGCCACGCTGCGCTCCGGCTGGATCGGCACCGGGCCTCGCGTTCATGCCTTTGAGGAGGCCTTCGGTGCTTACATCGAGGCGCCTCATGCCATTGCGCTGAACTCGTGCACGGCGGCTCTGCATCTTTCTCTGCTGGCTTCGGACGTTGGGCCTGGCGACGAGGTCATTACCACGCCGATGACCTTTTGCGCTACGGTGAACGCCATCATCCACGCCGGAGCCACGCCCGTGTTCGCCGATTGCGAGCGCGAAACCCAGAACATCGACCCCGCGCAGGTCGCGCTCAAGATCACGCCGCGCACGCGCGCCATCTTGCCCGTGCACTTCGCCGGGCGCCCCTGCGCCATGGAAGCCATTATGCCCCTGGCGCGCGAGCATGGCCTGAAGGTCATCGAAGACTGCGCTCATGCCATCGAGACCACGATTGGCGGGCAGCACGCCGGGACTTTTGGCAATTTCGGCTGCTTCAGCTTCTACGTGACCAAGAACATCGTGACCGGCGAGGGCGGCATGATCGTGACCTCTGATGCCCCGTCCGCCGACCGCATCAAAATCCTGGGCCTGCACGGGATGTCCAAGGATGCCTGGAGCCGCTTTGGAGACGCGGGCTACAAGCACTACCAGGTCGTGGCGGTGGGCTTCAAATACAACATGATGGATCTTCAGGCCGCCATGGGCTTGAAGCAGCTCGAAAAAGTCGAGCGCCACTGGAAGCGGCGCGAGGCAATCTGGCACCGCTACCAGCAGGCCTTCGCTGAGCTGCCCTGCCAGACGCCTCCGCCCGCAGCACCGAACACGCGGCACGCTTATCACCTCTACACGCTCTTGCTGAAGCTGGAGGAGCTAAGCTGCACCCGCGACGAAGTACTTGATGCCCTGGCGCGTGAGAACATCGGCACCGGCGTGCATTACATAGCTCTTCATACTCATCCTTATTACGCTGAGGCCTATGGCTTGAAGAGGGGCGACTTCCCCAACGCCGAATATATTTCTGAGCGCACTCTTTCGCTGCCTCTTTCGGCCAAGCTCAGTGACGACGATGTGCAGGATGTGATTGACGCCGTCACGCGCGTGCTGTGCCGCCACAGGCTTAGTTGAGTTGGCCTCAACGGGTTGATCTTCTTCGACATGACCATTTTGCAGTACATCACGCCCTCGCGCATCAGCGGGGCCGAAATTTACTTTCTGCAGCTGATAGAAAGGCTACGCGCTTCGGGGCACCGCCTGATTATCGTGACCAAGCGCGACACGCCTTTGCGCGCCGAGCTGGAAGAGCGCGGCTTCGAGGTGCAGGCCTGGCACACGCACGGCAAGATCGACCCTCAGACTCTGCTCAAGCTGTGCCACCTTATTCGACGCGAGCGCGTCCAGCTCATCAACACCCACCTCACCACGGCGAGCTGGCTGGGCGGCTTAGCTGGTCTGCTGACCGGCGTGCCCAGCGTGGCCATCGTGTATGCCGTAGGCCAGGCCGCCTTCTTCCGCTTCAACACGCGCCTCATCGCCGTGGCCGAGGGCGTTCGGCAGCATCTGGAAGCTCAGGGCGTGCCCTCGGCCAAGATCAGCGTGATTTACACCGGCGTTGACCTGGAGCTGTACGCCAACCCTCTGCCCCCGGCTCAGGCCAAAGAGCGCCTGGGCTTGCCCGCTCAGGCGCGCACCGTGGGCGTTCTGGCCAGCTTGATCCCGCGCAAGGGCCACCGATTCCTGCTGCGTGCGCTGCATCAACTGGGCGAGGCTGCTGCTGATGTGCACGCCGTGTTCCCAGGCGAAGGCGAGGAGGAAGAGGCTCTGCGTGCGCTGGCGGCTGAGTTAAAGTTGTCCGAGCGCGTGCATTTCCTGGGTTTCCGACGCGACTTGCCCCAGGTCATTGCGGCCTGCGACATCGTGGCTCTGCCCTCGCTCAAGGAAGGGCTCTCAGTGGCCTTGATGGGCGCCATGGCCTTGGAGCGCCCCGTAATCGCCACCGATGTGGCGGGCATGGCTGAGGCCATCGAGGATGGACAAACCGGGCTTCTGGTGCCACCCGAAAACGTTGAGGCGATGGCCAATGCCCTGCGCCGCTTGCTCCAGGACACTGCCCTGCGTGAACACATCGCGTGTCAGGGGCAGAAGTTCGTCCAGGAGCACTTCGATCAAAGGCAAAAGCTGGCCGAAGTGGAACAGTTTCTCACCGCAACAGCCCGAACATAACCGCCAGCAGCGCCCCAAGTACTTGCGAGCGCTACCTGTTCAGCAGCTTGCGCGCCCACTTTTCGAGCTTGGTCGGGGTGTCCAGCTTGTGCTTGTCTTCTTCGGTGAGCAGCTCGGGCGCGACGAACTTCTTGAGGCGGGGCACGCTTTTATCATCGACCTGAGCCGACTCGCGCTGCAGCCAGTTGAGCAAGAAACGGCCACGGCGGGCTCCAACAATGGCCGCCGCGAAATCGATCAGCACGATGTCTCCGCGTGGCGTGAGCAGCAGGTTCGAGCGGCGCTTGAGGTCGCCGTGCGACACGCCGCGCCCGTGGATAGCGTCGATGGCGGCTTGCACGCGCGCGAAGACTTCGGGCGCGAGCTCGCCCAGCGAGAAGGTGTCCAGAGGCGTGCCTTCGATGAGTTCCATCGCAAAGCTCAAGCGGTCGGGGCACGCGTAGAAGGCGGGCACGCAGCTCAGGCCATCCAAACGCTTGAGAGCAGCTACTTCGCGTGAGACTAAGAGCGGCGCGATCAGGCGACGGAACCAGATGGGCGTCTGGCTGAAGTCCTTCACGGCGGCGCGGCAACCGTTGTATTCGATTTCATACACGCTGGACTGGAAGCCTCGGCCCGCGTGGATGACGCGCCGCGTGGCGCGCTGGAGGTCGCGGCGGCGGAGGCGGTTCAAGGCTGAGCGGCAAGTACTTGCGGAGCTGGATGATCCAGCGAGATGTTGGCTCATAACGAAGCGCCTGGAACGCGCCGATGGCATCTTACATCGAAGCGCTCATCCAGAGGAAGATTGGGGAACAGTTGTCATGAGGCGGCGCAAGAGGATCGCGTGGGTGTGGAGCATTTCCTACATCTGCGCTTCGGTGTGCATCGCGGGCGGGGTGTGGGCTTACCTCAGCTTGTTCTACTCGCAGGCGCACAGCAGCGAATCGAACCGCTTCTGGCTGGAGCTGCGGCCCGAAGCGTTCAACGGCTCGCGCCTTTTCAGTGTGCCGCCCTCAGTCGTTGCGCGCGACATCCTTTCGATGGGCGGACGCGCCCTGGTCTTCGTGCTGGTGCTGGCGGTTCCGGGCTTCGAGCTGAACCAGCAGATCTGGGCCGCGCTGCGCGCCCGGCCACGGCGCATCCTGGGCGCGCGCATCTATGGCTGGAAGCTGCTCGCGCTCAACATCGCCATCCTGCTCAGCGGCCCGATCGTGGCCTCCTTGCAGTTCTACCTCGATCACTCCTGAAAGTTCAGGCGCGAGCGCACAAGATGCCACAGTTCCTCGCCGCGCTCAACTTCAAGCTCGATGCGCAGGCTCCACAGCGCAATGCCCTGAACCCAGGCCGGGTCGATCTTCGCCGCGTCCTTGCCCGAAGTCACGATGGCGCGCGCGCCGCATCGCAGCGCCAACTCCGCCGCGCGCTCGATCTCGGCCCGGCTCCAGGCGTGATGATCGCCCTTCTCGACACGCTGCACGATGCGCGCTCCTCCTTGTTCGAGCGAGCGTGCAAAGAGCGTGTTGTTGGCCAGAGCCGACAGCGCCAGCACCCGAGCACCCTCAAGTACTTGCAGAGGCTCCAGATGTTGCTCTTGCTCATCGAAGACGCCGCGTGGCGCGTGGCGAGAAGTCCACAGCGGCACACTGGAATACAAACCCACCTCTCGACGTGAGGCTTCAAGTTGCTCGGGCGAGCCGAGATCGGCGCGCGTGAGCAGGATGGCGTGGGCTCGGCCCAGCGCCTGGGGCTCTTCGCGCAGGCGTCCGCGCGGCAGCAGGC